>Ga0187779_10000752_pt1 | contig 21324 bp, 18 predicted proteins | sample 1015_Q2_SP10_10__FD_132435 | JGI IMG/M metagenome (GOLD analysis project Ga0187779, IMG submission 132435) | Tropical peat soil microbial communities from peatlands in Department of Meta, Colombia - 1015_Q2_SP10_10_MG | ecosystem: Environmental > Terrestrial > Soil > Wetlands > Peat | place... | reverse complement strand
GATGGTGCCGACCACCTGGCCGGTGCGGGTCATCGAATTGTCGCCGATGCGGGCGATGCCGAAATCCACGATCTTGCAGTTGCCGTCACGCAGAACCATCAGGTTGGCGGGCTTGACGTCGCGGTGGACGATGCCGCGCTGGTGAGCGTAGCCCAGACCGTTGCAGGCCTGAATCACATATCCCAGCTTCTCCACCATGGAAATCTCTTTATGCGAGGCAATGATCTTATCGAGCGGCTCGCCGTCGAGAAATTCCATCACCAAATAGGGGTTGCCCTCGTGATCGCCCAGGTCGTAGACAATGACGATGTTGGGGTGCTGCAACATGCCGGTGGATTTGGCCTCGCGGTAGAAGCGCTTGAGAAGGTCGGGATTATCGGCAAACCCGCCGGTCATCATTTTGATGGCGACGACGCGCTCGATGAGGTTATCCATGGCCTTGTAGACGACTCCCATGCCGCCCTTGCCGAGGATCTCTACCACATCGTATTTGCCGATCTTCGTGACCGTGTTCTGGGCCATTACTGCATCACCTTGAGCAATTGGCCGCCAGCGAGCACCATCGCCCCCTGCGGTACCGGAGTCTTACCCCGAGCCTTGATGAAAGTTCCGTTACGGCTGCCCATGTCCTCGAGAAAGTAGTTCTCACCGCGCAAGTAAACCCGGGCGTGAGAGCGGCTCATAAAACCGTCGTCCGGGAAAGTATACGTGCCTTTGCTGCGGCCCCAGGTGGTCTCCTCTTCTAGCAGGGGGAAGCGAACGCTGTTATCGACGCCATCGGGAGTCAGCCGGACGAACTCAGCAACCGGCTCTTTCAGCTGCTCAGAGAGGTTCATCACGGTCGTACCAGTGGCAGCGGCGGTGGCGACGACATCTTCTTTCTCGCGAAATTGCAGCAGCTGCTTGCCCATCAGGACCGCGTCACCGTTCTGCATGGTGTAAGTGGCAATCAGGCGGACAAAGACGCCTTTGTCGCTCAAGTCCTCAACGTAAAGCTGGCCTTCCTCGACGAAGAAGCGGGCGTGAAGAGGAGCGAGATTCGGATCGGCGGCGTACTGCAAATCCCCCTGGCTCTTGCCCAAGGTCAGCCTGCCATTCTTCAAATCATGCTCGAGGCCAAGCGAACCATCTTTCTTGATATGCTGCAACTTGTACTTAGGAACAACGCGCGAAGCTTTGGCCACAGCCGCGTGAGCTGCAGGCTTGACGGCCTTCTTCTTGTCAGTCCAGACGACTTCATAGAGATTGTGATCGCCTTCTTTCCCTTTGAGCGAGAAGCGGCCGATGTGCTGAATCTTAAATACGTTCAGCTTCGCGACCTGCTCGTTCAAACTCTCGGAGATCACAATCTGTTCAGGGACGGCGACACTTTCCACACGCGAGGCGACGTTCACAACGTCGCCAAAAACGTCGTTGGACTTGACGATGCCGAGGCCGTAATTGAGGCCGATTCGGATGAAAACGTGGTCCTGCTCGGGCTTGGGAGCATTGAAATCGATGAGCCCCTTCTGCATTTCAATCGAGGCATCGATCGAACCCCTGCAATCCTCGAAGGTGGCCATGATAGCGTCGCCTATGGTCTTGATGACTTTGCCACCGTGCTTCTCAACGATGAGACGCAGCATGTCATTGCACTGATGGACCATCATGAGGCCGGCAACGTCGCCGTACTTCTCAAAGTACGCGGTCGAGCCCTTGATGTCGGTGAACATCACGGTGATGGCGCGGCGAAATTTTTCCAACTCCGCGAGCAATTCATTCTGCCCGCGCGAGGACTGCATGATCTGAGTGACGCTACTCGATCCCATAAACCCCTGTTCCGCAACGACGCCACCGCCGTTTGGCACACCGGCACTTCCCTGCTCCTGCCCAAGGACCCGGAGCAGAGGCCACCCCTCATTCCCAGTACGGAGGGAGGGGCGGTTCTGGCCTTTCTATACCCGCTTAAAATATCACGGAACCGGCCCGCAACAAAGGCGATTGTGCCGGCGCAAAGTTACCGGAGGAGTGCGACCCCGCCACTCTGGGAACCGAGGCTGCGGCTCTTGTCAAGGGCCAGCGGTCCGAAGCTGTGAAAAGGCTGTTAGCCCGGGAACGGCCTTCAAGACACTCCCCAGGGCCTGTGCGAAGCCCGGCTCAGGCAGAATCAGGCTGATAACGATAAAGCCATTCGAGTCGAAGTCGTAAAAGTGGCCGGGATGAACAAGCACTCCTCGCTCAAGCAGGCAGACTGCAAGATCTTCGTCTGACCGTATCGCGGGAACACGCAGCACGGTATACCAGCCGCCCTCGACCTGCAGCCGGGAGCACAGGGTCTGGGCGGCTAGCTGGCGGTCCAGTTCCTGCAGATTGGCGAAAATGCGTTCCATCAGTTGCGTTCGCATATGGTGGCGCGCTTGCAGGAGCTCCGGCAGCGCAAGCTGCACCGGAGTGCTCACAGATAGATACGTATCAGCGATGACTTCGAGGCGTGCCAGAGCGTCGGCAGTTAGATGGGCAGGACCGCTGGCGACGATCCAGGCAAGCTTCATCTGCGGTAAGGCGCAGAGCTTCGAGAGGCCATTGAGCGTGAAGGTGAGCGCATCATGGTTAGCGACGAAGGTGACTGGGTGAGCAGGGCCGAGGTTGTAATCGAGAAAGACCTCATCCACGATGAGAGCCAGGTTGTGAGCTGAGCATAGACGAGTGAGCGTGGCGGCCTCTTCCCTTCTGACATACGAGCCGGTTGGATTGTTGGGATGTACGAGCAAGATGGCGCGGGTCGCGGTAGTGATGCGCTGTTCCAGAGCATGAATGTCGATGTACCAGCCGTGGTCGTAGAGCAACGGATAATGAACCATGCGGACATCGTTGATATCGGCCAGAAACTGGAACAACGGGTAACTGGGAGCTGGGGCCAGTACTTCGTCACCGGAATTACAGAGCAGGCGGAAGAGAAATGAGTAGGCTTCGCTGGTGCTGGCGGTGAGACAGACATGGTCAGGATCAATAGCTAGCGGCCGCGCTGGGTCGCGTTCGCGATAGAGGTCAACGATAGCCTTGCGGGCAGAACGCAAGCCACGAGGCGCGGGATGATATTCGATTGCAGCCGGTTGGCTGAGGCTGGCCAGCAACCCTTGCGGATACTGGAAGGAGCTGAGGGTCGGGTTCGAAAGAGTCAGGTCGAGCAGAGGCCGACCAGAACCCTGATGATCAGCGAGTGCGCGGGTCAAGCGGTTGGGCGCAAGATCCCAGCGGCTCCGATCCGAGAACATAGCAGGCCAATGTAATCGGCAAGTCGCAGATACGCAACTCGCTGAGCGGAGCGGGCACTCAAATCTCCAGATATTCCTCGATCCACTGCTTGATATGGGAGCGGCGTTCGTCAGCGGCGTCGAAGCGGACGCCGATCATGGACTCGTGCTCATCAATCCATGAGACCGTAGCAGCACAGCCAAGAGGTTGAGAGTTGGGAAGCGAAAACGAAAGTTCCACGACCTGGCTGATTTTGAAAGAATGGCGGGTTTGCATCGACATGCCGCCGCCGCTTATCTCGACGCTTGTCGCCGGATAGCGGGAGTGCTCCATCTCAATCTGCACCTCGGCGATCACGGGCAAGCGGACATACCGCCTGAACTCGTGCAAGACGAGCAAATGAGTGGCGCGAACGATCTTGAGGACAGCCTGGCGCTCGAGAGGGTGATTGAGCATCACATTGATGCCAAACTTTGAAACCTGGCGCAGGTGCTGGCCGGGGAGCGAGACGCCGTAGATCACCATGTGGCGATTCAAGGGCGAGCTGCGCATGGCTTCAAGGACCGTCTCACAGCCGGGCTCGAGACGGAGAACACAAGCGTCGTACTTACGTTCTGAGACCCACTGGCTATCGGAGGCGGTGACGTCCAGAGCCTCGATACGAAACTGTTTGAAGCAGTCGCGCAGCAGAGAAGAAGCGGCGTCATCCAGATTCACGAGCGCGGCCTTGCAAACCACTTTTCGTTGAGTCGCCGCCAACACTTTCTCCGGTTGAGAAAAATTCATTCTATCGCGTCCAGCGACAATGCGCTCAGGGGGCGCTGAGGGTCTCGGCGAGACGCCGGACGCGATTCTGAAGAGCGACAAACCCATCCGTAAGGGTTACGAATGTCATGCTGACCTGGATTTGTGGAAAAGCCGTTAGTGGTGGCTGGCTTTCTGCGCCATTACGAGGCCGCGGGGCGTGGGCAGCAGCACGACCGAGATCAGGCCTTCTTTTTCAAGGCGGAGAGCGGCCTCCCGAACCGTCTTGAGATGCGAACTTGCATCATGCATGAGAATGACGCCGTTGTCGCTTATCTGCGGCAAAAAACGGCGCACTTCCTGCTCGCGGAGCTCGATGGCGGAATCACTAAAGAACAGATCGATCGAGCCATCAACTTGCGTTTCGAGGCTTGACTGGTTGCGAGCATCGATCCATTTCGCGAGCCCAGAAGCCTTTATCTTCTCCTTTGCCTTGGAGAAAACCACGGGATCGGTTTCGCAGGTGATGATCTTGCCGGAGCCGTTCTTCTCGAGGCCCTCAGCCATCCACAGCGTGCTTATCCCCATAAAGGTCCCAGTTTCAACGATGAGCCTGGGCTTGAGCGTAGTGACGAGCGTCTTAAGAAACTCGAGCACTTCGACCTCTGCCGTCATGGAATCGAACATCTTCCATCGCTGGGGACCGGGGCACTCCGGGCTGGCCTGCGAGTACTCCGGCTGCATGACGTCGCCATGTTCTGAGTAATGGCGAACGATACGGCGCTCTTGGCTGTCACGCTTGAAGCGGCGCCTGATGAAGACGAGAATCCCTATGCCTGCGACCGCCGAAAGCGCTGCGACGAACTGTGCGTTACTCAGCACGCCAAAAATGGTTCGCGGGTTTATGCGAATGAACTCGACCAGGAAGCGTGCGAGGCCGGTCCAGACGAGGTATTCAGCAATGACTTCGCCGGGGGGGCGAGGCTTGAGCAGAGAGCGCGCGCCGAGCTTCCATAGGTACCAGAAAATCGCGACACCAGCGATGAACTCGTATATCGGCGTGGGATGAACGCGCTGGGTGGTGGGCACGAGGCCGTTGGGAAAACTCATTCCCCAGGGTAGCGAAGTCGGGATTCCGTAGTCTCCATCGCCTGAAATGAAGCAGCCAATTCGGCCAATGGCATAACCCAATGCGGCGGCCGGGCTGGCTGCGTCGAACATCGTGGCGACGGGAATCCTGAAGTGGCGGGCCAGCAAGAAGAGAGCGAGGATGCCGGCAATGAATCCGCCGGCCCACGCGATGCCTGCCTGAAAGGCCTCCAATGCCTGGCCAACCGAAGGCGCATGGATCATCGCCTGAAATTCAGCGGGGAACTGAATCCAGTGGTAGGCCTTGGCGCCGAGAATCCCCGCCAATATCGTTACCAGGATGATGGAATCGCTGATATCCGGCAGTTTGCGGCGACGCAAATCGGCGCGAAGGACGAAATACGCCGATATGGCGGCGATCGCGACCAACAGACCGAAGGTCGGAAGGGCGAATCTCCCGATGTGAATGAAAGGAAGCACGTGGATTGTTCAGTATAACGAGTACACGCGATTTCTATTTCATGGCGTGAACACAGGAATTCCTCTACAGTGAATCTATGCGGCAAATTCTACGACACCGACCCATGCGGCTTATCTTTCTGGCCAATGTGGTTTCGATGCTGGGCAGCGGGATGAATGCGGCCGCAGTAGTGTGGCACCTGCTGCAAGTCACGCATTCGGAGATGTCGCTGGGCAAGCTGCTGGTGCTGCAGACTATACCGGCACTGCTGCTGCTTCCCTTCTCCGGCGTAGTAATCGACCGCGAAGACCGGCGGCACCTGCTGCTATTGCTGGATTTTGCCAGAGGAGCGGTCATCCTGATGGTTGCGATCCTGGCGCTGAGAGGCAACGTCGAGCTCTGGCATTTGTATCTGATGAGCACCCTGGTGGCGGCGGGTTTCTGGCTCTTCTGGCCAACCATTTCAGCACTGGTGCAGGAGATGGCCCCGGGCTCGGACTTTGTAGCGGCGAACACGCTGATCCTTGCGGCGGTGCAAGGTGGCTGGCTGATGGCAGGCGCGCTGGTCGGCTTTCTTTACAACCAGCTGGGGTTGGGCTGGATTTTAATTATTGATTTCGCAACCTATGTGACCTCATTCCTCTGCTACTTCTTTGTCCGCCGCGGGCGAACGACCGTTGCGGTCGCGAGCAAAAGCGCTCCCTCGGGGGCATGGAGAAAGTTCTGGCACGAAATGCATGAGGGAATCGGATATGTGAAGACCCGCCCGCACATCATGATGCTGGGCACCAGCTGGGCGTTATTCATCGGAGCCATGCTCACGCAAGGCGCCGTGACGGCACCGCTGAGCGACAGAATCCTGCACGGCGGGGCGGTAGGATACGGCTGGCTGAATGGCGGGTGGGGCATGGGTGCGTTTCTCAGCGTGCTTTACTCGCCGGCGATGATCCGCTGGCTGAAGGCGCGAAAGACGGCGGGTGTTTCACTAGGGTTGCTGGCGATGGCGCTGGTCGCGCTTCCCTATTCGCAAGCACTTCTGATTGCCGTGCTGCTTTACGCGGTGATGGGCTCTGCGCGCGGCGTGGCAGGCACGGCGATCTCAAGCGAGTTCATGGAGCTTGTACCCAAGCACTTCATGGGGCGCGTGCAAAACACCTTCTATTTTGCCGGCACGCTGCTGCAGCTCTGCCTGAGCGTGCTGGTGGCGGCGACGGCCCACCGTGTGAGCCTGACTCTGGCGTTTGCGATGATCGCGCTTACTTATGCTGTAGCCTGCGGCACAGCGATATGGCCCGGTGCTGCCAACAGTGAACCGCTGATCGCAGAAGCCGCGGCAGAATAGACTCGACTTCTTATCCCGCCCACATTTGTTATGCTTACCTGTTTCACGACGGAGAAAAGATGTCACTGAGCATGGAAGGACGAAACGTCGTCATCTTTGGGGTGGCGAATAAGCGAAGCATCGCGTGGTCCATCGCGCAGCGCCTGCAGGCTGCTGGAGCGAAGCTGGCCATCACCTATCAGAATGAACGGCTCGAAGCCGAAGCCAAAGATCTGATCACAGCATTACCGGGTGCAGAAGCGTTTCGCTGCGATGTCTCAAGCGACCAGGAGATCGATAGTCTGTTCGCAGTGTTGAAGCAACGATATCGAACTCTGCACGGATTGGTGCATAGCGTGGCATTTGCGCCGGCCGACGAGTTAAGAAATGACTTTGTGCAGACCACACGCGAGGGTTTCCGCATTGCGCATGATGTGAGCGTCTATTCCCTGATCGCGGTGAGCCGGGCTGCGGTGCCGCTAATGACAGCGGAAAGCGGCGGCAGCATCATCACGCTCTCTTATTACGGCGCAGAGAAGGTCGTGCCGCATTACAACGTGATGGGAGTGGCCAAAGCGGCGCTGGAGGCGACAGTGCGGTATCTGGCCAGCGACCTGGGAAAGCAAAAGATCCGGGTTAACGCAATCTCGGCTGGGCCGATCAAGACCCTGGCCGCACGTGGTATTTCAGGGCTGGGCGACATGCTCAAGTCACATGCCGAGCGCGCTCCGTTGAAGCGCAATGTGGACGTGAATGAGGTGGGGGAAGCGGCGGTCTTTCTGGCTTCAGACGCCGCCAGCGGAATCACAGGCGAGACGATCTACGTTGATTGTGGATATAACATCATGGGGTTCTGACCGGAAATGACGGTTTCGGGCTAGAGTCCGGTGACCCTGATGCGCCGAGCATTCTCACCTGTGCGTTCGAACACGATCTCGACGTCGCGATTGCGATGAAAACGCTCGAACTTTTCTCCCCACTCGATCAGGATGAGGCTGCGCAGGCTGGTGAGGTCATCGATGCCCAGCGTCTCGAGCTGTCGCGGAGTATCTATGCGATAGAGGTCGATATGGTAGATTTCAGCTGCGGGGGAATGGAACTCATGAATCAGATTGAATGTCGGGCTAGTCACTTCCTGTCTTTTAGCTCCACCTAAATATTCAACTATTCCTTTAACCAATGTCGTCTTGCCAGAACCGAGGTCGCCTTGCAGCAATACGAGCTTTGGCGGTGTCAGCAAAGCGGCCAAATCCCGACCCAAGATTGTGGTTTCTTCCGCTGAATGAGTCAGAAATTCCTTCACCGAAAACATATCAAGCGATGCGCACGAAGTGATCTCCGGCGCTCTCTCGCGCGGTCCGAAACGCTTGCGGCAGATGGCGAATGATGTCTGTTGCTAGCACGCAGCTCTCATCCAACGCGGCGGCAGCAAGGTCGCCCGCTAGTCCGTGCAGGTAGACGCCGGAAGCAACCGGGAGCACTCGCCTGAGTGACTCAAACTCCTGAGCGACCAGGCCGAGTTTTTTCATCCAGCGCGCGAGCCATTGTGCTTCGCTTCCGCTGAGTTTTTCTCCGCGCCGTCTGTGCGCCAGGGCGCGTGCGTGCTTCTGTTCCCCGCCCAGTGCAATGTCGAGACCTGCACCCTCTTGCGCATGAGACTGCGCCAACATGGCGGCAATGATTCCAGTGAGAACATCGCCGGAACCTCCTTTCGCCATGGCCGGGCCGCCAGTAAAGTTGACCCAGACACGGCCATCAGGAATCGCGGTCAAAGTCTTGTGGCCTTTCAGAACGAGGATACTCCCGTGCTCCTGAGCGAAGCGCCGAGCAGCGGCGAGCCGATCACTTTGAACCTCTTCTACCGTGCAGCCCAGCAGGCGTGCCATCTCACCGGGATGCGGGGTCAGAACCAGTTGGGGCAGAAGGCGTCCGTCCAATTTCGAGGCGATGCCGCGAAAGGCGTTGAGGCCGTCGGCATCGAGCACGAGCGGCAGGCGGCAGTTGCTCAGAAGCACGCGGATGAAATCAGCGGTTTCTGGATGCTGGGAAATACCGGGGCCGAGCGCGATGACCGTCTTTCCCAGCAGAATGCGTTCGAGCGTTCCCTGCTCAATCGCTTTGAGCGAGATGGTGCCAAGTGGCGTTTCCTCCAGCGGTTCGGTCATCAACTCAGGGGCAGACGCCGCCACGGTCGAAAGCGCCGAGGCTGGAACGGCAACGGTGACAAGTCCCGCTCCGGCGCGCAAGGCAGCTAATCCTGCCATCGCGGCGGCGCCCGCTTTTCCTCGTGAGCCACCGATCACAAGCACGTGACCGTAGCTGCCCTTGTTGGAATTCGGGATGCGAGGCCGAAGAGTCCAGGCTGCTTCTTCTGCCGTGGTAACGCTTAGTTTCAGCTTTGAAGTAATGGCCTCTCGCGGAGAGCCGATCTGCGCTATCACCACCGCGCCTGCGGAAATCTCCGAGGACATGGCAAGCGCTGGTTTGGCGGCAGTGAAGGACACCGTCGCCACAGCAGAAGCGTGAATCGCTGTCTTGGGTGACACTTCATCCGCCACAAGGCCTGAGGGGATGTCCACAGCCACTACCGGACGCTCTGACTTCCAGAGGAGCCTGATAGCTTCTGCATAGAGATCCTTAAGCGGTGGCTGAAAACCGGTCCCTAGCAGTGCATCGACTAGAAGGTCGGATTGATAGACCTGCCTGGCCAGAGCACGTTTCAAATCTGATTTCTTGCGTGCGATCACGGCCTGCAGTTGTACCTTTGCGAGACGGGTGTACATCGCCGCCGGGTCGCCCTTCAATTCCCTGGGATCTGCCAGCAGGAGGATCGAAACCTGCTTCCCTGCCGCTTGCAGTCTGCGCGCCGCAACCAAGCCATCTCCGCCGTTGTTGCCTTTTCCGCAGACGACTCCTATGGTCAGGAAATACGGATACTGCTGCAGAACATAGTCCGCAACCGCAGTGCCTGCATTTTCCATGAGCGTGAGCGAGGGAACGCGATAACGCGACGAAGTGATGCGATCGATTTCGCGCATCTCGGCGGCAGAGACGATAAGCATGAAGTTGAATTGTAAAACAGAGAGCTCTGCGCACGGAGGGTCCGCAAACTCGCAGTCTCGGTTCTACTTCGACTGCTCCAGCTGAACCTTGCTGTGCTTCCGGCTGTAGGTGAAATAGATGATCATACCGATCAGCAGCCAAACCACCAGCCGTACCCAGGTTAGAAGATTAAGCCCCAGCATCATTGCCAGAGAGACTGCCATACCCATGATGGGCACAAAGGGCACCCAGGGAGTCCTAAAGGGACGTGGCAGGTCGGGCCGGCGACGGCGCAAAACCCAGACTCCGGCGCAGACGATGACGAAGGCCAGAAGCGTACCGATGCTGACCAGTTGGCCGAGATCGCCAATCGGAATGAATCCTCCCATGATGGCGACGAAGACGCCGACGATGATCTGCGTCTTCCAAGGCGTACGAAAGCGCGGGTGGACGTCGCTAGCCCACTTCCACAAAAGGCCGTCGTGCGACATGGAATAAGCAACCCGTGCCTGACCCAGCATCATGACCAGCATCACGGTACTCAGCCCCGCAAGCGCCCCGGCATTCACCATGCGGCTCCCCCAGGCAACACCAGTCTCGCGAATGGCGAGAGAGACCGGAGCGCCGACATTCAGACGGCTGTAATGAACGACACCGGTCAGAAGGCCTGAGACCAGGATGTAGAGAACGGTGCAGATAAAAAGTGAGCCCATGATGCCGATCGGCATATCCTTCTGCGGATTCTTGGCCTCTTGAGCCGCGGTGGAAACACAGTCGAAGCCGATGTAGGCAAAGAACACGACCCCTGCGGCCCGCAGAATCCCTGACCAGCCGTGGTCACCGAACCGGCCACCGTTGGCGGGGATGAAGGGAGTCCAGTTCTGTATCGTCTGAGACTGATGATGCAGCACGTAGCCAGCGGCTACGCCGATGAAGATGAGCACAGCCACCAATTTGATGAAGACGACAGTGGTGTTGAAGTTTGCCGACTCCTTGATGCCGATGACCAGGATCGTGGTCACGATGGCGATACCGATGAATGCAAGCAGGTTGAAGGTGGTAGTCACATGAGGCAGTGTGTGCCAGTCAATGTTCGCGGCCGTCAAGAGCGGCTGCACGGTACCAAGCGGCTGCCAGTAACCGCCCTGCTGTGGATACTGCACCCACACCGTTCCTGGCACGTCGCAAATCTGTGGCGGCAACTGGATCCCATAGTCCTGCAGGAATGCCACCAGAGTAGCACTCCATCCAGAAGCCACCGTGGCAGCTCCAAAGGCGTATTCCAGGACCAGGTCCCAGCCGATGATCCAGGCAAAAATCTCGCCCAGGGTCGCGTAGCCATAGGTATAGGCGGAGCCGGCAATCGGAATCAGAGAGGCAAACTCGGCATAGCACAAGCCGGCAAAAGTGCACCCGATCCCTGCCAGCACATAGGAGAGCACGATGGCCGGGCCTGCGTACTGCGCCGCCGCCGAGCCGGTGAGAACGAAGATGCCGGCCCCGATGATGGCCCCAATCCCCAGCGTGATGAGATTAATGGGACCCAAGGCACGTTTTAGACTGTGTTCGCCTTCTTCGCTTGCTTCGGCTATCAACAGGTTCAACGGCTTGGTAGCCAGCAGGTTGGCCATTCTGGTTTCTCTCCTTGTATGAGAATTGAGAGCTAACGAATCATGCACTTGCTGAAGCGGGACTTTTTCGCGACCACGTAAAATACACCGGAATGCCCAAGAGCACAATAATCAATCCCGGCCAAGTGTACTGAGGTTGGTACAGCAACAATACTATATCTATGTAGAGAGCCATCACGATATAGATCGCAGGCAGAACCGGATATCCAACTGCCCTGTACGGACGTTCAGCATCGGGACGCTTCACCCGCAGCACAAACAGGCCAATGATGGTCAGGATGTAGAAGACCAGAACCGCGAAGATCACATAGTTCAGCAGCTGGATATAGCTGCCTGAGATGCACAGGACGCAAGTCCATATCATCTGCACGATGAGCGAGACAGCCGGCGTCTTGAAGCGGGGATGCAGTTTGCCGACCGAACGGAAAAAGAGGCCGTCTCTAGCCATAGCATAGTACACCCGCGCTCCGGAAAGGATGAGTCCGTTGTTGCACCCAAAAGTCGAAAGCAGGATGGCAATGGCCATCAGGCTTGCGCCCAGGCTGCCGAACATCTGGTACATCACTGCCGTGCCGACGCGATCGGCGGTGGCGTACTGTATGCCGCGCGAGAATACGGTGGCACCGTTGGGATCCCCGTGGAGAGGCAAGACCATCAGGTAAATGAAATTAGCCGAGACATAGAGCGTGATGACAATGCCCGTCCCCAAAGCGAGCGCCAAGGGCAGGTTGCGCTTCGGATTGACGACCTCAGCCGCAGTAAATGTCACGTTGTTCCAGGCATCGGAAGAGAAGAGTGAGCCCACTTGGGAGACTGCCACGATGGCGATGGTGCTGACCATGATGGGAATTCCCACGCCTTCGGAGACATCGTGAAGGTTGCCGAGGCCGGAGTTCTGCCAGAAATTCCCGAAGTTGACCGCTATTGCTTCGGCATTCCGTCCAAAGAAAGCCGCTATCAATATCAAACCAGCCAGGGCACCAACTTTGGAGACGGTGAAGACATTCTGCACGAATGCGCCGGTCTTAATCCCGGTAACGTTCAGCAGAGACAAGAACACAACCGTGATGATGCCGGCGAGATTCTGCGTGTTGAGGCCGACATCCATGTTGCCCAACACCAGCGCACCAACTTTGTAGGCCGGCACGTGGGCGATGCGCCAGATCCAATTGTCGGCGGCAATGGCGGGGAAAAAGTGGCCCATGAATTTTCCGAAGGCCACACCGACAGCGGCGATGGTCCCGGTCTGGATCACGAGAAAAAGCGTCCAGCCGTAAAGGAAGCCCCAGATCGGGCCCAGCGACTCGCGCAGAAACACATACTGGCCGCCGGCCTTAGGCATCATCGCCGCCAGCTCGCCGTAAGTAAGAGCTCCAACAATGGTGAGAAAGCCGGTGACCACCCATGCCGCGATCAACAGCGCGGGCGAGTTGGTCATGCGCGCGATATCGGCTGACACGATGAAGATACCGGAGCCGATCATCGAGCCCATCACCAGCGTGGTGGCACTGGTAAGCCCGAGACACTTTACCAGTTCAGTTTGTTGCGGAGATTGGGAGGCAGTCTGAGTGGCTGTGCTCACGGTGCTGTTTTACCCCAAAACGCGCAAAAATTCCTCAACTCTTTTCTTTGGACTTTCTGCAAGGGCGGAGATCACCGCCACCGAGTCAGCGCCGGCATCCATGACTGAGCGATAATTCGCTGCAGTGATGCCGCCAATCGCCACCAAAGGCTTACGGGTGAGGCGGCGGGCGGCACGGAGGTTTTCTAACCCAACTTCGGGATCGGGATTTTCCTTGGAGCTGGTCGAGAAGATGGGCCCGATGGCCAGATAATCGGCTGGAAGGGCAGCACCCTCTTCGATCTGCACCAGGTTGTGCGTGGAATAGCCGATGATCTTCCCCTCCCCCAGAAGAGAGCGAACTGAGGAGGGGGAAAGGTCTGTCTGACCAAGGTGGACTCCGTCAAGATCAGCAGCCAAGCACAGGTCCGCGCGGTCGTTCATGATCAGCCTGGTTTTCTCGCTCAGGCGATGCCTAAGCCCGCGCGCCTGGCGCAAAGATTGGCGGGCTGATCCCCGCTTGTTGCGATACTGGACGAGCGACACCCCGGCGGCCACGAGCTGCTCCGCGAAATCAAACAAAGCGGAATCCACAGGAAATAAAGCCGAGTCGATGATCGCGTAGAGAGGCGGCAAACTGAATGTTTGAGGTCTCATGCGCGGATCTCATGGGTCGCCTCTTTGGCGCGCTCAAAGAAGCGTTCCATGAATTTGGTGTCGAACTGCCCCTGTTGAAACTCAGCATCAGCGAGAATACGCCTGTGGAGCGGAATCGTGGTGTAGATGCCCTGGACAATGAACATTTCGAGAGCGCGGGCCATCCTAGACATGGCTTCCTGGCGGTCCTTGCCATGGGTGATGAGCTTGGCAATCAGAGAGTCGTAATAAGGGGGAATGACACCCTCGGCGTAGGCGGCCGTATCAACACGAACGCCTGTTCCTCCGGGAGTGTGGAAGGCGGTAATCTTACCCGCTGAGGGCGTGAACTTTTCCGGATGCTCGGCGTTTATGCGGCACTCGATGGCGTGTCCACTGTGCTCGATCTTTGCCGGCAGCACACGCGAGAGGCGCTCGCCGGAAGCGATCAGGATCTGGGCCTTCACCAAGTCTATATCAGTCACCATCTCCGTCACCGGGTGTTCCACCTGGATGCGGGTGTTCATCTCGATGAAGTACAGGCTGCCATCTTCATCCATGAGAAATTCGACAGTGCCAGCGTTGACGTAGCCGATCCCGCTCAGAGTCGCAGCGAGTTTTTCGCCGATCTGGCGGCGTAGCTCAGGCGAGACCTTGAGCGAAGGAGATTCCTCCAAGAGCTTCTGGTGCCGCCGCTGGATGCTGCACTCGCGCTCGCCGAGGCTCACGACGTTCCCAAAGGAATCGGCCAGCACCTGAAACTCAATATGTCGAGGCCGCTCGATGAACTTTTCCATATATAGGTCGCCGTTGCCGAATGCGGCTGCGGCCTCAGCCTGAGCAGCCTGAAAAAGCGGCGTCAACTCCTCTTCTTTGCGGATCACCCGCATGCCACGGCCGCCTCCGCCGGCAGACGCCTTCACGATCACGGGGAAGCCCACACTCTCCGCCCACTCGAGGGACTCCTCGGGCGAAGCGATGACGCCATCCGAGCCGGGCAGGATGGGAACGCCGGCTTTTTTCATCGCCTGCCGCGCCTTCTCCTTTTCGCCCATCGCTCGCGTCACTTCCGGCGGCGGCCCGATGAACTTGATGTGGCAGGTCTCGCAGACCTCGGCGAAGTTTGCATTCTCGCTGAGCAGGCCATAGCCGGGATGGATAGCATCCACATTGGTCACTTCTGCGGCGCTGATCACGGCCGGAATATTCAGGTAGCTTTCGCTGGAACGCGGGGGTCCGATGCAGATAGCCTCATCGGCAAAGCGCACCGGCAAAGAGTTGCGGTCTGCCTCACTGTAGACGGCAACCGTCTTGATGCCGAGCTCCTTGCAGGCGCAGATCACCCGCAGGGCGATCTCTCCGCGATTGGCAATGAGAATCTTCTTAAACATGAGAGAGCGGCGACAGACTATTTTGCCCGGATGGCGAACAAGGCCTGGCCGTACTCTACCGGCTGTCCATTGGAAACCAGCTTCTTGACGATCTCGCCCGCCACTTCCGATTCAATCTCGTTCATTAGCTTCATGGCTTCGACGATGCAGAGCACGGTGCCCGCTTCAACCGTATCGCCGATCTTTACAAAGGGTGGTGAGCCAGGAGACGGTGCTTCAAAGAACGTGCCCACGATGGGTGACTTCACGATATGGAACCCAGCCTCCTCAGCCAACGCTGAAGCAGCAGCTGGGGACACAGGTTGAGCACCGGCCGGAGCGGGCGCCGAGACCGGCGGGGGAAATGCCACGGGAATGGCGGCCGGGCCCACAGACCCAGCAGGCGCTGGCGAACCAGCGTGGTCACTGGAACGCTTCACGCGGACTTTCAGGTCACCGCGCACCAGTTCGAACTCGGCTATATCCTTTTCGACCAAAAACTCGATGAGTTCTTTCAGCTCTTTTTGATTCATGGGTCGGCGAGTGCGAACCGCAGTAGCGGCTAGACGACGAGCAGTTCCTTGCTGGCACGGGTGAGCACTTCGCTGCCTCGGTCGGTAACCAGCACCATATCTTCTATCCTCACGCCGCCATAGCCTGGAACATACGCTCCAGGTTCGACGGTTATGATCATGCCCGGCCTAAGCGGTTCCTTCTGGCCCGCCGCCAGGCGGGGCAGCTCGTGAATCTCAAGTCCAACTCCGTGGCCCGTGGAGTGGGTGAAATAGCGCCCAAAACCTTCGGCTCGAAGCACCCGCCGCGCTGCGGCATCCACCTTTTCGGCCGGAATGCCGGGGCCAGCCACGGTTAACGCCGCCTCCTGAGCTTTATGCACAGCCTCATAAAGCCGCCTGGCGCGCTTATCAGGAGGACCCAAGTGCACGGTTCGGGTCATATCCGAACAATGACCGCTGAGTATAACACCATAGTCCAACACCACGAACCCGCGACGGGGCAGAGGTGCCGAGGTCGCGCGTCCGTGTGGCAGGGCCGAGCGCTTCCCCGCGGCGACGATCGTTTCAAATGACATGCCTTCGGCTCCGCGTTTGCGGGCGGCATACTCCAATTCGGCAGCGACCTCGCATTCACGAACTCCCGGAGCAAGATGCTTGAGCGCAATCCGCAGCAGATCAACACCCAAGGCGGCGGCAGAACGAAGACAGGCGATCTCTGCCGCGTCCTTGATCATCCGCTGGCGTTCCACGATGCAGTTGGCATCGTGCCAGCCCACTCTGCTGCCAAGCTTGCGGCTGGCCGCAGCATGATCGGCCGCGCTGAGGTGATCGCCCTCAAATGCGATGTTCTTGAAGCCCTGGGCTTTGATCCACTCTGCTACATTCTGCAGGGCTGCACCCTTGAAGAACGCCTGTCGCGCATGGACTTCAGTTTTCGCCTGCTGCCGGTAGCGGCCATCTGTGAAGAACGCCGAACCGCGAGCTGTGAGGATGAGAGTCCCGGCACTGCCAGTGAAGCCGCACAGATAGCGGACGTTAGGCGGGTGGGTGATCAGCAAGCCATCCCAGTGACGAGGCTTCATCGCCTCGCTTTGCAGCTTTCTTTGCCTGAGTTCGTATTGGCTGCCGGCAGTCACAAGGAAAAAGCAAGGCCCCCTTTCACGGGGGCCCTGTTCAAGACTGCTTAGAATCCTACAGCAGGTTCGCTCACTAGGTCTGTATGATCCGCGGAGTGATGAAGAAGATCAGCTCCTGGGTCTGCGTGCTCACAGCCTTGTGGCGGAAGAGGCTGCCCAAGCCGGGGATGTTGCCCAGCAAAGGTACCTGTTGAATGTTGATAGAGTTGGTGGTTTGAATGACGCCGCCAATCACCACCGTTCCGCCATCCGTCACCAGCACCTGGGTGGTGGCCTGTTGCGTGATGAGGGTGGGGTTGCCCTGGATCGTGCGGCTGAAGTCGGGCGTGGTATTTTCCACGTCCACGTTCAGGAAGATGGTGTTCTCAGCCGTGATCTGCGGCGTGACGCTGAGCCGCAGGAAAGCATCCACGTAGGTGACCGTCGGCGGGCCGCCCAACTGGGCTTGCGTGGTGACGGGAACGCGGACACCTTGCCGCACCAGAGCCTGGATGTTGTTCTGGGTGACTACACGCGGACGCGAGAGGATCTTCAACAGACCGCGTGACTCGAGCAGCGAGAGCTGGAAGTCAAGGCGGAAGTTGCGTGTCGCGTTGACCAGGGTCAGGCCGCTGGTGGGTCCGGTGACCGGCAGGTTGGAGAACAGCGGAATGGTTGTTCCGGCTCCACCTCCGGCGACGGTCGGGTAATTCACGCCAGTGGCGCCAGCAGGCGAGCCTGCGGGCACCGGAAACTGGACGCCGGTGTTGCTGTGTCCTACATCTGAGTTGCCGCCCGTGGTCGTGGTGCTGTTGATGCCCCAACCGAAGCCGAGCTGGGTACCGATCTCACGCGAGAAGTTGCGCGTAGCGGCGACCACGCGGGCTTCAATCTCAACCTCGGCGGTCTTGCGATCGAGCTTGGCGATGAGTTCATCCACCTTGGGGATCGAGTTGGGGATGTCATCGATGATGAGCGAGTTGGTGCGGTCATCGGCTACCACATCGCCTCGTGCGCTGAGGAACCGCTTGATGACCGGCACAACGTCCTTGGAATGGGCGTAGCTCAGGAAGCGAACGACTGTGACCTTATCCACTGCCAGAGCCTGCGCCTCGATCTGACCACGGCGAGCATCGGCCTCTTTCTTCAGCGTCTCCACAGTTGCGATGCGCAGGACGTTGCCTTCCAGCTGGCGGTCCATGCCGTTGTTCTTGAGCACGATGTCGAGTGCCTGATCCCACGGCACGTCATCGAGCACAATGGTCAGGGTCCCGTGCACGTTGGGATCGAGTACGACGTTCAGGCCGCTGATCTCGTGGATCAGGCGGAAGAAGTCCTTCAAGTCAACATCTTTCAGGTTGACCGAGATCGGTTCGCCGGTGTACTTGGGACGAGCAGCCGTACCGGCAGCCGGCATCGATCCGGTCTGCTGGAAAGCCAGGTTCGGATTGGCCAGCGGATGCAGCGAGGCGCTCGGCGTCTGCGACACATCGAAGGAATCGCTCTTGGCCGCCTGAGTGAAGTGAGAAGCAGCATCGCCAGCCTTGGCCACCGGGTCCTGGGCAGGAGCCACAGGCTTCATCTCAGCATTGACCACAGCAAAATCTGCAGCTTTGCCAGCAGCAGCTGCGGGGGCGGTTTGTGGCGCATCTGCCTCGGCAGAGACCACCGGAGGCGCTGACTGGGCCGGAGCCGGGGTTACGGCTGCGGCAGGCTCAGTCGCGGGCGCGTTGGAAGCAGCTGCGGCGGGCTCGCTCGAAACCGGAGCGGGCACGGGAGCAGCGGCCTGAGTGGCGGCCGCTACTTCATGGAATTTCACCAGCAGCTTGCTGCCATCGGGCGCCAGCTCGAAGTCGTGGTCCTGGTTGAGATCCACGACGATCCGCGTTACCGGCGGGTTCTGCTGGAAGCGGCCCATGCGAACGCCCTTGATCGCGCCGGAGTTCACAGCCAGGGGTTTGAAATGCGTGGCTGCAATGGCGTTGGGAACATCGAGCACAAGGCGATCGGGACCGGAGAGCTTTGTGGTCTGCGGCGTGAAGGGCGCAGAGGCAAGAATCTCAAGAGCGACGCCATCTTTGCCGTGCACGACCCCGACCTTTTCGATCCTGATAGGCCGAGCGGCGTTCTCGGCGTGGGTGGGAGCGCTCTCGCCGACGGGAGCAGCCGAGGCCGCCTCGACCAAAGCGGGCGCACTGGCCGTTGCCGGAGCAGAGGCAGAGCTGGCGGCGGCGATCTGCACGCTGAGCAGATTCGCGCCTTCGCTAAGCTTCACGTCGCTGCCGGCAGGCAGAGTAAGCTCGACGCGGGCCACGTTGCTGCCGTCGCTGCTCTTATAGCCGAGCACGCGATACGACACTACGCCCGGGGCGTGGACGATGTGGGTCTTGCCGTCCATCTTCGCCGCCGAGACACCCGCCATATCCACGAGCAACAGATTGTCCGTGGGCCGGTACTCGGTATGGGTGAAGGCGCCCGTCGCCCGCAGTGTGACGGTCGTGGCGCTGCCTTGCGAGGCGACGCCCACCTGGGTCAATTGCGGTTCGGCAGCGGCCGCCATCGCGCTCACGATGCACGGCAGCAAGAAGATTATGAATCGTTGCTTTAGCCTCATCTCGTCTCTCCTCACACTCCAGCGATTTCTCTGGTGCGTGCGCGGCTTCCGTTTCCTCCGCCGCTTCTTGGGAATTACTGCCCCTGGGTTCGGTCCAAACTGCTTACCGCTTGCCTGCGCCTAGACCACCGGCGCGTTGACTGTTTTCACCACCTCGCGCAACTGATCGTGCCCGAGATTGTCGGTAAAGTGCTCTCTGAAGATCACCGAATCCGGTGTGATCTTCTGTACATAGCCGTTAAAAATCGCGTCGTTCTCGTGCAGGAAGTAAGTCCGCTGGGCGGCATTCTCCACCACGGCGATCAGCCCGTTGGGCGACTTCACGACTCCCCGCAATACGATCTCTGTCACCACCAGGCAGCGCTTGCCGCCCTGGCAGCGTTCGTTGCGTCCCTCGAGGACGGCCTGGATGGGGTTCACGAACGGGTCGCGCTTGCCGCCGGGAGGCGCAGCCGCACTCATGCCCTCGGGAGCGGGAGCCGCCTCCGACGCTGCGGCCGCAGGCGCGGTCTTATGTGCAGCCTTGTGCTTGGCGGGCGGCTTGGCCGGGGCCGCAGCCTTGGCCGCGGGCTTGGCAGGCGGCGGCGTGGTGGCCTGCGCCTGGCCGTAGGCCAGCGACGCTGCCAGCAACAAACCGAATGTGCTAATCGCCAGTTTCATCGCCATCCCCCTCATTTCTTTGCCCCTGCTGCCGGCGGCTGCTGCAAAGAGGCCGAATCGTGACTGAAGAACGTTGTAGTGGTGCAGCTGGCCACCGTGGTCTTGTTGCCGGCGTATTCGAAGTTGCCCTTGACCTTGGCATCGTTGGGCTTGCGCACGCTGGCGATCTGCAGATTGCTCACGTTGATGATGCGCTGCAGCTTGGCGACCTTGTCGAAGAAGCTCACCAGCGCGTAGTAAGAGCCATCCAGGTCCATCTCGTAGGGAACTTCGGTGTAGAACTCGCGGTTGGCGGTGGGCTTGGTGGTATAGCGGCGGATATCGATGCCGGCGCTGGAGGCGACCTCCTGCATCAGGTGCATGAAATCCGGGGCTGCCTTCTCGTCGGGAACGATGGTCTTCTGGATCTCCAGCTGCTGTTGCAGGCTGGCGATCTGGCGCTCCAGGCCGGGCAAGTCGCGCTCGAACTGCTCGAGCCGCTTGTTGTCATCCAGCTTCGCCTGCAGTGCCGCCTGGGCCTGCACGTTCTGGTCGCGCATCTGATTGATGTTCGGGAATGCATACAAGCCGACGCCGACAATGACTGCAGCGATGACCAGCGCAATCACGATCTGGACGCCCATCGACATTTCTCTCAAGCTCGCCATATTCGACCCTTCGCTTACAAATTCGCTCTCATGGTTACGGTTACGCCTTTAGCTTCTCGCAGGTCAGCTTGAAGGTGAACTCCTGGAGGTTCTTGCTGGAGGCGTCCTGAATCGTCTCCGTCATCTCCACCGACTTGAAATAGCCCGTCTTCTGCAGGTTGCGGATCAGGTTGGCGACCGCATTGGCGCTCAGCGCCGTGCCATTGATACTGATGGCGGGGCCGCTATCCTGCACGCTATCCAGCCAGACCGCATCGGTGGCGTTGATGGTGTCGCCGATCATGGTCAGCAGGTTGACAGGGCCGGACTGGCTGGCACGCAGGTCATCGATCACCTTCACCCGGCGGGCGTAATTCTCTTTCACCCGTTCTTCCTGGTCGTACTTGGCCTTCACCTGCGCCAGCCGGCGGTTCTCGGCCTCGGCCTGCTGCATCTGCTTGGCGATGCGGGCGGCTTCGTCGCTGGCCGCCTTGTACATGTAGCCGATGACGCCCAGCGCGATCACGGCGAAGATGAGGATGATGACGAAGGGACTTCCGCCACCGGCTCCGCCGGCCCCGCCCATTTCGATGGCGGCGGTGGTGGTGGTGGCAGTGCGTTTGCCTCCGCGCTTCGGCTTCGGTGCCCCGAGTAGATTGATCTTGATCATAGTTCGAAACTCCTGAGGGCCAGTCCTACCGCCACG
>Ga0187779_10000751_pt1 | contig 21358 bp, 19 predicted proteins | sample 1015_Q2_SP10_10__FD_132435 | JGI IMG/M metagenome (GOLD analysis project Ga0187779, IMG submission 132435) | Tropical peat soil microbial communities from peatlands in Department of Meta, Colombia - 1015_Q2_SP10_10_MG | ecosystem: Environmental > Terrestrial > Soil > Wetlands > Peat | place... | reverse complement strand
TTCATTCCTCTCGAGCCCGCAAGAGAATATCATTTTCCGGATCGAAGGGTGAGTCAATCTTCCAGAATAGAAACCCACATCGAAAACCTGTCCTCACTTTTTCCTGCGGAAAAAAAGGGGATTAGAGAGGTCTACGCGGCCCTCGAAAGAATCTTCCGAGAATTTTCGGGCCTTCCACCTTCTCTCAATTGGTTTGAGCCTTCTTCCTTTCTCTCCCAGTATCCTTATCTGTCGCAGTACAGGGATAAGACTTACGGAGAACTTCTCGATGAATTTATCTCCCATCCCTTCTTGAAGACGCTTCTTTCGATACGAAGCTCTTATGCGCTTCTCCCCCCGGAGGAAATCTCGGCAGTGGGTATGGCCGGAATTGAGATGTCCTATTTTCATCATGGGGTGTCTTGTGTTGATGGAAAAGTGGAACAGCTTCCGATCAAAATGGGAGAGGTCCTTGTGAAGATGGGAGGAGAAATCCTAACGGGTCATGAGGCTCAAAAAATTCTGATGGATGAGAAAAGGGCGATCGGTGTACAGCTGAAGAATGGCCAGGAGATGACGGGAAAGGTCGTTGTTTCTAATGTCGATGCCCATCACACATTTTCGGGCCTCATCGGAGAAAACCACATTCCAGCTGGCTTTCGGTCAAAGTTAAAAGGAATGAGACCTTCTCTTTCGTATTTTATCGTCTATTTAGGGATCGAAGGAGACGTGGACGAGTTTCCTGTTTCGAATAATGAAATTTTTTTTGAAGATTCGTTCCGGAAGGAGTTTGATCTCCTTTACGAAAACCGGATTTCTGAGGAGGCTCCCTTCTACCTCCTCGTTCCATCGAAAATTAACCCATCTCATGCGCCCGCGGGAAAGAGTACTCTCTGCTTGAGCTGCAAGGCTTCCTACGGTTTCAGCCAGGGTTGGGATGGTAAAACGAAAGATGAGCTGTCCGAGAGGCTTATCCAGAAGGCATCGGCCTTCATCCCTAATCTGGAGAAGAGGATCCTGGTCAAGATAGAGACCACCCCGAAGGCGATTGAGCAGTGGACCGGAAATCGATGGGGGGCTGCCTATGGATGGGCACAGATCCCAAGGCAATCCGGGATTTACCGTCTTCCTCGAACCGCTCCAATCCCGAATCTTTATCTCACCGGGCATTGGACCTCTCCCGGAGGAGGGATTGCCGGAGTGGTCGCCTCGGGTGAGTTGACTGCAGAAGCCGTGTTGAGCAGGTTTGAAAAAGGAGAATAGAGAAATGATTCGAAAACCCTCTGCATTTTTTTCTCGCACATCCTTGGCACATCAGTTTTTCCCTCTCCCGTGGGGGGAGAAGGGCAGGGTGAGAAGGAACCGAGGCAGATTCACCAAGTATGGGTACGTTTGTATTAGTCTAATGATTCTTAGTCTTTTTCTGTCAGGGTGTCCCAAGAAAATGGTGAGGATTCCTTCCATTGAGGCACCTCCTGTGAAGGACCCCGTGGCTCAACTTCTTGAAGCCTTTTCCTCCGTGGAATCTCTTCAGGCCAAGGCCTCGATTCGTGTTGACACCGTGAGAAAAGGCCAAGAGTACAGGTTCCTTCTCAACGGACTCGTCTACTTTGAAAAACCGGATAAACTTCGCATCCTGGGTTATCACCCGTTTGGAATGGGCGTATTTGATATCCTTTACCGGAGCGGGGAATTCCTCGTTTTCAGCCCCCTGCAAAATAGAGCCTATACCGGAGAGGTTTCCCAGTTTGGAGATCTCATCGCGAAGGCGGATATTAGGATTTCTACAGAGAAGCCTGAAGGCAGCGAGGTTCCAAACCGAATTCGGATCGAGATGCCGGAAAAGGAGACCCGCTTGGATATGAAATTGAAGGAAATTTCCGTCAATCAGCCTCTGCCTGAGAACTCGTTCGAGTGGGACGTTCCGGAGGGGGTGGAGATTAAGCCGCTGGCCCAATTCCTAAAAGGGAAGAAGCTGGAATGAAAATTTCCTTTATTATTCCGAGGTGGCCGAAGAACAGCTTCTGGGATGTCATCGCGTTCAAATTTCCCCTGCTTTCGTCTTCTCTTCTCGCGGGGCTGACGCCCTTGCACCATCAATTCCGCATCATTGATGAAAGCCTCACGGAGATCGATTTCGACCAGGAGGTAGAGCTGGTCGCCATTACTGCCATTACTCCCTTGGCGCCGAGGGGATACGAGATTGCGGATGAATTTCGAAGGAGAGGGAAGAAGGTGGTGATAGGAGGGATCCACGCGTCGTGGCTTCCCGAAGAGGCCAAAGCCCATTCCGACGGCGTGGCCATCGGCGAGGCCGATGAAGTTTGGGTCGAGATTCTGGAAGATGCTGAAAAAGGGACGATCAAGCCTTTTTACCGTCAAAAGGAGAGAACCGATCTAAGCCGTCTCCCCATGCCGAGAAGAGATCTGTTTCCTCCGAAGGGCTACCTCTTTCACAATCTGGTTCAGACCACAAGAGGATGTCCTTATGATTGCGAGTTCTGCTCCGTGACGGCTCTCCACGGGAGATCTTATCGGATGAGGCCGGTCTCCGAAGTTGAGAAAGAGATTCAATCCCTGGAGCGATCAAAGGCCTATATCTTCTTTGTGGACGATAATCTGGTTGGAAACCTCTCCCATGCCAGAGAGCTTCTCGCCATGCTCTCCCATTATCGGCTGCGCTGGGTAAGTCAGGGACCCATCCACATTGCCGAGAATAAAGAAATGGTTTCTCTGATGGCTAAGGCTGGATGTCATGGGCTCTTTATTGGGTTCGAAAGCCTTCGTGAAGAAAATTTAACCCTCATGGGGAAGCGGATCAACCGAATTGAAGCCTATGAGAGGGGGGTTCAAAGTCTCCATGACGCCGGCATTGGAGTCTATGGCTCCTTTGTCTTCGGCTATGACTACGATGATTCATCAGTGTTTGACGATTTCTTGGAGTTTGCCGAACGAAACCAAATGGAAGGGGCTTTCCTTCCCCTTCTCACTCCTTTTCCTGGCACGCGCATCCACCAAAGATTGAAACAAGAAGGAAGGCTTCTGACAGAGGATTGGTCGAAATACGATATGGCCACAGTGGTCTTTCAACCCAAACGGATGACTGTCGAAGAACTTCAGGAAGGGTTCTGGAAAGTGAATCGATCTTTTTATTCCCTTCCGTCTATGTTGAAAAGAATCTTCAACCCCCTTCACATCAGAAGAAGCCTGATCATTTTCGGGCCGATGAATCTCGGCCTCTGGCCCGCCGTCAAAAAAGCAGAGCAGCATTTTAGAAAGTCGATCCCCCCAGCCCTCCTTTAATACTTGCCTGCGACAGAACCGTTTATCCTTGCAAATCTTCCTTAAATTGAGTAATCTACGGCTTATCTCAAAGAATAGGAGGGAAGATAATGACCCTACTCATCATTCTCGTCGTCATCGGAATCCTTGTGATCGCTGTCGTCTCTATCTACAACAAGCTCGTTCGGCTTAGGAACACGGTGAAGTCCTCGTGGTCGGATATCGATGTTCAGTGCAAAAAACGGTACGACCTTGTGCCCAATCTGGTCGAGACAGTAAAGGGTTATGCTTCGCACGAAAGGACTGTCTTCGAAAAGGTCACAGAGGCGAGGTCGATGGCCATGAAGGCAACCACTCCCGCGGAGATGGCAAAGGCTGAAAATATGTTCAGGGATACCCTGAAGAGCCTGTTTGCCGTAGCCGAGGCTTACCCCGAATTAAAAGCCAACGCTAATTTCTTGCAGCTTCAGTCGGAGCTGCAGGAGTTGGAGAATAACATTGAGTCCGCAAGAAGGTATTATAATGCGGTCGTCCGTGACTATAACATCCTTATCGAATCGTTTCCTTCCAATCTTATAGCCTCACAGTTTGGGTTTAAGCAGGAGCATCTCTTTCAGCTCGAGACACCCGAGGCGGAGAGAAAACCGGTGAAAGTCAGTTTCTAAGAATTGCAGATTTCGGATTGTCGATTGCGGATTGAAAAAAGCAGAACAGAAAAAAAGCAAATGCGGAGGGCCAACACCGGAGGAAATAAATGAAAAGCGACGCAATATCATTTAGATTGACTATTCTCCTCATCCTCACCCTTAACCTTATCTTTCTTATTTCTCTTGCCTCTGCACAGGATTTCACGATTAACCATTTTCACTCCGATATCATGATTCAGGGAGATTCCTCCGTCATTGTGAAGGAGACGATTGATGTCATGTTCCATCGGTCGCGGCACGGGATTTATCGGGAGCTCCCGTTTCGATACAAAGATGAACTGGGGAAGATGATTACGACCCCCACGCGAATTTTATCTGTGGCGGATGCTTCAGGAAAAGACTGGAAGTATCGCGTTGAGAAATCGGGTCCTGTGATCCATGTCCGAATAGGGGATGCGAAGCGATATGTGGATGGAAACCAGACCTATGTGATCACCTATGAAGTTGAAAATGTGGTCCTCTTTCTTAAAGATTACGACGAACTCTACTGGAACGTAACGGGGAATTACTGGAAAGCCCCGATCAAAGAGGCTTCTGCTACCGTGTTTTTGACGACCAAGAACAAGAGCAAGAACTTAATGGCTGCGGGCAATGAGGGGGGCTATGGTTCGGAAGAGGAATGTGGTTATGAGACCTACGGGGAACTCGGGAAATTCTATACGAAAAGGAACCTTAAGGCAGGGGAAGGGTTGACGATTGCCTTTGGGTGGGATAAGGCACTTGTCCTGCCTCCCTCCTCCTGGAAGAAATTTTTGTGGGTCATCGACCTTAGAGAAAACTGGATATTCTTGCTTCCCATTTTTTCCTTCCTTTTCATGTTTGTTCTCTGGTATCAGAAGGGAAGAGATCCAAAAGTGAGGGAGTCGGTTGCTGTGATGTATGAGCCACCTAAGTTTGACAATAAGCCTCTTACCGCTGGAGAAGTAGGGACGCTGATCGATGAAAAACTCGACCCAAGAGATATCACTTCAACGATGGTCGGGTTGGCGGTCAAAGGGTACATCACGATCGAAGAGACTAAAAAAGAGGGATTGATTTTTGATTCAAGAGATTACTATCTCAAAAGAGTGAAAGGGCCGGATGAAGACCTCACCCCCTTCGAAAAAGAATTGATGGAAGACCTTATTCCAACCTACCAGCCTGGGACTTTAGTCTCTGAATTGAAAAACAAGTTCTACACCAATATTCCCCGGTTGAAAAAGATGATCTACGAAGATCTGGTCGACAAAAAATATTTCCTGAGCAGTCCTGAGAAAGTGAGAAATTCCTATATGACCGGTGCCTTTATCTTAGCGGTATTCTTAATCGTTGTGTTGATGATCCTTGTGACTCAAGCAGGGGTGAAGAACTTTGCCGCTGGCATCTTGACCGGCATCCCCGTACTTGCTTTTGGAAGAGTGATGTCAGCAAGGACAAGAGCGGGAGCCTCGACCCGTATGGATATTCTTGGTTTTCGGGAATTTATGAATCGTGCCGAGAAAGATAGACTCGAAAGAATGGGAGACAAGAACCTTTTTGCCAAGTTCTTGCCTTATGCGATTGCCCTCCACGTGTCGGACAATTGGGCGAAGGCATTTGAGGGGATTTATCAGGAGCCACCCGATTGGTACGTTTCCCCGGGTGGATACAGGACGTTTACTCCATCCGCCTTCACCCATTCCTTTAGTTCTGTGACGTCGAGCCTCGGATCAGCGATGTTCTCTGCACCGAGAGGAAGCGGAGGCGGCGGAGGTTTTGGGGGGGGCGGTTTTTCCGGTGGCGGCTTCGGAGGTGGAGGCGGCGGAAGCTGGTAAGTGGTATGGATATACCTCTTCGGTGTGCCATTGTCATTCCTGCTTATAACCATGGGACACGGGTGCGTGGGGTCGTTGAAAAATGTCTCGGGCTCCGGCTGCCTGTGATTGTGGTGGATGATGGATCGACAGACTCCACTTCCGATGACCTTGCTTCTCTTTCTAGTGTCACAGTGATACACCATGAGAGAAATCAGGGGAAAGGAGCTTCTTTGCTTACAGGGTTTGCCACAGCTCTCCAGTTCGCGGACTGGGCGATCACGATTGATGCCGACGGACAACACAATCCGGAAGATATTCTTTCCCTGATCTCCTTGATACGTGCATTCCCGGAAGGGCAGCGCCCCCTGGTAATAGGAAAACGGGTAGGGATGGAAAATGGGAATGCACCTTGGACCAGCCGCTGGGGCCGGAGATTCGCCAACTTCTGGGTCTGGACCTCATGCGGGAGATGGCTTTCCGATGCGCAGTCCGGATTTCGGGTTTATCCCCTTCCTGAAACCCTGCGCCTCGGGACCAGGGCCAGGAGATACCAGTTTGAAGTGGAGGTTCTGGTTCTGGCAGTTTGGCGTGGGATTCCCATCGCCGAGGCGCCTGTGCATGCCACCTATGAGAAGAGGGTTTCTCATTTCCGACCATGGCTTGATTTCTGGCGTAATACGAAGACCTTTGCCAGGCTCGTTGCTACAAGGATCTTGATTCCCCCAAGACTACGGAAGTAAGAATAATTCGCATTTGGGTATAATTCCTGGAATATGATGCAATTGTAGCCGCAAGCTTCAGCTTGCGTAAGAGCCTGGGCATGGCAAAGGAAGCCTCACGCAAACTAAAGTTTGCGGCTACAGCATAAAATCTTGAGAACTACATGAATGACGGAGAAACTTGAGGATGTTGCGAGAAAACCTATCCTTATACCGAACTCAAAACTAATGAAGTGTTAACTCCGCCAAAAGCAAAATTGTTGCTTGCAGCAAGACGGAACCGTTGATCGCGCGATTCACCAATTACATGGTTTAACAACGGAAGGGTTGGGTCCGGATTTTTAAGATTTAATGTGGAAGCAATGAAGCCTTCCCGCATCATGAGAAGAGTTGCAATGGCCTCAATTGCTCCGCAGGCCCCCATGGTGTGCCCCATGTAGCCCTTGAGGGAAGCGGTCGGGACACCAGGCCCGTAAATCTTGTTAATAACCGTTGCCTCGACTTCATCTCCATGCGCTGTGCCGGTTGCATGTGCGTTCACATACTGGATTTCATCCGGGCTTCTTCCGGCGTCTCTTAACGCACCGAGCAAACACTCTTCCATAGACCGGGCATCCGAGTTTGTGAGATGGACACCGCTCCCGTTTGTCCAGAAGCCTTCAATCTCACCTAAAATAGGGGCGCCCCGCTTCTTGGCCCGCTCGTACTCCTCAAGAATCAACGTTGCTCCACCCTCGGCTACGACCAGGCCATCCCTCTTTTCGTCGAAGGGTCGGGGGGTTTCTGACGGCCGGTCATTGTAATACGAGGACGTGGCCAGCATCAGGTCGAACACGGCAGCAGAGAGAATGTCGACTTCATCTGCTCCACCTGTGATCATGATATCCGCCCTTCCGGCCTTGATCGCCTCATAACCGAAGCCAATCCCCTGGGAACCGGAAACACAGGCCGGGCAAGACGCTATGAAGGGTCCCCTGGTATGGAATAGAATCGAAAGATTGCCTGCACATGTATGGCTCATACATTTCAAGTACCAGGATGGAGGTATTCCTTCGAGGGAGCGGTTCTGGATCATGTTACCGATATATTCCATTTGACTCCTGACGCTCCCTTCGGTAGATCCGTAAGAGACACCGCAGGCCGGCGAAGCAATCTCGTTTTCGCTTAGACCGGATGCCTTCACTGCGTCAATGGCCGAGAGGGCTGCCAGCATGGCAACCCTGCCCATGCTGCGCCGGTATTGCCGTTGGATGGATTCTTCCTCGCCTTCAATGTCACATAATCCCGCCACGCGGGTTCGTAAATTCTTTACACCTTCCCACTCGGACATGATGGAGATGCCGCTTCGGCGTTCCTTCAGGGATTTTACGAATTCTCCGAGGGTATTGCCGATTGGAGATCGTATCCCCATGCCGACCACGACGACTCTTCTTTTATTTCCCATTATGAAATTTCCTGCATGCGCTCCGGTCTTATTTCAGTCGTTCATTCCCGTAAAAAGCCTTCTGGATTTCCTCAGGGATCTGAAAGGACATTTCCATCTCCGGTAATAGAACCGCTGCCTGCTCCGTCCACCCTTTGGCGCAGAGCCTCCCGTCAGAGGTTAGCCTGATCTCGAAATTCAGGACGATCCTAACGCGAGCTTCCTTGAGCATTGCCTTGCACGTGAACTCATCATCGAACCTCAGAGGCCAGACATGCTTGATCGTTGAGCGGACTACCGGAAATACGTACTGCTTCTCCTCCATGTAGCGCTGTAAGTCCACTCCGTGTTCTGTAAAAAGTGCCTGCCGGGCCACCTCGAAGTATTTCAAGTAGTTTCCGTGCCAGACGACCCGCATCAGGTCCACGTCATGATAAGGCACTTTCATCGTGATGCTTGTCGAAACAGATTGAGCCATGTTTCTCACAAATAAATTTCAATAGCCCCCTCACCCTCCCCTCTCCCCACTGGGGAGAAGGATGGGGTGAGGGGCGTTTGTTCCCCAATTTTGCGATGAAACGAATTTGGCATAAAGTTTTTTGTCGAGACTAAAATTAGCATAATATGACTCCATTTTCAATTACTCAACGGGCTAATCTTAGGGTTGTCTTGACATGAACCCCTCTGCGTCGGTATCATTTCTATCATTCTACCAAGGAGGCTGAGTTCGGCCTTGAACGAAATAAGTTCAGACTTCATTTCTGCTTCTTCTATTACGAACGATTCTCCCATGTGGCCCGCGATCGAGCGACTGCAATCGGCCTGCCTTGGGATGGTCCTTCTCGATGTGGAAACCATTTCTCCGGTCGGGGAGCATCTCTTCACGCCGCGTGAAGCCGCGAGGGCAGTTAGAATGGGTCCACGAAGGCGGAGAGGATTTACTGCGGCGAGAGTCGCTCTGAAGAGACTCGCCCGCCAACTTAATCTTGCAGAAAAAGACACGCCTGACCGAACGATTGAGACCCTTGGCCCAGATGGCGTAAGACCGTGCCTCAGCGAGAGCGGAATCTATTGTTCGGTCTCCCACAGTGCCCGGCTGGTTGTAGCAGTTGCACATAGGCATCCGATTGGCGTTGATCTTGAGATGGTTTCAGAGAAACCGATAAGGACGAAGCATCTCTTCACGTCACCCAGGGAAAGGGAGCTTATTTCGCTATCCGGTTTGGGCCCGGAGAGGGCCGCCACTCGTGCCTGGACCATCAAGGAGGCAGCAGCCAAGGCATTAGATCTCCATCTGGTTCAGGCCATTCGGGAAGTAGAGGTAGTGAACGTGGGTGAGGAAGAGGGGATGATGAGGTATCAAGAAAAGACTTACCCTGTCGGGCACGCCGAAGGGAATGGACACGTGATCACTCTGATCACATGCGATGACGTTTGAAAAACTTCTCGATCAATATTTTGGAAATCGGCCGCTGCAAAACCATCGCAATTCCGAGATTAAAGGGGCCACATATGTTTGTCCTTTCATTGTCTCGCAGACACCCCTCGATTCAATGCTTGGCGGTGCGGGCGCGCTCCAGGATGGCATTTAACTGTGCGGCCACTTCACGACTCTCCAGAATGCTCGTGTGGTTCTCGTTGAATCCCATCTCACGGAATGCCTGACGTTGGATCGGCATCGCCAGCTCGCTCGATACGGTCACCGTGCCGTCGTTCGCCTCACCACTGAGTATCCCCCCGTCTCGGTAGCTGAAAAACAACGAGTACTCGCACTCCGGCGGGAGCGCGGTCTCAGATAGCCGGGTGAGAAAGGAACTGCCTGGCGCCATATCTTCCCACGATGGTGCAACCACGGGCGAGTACTTCACCCCCTTCGCCGCTCCCGAGTGCCCATTCCACGGTGTCGAGATACTTACGAATTCCGGCACATGTACCAGGCGTCTCGTGCTCGCATGTTCAATCGTGTAGTTCAAGGCAGCGCGTGTCACCAGCCCGCCCATACTATGCGCCACCAGGATCAACCGTGAAAATCCATATTTGACTTGCAGGGCAGCCATTGCGCGCACCAGCCCGCGCCCCAGCTGATCGAGATGCGGAGCCGTAGGATAGTACGCCAGCCAAGGCTGGAAGTGGCTGCGGTCCAGCGAGCTGATCAGATACTTCCAATCGCCCGGCTGCCCCACAGCGCCGTGGACGAAGAGGACAGGAATCTTGTGTGGATCGTACTCTTCCAGGAAGTAGACCCCGGCGCCCACATCGAACAGAAACTTTAACGGGTCCCATAAGCCGAGCTTCCCGTTCTCCTCCGAAAAACGCGGATCGTCGATGTTCGTAATGGTACCGAGTTGCAACTCGGGGAGCTGACCGATTTCCCGGCGCTCTGGAGATAACGTCTTCAGCGCGAATGGAATACGCGTGGTAGAGCCCGGGTCGATCACGAGATCGAGGCGCGTACGGCGTTCCCCTGCCTGTAACTCGAACTCGGCCGTGAGCACTGCCGGATCTTCTCCCGGCTCATACGAAAGATTGCGGTTACGATTTTCGAAGGCGGCAAGCTGATACTTCCCGGCGGGCAGGACGAAGAAGAACGGCCCGGGACGCGGAAGCAGGAAGAGATCGGCGATCTTTTTGTCGGTAACGCTGTAGACCACGACGACGATCGGGTTGCCCTGCGTACCGCTGACTCGTGCGTGGCCTTCCAACACGGCCTGCTCAGCAAACTGTTCGATGTTTTTCTTCAATGTGCCAAAACCGCACCCCCCGGCAAGCAGGGTTACTGCCAACAACGCACAGATGGCTACACTCCTGGCTACAAATGACGATTTGAGTCGACCCAGTGATTTTCTAGCCGAACTTTTTTCGAACTTAGCGCACATCCTACTCTCCTCCTTCCGATTGATGACAGAGTCGGCCATCTCTTCGGTAAAATGACCGTCCTCTTCACCCCAAAATAGAGGTCAGGTTACTGAAGTGAATGGCTACGGATAGGACATAACTAAACAATAAAAAAAATACTCTTAACTTCAAGAGTAGTCAAGAGGAAATGTGTTGCATTTACTCAACGTCCTCCTGTTTGGGTCGTCGTGAGAAGATCGCCACTCGCCTATGGACCATCAAGGAGGCAGCAGCAAAGGCATTAGAGCTGATTCATTTCAGGCCATTCGGGAAGTAGAGGTAGTGAGGTTGGGCGAAGAAGAAGATGGGGTGATGAGGTATTAAGAAAAGACTTACCCGGTCAGGCACGCCGAAGGGATTGGACACGTGATCACTTTGATCACCTGCGATGACATTTGAGATCTCACTTACGCTTGGTCGCTATTTTATTTCGTCGCCGGGTCAAAGATTGGTATAGGACTTACAAATCATTAGTGGGAATCGTCCTCAGGAAATGAAGATTGCGAACCTTTTTCTCTCCATCCAACGAAAGGGACAACCCATCCTTTATGACTGCCCCGGCAAAAAGCCTTAACCGATCCCTCATTTCATATAGGCCGGAAGTTCAATCTTCCCCCCAGCGACTACCTCCGGGAAAATAGCCATTCTTTTCCCGGGCTTCACCCATTGGAAACCACACCCAATAGCCGTCTCTTTAGGATCAAAACCATAAACTACCTGATGATCCTTGGTAAATCTTATTCTTCCAACGACTCCTTGCATATCTGTTTGTTCAAGAGCTTTGACCACTGCATCCGGTTCGATGGTCTTAGCACGCTCAATCGCATTGGTCATAATATAGACAGCGTCGTAACTTGGTCCTGGACCATGATGTGAAAGTCTCTTCCTTGCGTCTTCTCCCCATTTCTTACCGAAATTCTGATTGAAAGCTACTGACTTCGGCACCGCCTTCACTGGAATGGGCCCGACTTCGAAGATCGTATTTATCAAGCCTTCCACTTCTCCTTTGAAAACTTCCCAGGCATTCTCAGAATCCAGCGGGGCGATGCAACCAGCAAGCAGAGCCGGAATTTCCGTTGCTCGAGCTTGCTTAAGCAAAATAGCACCTTGTGGCATATCAAATATAGGGACAACCACCTGGGCTTTTTGACCCCTCACCTTGATCAGGGATGGGGAGAAGTCAGAAGAGCCTGTCGCATACGAATCAAAACCGAGAACTTCCCATCCATTCTCCTTGTACCATTTTTCTAGTCCTTGACCAGTCCCCTTAGCCCACAACACATCTTGAGTGATAATATAGGACTTGTTGAAGCCAAATTCCATTTTTATAAACCCCATGATCTCACCTAAATATGCAGAAAAGTAAGGAGCGTTCATGCAATTTCGGAAGACATATTTATATCTGTCGTACTCATCCGTAACCTTTTTCTGCATGAGCGGGCTCATGGCGATAGAACAAATGTAGGGTAATTTATATTTCGAAATAAGATCCATCGCGGCCAACAGCACCTCAGAGCGGAAATTACCCAGTACGATCACATGGGGTTTCTTCTCCAGGATGAGTTTTTCCATTGCTGTCAAGGCGTCCTGCACCGGGATTCCAGGTTCATGTTCTCTGGTGTCGATGGAATAGGCTTGGAGCTTGTGTTTTGTATTTCCCAACAGCACGCCACCCTTCGCATTGATCTCATCCACTGCCATTTGAATGGCCATCCAGCCGTCCCGACCCTCCATAGAACCCAAAGCAGTTGGAACACCTATAACGATGGGGTCCCCGGGTTTAAGCTGGGCGACGGCAGCATGAGGAAAGCTAACGAAGATCGTCAACACAGATAAAACAAAGATCAAAAATACTTTCTTTTTCATAATCCCCTTCTTCCTTTCTAAGTTTTTAAGATACATAAAATCTAAAAAAGCGTCTTTCTCCAATATGGGTAGCTATTGGAATTTTTTCTTTGTTCGACGAGAAATAATTGGCTTGTATGAAATTGATCTATCCCAATTTTTTATCATAAGCAAGCGGTCGGTAAAATACCTTAGAAGTTTCCCTATCAAACAGCGGAAGTTTTTTCGAGGTTTTTTAAGACCTAAAAATGATTTGGAAATTATCTTTTGAGGATATGACTTGAAAGATTGTATGAAAGGAGCATCCTGCCTTTCACTCTCTCTATTTCATTCTCTCTATAACACAATTACTGGTAGGAGGAAGAAATAGCGAAGTAGGATAATTCCAGAAGCGATAGTCTAAAAAAGTTATTGTGTGGAGCGCCGGTGGGACAATAGCCAAGGCACGAGATCGGGCTCGGCGTAAGCCTTGTCCCACGAGTTATGCCCTACGCCGTCGTATTCGGTGTACTTTACGTCGAACCCTGACGCTTTCAGCGTTTGAAACATCCTTCTCGACTCGTCGGGTGATATCACAGGATCTGCGCCACCGTGGAAGATCCAGGTCGGCACCTTTAAGATTTGAGATGCGACAGCCATGTAAGGATCTGGCGAATCGGCGAATGGAATGTCCTTTAGAACAAAAGCATTGCGTTCTGCGGGCAGGTCAGCCCGTTTGACATTGACAAGACCGCAGATGGGGACGATCGCGGCAAACTTACCCGGTACACGTGCTGCCATACACCATGTCCCGTGGCCGCCTAGGGAAATCCCAGTGACATATAGCCTTCCCGGGTCGCCGTTGAATTCCTCGACTGCCCGATTCAATGTCTTGAGCGCCAGGTCGGCCATCTCGCCTACCCAGAACTGGTTGCGACGAGCCTGAGGGAAGACAACGATGAATGGGAACCGTTCGCGGGCCTGGCGAATCGCGGGGCCGAGGCCAACTTGAGTTTGAAGAAGCCCGTCTTCTCCCGCCTCTCCGACACCGTGCAGGAAGAGGATCACCGGGTGAAGCTTACCTTGAGTGTAGTCAACCGGGACGTATACCTGATAGCGATAGCCAACGCCACCCAGTGTGACCTCGCGGTCCAAAAAGCCGGTTTCGATTCGTGGGGCTGCGACGGCAGTAAGGGCAACCGTAAACAGAAAGGCATACAAAGTCAGTGCCCTTATCCACATCACCCCGCGTCGAATCATGATTACCTCCGATTTCATTACCTGAACCGAGAGATTAAGGTTGGGTCATTAGCCCCAGGCCGCTTCACTGAGCTTTCTTAAAACAAAGACCGATATAGTTCACCGTATCGTCGTGCAGTGAAACAATTTCCCCCGAGCCGGCGATACGCGCGAGGTTTTCTGACAACGGTTCGAGTAGCAGCAGTCCTTCACCCATCCAGGTATTTATCTTGATCAAGGGCCATCCGTCTTTTTCAAAAAAAGTTAATCGGTTTGACGGCAGATAGAGCTTCAGGATATTCGGGTACGTCTCATTTTCATCTAAAGCCCAGGTGCCATAGTAGCCGCTGTAGGTCTTCGGGATATCGGTTTTCTGATAATGATGAAGGGCCATTGAGAACGTTGATTCACCTACGTGTGCCTCCATATAGAGGAATTTATCGCCCTGCCGATTGCTGCTGAATCTGAACCGTATGCTTTCATAATCGGTAAATCGCGCCACGTCGATATCCGTAAAGAGGATTCGGAGAACCGGTTTGAAAACGCCATCACCTTCGGGGACAAGCAGGGCCACAGGGCCTTTGAACTTTGCGTACAATTTGTTTTTCTTCTGAAAAATATCGACAATGGGACCAAAACCCACGTACCGTCCGCACAACGACTCGTATTCCGTCGTTGATTCGATATTTTTTTGATTTTCGCCATCCATCCTGTGAGTTTCCGGGTCATGCGAGGCATCCATCAAGCCCCGGAGGCCACGAGCGATGATGTCCATGTCGGCTTTCCATCCGAGAGATGAATTCGTCAGGATGACTATTCCGAGTTTTTCTTCCGGGATATATGTTATTGCAGTCGAGAAGCCGTTGATATTTCCGCTGCTGGACAGTACCGTGTGGATGCCGCTGAACTTATAGGAATTCGAATACCATCCGGAAGAGTATATGTTTCTGCTCTCATAAAACGTATCGATCGTGGGATCGGCGTTCTTTATTATCAGATCGATTATTTTGCTATTACTTATTCCCCCAGGTAACGGGGCGGCCTCAGAGGAGAGAAATTTCAAGAATGCGGTCAGATCCTTTAGCGTGCTGAACAGGCCGCTGGCAGCCTTGTCTTCATTGTCGATCCGAGAGGTTTCTGTACTCCCATCATGGCCCTTAGACATACGAAGGGCCATATCCGCCGAATAATTAAAGGAGGAATCGTTCAGGCCGAGGGGCTTGAAGATTTCTTTTTCGAGATAGTCTTCAAATCGTTTACCGGTCACTTGCTCGATGATCATGCCGAGAAGCCGGTATCCGATATTCGAATACTTGAAGGCAGAACCAGGCTTAAAGCAGAGGTATTCATTCTGTAATTGCGAAAGGAGATCAGCGTTGGAATGTTCTGTTCCGCCGGCGGAGCGGACATAATAATCGATCATGAGTCCCGACGTATGCGTGAGAAGATGGTTCGCGGTTATGGGAACTTGGCCGTCGTAAAGGTTTCGGATAGAGAAATCGGGGATATATTTTCTTATATCGGCATGAGGATCGATTTTACCCTGTTCTATTAATTTGAGGATGGCCAGCGCCGTAAAGGATTTTGTCAGGGATCCTGCCATGAAATAAGTGTCTTCTGCAATGGGGATCTTTTTTTTGACGTCCGCATACCCATAGCACTGCGAGAATATCACCCTGCCCTCGTGCACCAGGGCCACGGCGGCGCCGGGGATCCGGTGCCGCTTCAAATTATCCCTGATGATTGTATCGAGAACCGTTATGGCACCTGGGAAATCTCCCTTTTCCAATATGGGTCGATCTGGATGCAGGGAGCTACAACTCAGGGAAAGAAGGATAAACGCCAAAACAATGATGAGCCACCTGTTCATGGTTACAGATTGATGGCTTTTGTTGCGGATCATGGTTTCTCGAAGATCTCCGATGAAAAGCTGGAATTGATCTCCACGCTCCTGAATTCGATAGAAGTGCGGGCGCCTCCGGGTTCCTCTATCTCCACTCGGTCAATGACTCCAGGTCTTACAGACAGAGTAATCATAATCCGCTGGATAAACCTGTTGACCCCTTCTCCGGGAACCATCGTGACGCGTGCAGGAGGCCCGGGAGAGTAAAGATGCTTGAATGCCTTGCTCTCGTCGAAACGACCCTGAAACCATTGACTGATTTCAGCAAGCACCATCCGTGTTGCCTCAGCCGACTCCGGCATTTCCGGCTTCCACACCCCCTCAGAGAAGTTGTAAATCTGAACAGTACTCCCCTTCTGCAGCAGCACGCTTCGCAGCGGGTTGAGGTACTCCCATCTCAGGGAATCAGGAATGTAAAAAAAGAGTTTTCCTTCGGACAGGAGAGGTTTCGTTAGGATTTTGAGATATCTCTTCTGAACGAATTCCGCCTTCACGGACCGGATGCTCCTGAAAGTTTCTTTAAGAGCAGTCCAATCCTGTGCTGATGCTATTTCGCCGAAGAAAAGTCCTATGATTATTAGGACAGCTGTGACAAGGAATCTTTTCATCCAACTCCCTTCGGTGTACGGAACGCATATATGCGTTCCTGTTCTTATATCATTCCGCCATTGACAGAGATAACCTGTCCGGTAATGTAAGAGGCGTCCTCAGAGCACAAGAAACGAACCACCTTGGCTACCTCTTCAGGAAGGCCTACCCGACCCATCGGGATGATCTGTTTGATCATATCCCTGGGAACGGACTGAAGCATTTCCGTCTCAATCAAGCCCGGTGCCACAACATTGACCCGAATACCAAGGCGAGCCACCTCCGAGGCGAGGGATCGACAGGCTCCTTCAAGACCTGCTTTGGCTGCTGAGTAATTTGTCTGACCACGGTGGCCGAGCCTTGCGGACACAGAAGAGATGGCAACGATGAAGCCATGCTTCTTGTTGACCATCTTCATCAGGACAGGTTTTGTCACATTGTAGAATCCTTGCAAGGAGGTGTTAAGCACTTTCACCCATTCCTCAGGAGACATCAAAACAAAAAGACCGTCGGCAGTCTCTCCTGCGTTGTTTACCAGGATATCGATCGCCTCATGACGTGTGAGAAGGGTTTCAATGTTTTGCTCGGTATCTTCCTGATTGGCGACGTCGAAACAGACGGTTTCACCATTTCCTCCAAGCTGATGAATCAATCCCAGGGTCTCCTCAGCCGCCTTTTTGTTTGAGCGAAAATTGATAATCATATAGCAACCGCTCTTTGCCAGTTCCAGGCAGATTGCGCGGCCGATTCCGCGGCTCCCGCCAGTTACGAGGGCAATCTGTTTAGACAGCGTAAGCATTCCTCCTCTCTTTCTCCCACGGTCAGATTCTTTGTCTGCTCTTGAGGTTCGATAGAGTCTCTTCAGGCTCCATGACCTGGATGGTGATTTTACAGAAGGTCTCCACATTCGATCTTACTTTGCCTTCAAACACGGCATAGGCTCCAACATGGGAAAGCTCCTTAATCTCGATATGGAGTCTGGTCCCTACAGGGACGCCGGATTTCGAGAATTCGGCTTCTTTGATGCCGACGAGCAATCCGACCCTCGGTCTTGCCCCTTGCCCTCGACGCCATGTGCTCAGGGCAGAGATGGCCTGGGCCACCAGTTCAATACATATGATGGAACTCACCTCTCCGTTGTTATGCAGAGGCCATTCCTCAGTCACAATGGTCTCAGCCTGCAAACCGTTCTGAGTCGGTCCCTTCACGGAGTCTATGAGTCTCATGCGAAGGCGATGCGGGATCAGAGGTTCAGCTGGGAGTTGATCCTGTTCCATTTCTTTTCCCTGCGCTCAGTGCACTTTTATCAAGCCCAACGCCTCCCGATATCGAGCCTCCAGATCCCTCGCAAATTCCCGTTCCTTCCCTGCCTGGGGAGGGGCCAGAGGCTCCCAGAATTCGATCTCGAGGGTTGAGATCCGGGAGGGAGGAAAGTACCACTTGTCTTCCTTCGGAAGAAAAGGCGGATCGTTCCTTACAAACAACGGCTGCAATGGGACGTTGGATAGCCTTGCAAGCATGAAGGGGCCAGCGTTGAACCTGCCCATGTCTCCTTTGGGGGATCGAGTGGCTTCAGGAAAGATCATGAACTTGTATCCCATGGCGATTTTCTCCTTGGCCTCATCCAGGGACTGGAACGGGCCCCTCTGCTCGAAATCAGGGGAGAGGACATACCCCGCTGAGCGAAAAACCGGGCCGAGGGGAAGCTTTCTTGCCAGGGATCGCTTGACCATGATGGACATGCGCGGGATATCCCGGATCAAGAAGAGCACATCGAAGAGGCCGGGGTGATTTGAAACGATCACACAGGGTCCATCGAAGGGCTTCCCTTTTAACTCCCGTACCTTGAGAAGTCCACATGCTCTCAGCAAGAGGAGCCACAGGCCCACGAGGATGCTGATCGTCCACTGCGTCCGGTAAGGTCGAGGCCTGAGGATTCTATTGAGGACCCAGAGGATTGGAAGAATGATCAGGAGCTCAAAGAAGATGCCGAAGAGAAAGACGCCGAAAAGTCCAAGCATCAAAAGACCTTTCGTGCCGCGCAAGAATTTTTCATACATATGGGTCGCCTTTTTCGGAGTTTTCTGTGAGGAAGGCAATACCCCACGAACCTGGTCCCATATGGGCAGCGGACGTAAGGGAAAGAGGTTGTAAGATGATTTGCATCAAAGGAAACCTGCGGCCTATCTCCGGTTTGATCTCCCCTTCAAGCCACTCCTTGTTGTCTGAGTACTCGAGAAGTAGAGTAGCCTTTTGATTTTTTAGAATGTTTTGTTCAAGACAACGGAAGGCGAATTTCACCTCATCTCTGAGGGTTCTCGCCACCCCGATCTTCCGAGCTCCGTCCGGAAAGGGACTGATGATCGGCTTAATACGAAGGACATCGCCAAAAAAGGCGCTAGTCTTTGAGATTCTCCCGCCGGCAGCTAAGAATTGCAGCGTGTCGAGGAAGATATATTCTTGGACATTCTGGGTTGCATTCCTGGCAAAGGCGATGACTTCTAGAGGGTCGCTGACATCGAGGGAAAACTCGGCCGCAGCCCTGGCGACGAGACCGAGCTTGCCCGAGGCGACCCCTGTGTCAATGATGGTCATCCGGTCATCGGGATCATTCTCAGCCTTCCATCGGACGGCCGCATCGTAGTTGCCGGTGTAAAAAGAGCCCACGCAAAGATAGAGGACGCGGTCGTGGATTTTCATGACGTTGTTATAGCACTCATACCGCTCTACGACTGAGGCTTGGCTCGTAGAGACCTTGGACCCGGCCTTCATGGCCGCAAAGAGCTGGGAAGGATCCACGTAGGTTTCAGGGAGAAAACGATTCCCAATGGCGATGTAACTGTTGAGGAGGGTAATCCCAAGGCTCTGAGCCAGATCCCTCGTGATGGAGCCAGCAGCGTCCGTCATGATATGGACGGCCTGTTTTTTTCTGGGTTCACTGAACCGAAAAGTCTGCTGAGCAAGGTCATCTTCTGCCCAGCTTAGGATGGCCCCAATGGCAGTGAGGTCCTCTCTCGCCCTCTCTCTGTCCGTGGCGTGGAGGTGCACTTTGAGGCACTCGCCATTGGGCGTGGCGACGACCGACTCTCCTACATCCATGATGTGTTTGACAACTTCCTGCTCTTCATGTTCAATCCTGAGTAATACGTCAAGGCAATAACCCTGATATTTCCGGTCTTGCCACGTTCTGGAGATGTTGAAGGAGTCCTTCAGATTGTCAGTGAAGAGAGAGGGCATGACCGTGCGGCCTGCCAAAGTGTTCAACAAGGGATCGAAGAAGACGAGCATGCCGAGAGCTCCTGCATCCACCACCCCTGCCTCTTTGAGCTCAAGCAATTGGTCTCTGGTATTTCTAACCGTCTCTTCCATGTCATGGAGGATGGATTCCACCCACATCCCCGTTTCTTCAGGAGGGGTTCTCTTCAAGGATGTGACCAGGGTATCAAACAGAGAGATCATGGTTCCTTGTTGAGGGTTGGGAATGGCCTGGTATGCGAGATGACGGCCAGCCTCGGTCGCTGCGGGCAGGGACGACAAATCCTTACAAGTGAGGAACCCGGCAAGAAAACCAGCGGCAATATTTCCGGAACTACCCCTGGCCGAAAGCAGAATCTCCTGGCTCATTGCATCGGGATTTCCGTTGATATTCCTGCAGGCGGCCAGCGTAATGACGAGATTGCGACCGGTGTCGCCGTCGGGCACCGGGTAGACATTGATCCGGTCAAGAATATCAGCCCAGGCCACAATCCTTTCGTAGCCTGCGGCCAAGCCCTTCATTAGATTGTCGTACATGTTTGGTTCTATTTAATCTTAACTAAATATTTGCTAGCTTAAAAATTCTTCGTGTAGCTCCTTCAAGTTTCAACTCAGGAATAAAATCTACGCAACGCGAAAAATATTTATGCCGCCGTAATTATATCATCGGTCACAAGAATTGTGAATCTCCCTATGCATCATAGCTTTAATAACTTTGCTACTGTTACATAGTCAAGCCCAGATAGAAGACCCTAACGGTATTTGCTGATATGAGGAAAGCCTTCACATTTTTACGTTAACACTTCGATGGCGGTGAGGAACCTTCCCAGACCGAGGAGGAGTATTCCCTTCCCGTTAAGGGAGGTTTCCGCGCCCCCTGAAAGATAGCTTGGGATTTTTCCACTCCGTACGAGGCTTACTGCAAGGGCTGCTGCGGCAGCAGTGGCTGACCCGAATTCACCAATGAATCTACGGAAATCAATAACCGGGCCTTTGAAATCCGCGGAAGAAATAATTTCAATGATCTGCTTTTCACAGTTTATTCGGTCTGCCGCAGGCATTCCGGCAAAAACAGCAGCATATTTAGATCGAATCTCATCCGATCCTCCAAGATGGTGAATGAGCGATTGAACGATAGACGGATTGTTGCTGGCATTCTCAAAAAAAATAGGCGCTATCTTTAATCCAGATGTCTTTTCTGTCTTGCGCATCATGAGCGCGCCACCGCCGTCGGACGGATTTGAACTTATCTGGACTGATTTATCGAACAGAGGAGACAAAACCGGGTGGTGCTCATCACCTCCCATAACCAGGACGATGTCATTGCTGTCGCGCACGATCAGAGATGCCGCGAGCAAGGCTTGCTCGAAGGAATAATCGCCACCGGTGGTGGTGACGTTGGGGCCAGTTGCCTTTAGCATCATGGCCACCTGACCTGCGGGAGCATTGTGCACGGAGCCGACAAATTCAGTGGGGCTCGTAAACTGCTCGTTTGATTCATAGAGCTTCGTGAGGAAATTATAAGTCTCGGATAGGGGACCCCACGATGTGCTGAAGAAAATAGATGATGGTGTTTGAGATGTCCGCGAGCTTTCAGACGCTTCCGTAGCCAGCGCAAGCGCAAGCCTCGGCAACCGCTTGAGCCGACGGACCTCGCGGATGGGAAGCTTCTTTGATATATCAGCAAGAGGCAGCGTTCCACTGCAGGTTTTTCCTTCATTTAAATTCTTCAATGTCTGCTCCAGGTCGCCCGCTCCGGTGAGGCAGGC
>Ga0187779_10000750_pt1 | contig 21367 bp, 17 predicted proteins | sample 1015_Q2_SP10_10__FD_132435 | JGI IMG/M metagenome (GOLD analysis project Ga0187779, IMG submission 132435) | Tropical peat soil microbial communities from peatlands in Department of Meta, Colombia - 1015_Q2_SP10_10_MG | ecosystem: Environmental > Terrestrial > Soil > Wetlands > Peat | place... | reverse complement strand
AGCTATGTGGATTTCATGGGAGGTTTCGGAGTCCATAACGCTGGTCTCTCGCATCCTGATGTTGTTAAGGCGATTAAGGAGCAAGCGGAGCAACTGACGCAATGGGCTGAGATGCCGAGTGAACCACGTATAGCGCTCGCCAAGAAACTCACAGAAATCGTGTCAATGAAAGGTGAAAAACGTGTCCAATTCAACACTACTGGAGGAGAGTCGGTTGAAGCAGCTATCAAGCTTGCCAGGTATTACACTGGGAGGCCCACTATCCTAACCTTCTCTGGAGCTTATCATGGACGAACCGCTGGAGCCGCTAGCCTAACTGCAAACTATTTCATGAAACACTTCAACACTCTGCCAATAGACACCGGCGTAATTCGCTTTCCGTATGCTTACTGCTATAGGTGTCCATTCGGGAAATCCTACCCTGACTGTGGAATGTTCTGTGTTCAATACATAGAGCGCTGGTTCGAATCTGTCCACTATGGAATTCGAGATCCAGACCGAAACGTGACCTCAGTCGCGGCAATCGTAGTTGAGGCTTGCCAAGGCCATGCAGGATACATAGTTCCACCTGACGATTTCCTACGGGGGCTCGAAAAATTATGCGACAAATTCCAGCTCCTACTCTGTTGTGATGAGGTGATGGCAGGTATGGGAAGAACAGGAAAGATATTCGCCTACCAGCATTCTGGAGTATCACCTGACATGGTGACAATGGGCAAAGGAGTGGGCGGAGGAATCCCGCTCTCAGCTCTAGTCGGTGTTGCAAACGTCATGGATGAGTGGGGACCAGGCGGCCATGGAACCACATACGGAGGCAACCACATCGGATGCGCAGCAGGCCTAGCTTTGATAAACGTACTTGAGAGAGAGAAGGTTCCCGAACATGCCGCCTCAATAGGCGAATACGTCTTGAAAAGATTGAGGGATATCCAGACAGAACATCCAATCTTAGGAGATGTCAACGGAAAAGGACTCTTCATTGGAATAGAGTTCGTTCGAGACCGAGAAACGAAAGAGCCAGCATCAAAAGAGGCCGACTGGATTCAGCGAGAATGCTTCCGTAAGGGACTTCTCATCCAACGTGCAGGATACCACGGAAACCGCTTCAATGTCTATCCTCCGTTATCTCTCACAAAGGAAGAAGCAGACAAGGGTCTCCAAATTCTGGAAGAGTGCATCTCGGCAGCTGAACGCGAGTTCGGGAGAGCAAAGCAATAGACCGTGGTCGAATCAAGACTCAATATCGAGCGGCTGTAGATATAGGACTCACCTGTTAGCGCATCGCCAAAACCATATTAGTATCCTTCAACGCCCTGACCGGGCTAGAGTAAATTGTCCGAATCACAACCTCGAAAAGCAGTCTTTGTTAGAGACGCAACGGGCCTCGTGAAACAGATTTCTGGAATGGACGCACTCGGAATGTGCGTAACCCAGATGGGCCTTCTCTATGTGTATAATGTTGTAGCGTTTACACCGGGCTTCTATCCTGAAGCGAATCCTATCATTGGTCCCTTCATCGGGTTACTTCTGGTTCTTCCCATCGCAGGGATGTACGCGTTGTTCTCTATCGCTATTCCCCGTAGTGGTGGAGACTACGTATGGGTAGGTCGCGTTTTTCATCCAAGCATTGGTTTCATAGCCAATTTTGCGTTCACCATACTTAGTATATCAGTAGTCGGAGCAGTCGCACCGTGGATCAGCCAATGGTCAATCGCGCAATTGTACTACGATCTGGGAATTCTCGACAAGAATCCTGGTTACATTAACCTCGCGAACTCCTTGCAGACATCCAGCTCCGCGTTCTGGATCTCGGCTGTTTTCATAATTATCGCCGGGCTTGTTGTAATCGCAAGCTCTAAGCTCGCAGCGAATACCGTGAAGTACTGGACAATTCTATCAATCATCATCGGAGCTATCTTTATCGTAACAGTGCTCGGGGCTGGTAGTTCTACGTTTGCTCAGAACTTCAATTCACTTTCCGGTTCCAATATGACCTATGACCAGATAGTTGCCGCCGGACAGCAGAACGGGGCGTACAATGGGGTACCGCCAATGCTTTCATCCGCGTCGCTGTATGCCGGGGCTCTTGGACTCCTAGGCTATCTTGGGTTTAATTCGTCGGCGTATTTCGCGGGGGAAATTAAGCGGAATCCTAGATCACAGATTCTTGCTCAGCTGGGTGGCACAATTCTCTTCGCTGCTTTTACTACTGCGATGATTGCGGTCGAATACTACGGTGAGGGGCCGTCCTTTGTGAACGCTATGGCGGGGATGTGGCTTTCTGGATCCTCATCGTATCCATATCTTGCCGGAACCCCGCCACTCTCATCAGGGCTGGCCATGTTTTGGACGCAGAATCAGGCGCTTATTGCGATCTTCACATTGAGTTTCGGTCTGACAGCTGAGGTAATGAACGTCTCGATCTTCTTCACCCTTAGCAGGAACCTTTTCGCATGGTCGTTCGATCGTGTGGTTCCAGGCGTGTTCGCTGATATTAATCCTAGAACAAGAACACCAGTTTATGCGATCTCGATTATGACGCTCGTCGGCTTGTTATATGCTTACATCTCGATCTTCCAGTACGGCTTGCTCGCTACCCTATTTACGTACGGTACCGCTGGGACCTTCATGGTCTTTCTAATCGTGTCAGTTGCAGCGATTGCATATCCATTCAGAAGAAAAGACGTCTTCGAATCGGCTCACCCCATAAGTCAGAAGAAAGTAGCAGGCGTTCCATTGATCTCAATCTTGGGTGCACTCAGCTTCGTCGTGTCTCTCGTAGTAATCTATGCACTCCTCTTACCTGCAATCGGAGATGTCGGATCTGTGCTTTTGACAGGTATAGTTCCCACGTTCGCCGTCGGCGCTATCATATATGCAATAGTCTGGGCTATACGCCGCAACCAGGGAATCGACTTAAACCTGCTGCAGAAACAAATACCTCCTGAGTAATTCGACCGAACTATGGTTAGTTCGTGCGATTTGCACGATAGCGATCAGAAGCTCGGGAGTACTTCTTTACTAAACCGTTTTAACTGTTCAACTTGGTCCCAGGCGACGAATCGAATTGAGAACGTGTTCACTCCAGCCTTGATGAATCCTTCCAATTTTTCTGCACAGTCTTTACGCGTCCCGTAAGCCACCCATTTATCTAGGATGCCTGATGGGTCCTCTCGGTAATATTTCAAAAGAAAATCGGTCGCTTCTGCTGCTGCTTTCTGTTTATCGTTGTTCATGTTCACATTGTAATAGAGACACATTCCGAACTGGCTGCTCTCGCGGTGATGTCGCCGTAAAGCCTCCGTAACCTTTTCCGCGTCCTCCTTGAACTCTTCCGGGTCCACCATGGTAGTCATCCATCCATCAGCGTACTTTCCAACTCTGTCAATGTTTATTTCAATCTCTCCAGGCGGGCCTTCAAGCTCTCCAGTAGATCTCGGGTTAGACGCGATCCAGATTGGACAAGGTTTCTGCACAGGTTTGGGCAACATTGTGACGTTTTTGAATTTGAAAATCTCACCATTGTAGTTCACATTATCAGATTCCCAGAGGCTTCTGAGAATTTCGATAGCCTCTTCACTTCTCTTCACTTTATCTTTCGGTGATACTCCAATAGCATCGAATTCATTGCGATAGATCTTCCCGTGCTGCGTGGGAGTCCCTTGACAGACTACGAGTAGACTTCGTCCTTCCGATAGAACGTCTAGTGTTGCCCACTGATATGCGAGTATGATTGGATTACGAAGTGGGAAACTTGCAAAACAGGCCGTCCCTAATTTGACTTTTTGCGTGACACCAGCGACCGCAGACAATACGGCGATGGAGTCTAATCGAGGTTTTGCAAGAATGCTGTCGCCTGCCCAAACAGCATCATATCCATACTCTTCGACTAACTTACTTAGCTCAACAATGTCCTGACGTGCGCTCGTCTTTGAGAATAGCATCCCGCGTGTGGGCAGAACAATACCAAACTTAGGCTTCAACCAAACGACCTAGACGAAGCCGGTATAACTTTCACATTAATGAGGATTGCATTTAATCAACTCAGCAGATCTAGATTCTGTCCTACATCTAGGGAAGGATGATTAACTAGGGGTGGACGTTAACGCGGACATCCTAACGTGACTCAACTGGCATTTGTTTGAGTTACGGATATAAGATTCTGGAGAAGGTTAACGCATCTATGGCGTTTTTGCAGAAGAGAAAAGCCGGTCAATTTAGTGAGGAATATGTCCTCTCGAAGGCAAAGAGAGATTACGAGATGGGAGAAGCCAGCATCAAGATAGATCCGAAAAAGACCGCCCTCATCGTCGTGGACATGATCGAGGAATTCACCAAACCCAACTTGACCCCCTCTTGGATTCCTGATTCGACTAAGCAACTCACAAAGATAAGAGAGCTAATCGAGACATGCAGAAATCTCGGAGTGCAAGTAATCTACACCTGCTACGCCTTCCACAATACTTACCTCGACATGAATCCCGCTTTCAGGGATGGAGTAACACCCCTTGACAAGTTCTATGATTACGATGGACCACCGTTATTTCAGAAAGAGAGCATAGACCCATCCATCAAACCAGATTGTGAAAAAGATCTGGTTATAGCGAAACCCAGCTACGGCGCATTCACGGGAACGGCTCTTGACTACACTCTAAAGAATCGTAAGGTGGACACCGTCATAATCTGCGGAACCATGACGAACTATTGTTGCGGAACCACGGCACGCGAGGCACACGGTCACGGATACAAAGTAGTCTTCGGATCTGATATTAATTCCACCGACGACCAGGATTTGCAGATTGCAGAATTGAAGACTCTACGACGTGGGTTTGCTCTAGTTCTCACTAAGGCGCAAATTCAAGAAGCTCTCATAGGCTCAGGACCGTACGCGGCCCCGTAGAATCGATGTACATATCTTATGATATTCATGGGATGGTGGATCAATGGAAAAAGTCAATGTCACGGATAAATTAGCGCAGATCACAGAATTCTGGAAACCATACATTGCTGCTGAAGTCAATGGGCAACTCGTGAAGTTGGCTAAACTGAAAGGGGGGTTCATTTGGCACAACCATGAAAAAGAAGACGAAATGTTCCTTGTCGTCAAAGGAAAGCTTCGATTAGAGTTTCACGACAGGAACGTTTGGCTTGAGGAAGGAGAGTTCATTGTCGTGCCGCGTGGGGTGGAGCATCGGCCGGTTGCTGAAGATGAAGTTCATGTTCTCCTTTTCGAACCTCCGTCCACGTTGAATACGGGAAATGTGCGAGACGAGCGGACACGTGAAAAACTAGAGAGAATTTGAACAACCTCTAGAACCACGATTCTGAGCGGCAAATCCTGCCTTTCGCTATGAGCTTTACGACCTATTTCGTAAAAGGCCGAGAAACGAAATACACAAACATAATCACAATATACTGGCGCTGTGAGTTGAATCTCCACTTTTGTTGTCGAAAGAAGATGCGTCTGATGTTATAGTGGTTGGTAGCGGAGGAGCCGGGCTCCGTGCCGCAATCGAAGTGTCCGATTTCGGAGCCTCTGTCATGTTAGTTTCGAATGGGGCCGTTGGAAAGTCTGGAGCAACTATGATGGCTGGGGCAGATATCACTTTGGATGGCTCCGGAGCCGCAAACCTCGGGCTCTACGGGAATAATTCGGATAGCAAGGAACGTTTCTTTCATGATATCCTCGTTCAAGGATACTATCTCAACAATCAGAAGATGGTCGAGGCCTATGTTCGTGACGCCCCATCGAGAACCAAAGAGATGATTGATTGGGGAATGAAATATATCTGGGATGGAAAACGCGCGATTCTGACTCAGGGCACGGCCATAAACCAAATCCTACTGGAACAAGTCAAGAAACGGCAAATCACAATCAAGGACGATTTTTGCGTAACAGACGTTCTCACGAACAACAACTCCGTCGCAGGCGTGGCTGGATTCGACGTTAACACTGGAACAATTCAGCCCTTACGATCGAAAGAAGTGATAATCGCAACCGGCGGATGGCAACGAGCTTACTCGTTCACGAGTGCACCTGGAGGGTTAACCGGCCTCATGCATGCTGCAGCATACCGGGCCGGCGCAAGTCTAGTGAACATGGAGATGATTACGTTCTGTCCAAACGTGATTTTATGGCCCCCAGCCCTACGCGGCGACATATTTCCATACATCCTAATCGAAATGTTCGGGGACCTACTTGAGAAACACGGACGCCCGTTTCTGAGAGATGAATACGACTCGTCAATCTACCGAATAGCCACAACAACAGAATGGAACAAACTAATCTTCTCAATGGCCGCAACAAAAGTAGTGATGAGAGGAGATGGATCGCCAAGAGGAGGAACATACTACTCCATCAAGAACGTACCCCTCAATATACTGGAGGAAGCGGAGAAGATATACCCTGGATGGAAGTGGCTGCGAACCGATTTCTCGAATCTAATGAATTGGTTGAAAGAAGGCAACGCAGTCGAAGTAGCTCCTGCAGCGCACTACATGGAAGGAGGAATCGCCGTCAACGAACGCACGGAGACTAACGTCAAGGGGCTGTTCGCTGCTGGCGAATGTTCCGGTGGTCTATTCGGTGCGAATCGAGTGGCATCCGCCATCACCCAGATACTAGTTCAGGGCGCAATTGCCGGTAAGGCCGCTGCAACACACTCTAAGAAAGGGCGCCTTCAGGAGCTTGAGGGGGGTCAATTAGAAGGGATCGAGTCACGACTCACGCGGGCTTTCTCCAACAAGAATGGTCCAAGTGCCGTTGAGCTCAAGAAAAAGATCAGAGCGATCGCGGATAAGAACCTCTGGGTAATCAGAAAAGGGGTCGAATTAAGACAGGCTGTCAGTGAGCTAGAGTCCATACTATCTAATGATGTACCACGCCTCTCAATCCGAACGCAGACTCGAACCTACAACAAAGAGTGGATTGACGCCCAAGAGGTCGAAGGAATGTTGCTAGTATTGCTTGCATCAGCACGCTCAGCTTTAGCCAGGACAGAAAGCCGGGGAGTCCATAACCGCTCTGATTTCCCTCAGACAGACAACCATCACTGGCTCCGAGAAATAGTGATCAAGCAGGTTAACGGAAAAATGTCCTTAACCACTAGACCGATCACAATGACTAAACTGAAACCTCCACGAGTGAAGTTCAGTTTCGAAGACGGAATAATACGCGCTGTAAAGGAGTTAGGAGAATAAAATGGAAAGTAGAAAGATCAGTGTCAGAGTCGCACGCTATGATCCCGCAGTTGATAGCTCTCCTCATTACCAGACTTACGAAGTACCATTAGCATCACGAATGACCGTAATGGATGTCTTAGACTACATATACGAGAACCTCGACCCCAGCCTCGCCTATCATTCGCATACATCCTGCCATAGAAGAATCTGCGCCAGATGCAATGTCAAAATCAATGACAAACCCGCCCTTTCATGTCACACAGAGGTCTTAGATGATGTAACAATCGATCCGTTACCCGGATTCAAAGTAATCCGCGACTTAGTGGTAAACCTCTAAGGCAGGGATACCGCATTATTTACTGGCGAATGAATGTAATGCGCGACGAAAGTTCACTCTAACGTGTACTTCTTGAAGGGCACCTTGCACGGATTGTCACGAGTCACGTACATTTCTCTCCTACTCGGAGACATTACAATCGAATCCATAGTTTTCATAACCATTTCAGGCGGAAGTTCTTCGTCTGGGTGAGTGCATATTGAGGTTGGGTAGTTGACATGATCTTTCAGAAATCTGAATGCGATATCGACATTGATTTTGCCCGAATGGCTGTTCAAGAGTTTGTTAATCCTGTTGCCGCGAATAATTGTGCTCACTCGCGTCGTCTGCGCGATTTCCTTTCCTGAAATAGTTCGTGTCAGGTAGTGGTTAGCGTGCCCTAGATGTTTGTCCACATAGAAGTAGTTGAATCCTCGAGCTGTTGTTTCGATATCGTAGCATTCACCGTTTTCGTCTGCTATCAAATAGTTTGCTCCAGCTCCTCTCTCTGGTGTTATGACAGCGTTAATTGCTTCCCCGATGTTCTTCGAGCCAAGAATTTTTCGTGTGATGACGGAGAATGGTACGCCGATCTTGAAGTTTCCATCACTCAAAGCATTTATGCATAAGGCTATCCCGTTGGAATTTAGTCCGACGAACGATAGGCATCCCATGATAGTCAATGTCAACAGCTTGACGCCAGAGTCGGTCTTCATTTTCATGAGGAAATCGTATTCGTCTAAGTTCGGATGAGTGCTGCCATCGTTGTTTTGCGCGACTATGGTTTCGCCGTTTTCTGAAGCGGTTCCAGTTACGCAAAACGATGTGCATCCTGTTGGTCTGCCATATGGGGTGACTTTTGCGGAGGCATAGTAAAATTGAATTTCATTGAACGCCGTCAGCAGTGTTATCTCGTCTGTCTTTCTTCCTGATCCGTCACTCAATCCTTTCAGTTCTTGAGCAATCTCGTCTGAATATTCCTCAATGAACGGGTGGAACTTACGAGCGGTCTTTAACACTTCATCTCTCGACAGGTTCGCGGCAGTTTTGTAGAAATCATATGTCCGGTCTAGCATTTCTGAAATGTTCTGCGCGAACTTCTCTCCGTATTGAAAGCCTCTTTCGTGGGCAGATCCGGTAAATTCAACGACCCCAAAATTCGTATGCCGAGTGTCAATCATAACTTATCATGCCCTTAAGGGCTTACAGTTCCGTACGACATCATAAACGCTTTCTCGTTGAATTGCGCAGTATGATGATCTCGAACAGATCGAGCTTGAATGTCGCAGTCTATTCCGATAGAAACTGTTAATTCAAAACGATCCAATCTTAGATCCGAGAGAGTCTTGGTCACGCATACACTACCTGAATCTGAATACCACGCTAGGCTTGAAACAATTAGGTCGATAATTAAAGAGCGGAACTACGCAGGTCTACTCGCTGTCTCAGGGTATGTGGAGAGAGACGGAAACGTATGCTATCTATGTGGGCACAAGAACGCATTTCCCTATAGCACTCGAACAGAGTCAGTTTCAGGGCTAGGGTACAGTGCGTTACTGGTCCCGACCGTAGGGGAAACAACCTTGATCGCCCCGTTAGGGTACCGGGCCGAGACCGTGGTGGGAGTTGGCAAATCCAAGACGGGAACCAACTTCGCATTAGATTTGATCAACTCAATCAGTGATTCTCTTCCAAACCAGGGCAGGTTGGCACTCGCAGGAAGCGATGTTCTTCCTGCTGTTTATGTCGAGGAGATGAGAAGATCACTTCCACATGTTTCTATCGAATTCCGCGACGACATAATCGCAGAGCAACGAATGATCAAGAGCGATAATGAGCTCAAACTGATAGAGAAGGCTTCTAAGATCGCGGACCAAGCGCTTTGGGCTGCAGTGGATGCGATAAGGCCCGGCATGAGCGAGAGTGCCATAGGCAGCATTGCTCGGAAAGTCGCAATGGACGCTGGCGCAGATTACGTCGTAAGAGATAGGGTTCAATCTGGGGTCGAGAAGATGAAAGGGATACGTTGGCCGTTCGCATCAAGAAGAAAAGTACGCAAGGGCGAACTTATCTCGATCGATTTTGTCGGCTGGGTTAACTCCTACGGGTTCGACATATTGCGAATGGGATGCGCAGGTCGCCCTGATGAGGAACAGAGAATGCTAATTGAACTTGCCTATGAAGCAACATGTTCAATGAGCAACGCGCTGATTGACAATGCAGATGTGGAAGATTCGATCGCTAAGTTGAGTCAGTTTGAAAGACCCGGCATCTCAATATCGCCTTTTGGTCACTCAATAGGACTCGAAATCGTGGAGAAACCATATCTTTTCCCCGGGGTTAAAATGAAAATCAAGAAGGATATGGTATTCTGCGTGGAACCTGATATTCGAACAGCCAAAGAATCAACGTGCATAGAGAATGAGGTGGTAGTGACAAGCGGGAGACCCAAGACTATCACGAAATTGCCCGTTGACTTCTGGAAATAGATTACTAGGCGACCGAACATCTTCACATTGCTAGCTGTCTTTTCAGGTAGTCAGCGTACTCGCGGAATCTCTCTATAGTGAATGTGACTGGGACATCATGATCGAGCCCCGCCAAGTATCCTCCTGATTCCTTCATGAGCGGCAGCTTGGAATCTATTTCATTCCGCATTGCTACTCCACCTTTCTCTATCTCCTTCTTGTCAAAATTGCCACCGAGGAACAATTTCTTTCCGTAGAGTTTTCTGACCGTTCTTGCGTCCATTCCAGCGTTTACTTCAAGCGGCCAGTGTCCTGTAATTCCTGCTTCGATGATGAGGTCCAGTACGGGTTGGATATTTCCGTCACTATCGATCATGATTCTCCTGATCTTATTCTTATTGAGAAAGCTTGTGACATTCTTGTAGTGGGGAAGCAAGAATTCCTTGTAGAGTTTGGGCGAGATATTAGGGCGATGACGTTCAGCCATGTCCTCCCACCAGTACACCATGTCAATGCGGTCTTTGAGAGTTTCAACGGCATCTCTAAGTGTTTGGATAGTGAACTGTTCCCAGTGTGATACCATATCATCGATGAGATCTGGGTCCTTGTAAAAGCACGTGACGAAGTTGGATATTCCCATTAGTTCCGCTCCGAAACCGTAGAATCCTGTGATTCCAAGTGATGTTGGACCGCTTCGGTACTCGTCGAAGATTTGGATGTATCCATCCTTCTCCCAGTCTTTCGGGTATCTTCTTGGTTCTTCAGGGTTCAAGCGTGTTTTGTACTGTTCCCAGCTCGCCCTGTCTTTAACAGGAAAATCGTAGAATTGTGGCATAGAATACCAGATAACCTTGGTTCCTTTACTAAATCGTCGAGAGAGTGCACCAGTTTCAGTAATGTACTCTTCATACCTTGGTCCAGCACCAATCCTTCGTTGTTTGTACCGAGGTATGGGACCAATGTCAACTGGGACAATGCAGCCAGTAAGATTGATGCATCCGAAGTACTCGTAAGGGTCGAAGCCCAAAAATTTCGGCCAATTAAAAAGAAGGAAACCGTCTAGGAAAACTCCCCACTGAATTGCAGTTATATCCTGGATTGGTACTCCGTTCGAGATGAAGTTCATCAGTAATTCTTCATCTAGAGATTCTACCCATGGAATCGAATCTACTTCCTTGAAATCCATGGCGTTTCTGGTTCTTTCTCTGGGAGTCAATGTGCCTGATGCGGTCATTTCCTGATCCATCTCATGCAGTAGTCTACTCCTTGGACCGCGTCAACCGCCGCGGCGTCGGCACCTATTTCTTTTCTGAAGGTCTCGGTAACTGCATTGCCACCCAAGAGGATCTTGACATTACCCCTCGCTTCCGCCTTCTGAAGTTCTTCCACAGTCGTTCCCATTTCATGAAGAGTTGTGGTCAAGAGTGATGACAATCCCAGGACATCTGGCGAGCTTTCACCCACAGATTCTCGAAACTTTTCCGGTGAAACGTCCACTCCCAAATCTTTAACATCGAATCCGCTTGCTTCCGCCATCAGCTTGAAGATGTTCTTACCTATGTCGTGGATGTCTCCTCGGACAGTGCCGAGAACAATTTGTCCCTTTGCTTCTATCTTCTTCGCCTTCAGGTTGGGGCGTATGACAGTCATGGCTTGATCAATGAGCGAGGCACCGTAGAGAAGTTCGGAAAGGAAGAATTCTCCTGATTCATACCTCTGACCGAGGTCGTGTAGTCCCTTTCTCAGCCCTTTTTCAACGATCTCCACAGGCGAAACATTCTCCTGCAAGGCTTGGTTAACCAATTCAATCAACTTCTGTGAACTCTCGAGGTTTGCAATCGCTCGGCCTATGCTCTCCAACGTCTCACTCACCGTTCTCACATCCTAAATCGACCTAACATCGTTCGATCTGCTATCTTGCGAATTTCACGACAGCTCACTATCTCTTCCTCACTTCTCAGATCATTGCGCGCCAGTTAGGTATTTTCATACTCATCCCCTATTGATAACAAATATACCGTCAACCCACCGCTATCCGTCATCAAGAAAGAGGCGGATACGGGCAGGACCTTAAGAGCGCATATCAGCAGCAGCTGAACGCGAGTTCGAAAGGGTAAGGCAATAAGCAATCATGTCAACGAAATTGAAGAGGTGAATTCTCCTCGCCGAACTTGATCGGGGTCAAGATGGCTAGTGAATGGGTCTTTCATGGTTAGATGGCCGAGACTGGCGAAACGTGGTACGCTCGCGAGTCAGTATTGGAATGATCCTGAAAAGTGTTAAATCTGAAGAGAGCGCCGCTTGAATTATGACAAGCGAAAAGAAGGTCTTCCTAAGAGATGCAACAGGACTTGTCAGGGGATTAACGTGGTTTGACACATTCGGCATGAACATGACGTTCATCAACTGCGTCGGAGGTTTTCTGGTAACTCTGCTTTTCCTCTACTACTTCCCTGGAGTAAATATTCCATTAATGTTCGCGTTGGGCGCCGTTCCAACAATCGGGATGTTCATCGTTTATTCTATCCTCTCTGTCGCAATGCCGCGCACAGGTGGCGACTACGTATTCACTGGAAGAGTGTTGGGGCAGTCCATCGGGTTCACTCAGGCCTTCATGAACATGGTAGGTTTCTACATTACTACCCTGGGTGGGTTCAACGCTTGGCTTACTATCTTCACGGATGGTCCACCGCTACTTTATGCGATGGGGCTGACAACAAATAATCCTGGTCTAACCAACGCGGGATTAACACTTGATGCAAACCCAATGTTGGGCTTCAGCCTAAGCACTCTCGTTGTTATCATAGGGGCGCTTCTTGTGATTTTCGGACTTCAATGGTACCGTAGAATGATCAAGTATGTTTTCGGAACGTACATGATCTTCGGTGTAATCCTAGTGATCTTAATGATACCGCTGTCAAATTCTCAGTTCATTACAGCATACAACGCGTTGGCCGGAAAGGGGACCGCATATGTTGATACGCTAACGGCCGCCGGCCAGTATGGAACCTTCGTACCAAGCCTGACCCAGACGTTGCTGGCATTCATACCGTTAGGTTTTCTAACGTTCACAGGCTTCCAATCAAGTGTGATCGTGGGAGGAGAAGTTCGAAACCCGAGAAAGAGTCAGCCTCTTGCATTGGGCCTATCCGTGCTTGTAACCACTATCCTACTGATCATTCTCTCCGTGCTTTCCGTCAACATATTCGGTGCGTCATTCTTAGAAGCTGTCAGTTACCTCTGGGCATTAGCACCAAGTAAGCTGCCAATTCCAGTAACGCCTTTCCCAACGCTCTATGTTACGGTTATGTACGGAAATCCGATTCTAGCATTCATAGTTAACGTGCTTCCGTTGCTCGGGAACTTCATGATGGGTCCATCAGTTATGCTGGTGGGTAGCCGTCTGCTCTTCTCATGGTCATTCGACAGGATTATCCCTCAAAAGATCGCTTCCGTTAATGAGAAATTCCACTCTCCGGTCATCTCAGTGATTCTGCTTGCAATATTCATTGAGATTTGGACGTACGTACTCTACTTCCAAGGCATAGTTACAGGATGGCTTGTTGTATCACTGGTGATACCTGTTTCATGGATGTTGCCTGGAATTGCAGCTGTGGTCTTCCCATTTATCAAGAAGGACCTATACAATCGAACCGTAGGGATACTCCCTGGGTGGTACAGTAAAAAGATCCTGGGGCTACCGTCACTAACGTGGGGAGGAATCATACTCGCGGGAACAATGCTCACCTGGATCATTCAACAAATTGTACCTATCATTGCGTTCACATATCTTGGCGCCTCTCTTCCTGTTGCTTCTGGATTAACCGTAGTACTTTTTGTGTTAGGGCTCGTCATTTACTACGCAGCAAAGGCCTATCACAAACAAAAAGATGCACTTGACATCTCACTAGCAGGAAAGGAACTGCCTCCAGAGTAAGAGAAATTATACGAGGTCCCTTCCTGCGTTTAATGGAAGAGATCTCACACTCACCATATTACAAATTCAATCATGGCTCCTGGTAATCGCACAACAACAATATCTACTCCGTTTACACCAGCTTGACTGGGACGGTTTGTGAAAGCATACGTTCTACACAAGACCGACTTAGTTGAAAATAAGCCACTCAAATACGAAGAATATCCTGATCCAATCCTCAAAGATGACGAAATACTTGTGAAGATAGATGCGTGTGGAGTCTGCCATTCAAATCTCCACACTATCGAAGGAGATTGGAAATCGATTGGAATCCCGGCTAAACTACCGATCGTACCTGGACATGAAATAGTGGGCACAATCGAAGATATGGGAGGGGCTGTCCAAGGATTCAACAAGGGTCAGAGAGCCGGAATACAAGTCCTATACAATACCTGCGGTCACTGCGAATACTGCCTTACGGGAAGGGAGAATCTTTGTCTAAACCAGGACGGCACAGGCGAAAGTGTCGATGGGGGTTTCGCTCAGTACATCAAGGTTCGCTCTGAACATGCATATTCAGTTCCCGAGAACCTTAACGTCGTAGAGGCAGCGCCTCTTTTCTGTCCAGGCGTTACTGCGTACAGAGGAATCCGCCGAACAGGTCTAACTTTTGGTCAGAGAATCGCCATATTCGGCATAGGAGGTGTCGGACATCTCTCGCTCCAATTTGCTAAACTTGCAGGTGCAGAAACCATCGCCGTCGACGCCGGACAGGCCCAACTCGAATTGGCAAAGGAACTCGGGGCAGACTACACTGTGCGTCCCGAGGAAGTTGACAAACTGATCACCAAGATTGGGAGACCAGACATCGTTGCGGTACATGCGTCGCCGCAGAAAGCGATCGATCAGGCGTTTCAAACAGTTAAGCGCGGAGGGACAATTCTGCTCGCCGTGGTTGGTAGTCCATTCATAAACGCATTCGAAGAGTACACAGTTCTAGGGACAGAAGTGGGAACCCGTCACGATATGACTCAAGTACTGAAACTGGCGGAACAACGGAAGATCAAAGTGAAATCTAACTCGTTTAAGATGTCCCAGGTCAACGAAGTCTTGCTAAAATTAAAGAAGGGAGAAATAGCCGGAAGAGCAGTTCTCGTACCCTAGTTTGCGCTTTCCAAGAACTGAAACAGATGCACGTCGTCAGAACATTACTTGGCCGCCAGTTACATTGACCGCTTGACCAGTCATATAATCCGCATCATGGCTTAACAAGAAAGCAACAGCTGTGGCTACATCTTCAGCAGTTGCCAGACGGCCTAACGGGACCTGCGCCACGTAACCATCCTTAACCTGTTGAGGCGTCATGTTTCGAAGCTTAGCTTCCCACACAAGTTCTCGTTCTTGCATTGAGGTCTGAACAAAACCGGGACAAACACAGTTTACATTAATCCTCATCGGAGCAAGTTCCAAAGCCACCGCCTTTGTGAACCCAACAACCGCGAATTTCGAGGCAGTGTAATGTGGCAAGAAGACCCCAGGGATCTTTCCGGCCATAGAAGCAATATTGACGATCTTCGGCCTGTTTGAACCATAATCATGTTGAATCATCCTTCTAACCATTGCAACTGTTACCAGAAACACACCTTTGGCGTTCACATCCATATTGAAGTCCCAATCCTCCTCAGTCAGGTCCACCAAGTGATTCATCGTCGAGACACCTGCGTTATTTACTAGAAAGTCAATTTGCTCTAGACGCTTCCATACCTCCTCTGTAACACTGGAGACCTCTTTGGAGGAGGTAACATCCAATTTCAGTGCAATCGCAGTACCACCATTCTTCTCCACTTCAGTAGACGTTCTTTTCGCCCAGTCAGGATTGATGTCCGTGATGACCACTCTTGCTCCCTCTGAGGCTAATCGTAGCGCGATTGCGCGGCCGATTCCGGTTCCTGCGCCTGTCACGAAAGCATTCTTTTCGTCGAACTTCAACCTAATTCGCCTGCGACAAGTCGTGCAGAGTGCTGCAATTATAAAGTCTCTCAGCGTTTCTTGGCATAAAGAACCAAGATTGGTTTAGTTAAATCACGTCGAGAGGATTAATCATTAATCATCACTTTCCTTTTGGTAGGAGTTCAATGGCATGCCTATAGATGAGAGAGTCCGAGACCTGCTTAACAAGTTCGAAGCTGAGGGTATTCCATCCATTTCAAACCTATCAGTAACAGAAGCGCGGAAGCTGAACAGCGAGATGGCTCGTAAATTGGCTGGTCCACATGTGAATGTTGCATTCGTGCAGAATTTCACTGTGACGACGCCAGAGGCTGAGATACCGGTGCGGATGTATAACCCTAACAAAGAACCTGGTCTTCCCGCTCTTGTTTTCTTACACGGAGGGGGATGGGTCGTTGGCGATCTGGATTGTTATGATTGGCTTTGTCGATCTATAGCAGTCGCGGCTGAATGTGCACTTTTTTCAGTGGATTATCGTCTTGCTCCCGAACACAAGTTCCCTGCGGCAATTGAGGATAGTTATTGGGTTACGAGATGGCTCGTTGAGAATGGCACTGCTAAGAGCATAGATTCGCATCGAATTGCAATCGGTGGGGATAGCGCGGGGGGGAATCTTTCGGCGGCTGTTTGTTTGAAGGCGCGCGATAATGGTGCATATCCGAACCTCCTGCATCAACTCCTTATCTATCCCATAATGAACCATTCTTTTGAGACTGAGTCTTACAGAACGTGTGCTGATGGTTACTACTTGACTGAGAGGGATATGAGATGGTTCTGGAACCATTACCTACGAGAATCAAGCGACGGCCTCCAACCATATGCGTCCCCGCTACTTGCTGATAATCTTACTAATTTGCCGCCTGCCCATATCATAACAGCAGGATTTGACCCACTTAGGGATGAGGGAGAGGCATACGCCAAACGGTTGGAGGAAGCAGGAGTGCCTACAAGTACTAGTCGATATGATACCATGGTTCATGGCTTCCTCGATTTTGCCAGCTTGAAACAAACTGGCGCCGCAATTGAGGAGATCGCGACCGAGTTGCACAAAGCATTCGGAACGTGAATCTTAATCGTCGCATGTCTACAAGCGGCTACAAGGCAGTATCCCGTGAGCGAGAACCTCGATTGCTATCTCAATTTATTCTAGCCAGAATCAGTGCAACACAACGTTCTCACATGTTACTTCTCGACTAAAAGTATGATTTCCCAACCCGCCATTTCTATTTGCAATGTATCACGATAGACAACAACTTTTTCGGAGGTGTGGAATTGACGCGCAACCATTAAATAGACTTCGTCAAGGGAACACCTCCGAAGTAATTTGGCAACAAAAACGCCAGTTTTCACTCGTGAAGCAACAGGGCTAGTTCGCCAGTTGGGATTCTTGGATCAGTTCATCATTGCAATTGGAACTATGAATATTACAGGAGGCTTTGTGTTAACGATGGTAGCTTTGCCTTTCTTCTTCCCTGGGGCGAATGCTGTTTGGGTATTTATTCTAGGCTCTATCCCTGCCTTCGCGTTCGTAATTGAATACGGAATACTCAGCGCTGCGATGCCGCGGTCTGGAGGGGACTACATTTGGACCGGACGAATACTCGGCCCGCGATGGGCGGCGATGATGGCGATACTTTTCCTGTTTAGCCAGATAATTGCTTTCACAGCACTTAACGCGTGGGCGTTCGTTTACCTTTCACTCGCACCAATGCTGCTGAGTTGGGGTATAGTTACAGGGAACGCAGGCCTTGCCTCCTGGGGGTCTACAATAGTTCAACCTCTCTGGGGCTTCATTTTATCCGTAATTTTCCTAATCTTCCAGGTTATTGTGGCAATTGCCGGAATGGACATTTATCGAAAGGTTAACCGACTTGCATTCTTCATTTTCGCGATAACCGCAGTACTATTCATGATCGCCTTCCCAATGATTGGGCAATCGGGCTTCCAGGCTGGTTTCGACAGAAATATGGCCAGCTACAACGTCACTTACGCTTCAGTAGTATCCTCAATCAGCACGAACCCGCAATTTACGGGATTCAACGTTTACAGTACACTACTGGCCTTCCCACTACTTGGTTTCCTCACCTACTCCGGATTCAACTTCGGCTCATACGCAGCTGGCGAGACTAAGAACGTATCAGATACTATTCCAAAGGCTCTGTTCACTTCCGTGGTTGTGCTGCTGATTTGCCTCGTGCTATTAGCAAGCGAAGCTTACAGCGTGCTCGGGCAGAATTTCGTCGGAGGAATAAGCTATCTATTCAATACAGGGGCATTGGCGTCACTTAGTGTCCAACCTACGATCAGCTTTCTTGTTTCGCTAGCCGTCCCACCTTGGTTAGGAATACCAATCAACCTAACCGTCGGCCTAGGAGTCTTCCTCGTTGGATTGCAAACTGTAGTGATGTTCAGCAGAATAATATTCGCAATGAGCTTCGACAGGGTCATCCCGTCGAAGTTTGCGGACGTCAACGAAAAATTCCACTCTCCACACAACGCAATTCTCATAACTGGATTTCTCGCCGCCATCTTCTTATCCCTATACTGGTTCGCAGGATCGGGCCTACTATCAGGCTACCTCAACACAGGAATGGCCGTCCTGGTGGCTTACATTATCCCCGGTTTCGCCGCCCTGCTTCTGCCGGTTCTGAAGAAAGATATGTACAAGACAGCGGTCAAGACTCTGCCGGGATGGCTCTCATGGGAAATCGCCGGCGTGCCCATGATTTCAATCGGAGGATTGGGCGTGGTATTAGTTTGGGGCTTCGGGATCATCAGCCTCGTCGTCCCAGTCAGCACATACACGTACCTCGGATCGTCGCTACCGCTCGCCACCCTATACACGATTGGCCCAGCAATTCTCGGTCTGGTAATCTATGAAGCCGCACGCGCGTATCATAAGCGAAAAGACGCGCTTGATATCGGATTAGTTTTCGCGGAGATTCCCCCAGAGTAAAGTCGGGAACGCAAGGTTCGCGATTACGTTCGAGCTCTTCGCTTTGAACCAAACTTAAGTGATTGCCGGTCTCATATGAGAGGTGGAGAATGCGTTGAGGACAGTTGATCTTAGCTATCCTTGGGGCACGAAGGAACTAGTGGTCTCTCACTATTCTAATGGTCAACCGGTGCTTGTCCCGAAGAGTTGGGGAAGAAACAATCCGTGGGGGGCACTCGATCGCCCTGACTATAGATTTGAAATAACGAACTGGATGTACTTTGACGGAACAAACTGTCCAGACGTAACGGTCTGGAGTCACGCGGGCACTCACATTGAAACTGCAGGTTATCACATGGTTAACCCTCCCACGCATCTGAAAGAAAGAGGAGTGGCGGACTACCCACCTGACAGATTCATTGGCGAAGCCGCTGTACTAGACCTCACTCCACTTTCAGTGAAATATGGCATAGAAAGACCATCGCCAACATTCTCGAACTATTCAGATTGTATTCCGTCCCTTTATGCGCCCGCGAAGGAGGAAGGGAAAGGGACAGCACCACCCGACAAGAATCCGATGATATTTTCGATTCCACTCGGCTCACTTAAGCCGATTGCAAGAGAAGATTACGCGACGTTCGACAGTAAAGTGAAACGCGGCGACATACTTCTCATTCACAACAGAATCGGCGGTCTTTCCTTAGACGTTAACTGGATCATTGACAAAGGGGTCAGGACCGTCGCAGTTCAAAACGTTTGGTTCCACGGAGAACGAGACGGAATAAACAACGCACACGACGTGTTATTGGGCAATGAAGTATTCATAATCGAGGGCATCAGAAATCTTGATAAGATATCAAAAGAGCGCGTATTTTTCATAGGCATGCCTTGGCCGTTGCTCGGAGTTGGTGCGTCGCCAATTTGGGCCGTAGCGATCGAAGACTTTGATTCTAATCCAAAATAACAGTGGGTTATTGTGAAATCGTAATCGCACTTTCTGCCTCTGATGGCATAAGCATGGGTATACGCTAGTGAAACTGCCATCAATTTCACCAGGCCATACCGGAAATCCAAACTCATCTTCGAGGTGCCAATCTTCTAAGAGAAATATTCTCATTTTGTAGAAATTCCATTGTTTCACTTAGAGTTGCAAAGTCTCGATCCCCCTGCGAGATATAGCGCGCTGCAACGGCATTTGCGAACAATAGTTTTTCCTCTTCACTTAGGCCTAAGCTTTCAGCCAACAAGAAGCCCGCATTCCACGAGTCTCCCGCGCCTGTCCCGCGACAAAGGGACACTTCGAAGGTTGGTATGGTTGTCAATTCGTCATGGAAGACTGATGCAGAATAGGTTGCGGTGTGAACGAATACTTTGACATCAGTGGCGTCTGAGATAATCTTAGCAGCCTTCAGGGTAGAGGCGGTGTCTCTCCTTTGCACTCCTATTCTCTCGTTGAAAACCTTGGCGATCAAGATTACCTCGTTCTCATTGACTCCTAGAAAATCCAACAAGTCGCTTCGAATGACTCGTCTAGCAAGGTCGGGCAATTCAGTTCGTCGCGGCCACGGATCAGCAGGATCGAAGAATGTTCGTGCATGTGACTTCTTCCTGCAATACGTGAAGACTCCCTCCGCGAGCTCCGTGCCTTTACGATTATACAGCCAGTTGAAGACACAAACCCAATCTGCATTTGTCAAGAGTTGTAAATCCGCAGATCGAAAATCCTCAAAACTCAGTTCAGATACGGCTGCCCAATCACCAACCATAACGTTCGCCACATTCTTGCCGCGGCCCAACTCGAGAACTACAGCCGGCGTTAAGTTACCGTTTGTGATGATGTGCGAAAGGTCGACATGAAAGTTCCTGAGGAAATATTCCAAGAGTACACGGCCAAGTTGGTCCGTTCTAATAATCGGGTGTGTGGTGACACCTAGGTTGGAAAGCGCCATCGTGCATATGGCGGCGTTCCCGCCAACGTTCAGTCGCTGAGGAATATCGGGAATTTCACCTCCGCCTTTCGCTGCCACCGACACAATCCGTTCTGCCAGACGACGTGTCCCTTGTTTGTAGATGGCTGAGTGATCAAGGAGGAAGTCGGGCATTGTGACTACGTCAACGTCGATCTTGCGCCCTCTGAGTCTCTTTACAGTGGATGCGCGAAGTTCCTCAGTATTTGATGAGAGCTTCATACATAAGGGAGGGACTTGCGCCTCGATTTAAACCGAAAGTCAATAAGCTGATCTTTAAAGAAGCTAGAGATATGCGCAGACGTGCTTCCTATTGAGCGTACATCAACTTCTCAAAGAGATTCGGCAACAACCAAGTGCAATCATCGACACCGTCACGCATGAGAATCAGGAAATTGACCGCATTTCGAAATTCGTTACAGGCAGCACCCGTTTTCTAGGTATGGGTTCATCTTATTATGCGTCTCTCTACGCGAAGTATCTACTGCAGGAGGTTGCTCGTACTGATATTGAAGTTGGGTTATCTTCCGAATTCGTACATTACCCACTCAGTGTCCGAAACGGCCAGGTCTT
>Ga0187779_10000748_pt1 | contig 21454 bp, 14 predicted proteins | sample 1015_Q2_SP10_10__FD_132435 | JGI IMG/M metagenome (GOLD analysis project Ga0187779, IMG submission 132435) | Tropical peat soil microbial communities from peatlands in Department of Meta, Colombia - 1015_Q2_SP10_10_MG | ecosystem: Environmental > Terrestrial > Soil > Wetlands > Peat | place... | reverse complement strand
TACAGGATGGAAGATGGTTTTTTTAACATCAGCGGTGCTTGCGATTTTCAGAAAGATCAGCACGCTGAAAGTTACAACGGATATTCTTCACTCCATTATATCAGCCTCTCCGCAAGTAGCACCTAGATGTCTGACATGATAACGGATAAACAAGATGTACAGGATACCTGTTGAAATTACACACGACGATCATGCAGAACAACCGTCCAACTGCACACCGCTCACCAACTGCACAAAAAACTCACAAACGAAACAAAAAAAGAGCTAGCACTATCTGCTAACTCCTTGATTTCCATGGTGGGCGATGCTGGGTTTGAACCAGCGACCCCTGCCGTGTGAAGGCAGTGCTCTCCCGCTGAGCTAATCGCCCGGCAACGAGTCAATATTTAGCATAGCATATTGGTCAAGTCAAGCTAAATCTCGGCTCAGGCCCGAGAAACACTCAATCAATAATCAGCACAGCGCACTTTAGGTACTGCGTCTCACGCGCGGCAAGGAGAATTGGATGGTCTCTGGCCTGTGAGCGCATCTCCAGAATCTTGGGCTGCCTGCCAGCAGAGTACGCGGCATCGATAAGCATCTCTTTAAATAATTCCTGGTCGATGTGATGCGAGCACGAGCAGGTCACCAGCACGCCGCCTGGCTCAAGCAGCCTCATGGCCCGGAGGTTGATCTCCTTATATCCCTTGAGGGCCTCACGCACCTTTGCCCTACTCTTCACGAAGGCCGGCGGATCGAGAATGATGCATCCGAAACGCTCACGGTCTTTTTCCATCGTGCGTAGCTCATCGAAAACATCGGCAATCTTGAACTGTGCCAATAACCCATTCAGCGCCGCGTTTTCAGATGCCAACTTTATCGCCGCCTCTGATGAGTCAAGGCCGAGGACATTTGATGCACCGAAATGCGCGGCGGTGAGCGACCATGCACCGACGTAACAGAAACAGTCGAGCGCTCGCTTGCCTTTCACGTAATCTTTAAGCGCTAGACGATTCTCGCGCTGGTCAAAGAAGAAGCCCGTTTTCTGTCCTTCAAGAATGTCGACAAGATATCTGATGCCGGACTCTTCGATCGTGACCAGGCCCGGAACTGTGCCGTGCACAATGCGCTTTTCCTGCTTCAGTCCCTCGATCTCGCGCGATGCTGTGTCGTTCCGGAGTACGATTGCCTTCGGAGAATATTCATCCTGAAGCGCAGGTATGATGATGTTCAACATTCTGTCGATCCCCGCGCTCAGTGACTGGACAACGAGCGTGTCGGCGTATTTATCCACGATCAATCCGGGAATGCCGTCGCCTTCGCTAAAAACCGCGCGGAAAGAATCGCCAAATCCGAGCAGCGTCCGGAGGGCACGCGCCGCTGAGATCTTCCTACGGAAGAACCGGCTATCAATCTCCTCATGTTTGCGTGTCAGAATGCGAACGGCAATCAGCGTGTGGGGGTTGATATAGCCACGGCCCAGGAACCTGCCCGTAAAGTCCAGCACATCCACGATCTCTCCGGGGGTACATTCCTCAACTGGCTGCAGGAGCTCGTTACTGAACACCCAGGGATGTCCGCGCAAAATACGCCGTTCTTCCTTTTGCCTAAGTTTTACAGTTGTCATGAGCGGTGGAAATAAGAGTGAGTTGAGAATCAGAGTATGGCAAATTGCTTTCTCGTCAAAATGGAAAAGACAATTACGGCGAATGAAGCAGAAAAGGCGGGTGTGCTTTTATCTTCTCAGAGAAGCTTTGCGCTCCTGGCACCTTCGCGCTACGAACATCTGGATCCCGGCCTATCGAGCGCTCTGCAGAGCTTTCCGGGGTTACCGGGATAATTCTGACTTGCCTGCCGCCTGCTCTCTGTCCTCTGCTTCTGTCATCACCGTTCGGATCACAAGCGGTTCTCAATGAGCGAATCGCTCCGCAGCGTCTGAAGCCAGGTCCGGTAGGTATTTTCCATCTTCTGCTCAAAGAGCATCTTGGCGATCTCGTCCTTCACCTTTTCGAAAGGCTTGACCTGGACGCGGATCTCCTCCAGTCGAATGACGTGGAAGCCACCGGCGCACTGGAGCGGACCTGCAATCTCACCGGGCTTGAGCAGCCGCGCGGCCTCCTCGATTTCCGGGATTATCTGGTCGCGCTCCATGAAACCGAGATCTCCGCCCTGTTCAGCATCTTCGCTCTCCGAAAGCTCCTTCACGAGACGGATGAAGTCTTCGCCTTTTTTGGCGCGTTCGAGCGCCGCAAGCGCCTTTTCCTTGACCGCAGCAATTTGGTCGGGCGTTGCGTTATCCGAAAGCCGGAAGAAGATCTGCCGGACGCGGATTTCTTCCGGCAGTGAATAGGTTCTCTTGTTCTTTTCATAGTACGCACGGACTTCAGCTTCGTCAACGGCCAGTCCGGAGCGCACGTACTTGTTGTACACGCGAGACAGCGTCATTTGTTCCCTGAGTTCAACCTTGTACTGTTCGAGAGTGAGCCCTTCCTTCACCAGAGCGGACTCGAACTGCTTGCTGTCCATGGAATTCCGCTTCATGATGTCCTCGACAGCATCGGCGAGCTCTTTATCAGTGACGTCCATACCTGCGCGTTTGGCGGCCGACATCTGGAGCTTGCGGTCGATCATATCCTCAAGGAGAAGCCGCTCTTCCTGCTTGCCGCTTGTCTTCTTCATGGCCTCTTCTCGCTGGAGATCGCTCATGGTGATAATCTCACCGTTCACCACCGCGACTACCCGGTCCACGACCACCAACCCGCTCGCCGTGCTCTGCAGACTGCACATGAATAGCGTTCCCAATAATGCTATCAATGACAGGATTGGTCTCTTCATATTTTGGACTCTACCGGGTGCCGAAATACTTCATTCTTCCTAAGTCGTGATGCGTCGCTCAACAGGAAAGAACAAGCTTTCCTCGCCAGCGGTGCCCGAACAGATCTTCGCGTCCGCGCAAGGCTGCAAATCGTTTTTATTTTACACCTTTCAGACCTTCCAAGGCAACATTTTCTTCATGCCGCGAAGGCACTAAAAACAGGCCGGTTGATGCGCTCGATAAAACGGACGGCCTCATTCGGACCGCATTTACTGTTCCAAAGCCTGATAGTTAACCTCGAATTTGGTCCTTGATCTCAGCTCCTGGAGCCATTGCTTGTATTGCTTGTCTTCTTTTCCCCTGCGGAGCTTTTCGGCTATTTCCTTATATGCCTCGTCGAGGCTGATCGTGCCGGCACGTCGCGTATCTTCAAGCTTGAAAATATGATATCCGTAGGCGCTCTTGACAATCCCGCTGATCCCGCCTTTGGAGAGACCGAAGACAACGTTGAACTCCGTAGGCATTTCTCCCACGGCAAAGTACCCCAGATCCCCCCCCCGCTCGGCTTCCGGCGCCGTGGACTTCGCGCGCGCCACGGTCGCGAAGTCTGCTCCACTCTGAAGAGCCTCCATCACTTTCTGGGCTTCGGCTTCGGTGCTCACCACGATTTGTCGGGCGCGGACCTGATCGGGCTTTTGGAACTCCTGCGGATTCGCCTGGTAATATCTTTTGACCTCGGAGGATGATACGGACACGTGCCGGCTTACTTCGTGCGCGAGCAACCGCTCGACCATCATGTCTTCCCAGATATCGGACTTCCATTTTTCAAAGTCGATCCCCTGCTCGCTGAGGACCTCTTTTATATCTTTGCCGTTTTCAGCGCGGAGCGCCTCGATCCGCTTGTTGATTTCGGGGCGGCCGATCTTGATCCGCCTTCGCTGGGCCTCTCGCAACATCATCTTGCGCTCGATCAGACGGTTGAGAAAATCCTCTTTGACCTCCAACGCGATACCCTGGTCTGACTTGAAGCCGGCGCGAGAGAACCGTTCCTGGAACTCCGCAAGCGTAATGGGATCGCCGTTCACGGTTGCGACGATCCTGACGTCAGGCGACACCACCGCCGGGGGGGCGGGCTTCACCTCGTCCTTTTTTTTGCATGAAAATAATATAAGCCCCAGAAACAGCACCGGGGCTAAATATTTTGTGAGGCGTGCAACGATCATGGGGAGACCCCGTTATTTCTAGCCTTCTTACTTTGTCGCCGGAGGGGCCTGCGGCTGCGGCTCATTCGGCAGAGAGGGCCGCGAGAACGAGGCCGCAGCGGCATCAAGGGCTTTCTCATCGATACTGATCTTGGCCTTGGCCCTGAGCCCCTTTGCGTACTCGAGGTACAGGTCTCTCTGCTTCTCCTGTAAGAGCCTTCGCTTGATCTGCGGTTCAACTTCTTTGAGGCTTAATAACTTGCCGCTCTCGCTCCGCATTTTGTCTTTGTTCTTTGTGTAGAAATCGAATACTTCCTTGTCGGTCGGCATCGGCAGTTTGCTCATTTTGTCCGCGAGTTCTTTTTTCAAGAGGTTGGAGAAAAGCTCGTTCTTGGTGTCTTCCTGCATCCGCTGTTCCATCTTTTTCCTGATCGCTTCCTGGCGTTTCTTGAATTCTGCGTCTTTGTCCAGACCCTGCCGTCGTGCCTCCTGGAGAACGACCTCGATACCAATCAGGTCTTCAAGGAACTCCTTCCTGGCCTTGGGGTCCGATGCGACGGCCTGCTGCATCCTCGGATCGAGCTCCTCGAGTTGCTTCTTGAAGTCTGAGGCGGTGATCGCGGAGCGGTTCACCCGTGCCAGCACCGTACTATCGGTACCTTTGCTGCAGCCGCTTGCTGCGATCGCGAGTGCGAAAGTTAACACAAACGTCAATTTGAGCATTTTCATGAATAGCTTTCCTCCGGTGAATTTATTTAGTCCATTTCGCGAAGCTACCAATTCCGGTCTACGATGTACAATACCGCCCTGCCCATGTCGGTAGCAATCAATATTGTTAGAGGCCTTTGTTCTCTAACAGAGTTTACGCCTTTAGGATGAAGCCCGTGCGTGATGAAATGAGGGCGTTCGTTCTTATAGCATACTACAAAAGTTCCTGCAAGCACTTTTTCACTGCCTGAGCTGCGGTCTGGAGCGACTGTTCTTCAAGGGCGACCTGAAGCGTGTATTCCTGGACAAGCCTTATCTTGCCCTTGTTCTTCCTGAGGAGAAACATGATCCGCTCCGGGGAGATGTCCGCACCTTCGGCAAAGGTAATGTTTACGAAGTTTGCGCCTGCATCGATCCGCGCTACTTTGGCCTTCCGAGCGATGAGCTTAACGCTCATAATCTCGAAAAGGTTAATCACGGGCTCGGGCAGTTCACCGTAACGGTCCCGGAGCTCGTCGCCGAAATCGCGAAGCTGTAGTTCGTCTCCGGCGCTCGAAATTTCCTTATACGTCGCAAGCCTCAGGCTGACATCATTGATATAGTCCTCAGGAATGAACGCTGAAGCGCGCATGTTGATGAGCGTATCGGTCTCGGGCGAGATTTCTTCACCGCGCAGCTCGGCCATGGCTTCTTCCATCATCTGCGTATAGAGATCGATACCAACAGCTGCAATATGTCCGGACTGCTGCTTTCCGAGCAGGTTGCCGGCCCCCCTGGTCTCAAGGTCCTGCGCTGCAATTCGGAAACCGGCCCCGAGTTCCGACAGCTCCTGGATAGCACGGAGCCGTTTTCGGGCCACGTCGGAGAGCGCTTCCTCTGCGGGTGCCAGCAGGTACGCGTAGGCCTTCTCCCTGCTCCGACCGACCCTGCCCTTGATTTGATAAAGGTCCGCGAGGCCGAAACGGTCAGCGCGGTTGATGATGATGGTGTTTGCAGTGGGAATGTCGATGCCGGATTCAATGATCGTTGTGGTCACAAGTACGTTCAGCTTTAGGGCGATGAACTTCGACATCACGTCCTCGATCTCGCTTTCCTTGAGCTGCCCGTGGGCTATACCGACCCTTGCCTCGGGCACGAGATCCCGGATGAAAGCGGCCATGCGCTCGATGCCCTGGACCCGGTTATGTAAGAAGAACACCTGGCCGCCGCGCTCGAATTCGCGCAAGATCGCCTCCCGGATCACGCGCTTGCCGAAGCGAGCGAGCACTACCTGAATCGCCTGGCGGTCGAGGGGGGGCGTTTGAATGATCGAAAGATCGCGTATCCCCGAAAGAGACATGTGGAGCGTGCGCGGAATCGGCGTGGCAGTAAGCGTGAGCACATCCACGAGCTTCTTGAACTCCTTGATCCGCTCCTTGTGCTTGACCCCGAACTTGTGCTCTTCGTCAACGACAAGGAGGCCGAGGCTTTTGAAAGCGACATCTTTCTGGAGCAGCCGATGCGTGCCGATCACGATGTCCACGAGCCCGGCCTTGAGCCCACGGAGGGTCTCCTGCTGTTCGGCCCTCGTGCGGAAGCGGGAGAGCATATCCACGCGGAGAGAGAAAGGAGCAAGCCGTTCGGAAAAGGTGCGATAGTGTTGATCAGCGAGCAAGGTCGTCGGCACGAGCACCGCCACCTGCAAGCCATCCTCGACGGCCTTGAACGAAGACCGGAGCGCTACCTCGGTTTTGCCATAGCCCACATCGCCGCAAACGAGCCGGTCCATCGGCCGTGGCCGCTGCATGTCAGCCAGCACGTCCTCGATGGCCTTCTGCTGGTCAGGCGTCTCCTCGTAGGGGAAGGCGGCCTCGAACTCGCGGTAAAGGTTATCCGGCGGGGTGAAGGATGCCCGCTGCATGGCCTCACGGGCGGCGTAGATGGCCACGAGCTCCCGGGCCATCTCGAGAATATCCTTCTTAACTTTCTCCTTGGTCTTGGCCCATGTGGGCGCGCCGAGCCGGTCAAGCTTGGATGCCGATCCCTCAACTCCGATATACTTCTGCACCTTGTCGAGGTTGTAGAGCGGCACGTAGAGCTTCGCGTCGGGCTCATAGCGGAGCGCAAGGAAGTCGGTTTCGAACCCGTCAACATTAATGTGTGTTAGCCCCTGGTACTCTCCCACACCGTAATCGGTGTGCACCACGAAATCTCCCGGCCTAAGCTCCTTGAACGTGGAGAGAAAGGGAGCAATGCGGGGCTTCTTCGCTGAAGGCCGGTGGACCTTCCTGCCGAAGATCTCTTCTTCAGTGATAAGGGTGAGGCCTAGCTCTTCCCACGTAAATCCCTCCGAGAGTCTGCCGACCGTCACCGTGACCTGCCATGGACCGATTTCCTGATCCGTGACCGGTAACCCGATGGCCACGCCCAGCCCGTACTCCGTGAACAGCCCATTGAGCCGTGCAGCCGCTTCATCTGTGCCACAGACAATCGAAACACGGTTGAACTCTCTGAGACGTTTCAGCTTTTCCACGAGCCCGGCCATGGTGCCATCAATCGGTTGACTGCCCTGCTGCTCCCTGTCGATCGGCTTCGTAAGCCGGACCCCGAGCCATGCCGCCGATTTTGTGTCCATTCGATATCCAACTCCGGTTCCGAGCAAACGGATGTTGAGCGCAGGAAAGTTCGCGAGCCCGGCCTTGATGCCTTCCTGATCAAGATAAAGATCCTTCACCTCTGGCAGCGTTCGGCTCTCTTCGATTTCTTCTTGTCTCCCCTTGGTTATCTTGAGGCTCTGCTCCTCAATCTCTTTGTTGAGGTCATCGGGCTCTATGAGCGCAATAAGGCTGTTTTCCGGCAGATACTTGAAGAGGTCTTCCATATCATAGAAGTACGGCGCGAGGAACTCACCTCCCGGAGGAAGCTGGCCTTCCCTGACCCGGTCGGTCAGGGCTTTATCTCCCATACGGCGGCTGAATTGCTCGATCCCCTTCCCGTCCATGATAAGCTCCCGTACGGGGAGCACCACCGCTTCCTTGATTTCCGCCGTCGAGCGCTGGGTCTCGGGATTGAACGAGCGCATGGACTCGATGGCATCACCGAAAAATTCAATGCGGATGGGATTCTCGTGAATCGGCGAGAAGAAGTCGATGATGCCCCCCCTTCTGCTGAACTCGCCCACGCGGGTGACCAGGGAGGCGGATTCGTAACCCGTGGCAACGAGCGCCGCGATAAGGCTTTCTGGATCGATCTGTGTCGCGGCAGTAATGGTCTTTACCGCGTCGACAAATAGGCCCCAAGGCGGGAGCTTCAGCATCAAGGCCTGAACTGGAGCTACGTAGATGCCGGTCATACCGGAGATCAGGTTGTAGAGGAACCTCATACGCTCGCCTACTGTGCTGCTGTCGGGCGAGTCCGCCTCAAAGGGAAGCACGCCCCAAGCCGGAAAACCGAGCACATCTGTCTTAGATGCCTCTGTCCCGTCCATCCGCAGCGTGCTCACAAAGAACGTCAGGTCTTCTATTAATATCGCTGCCTCTTCCTCCGTTGACGTGACAACAACGAGAGGCCGCCCCCATTCATGCTGCAGACCGGACAAAAAAAGGGCCTTCGATGCTCCCCAAAGTTCGCTCACCTCCAAGGTTTTCCTGCCGGCCTTTATTTCGCCAATGATAGGCAGGAGTATGTCGCGTAGGCTCGTCATGGACGAGGCACTATAACACACCGTGCCGGTCAATTCAACCCGGCGCTCGTTCTCTGTCAGAACAAAATTGTCTTGATATTGGCGTCTTTCTTGGTTAGAATCTCCCCACATTGATTTCGCGGAAGAACAAAAGATCTGCTCAAAACCGAAGCTGGTTTCTTTACATTCTCAGATGCAGCGACGGTACGTTGTATACCGGTATTACCAATGATGTCTCCCGCCGCATGGGCCAGCACAATGACGGCTCTGCATCCCGCTATACGCGGTGCCGGAGGCCTGTTCATTGCTTGTACCAGGAGCCCTGTACCAGCCGATCCCACGCACTGAAGAGAGAGCTCGAGGTAAAATCACTGTCGAAGAAACAAAAAGAGGAGCTGATCTGTAAATTGAAGCGGAATTAATCGTTTAAGCAGCAGGAGGGCGGCATCGTATGGGCAAGTACGAAGAGCTGTTCGCGAGAAGCATCCATGATCCACACGATTTCTGGGGAGAGGCTGCCGGTGCGATCTCATGGTACAAAAAATGGGACGTGGTGCTCGATGACACCATGCCGCCGTTCTACCGTTGGTTCTCCGGCGCAGAACTGAATACCTGTTACAACGCCCTCGACCGACACGTGGAGAACGGCCGAGCGGACCAGACGGCTCTTATCTACGATAGCCCGGTGACACAGCAGATAAAGCATTTCACCTACCGGGAGCTGCGCGATCAAACTGCAAAATTTGCCGGTGTGCTCAGGGACAAAGGCGTCAAGAAGGGAGATACCGTCGTCATCTACATGCCGATGATACCCGAGGCCGTTGTAGCAATGCTCGCCTGTGCTCGCCTAGGAGCAGTTCACTCCGTGGTCTTCGGCGGTTTCGCTCCTCATGAACTTGCCATCAGGATCGATGACGCCAAACCAAACGTTGTCATTACGGCATCGGGCGCAATCGAAGTAACACGGCCGATTCTGTACAAACCAATGGTCGACAAGGCCTTTGAGCTTGCATTGCACAAGCCCAAAACATGCATCATGCTCCAGCGACCCCAGGTAAGGGCGGAGATAATGCCTGGCCGCGATAGTGACTGGGAAGAGCTCATGGCAAAGGCTCAACCTGCAGACTGCGTTCCCGTCAAGGCCACGGACCCGCTTTACATCCTCTATACCTCCGGCACCACAGGCTTGCCTAAGGGTGTGGTGCGCGATAATGGCGGACACGCCGTGGCTCTCCGCTGGAGCATGGAGCATATCTACGGAGTAAAGCCGGGCGACGTGTACTGGGCCGCGTCGGACGTGGGCTGGGTCGTGGGCCATTCGTACATCGTATATGGTCCCCTCTTGGCCGGCTGCACAACCATTCTCTATGAAGGAAAATCCGTCGGCACACCAGACCCAGGCGCGTTCTGGCGCGTCATCTCTGAGCACAAGGTCAAGGTGATGTTCACCGCTCCCACGGCGTTCCGGGCGATCAAGAAGGAAGACCCGAACGGTGATCATATCAGGAAATACGACCTCGCGGGGTTCAAATACCTCTTCCTCGCGGGGGAGCGGCTCGATCCTGATACTTACCATTGGGCAACAAATCTACTCAACAAACCGGTCATCGACCACTGGTGGCAGACCGAGACCGGTTGGCCCATCACGGCAAATCCCGTGGGCATCGAGGGCTTTCCGATCAAACCCGGCTCGTCCACTAAGCCCGTACCGGGATTCGATGTCCACATCCTTGACAGCGGCGGCAGGGAGCAGGGGCCGAACAAGGAAGGCGTGCTCGTCGTAAAGATGCCGCTTCCGCCCGGAACGCTCCAGACCCTCTGGAACGCAGACGAGCGGTTCGTGAGGTCCTACGCAAGCGTTTATCCAGGCTACTATTACACCAGCGACAGCGGGTTCAAGGACAGCGATGGATATGTCTATATCATGGGCCGAATCGACGACGTTATCAATGTCGCGGGCCATCGTCTCTCGACGGGAGAGATGGAGGAGATCGTCTCGACGCACCAAGCCGTTGCCGAATGCGCGGTGATCGGCGCGGCTGATTCACTCAAGGGCCAGCTCCCTCTCGGTTTTGTGGTCCTGAAATCCGGTGTAAGCGCTCCAAAGGAAAGCATCAAGGAAGAGCTCGTCCAGCTCGTGCGGAATGAGATTGGACCCATCGCGTGCTTCAGGAAAGTCGCTGTCGTGAACCGGCTGCCGAAGACCCGCTCCGGCAAGATCCTGCGGGGGACCATGAGAAAAATTGCGGATGGAGAAGCATACAAAATTCCCTCTACCATTGACGACCCTGACATTCTTGGCGAGATCGAGTCAGCACTCAAGGAAATCGGCTACGCCCAGCGCAAGGGTGCAGCCGGTCATCAATAAATGAATGCTTGCATGAATGACCAATTATTCGACCGCTACAGGCGGGATTTTCCTGTAACGGAGAAGTACATCTACCTCGACCACGCAGGCGTCGCACCAGCGTCGCTCAGAGTTAAAGCTGCGGTCGAAAAGTTCCTGGAAGAATCCGCCAAAAACGGGGCATTCCTGTACCCACAGTGGGTGCAGCGGGTCATCGACATCAGAAGGTCCTGCGCAAGGCTTATCAATGCCGAAATCGAAGAGATTGCCTTCATCAAAAGCACATCCCACGGTCTCTCCCTTGTTGCCGAGGGCCTCGACTGGGAACGGGGCGACAATCTCCTGATCTACGAAAAGGAATTCCCTTCCAATATATTCCCCTGGGCCAATCTCGAAAGAAAGGGCGTGGAGCGCAGGGTCATCCCCTCACGGGAAGGCAGGATCCTTATAAGTGACATTGAGCGGCTCATGGATTCCCGAACGCGGTTACTCGCGATTAGCTCGGTGCAGTTCGCAAACGGGTTCCGAGTAGACCTGCAAAGTTTGGGCAACCTCTGCCGTGACAGAGGACCTCTCCTCTGCGTTGACGCGATCCAGAGCCTTGGTGCGTTTCCCATGGATGTCAGGGAGTGTCATATCGATTTTCTTGCCGCCGACGCGCACAAGTGGCTCCTCGGCCCTGAAGGCATCGGAATATTTTACTGTAGAAAGGAGCTTGCCGAACGGCTCCATCCTCCGCTCATAGGATGGAAAAGTGTTCAGAACGAGCTCGATTTTGATAATCCGGCCTTCCGTCTGAAGTCAGACGCTTTGAGGTTCGAGGAAGGTTCGATGAACCTCATGGGCATTTTGGGACTCGGCGCGGCAGTTGACCTTCTGCTCGAGATCGGGATCGAGAATATCGGGAAGCGAGTGCTTGGCCTTGGCGATCTTACTATCCACGAAGCGGATAAGAGAGGATATCCCGTGCTAACGCCGAAGGGTCGTAACGAACGGGGAGGCATTATCACGTTTTGCGGGAAGTTCGACCCGGCAATAATGAGGGATAGCCTGCGAGAGTGCGGTATTATGGTGAACGTCCGCGGCGGCGGGCTCCGCGTGTCACCGCATTTTTATAATACGGAAGAAGAAATACGGGAATTCTTCAAGGAACTGGACCGTCTTATGAACAGGTCGCTTCAATGAGCTCTTGTATGTGCACCTGCGCATCACGAAGCATCCGGCTGCTTCTAAGGAGTAACGAGAGTTTGATGATGCAGATGCCAATGTATACCATGAAGTGCGGGGAGAAGAGACCCGAATGGGTGGAATAGGACGTGCCGACATAAGGCCGGATTGCCTGTTTCGATCGCATCGAAGCAAAACCAGCAGACCGGAAAACTGATTGTTAGGACCTGTGGTTCAAATCCCGCCGATTCCCTAACCCTGCGAGGTCCGTGCGTTCGATCATCTCTTGCTCTGCGAGACCCGCTCTCAGTACCTCTCAAGTCTCCGTCAAACCTCTTGACAATGAACAGCAACTCTCGGTATATATAGACGGTCTGAAGAATGAGCGTTGCTGTGATCGCGATGACGAGCCGCCCTCGTGGCGCGTTCCCATCGTATATCAATAAAAAACGAGGTGATCGATGTCCATTGAAAAAATGGAGTTCAAGACCGAAGTCAAGGAGCTTCTGGATCTCATGATCCACTCGCTCTACTCTCACAAGGAGATCTTTCTGCGGGAGCTCATTTCGAACGCATCCGATGCTATAGACAAGGCGCGATACGAATCGCTCACGAACAAGGAGGTCCTCGAACATTGCGGCGAATGGAGGATCAAGATCATCGTCGACAGGGCCGCCGGCACTCTGACGGTCAGCGACAACGGCATAGGAATGACCCATGACGAGGTCATCGCAGAGCTCGGGACCATTGCGCATTCAGGCACGAAGGATTTCGTACGCGCCCTTCAGAGCAAGGAACTCAAGGACAGGCCGGAGCTGATCGGGCAGTTCGGCGTAGGTTTCTATTCATCATTCATGGTCGCCGAAAAGGTCACGGTCATATCCAGAAAGGCGACGGAAAAAACAACAAAAGCCGTCAAATGGGAATCGACTGCCGACGGTTCCTTCACCATCGACGAGGCAGAGAAGGACAAGGCCGGGACCGATGTTATTCTTCATCTCAAGGCCGAGGACAGGAATTATCTAGACGAATGGGAGATACGGTCGATCATCAGAAGATACTCGGATTACATCGAACATCCCGTGGTCATGGACATTGAACGGGAAAAGGAAGACCCGCTGGACAAGAACAAGAAGATCAAGGTGACGGAAGAAGAGACCATGAACGCCGGGAAGGCCATCTGGCTCAAGGACCCGTCAGAAGTTAAGGCTGAAGAATACAATGAGTTTTACAGGCATATCTCCCATGATTTCGGCGATCCGGCAAAGATCATCCATTACCGTGCCGAGGGCGCTTCGGAGTTCATGGCACTGCTCTATGTCCCCTCAAAGGCGCCCTACGGGATCCTCTACAAGGATTACAAGATCGGACCGACGCTCTACGTCAAACGGGTCCAAATCATGGACCACTGCGAGCAGCTCATCCCCGAATACTTACGTTTTATCAAGGGCGTCGTGGACTCCTCCGACCTTCCGCTGAACGTCTCGCGGGAAATACTGCAGTCGAACCGGCATGTCGAAGTTATAAAAAAGAATATTACCAAGAAAGTGCTCGATACCCTTGCGGACATGAAAAAGAACGCTCATAACGCTTATGTCGATTTTCACAAGCAGTTCGGCAGGGTCCTGAAGGAAGGGATCCATTTCGATTTTTCCCGAAAGGAGCAGATCGCCGATCTTCTCCTGTTCCCGTCAACCAAGACCGGGCCGGACAAGTACACGACCTTTGACGACTATGTGAATAATATGCCGATCGCGCAGGGCGAGATCTATTACATCACGGCCAAGCCTGATGAAAATGTCATGCAGTCGCCCTATCTCGAGGCGTTTTACGAGAAGGGGTATGAGGTCCTGGTCATGACCGATGACATCGATGACTTTATCATGCTGGACCTGCAGGAATACAAGGGCAAAAAGATCAAATCGGTCATCAAGGGGGATATAAGCCTTGACAAGACCGATCAAGCGGAAAAGGAACGGTCGAAAGAGAAGTTCGAGAGGCTGCTCGCCGTGATAAAAGAGCAATTAAAGGAAATGGTAAAGGATGTACGCCTTTCCAGCAGGCTCAAGGACTCGGCCTGCTGCTTGGTCGCCGACGAGGGAGGGCTCGATCCGCAGATGGAAAAACTGCTGAAGTCTATGGGCCAGGAAGTGCCATCTCAAAAAAGAATACTGGAGATCAATCCCTCGCACCGGGTCTTTGAAGCCATGAATACTCTCATCGCAAGGGAAGGGAATGAGGCGATCGTAAAGGAATATATCGAGCTGCTGTACAATCAGGCGCTCCTGCTCGAAGGTTCCAAGATCAAGGACCCCGCGGCCTTTGCAAAGGCCATAGCGAAGCTTATGCTCGAAAATGCAAAGCAGTTTACGCTGTAAGCCTGATATCGACTGGACTGATTGTGATTCTTGAATCGCCAGGACGCGGACGCCTTGTACAGGGTCTCCTCGACGCTGACGGATTTCGGCTCCGTCCCCCCCGGGGTCAGATTCATGACATGCTTTGGACTCGCAACCATGAAAACCTCGTTTGTCTACTCTGATGATTTCTCCAGGTTTGATTACGGGTCTAGCCACCCCTTAAAACCTTTCCGCTTGAAACTCACCTATGATTTGATCAAGGCCTGCCACTTGCTGTCTTCACCAGACACGCGGCTGGTCGAAGCCCCCATGGCGCGCATCGAAGATCTGTTGACATTTCATGCCAAAGATTATATCGACCTCCTGCGGGCCGTGAACGATGGCCAGAACGTGGCAGGTGCCGATACATACGGACTTGGTCCCGGCGACAACCCGGTCTTTCATGGCCTGTTCGACTGGTCGAGACTCATTGCAGGCGCATTACTCAGGGCAGCCGATCTTGTTGACAGCAATGAGGTTGGGCTTGCTTTTAATATCGCAGGCGGTCTCCATCATGCGCATGCTTCACAGGCTTCGGGGTTCTGTTATATCAATGATCCCGTGCTCGTTATCAAGTTTCTGATTAACAGGGGAAGAAGGGTCGCCTATATCGATATCGACGCCCATCACGCCGACGGCGTCCAAGAGGCGTTCTATGACACTGACAAGGTCCTGACCATTTCCCTGCACGAAACGGGACAAGCTCTTTTCCCGGGGTCGGGATTCGAGTATGAGATCGGCGAGGGCGTGGGAACGGGCTACAACGTGAACATCCCGCTGCCACCGGACACCGATGATGAAGTCTTCGTACATGCATTTACCGAAACCGTTCCCCAGCTCTTAGGCGTTTTCAAACCCGACATCATCGTGAGCCAGCTCGGTGTAGATACATTCCGAAGCGATCCCCTTGCACACTTGAATATGACGACGAATGGCTTTTGCCATGTTGTCAGGATGATCAAGTCTCTGGCCTCAAAGTGGGTGGCCTTGGGCGGCGGCGGATATAACATAGCGAACGTGGCCCGGGCATGGACCCTCGCTTGGGCGATAATGAACGACAGTGATGCCCCCGAGGAGATCCCCGAAGCCATTTTCCTTCAGTATCCTGATGCCGGTTTCTTGGGTAGGAAACTGCGGGACGAGCCGTTCATTATAGAGGGGGGAAGAAAAGTCGAGATGAAGAAAGAAGTGGACAGGGTGATCAAGTATATCAAAGAGCATATCACAGGCCGCCTCTGATTTTGGTTTCTGCAAGTCCCTCTCTATTTACTCCGGTTCTCGTCCGGCGTTTTAGCCAACCGCACTGCTCCTTACCAACATGACACTATCGCCGATGTCATGCTTTGTCGAGTGGGGTTTTCAGGAGACGGAAATTGTATGCTAGAATTAAAGGGGATTTTAACAGTATGTCGCTTAGGACTCTTACTGTTATCGACGCCGAATACACCTCAGGAGCCATTCAATGTTTACATCTCTTTTTTTAAGAATGCTGAACAGGGAAGCATCATCTGCCAGGAGCAAGCATGAGGAGATCCTCGAAAAACTCGACATCCAGGAGGGGCAGGCAATCGCTGACATAGGCTCGGGGGGCGGATACTTTACGCTCACCTTTGCCGAGAAGTCAGGTAAGACCGGGCGCGTATACGCGGTTGATATCAAAAAGAAGTATCTAGATTTCATCAAGCGCCGGTCCAGGCAAGCGGGGCTCGATAATATTATCTTCGTACTTGCAGGGGACGGCGGGATGAACCTGCCGGAAGCCGGTCTCGATCTTGTTTTCGCTAGGAACGTGTTTCACCATCTGCCCGAACCGGCGAATTATTTCGCCAATCTTAAAAAATATCTGAGGCCGTCTGGAAAAGTCGCGATCATCGAGCATAAAAAAAAGGGCTTCGGCTTTATAGCGCTCTTCGGGCATCATACATCCCGAGAGGCTATTGTTCGGGAGATGGAAGAGTCGGGTTACCTCCCGGCAGCGTCGTTCGATTTCCTAACCCACCAGACCTTTACCGTGTTCACGGTGAAATAAATGAAGCGTTTGTGGCGATTGGCATTCATCCTGTGCAAGGCTCAGAGGATCGAAGAGGCGTGCTTATCTTTACCGTAACATGATTTAAACAGCGTAGAACAAGCGGATCTTCCGTTGAGAGCAGACGGATGATCTCTTATGATACGCGTAACCGACAACAGATAATTCCCAAATCCTTGATGTGATGTTTGTCAAAATATTTCTGATGGTTGGTCAAGCTGTCTCCGGTCATTAAAAAGATTCATTTCAGGCCCTTTGGTAAAATGAGACCGATAGCTCCATCGTCATATTTTTCTCCACGTAATTTATGTGACAGATCGACGATCGTTCCTGGCTCTTGTATGCTGTACAATGCCCGCAATGCTTCTGCCAGGACTACTCGCTGCTGTGCAGCGTTAAATGGCATGCCGAAGGGGTGACCGAACGGCCATCTCAGAAAAATGGTCCTCGGCGGCTTAACCTTCTCGGAATATCCCCGGACGATTGATACGCCTATTGTCGCCATCCCCTCTTTTTCTATTTCACGCTGTATCAATCCCACGGATTGGTTGCAGATGCCTCATCCGGGTGTCAAGAGAACTATATTAACATTATCTTTTTTCAGACGAGCTGCGACCTCAGGCGCGCTCTTGCTGATCAGCGTGAGTATATGCTTCCCTGTTATATGGCCCATGAATCCGTAATGATAATCGGCAATCTGCCCGATGAGCCCTTCTATTTCGAATTCCTTGAGCCTTTCGACAGGGAAAACGATATTGATGTCCCTGTCAGCATCGGAATGATCATAATAATCGTGGGTGATCATCATACTCGAGAGCGGCCGTGTGATATCAATCACCCTGTATGACGGATCACCATCGCGATCTTTCATATCGAACGGCTCCTGATCTTTATGATGAAGGCCTGCCGTTGTCACGACTGATATCTTGGAATTCTCGAGGGCGGTCGCTACGGGAGTCCAGGGGATGTCAAGGGATTTCCAAGGTTCATAGGAGGCAGTAAATTTCCTGGAGAGCGAGGGAAAGCGGGTAATTATTTTTGCGACTATTCTGTTTATTAATCTGCCCATACTCACAGATCACGAGGAACGAACCTCAAGCGGTTCCCGTCTCAAAGCGCTTCTGCGATCTCCGTAAACGATGTCCCCAAGATGCTTAATGGACATCAAAAAAGCCGGGTTTGTACCGTATTCAGGAGTTCGGGTCAGACAGAGATGGTGAGGTTCCCCTTTGAACTCACTATTTACCGCGAAACAGCCGAGGCCGTTTGCCCCGCCTGTCAGTCAGTTTTTGTTCATGACCGTTGACGGCACTAGCCCGTTAGGATTTTACGCGCGCTAACTTGATCATTACGTCGGACTTTTTCTCTCCCTTATCGTAGAGAGACCAGGTCTGAGTAATGTGGTCCCTTCCATCAAACGAGATTTTTAGTGCATGCATGTGAGTTTCATTCATCGCAGAAAGTCCGTGATCCTTTTCCGACAGGACGAACTCCATAGCGCTCTCACCGGATTTCATGATTTCCATGTGCGGCCTGTTTCCGAGCGAGCAGTAGTGGGTCAGGGTCAATTTCCCACCGGAATCATAATAAACCGTGACCATCTCGTGAGGCTGCCCTACAGCGAACTTTTCAAGGATGGCATTTCCGGCCGAGGTCAGTTCATAGGCGACCTTAAGCGTCTCCATCCCCTTTCCCATGTCCGCAGTCCCCTCCCAAACACCCACGAGTTCCTTCATTTTTTCAAAGTCTCTGGTGTGGGTGATGGCGGCACCCATTTGTTTCTCACCGGGAAGTGTTGAAAAGGGCACGAATGCCAATCCCAAAAGGATCGTGATAGTGAATGATAGTAACTTCTTCATCTCTCACCACCCCCTCATTTCATGGAATTTTTCTTCTTAACTTCTATGTGGGCAATTAAATTCTATCACACGTCTTCAGCAACAGCAAGGTTGCCCAGGAGCGGCTGCGGTTTGGTCTTAATGTGTGATCTGGCGGGTTATGGGAAGGGAGATTCCGGGGATGTCCTGACAGAACATCTATGGCAACCGATGCTGGTTTTCGTTTTTCTTAATTCTTCGTTCAAGGAAGTGACTCTTAAATCGATCCATGTGTGATGGCTGCAGGATCATACGGCAATAGAAAAACCTCTTTATTTTTCACCACCAACAAGAGATTGTTTTGTTTGGCCAACCCGTTTACGACCTTATTCCATGATCCCTTCGCCGTGAAGGTCATTTTTCTCTCCATCGTTGGGTCGGTATTGATAATATATCCGTCTTGAGAGGCTGTCTTCGCTAATCGTCTCAGGACGTCGCTCATTTTATTCTTTTTTGCTTTGAGGGCGATAACCCTCCCGTTTAGGGTGAGGAACGAATCAGGAATATATCCATGACTGGGGTCGGCCCCATGCGCGAGAAGCAGTTTTAGGGCATCAATATTCCCCGTTTTGGTAGCATCAGTCAAAGCGGTAAGGCCGCTTGTGGTCTTTGCATTAACGGCAGCCCCCCTTTCGAGAAGTACCTTGACCGTATCTATGTGACCCTCCTTGACAGCGCACATGAGCGGAGTCTGGCCATCAACCAATGCCATTTTCATATTTGCGCCTTTTTCCGAAAGCAACGTGACAAACCCGGAATGTCCTTGACACGCAGCAGACAGTAACGAGAAATTCCCCTTGTCATCTGCATCGTTAATGTCTGCACCCCGCTCTATGAGAAGCCTGGCAGCCTCCGTGCGTCCATGATCGGCGGCGAACAATAACGGGAATCGCCCTGCTTTATTCCGGCCTTTCACATGAGCGCCATTATCCAAGAGGTATTTTACAATGCTCATGTGTCCTTCCGTAAAATCAGAAGCATCCAAAGCGGCCTGCAGTGCTGTGGCAGCGCCGTCATTGGAGGGGATCGTATAATTCACGTCTGCGCCGTTTTCACGGAGCACTTTAACGATATTTTCACGACCCCTGCTTGAGGCTGCCATCAATGCTGTATTACCGTTCTTGTCAAAATGGTTCAGCGACGCTGCTTTCAGCGCAACCAACTTCTTCAGCACATCCACGTATCCTTTTTCGGAAGCGATGATAAGAGCCGTCTGTCCCCTTTCATTTTGTGCATCCAAATCCATTCCAGCCTTGATAAATAGATCCACGGCCTCCTCGTCATTCTTTGATACTTCATTCAGGAAAGCCTGCTCGGAAAGCTGGATATCTTTGTTTTTTAATTTCTTTGCAAAATACCATTTCGCAAGAGAACCTCTATTGACAACTAGTGCGCCAATGAGAATGACCATGACAAACGCGACCACGGCATAGATAACTGTTTTCAAGTTTCCATACTTTTTCGATTCAGGTACTTCTACATGACTGATTTCATCAATTAGCGAACTGTCAGCAGCCTGTTCAAGGGGGGTGCTGTCTGGATTAAGCTCTGATACCCTATCAACAGGCGGCTTATCGTTTGCATCCTCAGCCATCTTTGCTTCAAGATTTCTTTTATACGTTATCGGCTCTCCTGCCTTCCTTTTTAGACGTAGTAAATGAATATCGAGTTCGGGCAATGGTCCGATACCGTCTAGATAGATGCCTATCTTTTTTTGCCATAAATAAATTGAAAGGTCGATAACAAGCCCGGATACCAAGCCTATTACGACCGACAGGTTAACGCTGCCCCAGAACAGGCCAATCAGAAGGCCACCGCACCCGAGTACGAGCGGAGGCAGCCACCAGAGCCCTGAATACGACGCCAATGAATCGTGAATTTTTTTTTGTTTAAAGGGTTTTCCCTCGGGCGTGTTGAGGAAATCTTCCCATTCTCTTGCATCGACTTGCAGCTTCTCCTGCTGTTTCTTGATAACGCGAACAATGTCGCGATGTCCTTTTTCTTCGGCTACATTCAATGCGGTCTTGCCGGATTTGTCCTTTGCCTCAAGATCTATGCCCGATTGAAGGAGAAGATCAACGATTCCGGTGCCCGTCTGATCATATGCCGCTTTATGGAGTGCTGTCCAGCCGTCGTCACGTCTTGCATTAACGTTCGCACCCGCCTGTATGAGCACTTCAGCCACCTCTGTTTGCGCCTTTGAAGCAGCAACCATCAATGGCGTGACGCCGTCGCGACTTACATTTACATTAATGCCCTCTTCTATCAATTGTTTCACGATACCGACATTTCCGCTTTCAAGAGCCTCAAGTAAGAGAGGCCATTTCTTTGCCGTAGGAGAGGAATAGTCAGGATTGTATTTGCCCTGGCTTGCCTTGGACGGTTTGACATTCTTCCCATCTTGCTTGGGTTTTTTCTGATACCCTTTGGCCGGACCGGGTACTTTATTTTCCATAAAGGAACTCCTTGTTTTCAGCCCAAAAGAGCTTGTTTCAGTATAGCGTGAACACTCTATCTCGTCAACACTATCCTGATCAAATTTAAACGCCTTCATGCGTTTAGGACGAGAGACGGGACAACTTAAGGCGCGGCTTGAACGGGTTGAAGATTGATTGCTTGATCGATCAACCTCATGAACCTCTTTTGCCGTTGACAGGCCGTAGTGGTTTTGCTATGGTCAATCGTATAAGTAATAATACGCCATCGAATAAATATCTTCATCTTTGCCTGCACTGCGAACTGCACGCTGAACCAGCCGGTGTACCGTTAGCGTCCCATGTGACGCACTGAAGAATGCCTATGAAGAAAATCTACATTATTTCCGATGCCACAGGCCAGAGCGGCTTGCACATTTTGAGGGCGGCCATCGTGCAGTTCGAACATGCGCGTACGAAAATAATGGTTTTCCACGATATCGATACGAGGGCCAGTCTCAAAAAGATCCTTGACCAGGCTAGATCGGATAAGGCACTTATCGCTTTTACCTTCGTCAGAAAAGAGATGAGGGATTATGCCAGCGCATACTGCACGAAGAACAATATTTATCATCTTGACATTCTGGGCCCGCTCATCAGCAATCTCTCTTCCTATCTTCAACGGCAAGCGCTCGAAACCCCTACCCTGCTCAGAAAGGTCGATGCGCGGTATTTCAAGCGAATCGATGCGATAGAATATACGATCGGGCACGACGATGGCAGGGGAGCCGACCGCATCAGGGAAGCTGACATCGTCCTCGTCGGCCTCTCACGGACATCCAAGACACCGACCTCG
>Ga0187779_10000747_pt1 | contig 21459 bp, 18 predicted proteins | sample 1015_Q2_SP10_10__FD_132435 | JGI IMG/M metagenome (GOLD analysis project Ga0187779, IMG submission 132435) | Tropical peat soil microbial communities from peatlands in Department of Meta, Colombia - 1015_Q2_SP10_10_MG | ecosystem: Environmental > Terrestrial > Soil > Wetlands > Peat | place... | reverse complement strand
TCGCGCTCGGGCAGCTCGCAGCGTCCGAGCTGCTGGGGGGCCGCGAAGAGGCTGCTCTCGCGCCGTTCCGCCCCGAGCGCTTCGCGACGGCCGCGACGCACCCGGCCTCGGCGAGCCCGTATCCCTGGACGTAGCACGGCTGGCGGCCCCGAGGCGCCGGGAAGTCTCTACGATGCCGGGCGAGAGCCGAGTCGACCGCTGGAGGAGCGCATGTCCGAGAAGATGTGGGGTGGCGAGCCGTTCTGGGGGCTGGGGTACGACTGGGATCCGGACTGGATCCTGACCGACCGCCAGAAGGAGCTGCGCGAGACCCTGATCGAGCTCTGCGAGAAGGAACTGCGCGCGAACGCGAAGCGCTCCGACGACGAGCTGCTGTTCCCGCGCCGCAACCTCGAGCTGCTCGGCGAGCACGGTTTCCTCGCGCTCTGCGTCCCGGAGGAGTACGGCGGGCTGGGCGAGAACCACGTCGGCTTCGCGATGGCGTGCGAGACGATCGCCCGCTACGGCTGCGCCTCGACGGCGATGTGCTACGTGATGCACATGGGCGCGGTCGCCGCGCTCATGCTCCGCCCGACGCCGGAGATCGTGGACAAGTACATCCGGCCTCTCAACTCCGGTCTGATCGGCACGCTCTCGTACTCCGACCCGGAGACCGGCTCTCACTTCTGGTATCCGGTCTCGTCGAACGCGCAGCGGCTGAACGGCGGCTACAAGATCAACAAGAAGGCATCGTGGACGACCTCCGGCGGCTTCGCCGACTTCTACGTCCTGCAGACGACGAGCCCGGACTTCAAGGGCTACGACGACCTGTCGGTCTTCGTCGTCGACAAGGAGTTCTGCGAGGCACAGCCGTCTCTCTGGGACGCGCTCGGCTTGCGCGGGAACCAGTCGGGCGCGATCTCGTTCACCGACGTCGAGATCCCGGGCACGCAGATCGTCGGCCCCGAGGGGGACGGTGCGAACTCGAACGACGAGGCGGTCGACCCGTGGTTCCTGGTCGGCTCCTCCTCGGTGTGGAACGGGCTCGCGCTCGGCGCGGTCGACATCGCGAAGCGGCACACGACGCGCAAGCGTCACGTCGACGTCGGCATGCGCGTCGCCGACTACCCGACGATCCAGGACTACGTCGGGCAAGCCGTGATGGAGACGAACGCGTCGCGGCTCTTCGTCTACTCGGTCGCGCAGGCGTTCGACGGCGCGACCGACGGCAACACGAAGCAGCTCGAGCCGGGCGAGCTCGCCCGCGGCACCTTCCTCCACTGGGCGTGGCAGATCAAGTTCGTCGCCGCCCAGAACACGGCGCACGTGGTCGACAAGATGCTCCACGCCTGCGGCGGCTCCGGCTACAAGCGCGACATGGAGCTCGAGCGCTACCTGCGCGACGCCAAGGCCGGCTGGGTGATGGGCCCGACGAACGAGGTGCTCCGGCAGTTCGTCGGCAAGGCCGTCCTGCTCGGCTTCGAGTCGCTCGACTACTGGAACCAGAGCTACAACCGCCGCGCGGTCGAGAACGAGGTGAAGAAGCTCGACGCGGCCGGCAAACGTGAGCTCGCCGAGAAGCTGCTCGCCGAGGCTTCCGAGCAGGAGGCGATCGTTCGCAGCTAGCGAGCCGCTGCGCGGCTCGCTGATCCCTTCGCACCGCTTCGCGGGCTGAGCGTGCTTGCCGCTACAAGCGGCAAGCACGGTTTCGCCCGCTCTCGCTTTCCTGCTCGGGAGCGCGCACCTCAGCGAGCGTTGCTGGCCGCGCCCGCCATGTCGGGCGCGGCCCCGGGCTGAATCGCCAGAGGGCCGAGAGCGACCGAGGCATATCCCGCAGCTCGCGTGCACGGCAGGCTCGCGCGAGGTTACGCTCCGTCGGATGTCGCTGACCCGTCCGCGGCTGCTCGTCCCGGGCCTCGTCCCGTTCGACCCGACGCGGGAGACGTACCGCGTCTCCCCGGGCCGGACGACGACGGTCTCGCTCGAGCCGGGCGACCGCCTGACCGTGCGCGACGTCCAGGGGGGGCAGCAGGCACGGCTCGTCTCGGGAGAGCTCGGGCTCGACGACGACCTCTTCGGGTCGGAGTCGGCGCCCGGCGCGGAGGAGACCTTCGACGCGGGGCGTGCCGCGACTGTGTCGGTCTCCGTCGACGAGGGCGAGCCCGTCGTCGAGGGCGGCATCCCGGCCACCGACGTCCTGCTCGAGGTACGGCGCGCGACGGCACGCGTCGGCGCCGAGGCGCAGCTGCCGGACCCGCTCGCCGAGCCGCGGCTCGACTTCGAGATCGCGAAGGCGTCCGCGCTCGCCTACGAGGTCGAGGCGGGCGAGTACATCCAGGTGATCGACGTCCGCGGGCGCCAGTGCTCGGACTTCCTCGCGTTCGACGCAGCAGAGCTGCAGGCGGGGCGCGAGCGTGGCCTCGACTCGACGGCGACGCGCTCGCTGATGGGCAGCATGTACCCGCAGCCGGGCCTCTACTCGAAGTTCTTCACCACCGATCTGAAGCCGCTCGTGGAAGTGGTCCGCGACACGGTCGGCCGGCACGACACGTTCGGGCTCGCCTGCACCGCGAAGTACTACGAGGACGTCGGCTACTTCGGGCACGTCAACTGCTCCGACAACTTCAACGGGCAACTCCTGCCGTACACGATCGCTCCTCGGAAGGGCTGGCCGGCGATCAACTTCTTCTTCAACACCGGCTTCGACGCGCACGGGTCGTACTGGACCGACGAGCCGTGGTCGCGACCCGGCGACTACGTCCTGCTGCGCGCGACGACCGATCTCGTCTGCCTCTCGAGCGCCTGTCCCGACGACATCGACCCGGCGAACGGCTGGGACCCGACCGAGATCCACGTCCGGGTCTACCCGGCGAAGGAGCGCTTCTCGGCTGCGATCGCCCATCGCGTCACGCCGGACGCCGAGCCGAAGCTCACCAAGGAGACGGCCTTCCACACCCGCACGTCGGCGCTGACCGGGCGCTTCACGGAGTACAACGGCTACTGGCTGCCGAGCGCGTACGACAACCTCGGCGCCGTCGCCGAGTACTGGGCGTGCCGCGAGCGCGCGGCGATGATGGATCTCTCGCCCCTCCGCAAGTTCGAGATCCTCGGCCCCGACGCAGAGGCGCTCCTGCAGGCGACGATGACGCGCGACATCCGCCGGCTCTCGAACGGGCAGGTCGTCTACACGGCGCTCTGCGCGGACACCGGCGGGATGATCGACGACGGCACCGTCTTCCGGATCGGGCAGGACAACTTCCGCTTCGTCGGCGCCTCCGACTACGACGGCGTCTGGCTGCGCGAGCAGGCCGGGCGGCTCGGGTTGCGCGTCTGGGTGAAGGACTCGACGAACGACCTCCACAACGTGTCCGTGCAGGGCCCTGCGAGCCGGGAGCTCCTCACTCCGCTGATCTGGACGGCGCCCGCACAGACCCCCTTCGCGGAGCTCAAGTGGTTCCGCTTCTCCGTCGGCCGGCTCGGCGGGCCGCAGGGGATCCCGCTGATCGCCTCGCGCACCGGCTACTCGGGCGAGCTCGGCTACGAGCTCTTCTGCCACCCGAAGGACGCTCCCGAGGTGTGGGACGCCGTGTTCGCCGCGGGAGAGCCGCACGGGCTCGCACCGCTCGGGCTCGAGGCGCTCGACATGCTCAGGATCGAGGCGGGCCTGATCTTCGCCGGCTACGAGTTCGACGACCAGGTCGACCCGTTCGAGGCCGGCATCGGCTTCACGGTCACCGCCGACAAGGAGGACGCGTTCGTCGGCAGCGAGGCGCTCGCCGGGCGGCGCGAGCACCCGCAGCGTGTCCTCGTCGGGCTCGAGCTGGAGGGGAACGAGACGGCCGGACACGGCGACTGCGTCCACGTCGGCCGTCAGCAGGTCGGGGTCGTGACCAGCGGTACGCGGTCGCCCGTCCTGAAGAAAAACATCGCGCTGTGCCGGATGAACGTCCGCTACTCCGAGCTCGGCACGGAGGTCGAGGTCGGGAAGCTCGACGGGCACCAGAAGCGGATCCCCGCGACGGTCGTCCGCTTCCCGTTCTACGACCCGGACAAGAACCGGCCGCGCTCGTAGGTTGCGCCGCCGCGCTCGACATCAGCTCGTCGTTTCCGGACTGGTCGTGCTCGTCGCCTGCGCCGGCGTCGCGGCCGCGCTCACCGTGGGGCGGGGCGGACCCGGCGACCACGACCCCAAGCTGCGCACCGACGCGAGCGGCCGACTCCACGCCTTCGACATCTACTACCGCGACCTCCTCGCGGATCACCACACGCTCGTTCGCCGCCTCTCCTTGACCTACACGGCGTGGAACGGAGCGAAGCGAACCGCGTACGTCGTCGTCCCCCGCTGGTACTCGCCGAAGCGCAACCCGCCCCTGCCGCTCGTCATCTCCCCGCACGGCCGCGGGATCGAGGCGCGGGACAACCTGCACTTCTGGGGCGGACTGCCCGCGTTCGGGCCGTTCGTCGTGATCAGTCCCGAAGGGCAAGGACGCGTCCTCACGCGCTATTCGTGGGGCTGGAAGGGGCAGATCGACGACCTCGCCCGCATGCCTCGGATCCTCGCGCAGGCGCTGCCGTGGCTGAGGATCGACCGGCAGCGGATCTACGCGGCCGGGAGCAGCATGGGCGGGCAGGAGACGCTCCTGCTCGTCGCGCGCCACCCCCGCCTCCTGCACGGGGCTGCTGCGCTCGATTCCGACACCGACATGCGCGCTCGCTACTACGCCTTCCCGCAGCTCCCCGGCGGGGGGAGATTGCAAGCGCTCGCCCGGGAGGAGATCGGCGGTACCCCGACCCAGGCGCCGCACGCGTACGAGCTTCGAAGCCCGATCCACTGGGCGGCCGCGATCGCCCACTCCGGCGTTCCGCTGCACATCTGGTGGAGCCGGAAGGACCGCATCGTCAGGAATCAGAGCGCGGAATCCGGCCGGCTCTTCCGCGCAGTCGTGGCACTGCACCCGCGTGCCGCAGTCACGCAGTACGTCGGCACGTGGGCCCACAGCCACGAGTTTCGCGCGAGCGCCCGGCTGCCGCTCGCCCTCCTCAGGCTCGGACTGATCCAGTTGAGCGAGGAGATCCCGCAGCCCGACACGATCACCAGGCAGCCGGGGCGGTCCGCCTGAGGCACGAAGCAGTCGGATGCGTAGGATCGGCCGAATGACCGCCGTCGAGTCGTTCTCCGCCGACGAGGTCGAGGCGTTCCACCGCGACGGGTTCCTGATCGTCGAGCAAGGGCTCGTGCCCGAGAGCGTGCTCGACCGGCTGCGCGAGCGGTTCCTCCGCCTGTTCGAAGGGGACTACGAGACCGGGATCAAGCCGGACGAGGTGAACTGGGTTCCCGGCCGCGACCCCGAGGACCGGACGCGTCAGATCTGCAACGGCTGGCGGGCGGACCGCACGATCGCCGCGCAGGTGCTGTCGGAGCGGACCGGTCGGCTCTGCGCCCAGCTGATGGGCTACCGCGGGGTGCGGCTGCTGCAGGACAACGTGCTGTGGAAGCCGCCGGGCGCGAAGGCGATCGGCTTCCACCAGGACGCGTCGTACGCGGACTACCTCGTGCCGGCGGAGATGACGACGTGCTGGATCTCCCTCCACGACACGACGGCCGACGCCGGCCCGCTCGAGTTCGTCCGCGGCTCGAACCACTGGCCGCGAACGCCGCCGCAGCGGTCGCAGTTCCATGCTCCCGACGACTGGCTCGAGCCCGTCAGGGCCGCGGCTCCGGAAGGCGTCGAGGCCGAGGTCGTCCCGGTCGTGGTGAAGGCGGGCGGCGGCTCGTTCCACCACGGGCGGACGTGGCACGGCTCGGCCCCGAACACGAACGCGAGCGTCGCGCGCATGGCTCTCGTCTCGCACATGCTCCCCGTCGAGGCGCGGTTCCACGAGACGAACGTCGACCTCGTCTACTCGCGCTACCGGCGGCACGGCGACCTTTCGCTCGACGAGTCGTTCTTCCCGGTGCTCTGGGACGAGACCGGCTACCGCACGCCCTGGTTGAGTCAGCTGCCAGTGCTTGCCTAGCACGAGCCGCGGCACGGCGGCTCGCGCTCAGGTCGAGCGCGGCGCCGGTGGACCGGCAGGCACGATGTGTGCGGAGCGCGGCGTCGGGCCCAACTCGATGAGAGCTTCCGCCGCCAGCCTCGCCGTCGCCGCCGTCGTGGCGCTCGCCGTCGCGGCGTCCGGTTCCGCCTCACCGCCGAAGCCCTTTCCCCGCTTCGCCGAGCCGAACTGCTCTCGCGCCGACTTCACGAGTGCGGGCACGCGGATCCGCGCCGAGCTCTGCCGCGCGACGTCCGACGCGAAGGCGGGACGCGCCGTGGTCGTGCTCCATGGCTGCGGCGGCTTCTCGACGCTCGACCACCGGATCACGGCCACCCTGCCGGCGGACGGTATCGCGACGCTCTACGTCGACTATTTCGGCCCGACGCCGCCGCCGGGCACGAAAGGGTTCTGCGGCGGGCGTGGGGCTGGGCTGACCGCGTTCACCGGCTTCCGCGACGTGTTCGCACGCTGGCAGCAGGTCGTGGAGGATGCGGGCAGCGCGCTTCGCGGCACGCCGCGGATCGATCCGCATCGCGTCGGCCTCGTCGGCTGGTCGCTCGGGGGAGGGCTCGCCGTCGCGACGGCCGCGGCCGCCGACAGCGGCCGTTCGGCGGCGACGCGTCCGTTCGCGGCCGTGGTCGGCTTCTCGACCGGCAGCGGGCGCGGCGGCCGTGCGCCGACGGCGCTGCCGCCGCTCCTCCTGCTCTCGGGCGGCGTCCACGATGCAATCCCGCTCGCCGACACACGCGCCCTGTACGACGCTGCCCGCGCGGCCGGCGTCCACGCCGAGCTCTTCGTCTACCCGAACGGCTCGCACGACTGGCCGGGCCGGCAAGGGACGGTCGGAATCTCCCGCGCGGCACGCTTCCTCCGCGCCGTTCTCTAGCGCGATCAGCCGCTTTCGCGGAACCGCGTCGCGAGCACCTCGATCAGCGCGATCGCGGCCCGGGGGTCTGCCTCCAGGGCGGCGAGGAGATCCGTGCGGCTCACCTCGAGGCACCGGACGTGACCTTCCGCGGTGATGTTCGCGATCCGTCCTCCACCCGGATTGAGCACCTCGATCTCGCCGACGAGGTCGCCGGCGCCGAGCCGGACCGTCTTCCCGGGCCGTTCGACCCGGACGGTCCCCTCGACGATCAGGGAGAGCGAGTCGCCGGGCTCGCCGATTCGCATCATCAGCTCTCCGTCCGCGTACTCGCGCGGCGTGCCGGCGGCCAGGATCGGCTCCAGGAGCTCGCCGGGGAGCGCGGCGAACACGTGCGGCTCGCGGACGAGGCGTTCGTAGCGTCCTCCGTGGAACAGGAGCGGCTCGCCTTCGCCGTAGCGGACGTACTCGACCTGGCCGAGGAAGAGGGAGTGGTCGCCGCCCCAGTACGAGCGCAGGACGCGCGCGACGAGATGGGCGAGCGCGCCCTCGACGAGCGGCGTCTCCCGCACGAGCTCGAACCGCGGCTCCGGGATGCCCGCGCCCGTCCGTCCTGCGAAGTGATCCGAGAGGGCGGACTGGCCGCTCTCGAGCACGCTGATCCCGTACCGCACGCCCTCGCGGAGCAGCTGGTTCATCCGGGCCCGGCGGTCGACGGAGATGAGCACGAGCGGCGGCCGCAGGGAGACGGACATGAACGCGTTCGCCGTCATCCCGTGCACCCGGTCCCCTTCGTGAACCGTGACCACGGTCACCCCGGTGGCGAACATGCCGAGCGTCCTCCGGAACTCGACGGCCGGGTCGGCTCCCGCCTCCGAGCCGAGCTGGAGCGCCTCGGGCTCGGGCACGTCGAACGGCGACTCGATCCCTTCCGTGGGCTCCGCGCGCTTCCCTGCCCGGACGGCGAGGTCGAACTCCTCCGGCACCGGTGCGTCCATCTGGGCGGATTCTGACAAGAAGGGGGCGGCTGGAGCCGCCCCCTGCGAGCCGATGCGAGCCGCGCTCAGGCCATCTCTTGCTGGAGGAGCGCTGCGACGTTCTCGTCCGGCATGGTCGGCGTCTCCTCGCGGAGGTGTGGCGCCTCCTTGTCCTGGACGATCCGGCGGAACAGGAACAGCAGCAACGAGACGGCGAGAACGGCGAACCCGATGATCTTGTTCTTCGTCCCGCCGTAGACGGCCCCGCCGCCGGCGATCTGGAACCAGCCGATGCCGACGACGTCGAAGACCACGAACGCACCGAACAGCACCCAGGCGATCGCTACCCAGTAGTCGGGCAGCCTGATCGGCCTAGGCCAGTTGGGGCGGTCGCGACGGAGCAGGATGAACGCGCCGATCGCGAACGTGTTGGCGAGGACGTAGCCGATGTTGCTCGCGACGAGGATGCCGAACAGGTTCCCGACGAAGAGGACGAACAGGATGTTGATCATCATGTCGAGCGACATCGCGTTCCCCGGGACGTTGTACTTGTTCAGCCGTCCCAGCTCCTTGATCGTCAGGCCGTCCCGCGAGATGCCGTAGAGGGCACGGCTCCCGTCCGCGGTCGCCGTGTTCATCGAGAGGACGAAGCTCGCGCACATGACGAAGACGAAGAAGTTCGTGGCTCCCTTGCCGACGAGCGTGTTCAGGGCGCCGACGTAGTCGAACGCGCCTACGGTCTTCTCGCCGACGCCGCCCGTGAGGGCGAACGGCACGAGCGTGTTGATGAGCAGGATGAAGGCCGCCGAGGAGATCAGCGCCTTCCTGGTGTCCCGGACGGTGTTCTTGTACTCCGGCGCGAACGTCGCGGCGGCCTCCGGCGCCGTCGACCAGATCATGATCCAGATCCAGACCAGCGCGAGCTGTAACCCTCCCCAGGCCAGGTGCGGGTCGTTGAGCTTGAACGTCAGGTTCGAGGAGTGGAAGTCGCCGTTCAGGAAGGGCAGCAGCGTGAAGCAGAAGAGCGGGAACATGAGCAGCAGGCCCGTCAGGTAGTTGAACGAGACTGCGATCCGCGTGCCGAAGACGTTGAAGGCCCAAACCGCGAGGATGAGGCCGATCGCGATGAAGTGCTGGAGCCCGATGTGCACGCTGCCCGTGTAGAAGTAGCCCTTGTCGATCAGCGAGCCGCCGAACGCGTTCGTCCCGTACTTCTCGTGCGGGAACCATGCGGCCTGTGCGATCGAGCCGACGAACAGTCCGAGGAACGACAGCACGACCGACCAGCCGATCCAGTAACCGAACGTCGCGACCGGTCCGATCAGGGTCGTGTACTTCCGCCACGCCTCGTTCGCGTAGACCGACACGCCGCCGGACTTGTGCGGGAACATCGCGGCGAGCTCGGAGTAGATGATCTGGACCGGGAAGATGATCGCCGCCGTCAGACCCCAGATCAGCATCGCGCCCCAGCCGCCGAGATCGCCGACCGAATACCCAAGCGACCCCAGCAGGAAGCCCGGGTTCGCGAGGCAGATCACGAACCCGTCGTACCAGCGAAGCGTCTTGAGGAGGTGTCGCTCCTCGACCATCGCCACTGCCACAGCCCACCTCCTCGTCTCTCGTCTGCGAACGACTTGGCGCGCGCTCTCGCGGCGTCAATCGCGGCGACCGTAACATGTCTCCAGGATTGAGCCAAGGCCTGGAGGCTCCGGCCGCCCGTAGAATTGCGCAGTGGGCAAGCCGCCGATCACGATCGCCTGCGACTGCGGCGCCAAGGGGAGCGTCGCCTACGGCGAGCGCTGGCAGTGCGAGAACTGCGGTAGGACGTGGGACACGACGCAGATTCCGGCGGAGGAGTACGCGACCCTGTTGAAGAGCATCCGCTGGTACAAGGTGCTGATCGTCGGACCGCCACTCGTCGCGGCCGCCGTGCTCGTTCCGCTCGCGCTCGCCGTCGGGCTCCAGTTCGCCGTGCTCCTCTTCGTGTTCGCGGTCGGGTGGCGGGTGTTCGCGGTCCCGCAGTTCCGGGCGCGCGCCACCCGGCGGGTGGTCGAGGGCAACCCGAAGTGGGAGCTCCGCCCGGAACGGTCGTGAGCTGATGCCGGCCGTCGGGCGCGCCGGAGTCGTCACGGGCCTTCGAGCCCGGCCGGCAGGCGCGCGCCCGGTCGTGCTCGCGACCTTCGACGTCCCGTTCGCCGCCGAGGCGGCGGAGCTGGCCGTCGACGCCGCCGTCGAAGCCGGTCAGGGGCTGATCGTCGTGAACGTCTCGCGCGTCGCGCTGATGCCGATGTCGCTCGTGATGCGCTACTCGTACATCGAGACCGCCGAGCTCACGGAGGCTCTCCGCGCTCCGGCCGACCTCGCGGCGTCGTTCAACGTCCCGGTCGAGCTCCTCCGGGTCTCGAGCCCGCACCCGGCCGATGCGCTCCTCGAGGTGGCCTCCGAGCGAAACCCCGGTCTCATCGTCCTCGGGCCCGACCTCGCGAAGGTCAGTGCGAGGGTGTACCGGAAGGCTGCGCGTCAGATCCGCGACCGCGCATCCTGCCTCGTCTGGCTCGAAGCGGCCTGAGTCGCTAGGCGCCGCGCGGCGCGCGGTCGTCGAGCGCCACGCGCACCAGGTCGCGGATCGAGAGGATCCCGACCACGTGTCCGGCATCGACCACTGGTAAGTGCCGGAAGCCGCCGTGGATCATCAGGACCGCCGCGTGGTCGAGCGAGTCGTCCGACTCGATCGTCTCCGGGTGCGACGTCATCCACGCGGAGACCGCTGCGTCCTCGGCGCCGCCGGCGCCGACGGCTCGGAGCACGTCTCGCTCGCTCAAGATCCCGATCAGGCGGTCGCCGTCGAGGATGAGCGCCGCCCCCACCTTCCGGTCGGCCATCCGCTTGGCAGCGACTCCGAGGAGCTCGTCCGGGGCCACCGTGACGAGATCGCGCGCCATATGGTTGCCCACGACTGCCATCAACGCGATGCTACTCCACCGCGGGCGGCGATTTCGCCGCCGAGCGCGGCCGAGAGCGCACTCGCACGCGATGCGATCGCCGCGCTCGCGCGGTCGACGGCCGCGGCGTCGAAGCGAGGCGCGGGTCCCTGTAGCCCGAGGATCGCGACGAGCTCGCGGCCGGGGCCGAAGACTGGAGCTGCGATGGCATTGAGGTCGTCCTCGCGCTCGCCGATCGCGACCGCGTAGCCCTGTTCGCGCACACGTTCGAGCTCGGCGGCAAGCTGCCCGGGATCGACGATCGTCCGCGGCGTGTACGCGCGAAGCGGCCCGTCGGGGAGCGCCGCCCCGCCGTAGGCGAGCGCGACTTTGCCCGTCGCGGTGGCGTGGGCGATGCTCGGCCGCCCGACGCGTGCGACGCTCTGCACCGACGACGCGCTCTGCGCGAAGTCGACCGTGATCGCATCCGGCTCGCCCGGGACGGAGAGCGTCGCCGTCTCGCCCGTCTCCGCGGCGAGCTCGGCCAGCACCGGCCGCGCCAGCTCGCGGAGGTCGAGCCCGGCGAGTGCCGCGTTGCCGAGTTGGACGAGGCGCGGGCCGAGTCGGTAGCGCCCCGTCTCCTCGACGTGTCGCACGTAGCCGCTGCCCACCAGCGTCGCGAGCAGGCGCGAGACGGTGCTCGGGTTGATGCCCGTCCGGCGCGCGAGCTCGTTCGTGCCGACGTCGTCGGCGGCGGCGACGGCGTCGAGCACGGCGAGCGCCCGCTCGACGGCGGCGACCTTGCGGACGGCTGGCTTTCCGGTGCGGGGCATGCTACGGTTCGGTCGATTTTAGAACACTGTTGTCGAGGAGGCAATACTGATGGATCGTCCCGCATCGTCCCGCTACGTCGTCGTCGGCGCCGGCATCCACGGTCTCTCGACCGCCATGCACCTCGCGCGCGAGCTGAAGCAGCGCGGCCTCGGCGACGGACGCGACGTCGTCGTGCTCGAGAAGTCGCGCCCGGGCGCCGGTGCGTCGGGGATCGCCTGCGGCGTCGTCCGCAACAACTACTTCCAGCCGGCGATGAGCGAGCTGATGCAGGCGTGCGTCGAGGTGTGGGAGTCCGATCCCGCCGCCTATCACTACAACCCGGTCGGCTACATCGCCCTCGGCCCGCAGGTGCAGGAGTCCGACCTGACTGCCGTCTACGAGCGGCACGAGCGGATCGGCTACCGCTCCGAGCTGATCGTCGGCGAGGCGGAGGTGGCCGACCACATGCGCGGGCTCTTCCCCGACTGGCGTGCGCAGGGCGTGACCGTCTGCCTGCACGAGCACCAGGGCGGCTTCGCGTTCAACCAGGAGTCGGTCGATGGGCTCCTCGCGAAGTGCGAGGCCGAGGGTGTTCGCGTCCTGACGGGCGTCGAGGTGACCGGCTTCCGCTTCGGACAGGACGACTCGGTGACGGCGGTCGAGACGAGCGCCGGAGAGATCGAGGTCGGCGAGCAGGTCGCCGTCGCACCGGGCCCTTGGGCGAAGCGCTTCTGGACGATGCTCGGACTGCCGCTCGAGATCGACGTGCGCACCCCTTCCGGCGAGGTGCGCGAGAACGTCCCGATGTGGACGTACTGGAACCTGCAAGAGGGCGAGATCACCGTCGACCCGCTGATGTTCGCGACCGCCGACGGCGGCGCCCCACCGGTCATCCATCTGGACACGGACGCGCCGCTCTACACCGACGAAGGCGCCCTCGTCACGGACGAGCTCTGGGGGATCTACTACAAGCGCGACCGGCACGGCGTCCAGGGCGGCGCGTCGCCGCTCACCGTGGACGGCGACGTCGAGCTCGACCCGTACCCGTCGACGACGAACGTCGACCCGTCCTTCGCCGACATGTGGTGCGCGGCACTGTCACACGCGATGGGCCGCTTCGAGGGCTGCCGGCCCCTGTACAAGAACGCGCGCTCGGGCGGGGTGGGGTCGTTCACGGCGGACAACTTCCCGGTGTTCGACTACCTGCGCCCGAACGTCTACGCGATCCTCGACTCGAATCACGGGTACAAGATGATCGGCGTCGGGCGCGAGGTCGCGAAGGTGCTCGTCGGCGAGCACTCGAGCCTCCTCTACCCGTTCCGCTTCGAGCGCTTCGCGACCGGCGACCTCCACCCGGTCTCGCACTCGCCCTATCCCTGGTCGTAGGACGTCGTCGTGGGGACAGACTTCAGTCTGTCCCCACGGCCGTTTCCGGTTCCCCCACGAGCCCCTCCTTTGGGCTTCTGCACCCGCCAACGTCAGGATGGCCTCCCGGCCGGCAGAGCCGGCCTCCGGCCGCACGGCTCACCGCGTTGGACGACTGAAGACGAGAACCAAAGCGGCGAAGGTCAGCACGCCGAGGCCGACGAGGACGACGCCGCTCCAGCCCCACGCCTGCCAGGCGAGGCCTGGGAGGAAGCCGCCGAGTCCGCCGCACGCGTAGTACATCGAGTAGTAGACGGCGCTCGCCGCGCCGCGGTCGACGTCGGTGGCTTCGGCCACGCCGATCTGTGCTGCGGTCACGCCGCTGAAGTTCGCGAGGGTGAACGCGGCGAGTCCGAGCACGAGCGGCACGATCGAGGACGGGAACGTCAGGAGCAGGCCGGCGAGCGAGATGACGAGCGCCAGCGCGACGACGCGTCGCCAGCCGATGCGGTCGACGAGCTTGCCCGCGGCGGGCGTCACGGCGCCGAGCAGCCAGAGGACGAACACGACGCTTCCGACCGCGGTGCTGTACCGGAACGGCGGCCCCTCGAGCCGGTACGTGACGTACGAGAACGTGCCGACGAACGTGAAGAAGAACGAGCTCGCGACGACGGCCACCGAGAGGACACGAGGGTTCGTGAGCTGGCGGCGCAGGCCACCCTCGTCGCTCCTCGCGGGGCGAGGCACCTCCGGCAGCGTTCGCTGGAGCACGACGCTGCTGACGAGCGGCAGGATCGCGAGCCCGCCGACTGCCCAGCGCCAGCCGACCGCAACCGTCACGAGCGCGACGCCGATTCGCCCGATCAGCCCGCCTGCCACGAGCGCCGACACGTAGTAGCCCATCGCCCGGCCGCCGATCTGCGGCACGAACGCCTCGGTCACGTAGGGGACTCCCACGGTCAGGAGCCCCGGCATGCAGAGACCCTGCAGGGCGCGGCACGCGAGCAGCGTCTCGAATGTCGGCGCGAGGCCTGCGCCGATCGTCGGCAGCACGAGCAGGGCGCTCGCGAGGACGAGCGAGCGCTTCCGGCCGATCCGGTCCGACAGCGGACCCCAGGCCCACGCGCCGGCCGCGAGCGCGACCACGACGGCCGAGACTGTGAGGCCGGTCTGCGAGGGCCGGACGTGGAAGTCGCGCCCGAGCACGGGCAGGATCGCCTGCGTCGCGTACATCGTCGCGAACATCCCGGCGCTTCCGAGCAGGAAGCCGAGCAGGCCCGGCGGGCGCGTGGACTCAGCGGCGATCGTCGGCGAGCCGGGCGGCGACGCGCTCGGCGATCTCGTCCAGCAGCCCGAGCCGCATCCCGGCGAGCGGCACGCCGGTCATCAGCGAGGCCTCGAGCGTGAGGGCGACGAGGTCTTCGGGCTCGAGGTTGTGGACGTGCGACTTCCCGCACGCGCGCGCAAGCGTTTGGGTCTCGAGCGTGAGCACGCGCAGGTAGTTGGCGATCTTCCGGCCGCCCACGACCGGGTCGAACCTGGCCGCGAGCTCCTCGTCCTGGGTCGAGATGCCGACTGGGTCGCGGCCCGCCTGCCAGTCGTCGTAGAAGCCGGCCGAGGAGCCGATCTTCCGGTACGCCTCCTCGTACTCGGGGCTGTTGTCGCCCATCGCGATCAGCGCGGCGACGCCGATCGAGACCGCGTCGGCCCCGAGCGCGAGCGCCTTTGCGACGTCGGCGCCCGTCCTGATCCCGCCGGAGACGATCAGCTGCACCTGCCGGTGCATGCCGAGCTCCTGCAGCGCCTGCACGGCGAGCGGGATCGCCGGCAGCGTCGGGATCCCGACGTGCTCGATGAAGACGTCCTGCGTCGCCGCCGTACCGCCCTGCATGCCGTCGACGACGATCACGTCCGCACCCGCCTTCACCGCGAGCTGGACGTCGTAGTAGGTGCGCGTCGCGCCGACCTTGACGTAGATCGGCTTCTCCCAGTCGGTGATCTCGCGGAGCTCGCCGATCTTGATCTCGAGGTCGTCGGGCCCGGTCCAGTCCGGGTGCCGCGACGCGCTGCGCTGGTCGATCCCTTTGGGCAGGTCGCGCATCGCCGCGACGCGGTCGGAGATCTTGTGGCCGAGCAGCATGCCGCCCCCGCCGGGCTTTGCGCCCTGGCCGACGACGACCTCGATCGCGTCGGCTCGCCGCAGGTCGTCCGGGTTCATCCCGTAGCGCGAAGGCAGGAGCTGGTAGACGAGCGTCGCGGAGTGCTCGCGCTCCTCCGGCGTCATCCCCCCGTCGCCCGTCGTGGTCGACGTGCCGACCTCGGTGGCGCCGCGGCCGAGCGCCTCCTTCGCGGGCGCGGACAGGGCACCGAAGCTCATGCCGGCGATCGTGACCGGGATCTTCAGCTCGATCGGCTTCTTGGCGAAGCGCGTGCCGAGCACGACATCGGTTGCGCAGCGCTCGCGGTAGCCCTCGAGCGGGTAGCGCGAGACGCTCGCGCCGAGGAAGAGCAGGTCGTCGAAGTGCGGCAGCCGCCGCTTCGCGCCGAAGCCGCGGATGTCGTAGATCCCCTCCCGTGCAGCGCGCTGGATCTCGGCGATCACCGTGCGGTCGTAGAGGTACGACTCGCGCAGGCCGGGCATCCTGGAGCCGTTCGCGCTCATCAATAGGCGCCGACGTTGTCGATCTTGAAGTTGTAGAGCCGGCGCGCTGAGCCGTAGCGGCGGAACTCGCCCGGGTCGACGTCATCCATGCCGGCGTGGGCGAGAAGGTCGCGCAGCTCGGCGAGGTGCTCCTCGCGGACCTCCTTCTCGACGCAGTCGGCGCCGAGCCCGGCGACCCGACCGCGGACGTAGAGCCGCGCCTCGTAGATCGAGTCGCCGAGCGCATCGCCGGCGTCGCCGCAGACGACGAGCCGGCCCGTCTGGGCCATGAACGCGCTCATGTGCCCGACCGAGCCGCGGACGACGACGTCGACGCCCTTCATCGAGATGCCGCACCGCGCCGACGCGTCGCCGTGGATCACGACGAGCCCGCCGCGCCCGGTCGCGCCGGCGGACTGGCTCGCGTTGCCGTCGACGACGACCGTCCCAGACATGATGTTCTCGGCGAGGCCGGTGCCCGCGTTGCCGTGCACCCGCACGGTCGCGAGCTTGTTCATGCCCGCGCAGTAGTAGCCGGCGTGGCCGTCGATCTCGACTTCGACCGCCGCGTCGACCCCCGCTGCGATCGCGTGCGCGCCGCTCGGGTTGACGACGCGCCAGTGCCGAGGGCCGGGCGCGCCGCCCGCGAGGTCGTGGAGCCGCTGGTTCAGCTCGCGCAGCGGCGTCGTCGCGAGGTCGACGACCTCGACCGCCGTCTCCTGCACGATCGCCATCTCAGACGGCCGCCTTCTCCCAGACGTAGACGACGGCCGGCTCGGGCTCCCACATCCGCGCGTCGGCCGCGCCCGGAAGGACGGCGATCGCGCGCCACTCGGAGGACATCGCGACCCAGTCGTCCGTCTCGGCCAGCACAGCGGGCTTGCAGGCGATCGGATCGCGCAGCACGGCGAAGCCGTCCGCGGTTCCGACGGCGAACGTGTAGAAGCCGTCGAGGTCGTCGAGGCAGCCTTCGAGCGCCTGCTCGAGCGAGGCGCCCTCGCGCAGCCGCCACGCGAGGTAGCCGGCGGCGACCTCGGTGTCGTTCTCGGTCTGGAACTCGATCCCCTCGCGGCGCAGGCTCTGCCGGAGCCGGTTGTGGTTCGAGAGCGAGCCGTTGTGGACGAGGCAGAGGTCGAGGCCGGTCGAGAACGGGTGGGAGCCCTCGGTCGTGACGCGGCTCTCGGTCGCCATCCGCGTGTGGCCGAGCGCGTGCGTCCCCTGGAACTCGGCCAGGTGGAACTGCTCGACGAAGCGCTCCGGCCGGCCGACCTCTTTGTAGATCTCGATCACCCTGCCGGCGCTCATGATGCGGAGCTCCGGGTGGCACGAACGCACCCACCCCTCGGCGGCGTCCGCGTCCGCCTCGATGACGAAGAGCGCGTGCTTCGCGCGCGTCGGCGACTCCTCGACGCCGCCGAACGCCTGTGCGAGCCCCCCCGCGATCGGGGCCCAGTCGTATGCCGGGTCGGCCGAGTACAGCGTGAGCTTGCTCCAGCCGGACGGCGCGGGATCGCGGTAGACGGCGACGCCCGCGCTGTCGGGGCCGCGATCGGACATCTGCTCGAGCATCGCGGCGAGGTGCACGCCGAGCCGCTCCTCGATCGCAGGCGACTTTGCGAACAGGCCGACGATCCCGCACATGTGTCAGAACCCTACACGGGAGGTTTGAACATTTCTCAGCAATTCAGTCCACAACCCCCAGTGCGCATATAGAGGATTGCTACATATGCTGCCGCGCCCGACCAGCGCGGGCGCGGCACACAGACGCCACAGCGGAGCTTTCCCCGAGCAGGAAAGCGGAGCGGCCAAGCGGAGCTTGCCGCGATCAGCGGCAAGCTCCCCCAGGCCGCGGAGCGGTGCGACGGGAACACTGAGGTGGTGGCGTAGCCACCACCTCAGAAGCGAGTCAGATACTCGCGGATCTCCCAAGGCGTCACCTGCTCGTGGTAGCGGAACCACTCGTCGCGCTTCGTCTTGACGTAGTAGTCGACGTAGTCCTCGTCCCGGCCGCGGCCGAGCGCTGCGCGGAGCACGTCGTCCCGCTCGAGCTCGCCGATTGCGTCGAGCAGGTTCGCCGGAAGTGAGCTGAGCCCCTTGGCGATGTTCTGCTCGTAGGTGAAGTCGTACAGGTTCTCCGAGTTCGGCTCGCCGGCGTCGAGCCCGTTCTCGATCCCGTCGAGTCCAGCGGTGAGCACCGCGGCCGCCGCGAGGTACGGGTTGCACGAGCCGTCGATCGTCCGGTCCTCGACCCGGCCCGGGCCGGGGATGCGGAGCATCTGCGTGCGGTTGTTGTAGCCGTAGGAGATCCACACCGGCGACCAGGTCGCGCCCGAGGTCGTCGTCCCGGGCTTCAGCCGCTTGTACGAGTTCACGGTCGGCGCCGTCAGTCCGCTGTACGCTCGGGCGTGCCTCTTCAGGCCGCCGATGAAGTTGTAGGCGAGCGCCGAGAGGCCGAGACCGCGCGGGTCGGCCTCGTCGAGAAAGAGGTTCGTGTCGCCGTTCCAGAGCGACATGTGGAAGTGGCAGCCGTTGCCTGTGAGGGTCGTGAACGGCTTCGGCATGAAGGTCGCGATCATCCCGTGCTGCTCGGCGAGCGTGTGCACCATGTAGCGGAAGAAGATCGCGCGGTCGCACGAGACGAGCGCGTCGTCGTAGGCGAAGTTCTGCTCGAACTGGCCGTTCGCGTCCTCGTGGTCGTTCGCGTAGTTCCCCCAGCCGAGCTCGTTGCAGTACTTCGAGACCGTCGTGAGGAAGTCGTAGCGCCGCGTCAGCCCCGCCATGTCGTAGCACGGCTTCTCGAGCGTGTCGTACGGATCGGCGATCTCGATCGACCCGTCGGCCAGCTTGTGGATCAGGAAGTACTCGAGCTCGAGGCCCATCTTGAACTCGAAGCCCTTCGCCTTCGCGGCGGCGAGCACGTTGCGCAGGATCGTGCGCGGGCAGTACGGCCAGGCCTCGCCCTCGACCGTGACGTCGCATGCGAAGCGCGCGAGGCCCGGCTGCCAGGGGACGGGCGTGTAGCTGGACGGATCGGGGATCGCGGCGATGTCGGGGTCGGCTGGGACCTGGCCGATCTCGCCGGCGGCGAACCCGGCGAACCCGGCTCCCTCCGTCATCAGGGAATCGAAGTTCGAGGCAGGCACGAGCTTCGCGCTCGGCCGCGCGTACATGTCGACGAACTGGGCGAAGTAGAACTCGATCCCGTCCGACTGCGCGCGTGCCTTCACCTCGTCGATCGACTGAGGCGCTCTCGCGGCCATGGTTTGTCTCCCTCCTCGCTTGGGTGGCCCGACGATAACGCGTTCGTCGCCCGCTGCCGATGGCGCGGAGCTACACCTGCGAGGGCCCGGCTGTGTTGCTCGCGGTGCTGCCGAGCGCCTCGCGGAGGCGCACCATCTTCACGGCGAGCTCGACCGCGAGCCAGTCGTCGGTGCGGAGGTCGAGGCTCGAGATCTCGGCGATGCGGCGTAGCCGCTGGCGGAGCGTGTTCTGGTGGACGTAGAGCGCCTCGGATGTCGCGCTGATCGAGCCGCGGCGGCGGAGGAACTCCTCGAGCGTCTGCAGCAGCGACGCACCGCGCTCCCTGTCGTAGTCGGCCAGCCGGGCCACCGCCTCGGCCGTCGCGTCGCGGATCCCGCCCTCGAGCGCCACGCGGAGGAGGTACTTGTACGGGCCGAGCTCCTCGTAGCTGACCACGGCGGGCGCGCGGGCGACGACGGCCGTCCCGAGCACGGCCTGGCGCGCTTCGTCGAAGCCGGTCGCGTAGCTCGCAGCGCCGGCACAGACGCTCGACAGACCGACGGCGACGGGCGCCTCGAGCTGCCCGTGCACCCGCTTGACGTCGGCGCGGAGGTGTTCGACGCCACCCGTGGGCACCCGGAGGAGCGCGCGGAGGGAGTGCTCCCGCCGGTCGAACAGCGATCCCGGTGCGACGACGGCGAGGGCCCGCTCGAGCGCGTCGCTCGCCGGCTCTGCGATCAGGACGACGTGCGGCGAGTCGAGATCCGAGCCCAGCCTCGCGGCGCGACCCTCCAGGTCGCCTGCGGCGCGGCCGCCCGCGAGCTCCTCGAAGAAGTCCTTGATCAGGTTCTTCTCCGTGAGGCGCTCGATCAGCTGGATCTTCTTGATCCCGACCGCGGTCTGGCTCGCCAGGGCTCGTGCCAGGTCGACCGCCGACGTGCCCTCGGCGACGAGCAGTCCGAGCAGCTCGTCACCCGCGACGAGCGGCACCGAGACGCGGGTGGCGCGGCCGCCGCGGGCGAGCTCCGGCCCGAGCGCGGCGAGCCCGATCGGCTCGCGCGGTCCGCCCGCGGCGGGATCCGACGCCTGCCACTCGAGCTCCTCGCTTCCCGGCTCGAGCAGGTACAGGTGGCAGGCCGAGGCGGCGAGCAGCCGGCGGGCGCGCGCAGCCACCGCCGGCAGCAGCTCGTCGAGCGTCTCCGCGGCGGCGATCGCCTCCGCGCTCTCGGTGAGCTGCTCGAGCTCGTGCACGCGCGCCCGAGTCTCGGTGTAGAGGCGTGCGTTCTCGATCGCTCCGGCGACGAGCGACGCGCTCGAGACGAGGAACGCGACCTCGGCCTCCGTGAACTCGCGCGGCGCCTCCGTGTGGGCGGAGATGACGCCGATCACCGAGCCGTCGCGCGCGAGGATCGGGACGCAGAGGAGCGACTGGAACCGTTCCTCCTCGAGCTCGGAGAAGTACTTCGTGCGCGGATCGGTGAGGAGGTTGTCGCGGATGAACGCCGGCTCGCGGTGCTCGGCGGCCCACCAGGCGAGCCCTTCGGGACGCTCCATCACGATCTTGCCCACGTGCCGTGCGTACGGCTCGTCCGCGGCGGCGAGCACGAGTCGGTCGCCGCTCCCGTCGACGAGGTAGACGAAGGTGGCGTGGACGGCACTCGCCTCCGAGAGAAGGCGCACCACGCCGCCGAGCACCTCGTCGAGGTCGAGCGAGGACGCGACCGTCGAGATGATCTCGACGAGGACGTCGGCGTTGCGCTCGGCCGAGGTGGGCTTCACGCCGGGATCGTAAATCTCCTGCTAATGCCGTGCGACGGCGCCGATGTGCTGCTCGTAGGCGCCGGTCTCGAGGATCTCGCCGATCTGCGCGATGACGAAACGCAGCTCGTCGTCGGAGTTGAAGTAGTGCGGCCCGAGCCGTATCCCGGCATCGGGCCGGAAGTCGCAGAGGATCTGGCGCTCCATCAGCTCGCGGTAGACGGCGGCGAACTCCGGCACGCGCACGGTGACCGTGCCGCCGCGCCGCGCCGGGTCTCGCGGACTGCGGACGTCGAAGCCCGCCTCGTCGGCGAGGTCGATCAGCAGCTGCGTCTGGCGGAGCGAGTTGGCGCGGATCCGCTCGACGCCGATCTCCTCGATCAGGTCGTAGCCGGCGGTCGCGGCGTAGTGGGCGGGCACGTTCGGCGTGCCCGTGAGGAAGCCGGCGGCGCCGCTCGCGTACTCCATCTCCTCCTCGAACCCGAACGGCCGCTCGTGCGCCTGCCAGCCCGTGAAGGTCGGCCGAAGGCGCTCGGAGAGGTCGGGCCGGACGTAGAGCCACCCGTTCCCGGGCCCGCCGCAGAGCCACTTCACCGAGCCGCCGACCGCGAAGTCCACGTCCAGCTCCGTCACGTCGAGCGGCACGATCCCGGCCGACTGGTAGCAGTCGAGGATCACGTACGCGCCGACCTCGTGCGCGCGCCGCACGATCGGCTCGACGTCCTGGATCTCGGCCGACTTGTAGAGCACATGCGAGATCGGGACGAGCAGCGTCCGCTCGTCGATCGCCTCGAGAATCTCCTTTTCGCTCCCGCAGACGACCACCTTGAGGTCGGGCTGGGCCTCGAAGAAGTAGCGCAC
>Ga0187779_10000746_pt1 | contig 21466 bp, 26 predicted proteins | sample 1015_Q2_SP10_10__FD_132435 | JGI IMG/M metagenome (GOLD analysis project Ga0187779, IMG submission 132435) | Tropical peat soil microbial communities from peatlands in Department of Meta, Colombia - 1015_Q2_SP10_10_MG | ecosystem: Environmental > Terrestrial > Soil > Wetlands > Peat | place... | reverse complement strand
CTTCGACGCGCCGAGCGCGCTCGAGGTGCTGCGGCTGCACGCGCCGCGCCGCTGGGTGATCCGCCGCGGCCGTGTCGTCGCGGAGACGACGCCGGCGCGAACGACGCTGCTCGGCGAGCCGGTGACGTTCATACCGGCAGCGTGACGATGCGCACTCTCGTCGTGATCCTCGCGTGCACCGCCGCCCTCGCCGCCCCGGCGGGCGCGGCGGCCTCGGTCGTCCTCGTCAACCTCACCTCCCCCGTTCACCACGGCGACGCCGCGCTGCTCGTCGCCCGCGTCACGGGCGCGACGCCGAGGTGCTCGATCGCCGCCTTCCACAAGGGTCGCGCCTGGCACGCGAAGGGCCTCACGCCGAGACGGCCGAGCGCGGGGATCGTCACCTGGGCGTGGCAGACCGGGTCAGTCGCGGGACGGTGGCGGATCGTCGTCTCGTGCGGCTCCGCCGGCAGCCTCACCACCACGCTCGCCGTCACCTGAACGTCGGCCTCGCTCCGCGAGCCAGGCGGCGAACTTCCCCTGCGGCGACTCGAGCCACGCCGCGAGCTGGTCGTCGAGGGCGGCGACCTCGGCCCGGAGCTGGACAAGCGTGTAGTCCAGCCGGCGCTCGTCGTCGCACACGTGCGCCTGCTCCTGCTCGCGTGGCACGGACTGTCCGCAGTTGGGACAGGGGAGGTGCCGGGGTTGCGGGAAAGCGAGCATCGCTGCCTGGACGCGGATACGCGCCCATGTCATCGGCAGCGGCGTCGAGAAAGATAAGGGCCGCCGCGGTTCGGCGGCCCTCGACCATCGTCAGGCCGGCATCGCGGCGGGCACGATGCCGAGCTGCTGCATCAGCCCGAGCGAGTCCCAGTTCGTCCACGACTCGACGATGCGGCCGTCCGCGATTCGGTCGATCGTGATGCCCGTTACGGTCGTCTGCTTGCCCGTCGGCGCCATGCCCCAGAACTCGCCGCTGTTCGTCCCCACGGCGGTCCAGCGCGTGCAGACCCAGTCGCCCTCGGCGACCTGGGTCTCGACCCGGAGCGTCAGATCCGGGAAGCCGGCCCGGTAGCCGCCCGCCGCCTCTTTTACGCCCTGCGGCCCGCGTACCGGCTCGGGCAGCGCCGGATCGTGGCCGATCCCGTCGGCCGCGATCAGCTCGTCGGCCGTCTCCATGCGGCCTCCACCGAAGACCTCCTCGAGGATCCGACCGGAGATCCGCTTGTTCTGCTCGCTCATGCTCGTCCTCCTCAGCCGCTGTTCACTCTGTCCCCGCGCACGCAGCCACGCCGCGGCGCCGACGGCGCACGCGACCGTCAGCGACCACGCGGCCACCAGGCGCCCCCGCCGCCTCCCTGCCTGTCTCGACATCTGCACCTCCTCTCCGGATCAGGCGAGCCTACGCCCACCTACCCGGGCGCGACAAGAGCCGCGGCAGTGCGTCACCTCGTCTGCGGGAATCCCAGGTCGACCTTCGAGGTGGCCGGGTCGGGCCAGCGCGAGGTGACGACCTTGCCGCGGGTGTAGAAGTCGATTCCCTCCGGCCCGTAGATGTGCCGGTCGCCGAACAGCGACGCCTTCCAGCCCCCGAACGAGTAGTACGCGACCGGAACCGGGATCGGCACGTTGATGCCGACCATGCCGACCTGGACGTCGAACTGGAACTGGCGCGCGACGCCGCCGTCACGCGTGAAGATCGCGGTGCCGTTGCCGTACGGGTTGTCGTTGACGAGCCGCAGGGCCTCGTCGTAGGTCGCGACGCGCGTCACCCCGAGCACCGGCCCGAAGATCTCGTCCTCGTAGGCGCGCATCCCCGGCTTCACGTCGTCGAGCAGCGACGGCTTGAGGAAGAAGCCGTCGGCCGGCGCGCCCTCGCGGCCGTCGACGAGCACCTTGGCGCCCTCGCCGGGCGCGTTCTCGACGTACGACGCGACCCGGTCGCGATGCTGCCGGGTGACGAGCGGCCCCATCTCGGACGACGGATCGAGCCCGTCCCCCACCTTCACGTTCGGGATCCGCGCCTTGATCGCCGCGATCAACGGCTCGGCGACGCTTCCGACCGCGACGACCTGCGAGATCGCCATGCAGCGTTCGCCTGCCGAGCCGTACGCCGCCGAGACCGCGGCGTCCGCGGCCATGTCGATGTCCGCGTCCGGCAGCACGATCATGTGGTTCTTCGCCCCGCCGAGCGCCTGGCAGCGCTTGCCGCGCGCGGTCGCCGTCTCGTAGACGTAGCGCGCGATCGGCGTCGAGCCGACGAACGAGACCGCTGCGATGTCGGGATGCGCGAGCACCGCGTCGACGGCGACCTTGTCGCCGTGCACGACGTTGAACACACCATCCGGCACGCCGGCCTCCTTCAGCAGCTCCGCCGTCCAGAGCGACGCCGACGGATCCTTCTCCGACGGCTTGAGCACGAAGGTGTTGCCGCAGGCGAGCGCGGGCGCCCACATCCACATCGGCACCATCGCCGGAAAGTTGAACGGCGTGATTCCCGCGACGGCGCCGAGCGGCTGCCGGATCGAATAGACGTCGATGCCGCCCGAAGCCTGCTCCGAGTACTCGCTCTTGAGGAGCGTCGGGATGCCGCAGCAGTACTCGATCACCTCGAGCCCGCGCGTCACCTCGCCGAGCGCGTCGGAGAGCACCTTTCCGTGCTCGGCCGTGAGCAGCCGCGCAACCTCCTCGCGGCGCGCCGACACGAGCTCCCGGATCCGGAAGAAGAGCTCGGCGCGCTTCGCGAGCGAGACCGCGCGCCAGGCGGGGAAGGCGGCCTTCGCCGCCTGGACCGCCTGGTCCACCTCCTCCACCGTGGCGAAGTCGACCTCGCCGGTCTGCCGGCCCGTGGCGGGGTTGAAGACCGGGCCGCTGCGGCCCGACTCGCCGCTGTGGACGCGGCCCTCGATCCAGTGGCTGATCCGCTTGACGCCCGTTCGCTCCTCGACGGGCGGGGCTGCTAGCTCGGTCATTCCGAAGCCTCCTTGTCGGGCCCAGCCTACCGTGCTTGAGTTTCGACCATCGAATCGGAGCCCGGGATCTCGCTCGAGGAGCTCCAGCTCGCCGCCCGCAACCACGGGCTGCCGCTGGAGACGCTGCGCGACGCCATCACCCCGCTCGGGCTGCACTACCTCCTGACCCACTTCGACATCCCGCACGTCGACGCGCGGGCATGGCGTCTCCGTATCGAAGGGCGCGTCGAGCGGCAGCTCGAGCTGACGCTGGACGAGCTGCGGGCGAGGCCGGCCCGTACGAACGCGGTGACCCTCGAGTGCGCGGGCAACGGCCGCGCGCTCCTCTCGCCGCGCGTGGCGAGCCAGCCGTGGCTCTCGGAGGCGATCGGAACGGCGGAGTGGACAGGAACGCCGCTCGCACCGCTGCTCGAGGAAGCGGGGCTGCTCCCGGACGCGCTCGAGGTCGTCTTCAGCGGGCTCGACCGCGGCGTCCAGGGCGGCATCGAGCACGCATACGAGCGGAGCCTGCCGCTCGCCGAGGTGCTGCGCGGCGACGTCCTGCTCGCGTATGCGATCAACGGCGGGCCGCTCCCGCCGCAGCACGGCTATCCCCTGCGTCTGATCGTTCCGGGCTGGTACGGCATGACGCACGTCAAGTGGCTCGCCGGGGTGAGCGTCGTCGCCGAGCCGTTCCGCGGCTTCCAGCAGGTGGACCAGTACACGCTGCACCAGTCCGAGGACGAACCGGGCACGCCGGTGACGCGGATCCAGCCGCGCGCGCTGCTCGCGCCGCCCGGAATCCCCGACTTCTTCTCGCGCTCGCGCTTCCTCGCCGCCGGGCCGTGCCGGCTCGTCGGGCGTGCGTGGTCCGGCTGGGCGCCGATCGAGCGCGTCGAGGTGAGCGTCGACGGCGGCAGGAGCTGGACGGACGCCGTCCTCGACGAGCCGCTCGCAGAGTACGCGTGGCGCGGCTGGGGCCATCTCTGGGACGCGCGGCCGGGGGAGCACGAGCTCTGCTGCCGGGCGACGGACGCCGCCGGCAACACGCAACCGGCCGAGGCCGCGTGGAACCTCGGCGGCTACTGCAACAACGCGGTGCAGCGCGTGCTCGTCACCGTCTCCTGACGCGCGCCGGGCTACGATCCAGGGAGGCGACGAAGGAGGCAGCGTGGCGACGATCGAGACGAACCCGCAGCTCGGAGAGCAGGTTCGCGCGGATGCAAAGCAGTACGTCCTCCACTCCTGGTCGGTGCAGGACGCGATCAACCCGCTGCCCGTCGCGGGCGCGGAGGGACGGTACTTCTGGGACTACGAAGGCAAGCGCTACCTCGACTTCGCCTCGCAGCTCGTCAACGTCTCGATCGGCCACCAGCACCCGAAGCTCGTGGCCGCGATCAAGGAGCAGGCCGACAGGCTCTGCACGATCGGGCCGCCGATGGCGACCGAGCCGCGCTCGACGCTCGCGCGCCTGATCGCCGAGGTCACGCCCGGCGACATCTCGATGGCGTTCTTCACGAACGGCGGCGCCGAGGCGAACGAGAACGCGATCAGGCTCGCGCGCTGGTACACGGGCCGCCACAAGGTGATCGCCCGCTACCGCAGCTATCACGGCGCGACCGCGGGCTCGCTCACGCTCACCGGCGACCCGCGCCGCTGGCCGTCCGAGCCGGGGATCCCGGGCGTCGTGCGCATGTTCGACCCGTACACGTACCGCTGCCCCGCCGGACACCCGGATCCGTGCCCGGTCTGCACGGGCGCTCCGCACCTCGAGGAGATCCTCCAGTACGAGGGACCCCACACCGTCGCCGCGGTGATCCTCGAGACGGTCACCGGCACGAACGGGATCATCGTCCCGCCGGACGGCTACCTCCAGTCGATCCGGGAGGTCTGCGACCGGCACGGGATCCTCCTCATCGCCGACGAGGTGATGGCCGGCTTCGGCCGCACCGGCACCTGGTTCGCCGTGGACCACTGGGGCGTCGTGCCGGACATCATCACGATGGCGAAGGGGATCAACTCCGGCTACGTGCCGCTCGGCGCGATGGCGATCTCCGAGCCGATCGCGGCGTGGGTGCGCGGCAAGTACTTCGCGGGCGGGCTCACGTACAGCGGCCATCCGCTCGCGTGCGCGGTCGGCGTCGCGTCGATCGAGGCCTTCCGCGAGGAGGGCATCGTCGAGCACGCGGCCGAGATGGGAGCGGTGTTCGCGGAGCGGCTGCACGGGCTGGCCGCGAAGCACCCGTCGATCGGAGACGTGCGCGGGCTCGGCTGCTTCTGGGGGCTCGAGCTCGTCACGTCGCGGCGGACCCGCGAGCCGCTCGTTCCCTTCAACGGCGGCGGCGACGAGGCGGTGCCGGTGTCGCGTCTGGCGAAGGCGGCGCTCGATCGCGGCCTCTATCTGATGACGCATTGGAACGTGATCATGATCTGCCCGCCGCTGACGATCACGCGCGACGAGCTCGACGAAGGCATCGCGATTCTCGACGACGTGCTGGCGATCGCCGACGAGTACGTCACGGACTGAGCTGGAGGAGCTCGAGGCCTCCGGCCTCGACGCGCGCTCGAGCGAGCTGCGCGTCGTGCTCGTCTGGCTCGTCGCCGGCGAGCTCGGGATCGGCGAGGCGGAGCTGAACGGGGCGCGGAGACGGGCGCTGCTCGTGCTGGCCGCGGGCGGCGACCCGCATCGCGAGCTCGAGGCCGACTCGGTGGCGGCGGAACGGCTCGCAGGCGAGCTCGACACGCCTGAGCGTCGGACCGCGCTCGCAGCGGCGCTCGACCGGCTCGGGGCCGCCGCAGAGGACCTCCCGGCTGTCGCCGGCGCGCTCGCCGCGCTCCGCAGCGAGCCGGACCTCGCCTGGCGCAGCCTCGCGCTCGCCCTGCTCGCGGACGAGGTCGCCGGCGAGTACCCTGCGGGAACGTGCCCGCCACGGCCCGGGCGGGCGTGACCGCCAGACAGACGTGCCGCTGCCGCCGTAACCATCTCCAGCCCCGACCCACCGCGCCGGGTCACGCTCCCGCGCATCCTGCCCGACGGACGCCGCGTCGAGCCCTATTCGCGTGCGGACGCCCCGTACTTCCGCAGCCCCGGCTTCTTCGTGCGCATCGGCGGGCTCGCAGCGCTCGTCGGCGCGGCGATCTGCCTCCTCCTGCTCCGTGCCTGGTCGATCCAGATCCTGCACGGGCCCGGGTACACGTCGCAGGCGAACGAGCAGTCCTTCCGCACGGTCGACCTGATCGGGCCCCGCGGGCCGATCGTCGACTCGAAGGGCCGCCTGCTCGCCGGAACGACAGGGCATCTCGTCGTCGCCGCCGACGTCGCAGCGCTCGGCACGATCGGCGCACACGGCACGTGGACCCCGAGCGCTCGCGGCACGCGCGCGCTGACGAATCTCTCGAAGCTCGCGCATGTCCCCGTCGCGACGCTGCTCGAGCGCATCCGCCGGTCCGTCGTGCGCTCGCCGTTTGCACCCGCCGTCGTCCTGCCGCACCCGGACGGCGGGCTGGCGTTCTACGTGGCCGAGCGGACGACCGCGTACCGCGACTTCAAGGTGACGCCGCTCGTGACGCGCAGCTACCCGCAGGGCGGCCTCGGCAGCGAGTTCCTCGGCCTGCTCGGCGAGGTGAGCAAGCCGGAGCTCGGGAGCCCCCGCTACGTGCACGCGAACGCCGGCGAGATCGTCGGCCAGTCGGGCGTCGAGGCGGTGTACGACTCGCTGCTCAATCCCGGCTTCGTGCACGCGCGCCTCCGCGTCGACTCGAGCGGGCGGATCGCCGGGCCGCTGGAGGTGCCGGCCGGAAAACCGCTCCCGACGCTTCAGCTCACGATCAACGCGCAGCTCCAGCGCGCGACGGTGGCGGCGGTGGAGCACGGGATCGCCCTCTCGCGGAAGCTCGGATACCACCCGACCGGCGGCTCGGCGGTCGTGATGAGCCCGCGGACCGGCGGCATCTACGCGCTCGCGAGCGTTCCGACGTACAACCAGGTCGAGGCGGCGAAGGATCCGACCTACCTCCAGCACTTGTACACGGACCCGCAGGACCTGCTCGTCGACCGCGCGATCGCAGGCGTCTACCCGACCGGCTCGACATTCAAGCCGATCGTCGCCGAGGCGGGCCTCTCGCTCGGCGTGATCACGCCGTCGACGCCGCTCCTCTGCAGCGGCTCGTTCAACCTCGGCAACTTCGTCTTCCACAACGTCGAGGCGGGGATCTTCGAGAACATGTCGCTGCCGACCGCGCTCGCCCAGTCGTGCGACACGTGGTTCTACCGGCTCGGCGACCGCATCTACTCGAGCGACCCGAGCAGGCAGGGAACGGCAATCCAGCAGTGGGCGCGCGCGCTCGGCCTCGGTCAGCGAACGGGTATCGATCTCACCGGCGACGCCGCCGGGCTCGTACCGACGCCGGCGTGGCTGCAGAGGACGAAGCACTCACCGTGGTACGAAGGGCAGACGATCAACCTCGCGATCGGACAGGGCTACCTGCAGGCGAGTCCGCTGCAGATGGCGGTCATGTACGCGGCCCTCGCGAACGGCGGCACGATCGTGCGGCCGCACGTCGCCGACGCGGTCGTGCGCGGCAGCGCCGTGCGGAAGCTGAGCTTCCCTCCCGTGCGGCACGTGAAGCTCGTCGACGTCGACGCGATCCGCCAGGGGCTCTACGAGGCGGCACACACCGGAACGTCGGCGTCGGTGTTCGCGAACTTCCCCGTCCCGGTCGCGGGCAAGACGGGGACGGCCGAGGCGCCGCCGGGCGACGACCACTCCTGGTACGCGTCCTGGGCTCCCGCCGGCAGCCATCCCGAGGTCGTCGTCGTCGTGATGATCGAGCACGGTGGCTTCGGCGCCGAGGCCGCGGCGCCGGCGGCGCGCGACATCTACAAGGCGTTCTTCCACCTCAAGCACTGACGCCGCCGCCGCGGGATTCCCCCTTCGGAGTGACGCAGCGGAGTGCGATCTTGCCGATCATTCGCGCTACGAACCACTCCGGGCGTGACCTCGGACACGGTTCGGGAGTCGGGAAAATGGCTGGAGCGGCCCGCGGGGAAGCGGGCCGCTTCCGTTTCCGGAGCACGCTCGCGGTTCCCGTGTGGAGAGTCCCCGTCAGCCCGCGACCGCGGCGTCGGGATCCTGCAGCGGTCGGCCGTCGAAGTCGGCGAGTCGCTGCCGCTGCCGACGCCGGCCATCATCGTCGAGTCCGCCGCGAGCCTCGTGCTGGCGGTCGTGGTCGCCGCACGCCCGGTCGACATCCTGCACTGGTAGGCGCATCGGAGACGGCGATATCCTCTTGACACATGTCGTCTCGACGCCGTCGGGACCTGCGAAAGGAGCTTCCATGCCGACCTCAGTGAAGGCTCCGCTTGTCGCCGCCTTCATCCTCGCGTTCGCAGTCGCCGCAGCACTGATCGGCGGCGGATCCAGCTTCGCGTCGCCGGCCAACCCCCAGCCGCCCATCCCGATCGGCGTCCCGTCGCTGACGGGACTCCAGGTGGGGCAGACGCTGACCGCGACGCCCGGCACCTGGGCCGGCGGAACCCCGATGACGTTCCTGTACTTCTGGCTTCGTAGCGGCGGCACGACGGGCTGGACGCTGATCCCCGGCGCCTCGGGACCGACGTACACGACCACCGAGGCGGACATCGGCCACAACCTGTTCGTCCAGGTGAAGGCGACGAACAGTGACGGCTACCAGCTCGCGAACTCGGCGACGACGAGCCAGGTGACCGGCGCCGCCGCCGCCGACACGGTGGCGCTGCCCGGCGGCGGAGTGTCCGTGCTCGTCAACGACGTCACGCTGCCTGATCGCCTGGTCGTCTCCTCCACGACGTTCTCACCGACGGCGATCAAGGCCGGCGGCACGGTGACGGCGAAGGTCGTCGTCACGGACGTGCTCGGCCACCCGGTGCGCGGCGCGTCCGTGCAGCTGATCCCGCTCCCGTACGGCGCGGTGGCGCGGCCGGCTGCCGCCGCCACGGGCAACGACGGCAGCGTGTCGTTCTCGCTCAAGGCGAGCGGGAAGCTCTCGAGCGCGGGCAAGCTCGTCGGCGTCTACGTCCAGGCGACGAAGCCGGGGGACGACGTCGCGAAAGGGGTGACGGCAAGCACGCTCTTGAATCTGCCCGTCGGCCACTAGCGCCCTGCGCACCCGGCCGGCGTTCGGCGCACGACCCGCTGGCATACTCGTCGCGGTGGCCGTCGACGAGTCGTCGATCGGGAGCGACCGGTGGCGACGCCCTTCGCCCCGGCTGCTCGTCCTCCGCCGCCTCCAGGTGGCGGCAGCCGCGCTCGCAGCGCTCGGCGCCGCCGGCGCGCTCGCCGTGGTGGCGGGAACCGCCCCCGGGCTCGCGTGCGCCGGTGTCGCGGTCGTCCTCGGGCTCGTCGCGGAGCGCATCGTCCGGCGGCGCTTCTCCGCGTGGCGCTATGCCGAGCGTGAGGACGACCTGCTCGTCCAGCGGGGCGTGCTCTTCTCCCGGCTCTCCGTCGTGCCGTACGGCCGCATGCAGTTCATCGACGTGACGGCAGGTCCGCTCGAGCGGTCGTTCCGGCTCGCGACGGTGCGCATGCACACCGCCGCGGCCGCAAGCGACGCCCGCATCCCCGGCCTCGACGTCGAGGAGGCGGCGCGTCTGCGCGACCGGCTCGCCGAGCTCGGAGAGGCCCAGGCGGCCGGGCTGTGAGCGGGACGCGCAGCTGGCAGCGCATGCACCCCCTCTCCCCGATCGTGCGCGGCGGCCGGGCCACGATCGCCGTGGCCGTCCTGTTCGTGCCCACGGTGCTCAGGGGCGGCGACCTCAGCGACTCGTACGTCCAGCTCGCGATCGCCGCTGTTCTCACCGCGCTCGGCTTCGTGTCGTGGCTCGTCACCCGCTGGCGGATCGACGGTGACGACCTCCAGATCGAGACCGGCGTGCTGCGCCGGCAGTCGCTGCGCTTTCCGCTGTCGCAGGTCCAGGCGGTCGACATCGTGCGACCCGGGTTGGCCCGGATGTTCCGTGTGGCGGAGCTGCGGCTGCGGATGGGCGGCGCGAGCGGCTCGACCGCGCGCCTCGCCTACCTGCCCGAGCGGGAGGTCGAGCCGCTGCGCGACGAGCTGCTCGCCCTCGCCCGCGGCGACCGGCGCGACGAGGGTGCGGAGACGACCGCCGCCGGCGCGGAGGAGCGCGTGCTCACGACCGTCCCGACCGGCCGTCTCGTCGCGTCCATCCTGATCAGCGACGTCGGGCTGGTCGCCGAGGCCGTGATCGCAGGGCTGGTCGTGACCGCGCTGCTCGCGCCTGCGGCGGCCACGGGTGTGGTGAGCGGCGGCGCCGTGTGGATCCTCAGCGCGCTCACCCTCGTCTGGCGGCGCTTCAACCAGGAGTACCGGCTGTCCGTCGCGGAGGGCTCGGACGGCCTCCACGTCCGCTCCGGCCTCGTCGCGCTCACGGCGGAGACGATCCGCCCGGGACGCGTGCAGGCCGTGCGGATGGTCGAGCCGCTTCTGTGGCGGCAGCTCGGCTGGTGCAGGCTCGAGGTCGACCTGGCAGGGCGACAGCGCTCGAAGGGGGAAGGCCAGGGCGAGCGCAGGGCATTGCGCGCCGTGCTCCCGGTCGGCAGCCGGGCGCTGGCCGGGGAGCTGCTCGACCGCATCGTCCCGGACCGGCCGCGAGAGCAGTCGCGGGCGCCGCGTCGTGTCCGCTGGAAGAGCCCGCTGCGCTACCGGATGATCGCGTGGGGCAGGACGGAGACGTGCGTCGCGACGACGAGCGGCCGGCTCCGTCGCGTCACCTGCTGGGTCCCTCTGCAGAAGGTGCAGAGCCTGCGACGCGTGCAGGGCCCGGCGCAGCGCAGCCTGCGCCTCGCGAGCGTGCATGTCGACACGGCGGGCCGGAACCTCCACGCGACGCTGCGCGACCGGGACGTCGCAGAGGCCGACCGCGCGCTCGAGCAGCTCACGGTGCTCGCCCGGGACGCTCGCCGTCCTCTCGGTTCGCCCGGGTGACCGGGACTCAGCGGGCGAGGCGCCCGACCAGGGAGGAGGCGGTCGTGACGCCGACGATCACCGCGAGAGCCAGCACGCCGAAGTCGAGCGGAAGGTGTGCGTGCGAGTGGATGAGCAGCCCGCGGAGTGCGTCGACCTCGTAGCTGAGCGGGTTCACTCGGCTGAGCACACGGAGCCAGCCCGGCATGATGCTCACCGGATAGAGCGCGCTGGACGCGAAGAACAGCGGCATGGTGATCATCTGTCCGATGCCCATCAGCCGGTCTCGCTTGAGCACCACGCCGGCGATCGTCATCGACAGGCAGGCGAAGAAACCGGCGCCCATCATGACGATCGCGAACGCGCCGAGGATTCGCAGCGGATTCTCGGTCAGGGCGACACCGAGGATGGTCGAGAGGATCAGCACGACAACGACCTGGACGAGCGCACGGATGCCGGCGGCGAACCCCTTGCCGAGGATGAGGGCCGACCGAGGCGTCGGGGTGACGAGCAGCTTCGTGAGCACCCCGGCATCGCGCTCCCAGATGATCTGGATGCCGTAGAAGATCGCGACGAACATGCCCGACTGGGCGATGATCCCCGGCGCGAGGAAGTCCAGATAGGGAACGTTCCCGGTGGGGATGGCATGAAGCCGGTTGAACGTCTCTCCGAAGACGACGAGCCACAGCACCGGCTGCACGGCGCGGGTGACGATCTCGGTGCGGTCGTGCCGGAGCTTCTGCAGCTCGACGAGGCAGAAGGTGACGACCCGGTTCGGGAACTGCTGCCAGATCGCGGGGTCCGCGACGACGACGGAGTCAGCCGACACGGCCTGCGGTGCGACGAGTGGTGCGGACTTCACGTATGCCTCGCTTCGCTTCGGTTTCCTCTTCGAGAGTGTTGCCCGTATACCGGCGGAAGACGTCGTCGAGCGTCGCGTCCGGGCCGAGCTCGAGCTTCAGCGTCTCCGGCGCGCCCTCCGCCCTGAAGCGTCCGAGATGCATGAGGGCGACCCGGTCGCAGAGGAGGTCGGCTTCCTCCATGTAGTGCGTCGTGAGCAGCACGGTCATGCCGGTCGCCTCCTGCAGCTCCTCCACCCGCTGCCACACCCCGTCACGGGCCACAGGGTCGAGACCGAGCGTCGGCTCGTCGAGGACGAGCAGCTGCGGCCGGTTGACGAGAGCCTGCGCCAGCTCGAGCCGGCGGATCATGCCGCCCGAGTACGTCCCGGCCAGCCGGCCGGCCACGTCGGCGAGCCCCATCACCTCGAGAGCGTCCGCCACCCGTTCCTTCCGCTCCGCCCGCGGCACGTCGAACAGCCGGGCGAACCACGCGACGTTCTCGCGGCCGGTCAGCGAGGCTTCGATCGACAGCTGCTGCGGGACGTAGCCGAGGCGCCGACGGACGGCCATCGGCGCCTTGCGGACGTCATGGCCGAGGACCTCGATGTGGCCCTCCTGGATCGGCAGCAGCGTGTTGACGACCCGGATGGTCGTGGTCTTGCCCGCGCCGTTCGGGCCGAGAAGACCGAAGATCTCGCCCTGCTCGATGCGGAGGTCGATCCCGTCGACGGCGACATGGTCGCCGAAGCGGTGCCGTAGGCCCTCGCACAGAAGAGCCGGCGCATCACTCATGCGCGGCCTCTCGGTCGGGGAGCCGTCCGGCCAGCCTCCCGAGCACCTCGAGGGCGCCCGCAAGACGGCGCTGGTCGGCCAAAGACAACTGCGCCATCGCCGCGCTCAGCAGGGCCACGCGGCGGTCCCGAAAAGCGTCGGCCTTGCGCTTCATGCCGGCTGTCAGCTCGAGCCGCGCCACGCGACGATCGGAGTCGTTCGCGCTGCGGATCAGCAGGCCTGCATCCGTCAGCTGTCGTACGAGCGTGCTCACGGTGTTGGCCGCGAGCCGCAGCTCCTCGGCGGCCTCGGTGACCGAGATGCCCGGGCGGCGGCGCACCAGGCGCACGAGGTCGACCTGGGAGCCGGTGAGCGCCGAAAGCTCCACCGGACGCCCTGCGGAGAGGCGGCCGCTCCTCCGAATCGAAGCCATCGTCGCGAGCAGCTCGTCGGCGAGTGCCGGCAGTCCGGCCGCGTCGCCCGCCGCTGAGAGCGTGGTTCGCATGCTCCGGATTATACCTCTGAGACAGAGATATCTGGCGGGCGCGGCCCGCCGGGAGCCCCTATGGGCGGCCCGCGCGTGACCGCTCGACGGCGACCGCCTGCCGAAGCAACTCGGCGGTGGCTCGTGCGATCAGCTCCGGTGACATGGATCGGCGTAGCGCGATGGCTCCTGCGCGCGCCGCGGTGAGTGCCTGGGTGGTCAGGCCGTCGATGCACGCCGTGAGATCCTCGGCCGTTCGTCCGTAGGGAATGGTCGCGCCGGGCAGGGCCTCCGCGAGGAACGGCCAGTCCGACACGATGCAGGGAAGACCGTGCGCCACTGCGTCGCCGACGGTTCCGGTCGTCAGCATGCCCGTCGGGCGGAACGGCATCACCAGCGCGTCGACCGCGCGTAGGCGGTCGTCATAGACGGCGCGTGCCACTTCCTCGTACGGAAACGCGACGATCCGCGAGTCGGCGACCGGGTCCTGGCCCGGCCAGAGGCAGACAACGAGCAACTCGACATCGGTGCGCCTCGCTGCTGCGACCGCGCGCATGGCGAGATCGACGTCCTTCTCCACGCGCGGGTAGCCGACGACGGCAAGCCGCAGCGCGCCGCGTCTGAGGCCGAGCTCGTCTTCGACCTCAGGGCGAGACCAGCCACGCGAGGCGAGCACAGGGCCGAAGTGCGGGTGAGGGATGATGCACTGAGCTGCGTCGGTGCGAAACCGATACTTCTCCCGCGACACTCGCTCGCCCCAGTGCGTATGGTGAATGACGCCGGCGGCCGCATCTGCCCACAGTTGGTGGACGATCGCCCCGCGCGTCTGCTTGTCGTGCGGGACCAAGTTGTGCTGGGTCCACACGATCGCAACACCGGCGCGTCCGAGCGCTGCGATCAGGCGCTCGTGCGCGCGCGGATCTGAGCGCTGGGGCAGCCACTCCGGCCAGTGAAGGTGGAAGACGTCGAACGCCTCGAGAGCCGCACCGAGCGCCGGTTCGGAACGGCGACGCCAACGGGCGAGTCGCCGAGGGCGAGCTGCAGCGTCGAGGAGCAGGTACGGCGGAAGGTCGTCGTCGGTAACCCATTCCGGCATGGCGCCGTAGATGACGCGGTGGTAGTCCTCGCTTCGATTCGCGGTGAGCACGCGAACAAGAGGCACCGCGCTGCTGTCGTCATCCGGCGTCGCAGGGGGAACGCGTGCGACCATCCAGTGACCCTTATAGCGTCCGCATGACCTCGCCCGGCGATCCAAGCGTCCGGAGCCTCAGGAGAAGAGAAGCGGATGATGGGACTCGAACCCACGACCTTCTGCATGGCAAGCAGACGCTCTAGCCAACTGAGCTACATCCGCGTGGCGCCGGCCAGTATAGCCGGGCCAGGCGCAATCTAGGCGGAATCCAGGGCTTCGTTCACGAGCCTGTCGGCGAGCTCGTTGTGCTCCCGGCGCACAGCGGTGTAGCGCACCTTGCCGATGTCCCGCGCCAACCGCGTCGCCTGGAGCGAGAGCTCGCGCAGCGCCTCGTTCTTGACGCGGTACTCCCCCGTCATCTGCTTCACGAGCAGCTCCGAGTCGGAGACGACCTCCACCTCCGGCACCGCCAGCTCGAGCGCGCGCTCGAGGCCGGCTATGAGCGCGCGGTACTCGGCGACGTTGTTCGTGGCCACGCCGATCTTCTCGCCATGCGCGGCGAGGACCGTGCCGTCCTCCGCCTCGAGCACGTAGCCGTACGCGGCCGGTCCGGGGTTGCCGCGCGCGCCGCCGTCCGTGAACAGCGTCGCCTTCAGCTCAGCGGCTCCGCCAGCGGATAGAGCTCGTACGCGACCTCCTCGTAGGGATGCGCCGCGATCAGCGCGTCGACGACGGCGCGCGCCCGCTCCGCAGGGACGACCGTCTCGACCCGCAGCTCCGAGACGCGCTCCTCCCGCCCGACCCGGCCGACCGACGGGTCTGTCCCCTCGCCGGCGAGGAACGTGCCCGTCCCCGCCGTGTACCACGAGCAGCGCTCGTAATCGCCGATCCGCCCCGCGCCCGCGCCGAAGACGGCATCGCGCGTCGACTCGAGCGCCTCGCGCGGCACGAACCACACGAGCTTGTACTTCACGAAGGATCGATCTGCGCGCGCTGGAGCCGGCCGGAGTAGTCGACGTAGATCGACTTCCACTCCGTGAAGACGTCGAGCGCGGCCTGACCCGCCTCGCGATGGCCGTTCCCCGTCTCCTTCGTGCCGCCGAACGGCAGATGCACCTCGGCGCCGATCGTGCCGGCGTTGATGTAGGTGATCCCCGCCTGCAGGTCGCGCATCGCGCGGAACGCCTTGTTGACGTCGCGCGTGAAGATCGACGACGAGAGCCCGTAGCGGATCCCGTTCGAGACGTTGATCGCATCGTCGAAGTCGCGCACCTTGATGAGCGCGGTCGTCGGCCCGAAGATCTCCTCCTGCGCGATCCGCATCTGCGGGTCGACGTCGGCAAAGATCGTCGGCCTGTAGTAGAAGCCCTTGGCGAGGTCCCCTTCCGTGGCTGCCTCGCCGCCCGTGAGCAGGCGGGCGCCTTCGTCCCGGCCGATCTCCGTGTACGCGTGGATCTTCTCGAGCGATGCCTCGTTGATCACCGGGCCGACGTCGCTGTCGTCCTCCCAGCCCGGCCCGAGCCGCAGCGCCTCGACGCGCGCGACGAGCCTCGACTGGAGCGCGTCGTACACCGCCTCGTGCGCGATCACGCGCGAGGCGGCAGTGCAGCGCTGGCCGGAGGTGCCGAACGCCGACCAGACGATCCCGTCCACGGCGAGGTCGAGATCGGCGTCGTCCATGACGATGATCGCGTTCTTGCCGCCGAGCTCGAGGTGCACGTGCTTCAGGTTGTCGGCGGCGCTCCTGAGCACGGCGACGCCGGTCTCGCGCGAGCCGGTGAGCGTGATCACCGGCACGTCGGGATGGCGCACGAGGCGGTCGCCGACGCTGCCGCCGCCCCCGTGCACGACGTTGACGACGCCGTCGGGGATCCCCGCCTCCGCCATCAGCTCGATGAAGCGCGCGCCGAGCCGCGGTGTGTCGGAGGCCGGCTTGAGCACGACCGTGTTGCCGCAGACGAGTGCCGGGATCATCTTCCAGGACGGGATCGCGATCGGGAAGTTCCACGGCGTGATCGCACCGACGACGCCGATCGGCTGACGCACGCTCATGTTCCACTTGTCGCGCAGCTCGGACGGCGTCGTCTGGCCGAAGAGGCGGCGGCCCTCGCCGGCCATGTAGTACGTGATGTCGATCGCCTCCTGGACGTCGCCGCCCGCCTCGGCCTTCACCTTTCCCATCTCGTGGGTCATCAGCTCGGTGAGCGCGCCCTTCTCACGCTCGAGCACGTGTGCGAGATGGAAGAGGATCTCGCCGCGCTTCGGCGCCGGCACGAGCCGCCACTCCTCGAACGCCGCCTTCGCGGCTTCGACCGCGCGGTCGACCTCCTCCGGCCCGGAGCGCGGGAAGACGCCGAGCGTCTCCCCGTCGGCGGGGCTCGTGCTCTCGAAGGTCTCGCCGGAGGCGGCATCGACCCACTCGCCGCCGATCAGGTTCTGGAAGGTCCTCGTCCCCGTGGCCGCCATCGGGACGAGCGTAGCGCTCAGGGGTCCGGAGGCGCGTCGATATCCGGGAACGTCCCCGGGATCCGCGCGCGGCGGCGGTCGCGCGTCGTCCGCCGCTCCTTCTCTTCCTCGCCCGGCTTGCCGCTCCGGCGCTCGTGACCCTCGCGGCGGTCGACGATCACCGTCACGTTCGGATTGTCCTTGTAGTACTCGACCATCTTGTCGTAGAGCTCGTCGGCGAGCTCCCGCGGGATCACGCAGTAGATCATCCTGCTCGGATTGTAGGGAGCCCGGCGGTCTGCGCTAGAGGCGGGCGATCTCGGGGACGAGGCGGCCCTCGTCGTCGACGTGCGCGTTCCACTCCTTGAACGCCGACTCGAGCTCGTCGAGCTCGTGGCCGCGGCGCTCGAGCCGCACCGGCTGGGCCGACTCCGGCGTGACGCGGTACTGGTACCAGGAGAGATCCCAGGCGACCGTGACGGCCTGCTCGCCGGAGACACCGGAGAGCGGCACGATGCTCGCCTTCGCCGCGCCGAGGCTCTTCGCAATCCCGCCGACGGTGCGGCGGTACGTGCTCGCGTTGAAGAGGTCGGCCGCCGCGAGCAGGGAGATCTCGTCGACGGAGAGCCGGCGCAGGATCGGCTCAGGCGGCGCGAGTGTGTCGGTCGCGCCGGAGCGATGAAGACCGAGCAGGTCGCCGAGGCCGCGGCGGCGACGGCGGCGGTCGCCCTGGATCGTCGGCGTCGTCGGCGTCCCCTCCTTGATCCAGCCGTGCTCGAGCGCGGTCTCCTGGCAAAGGGGGCACACGTCGACGAGCTCTGCGCCGTCCCCCGGCGAGAAGCGGACGGCCCGCTCGCCCATCAGCAGCGTGCGCTCGCAAATCGCGCACGTCTGCATCGCCGCAACTCTCGTCACACGCACGGCTCGACTATAGCCCGCTGCGGGTCGGCGCTTGCCCACGCGCCCCGCTCCTTGCTACTGTCTCTTACATGTGTGTTTTACACATAGAAGCGGGAAGGCCGTGAGGCACCACCACGGCCCGCGCGGGCGCCGCCATCACGGCGGCCGCTGGCTCGTCTTCGCGCGCGTCGAGCGCTTCACCGAGCCGGCGCTGCTCCTGCTCCTGCGCGAGCGTCCGGCGCACGGCTACGACCTGCTCGAGCGTCTTCCCGAGCTGACCGGCGAGCAGCGCGTCGAGATGGGCAACCTCTACCGACTTCTACGTGCGCTCGAGGAGGAGGGCCTCGTCACCTCGGAATGGGACGAGGCCTCCCCCGGCCCCGCGAAGCGCCGCTACGCGCTCACCGAGGAGGGCCTGCAGCTGCTCGACCAGTGGGCCGAGGCGCTCCGCGGCTCGCGGGAGCGCACCGACCGTTTTCTCGAACGCTACGCGGAGAGGAGGTGACAATGCACCACCGCCACTACGGTCAATGGGGACCAGGACGGATCCACTTTCGCGGTCCGTTCCCGAATCGCCAGGAGCTGCTGGAGCGCCTCGAGACGTACCGGCGCGATCTCGAGCAGCAGCTCGCGGACGTCTCGGACGTGATCGAGCACCTGCGCGATCGCGGCGAGCCGCAACCGCAGCAGTGACGAGCTTCGGAAGAGGCCGGGGTGCTAGACCTTGGCCTCTTCCCGCTCCTTCTTCGTCTGCTCGATGATCTTCTGCGCGACGTGCGACGGCACTTCCTCGTAGCGGAGGAAGCTCATGCCGTAGTCGCCGCGGCCTCCGGTCATCGACGTCAGCGCCTGCGAGTACATGAGGATCTCGGCCATCGGCACCTCGGCCTTGATCGTCGTCATCCCGCCTGCCGGCTCCATCCCCTGGAGACGGCCGCGGCGCGCGTTGAGGTCGCCGTTGACGGCGCCCACGGCATCGTCGGGGACGGTCACCTCCAGCTGCATGATCGGTTCCAGCAAGACCGGGTCCGCCTTCTGGTACGCCTCCTTGAAGGCCATCGAGCCGGCGATCTTGAACGCCATCTCCGACGAGTCGACCGAGTGCTCCATCCCGTCGATGAGCAGGACGCGCACGCCCTGGATCGGCGCCCCGGCGAGCTCACCGTGCTCCATCGCCTCGCGCACACCCTTGTCGACCGCCGGCCGGTAGCTCTGGGAGATGACGCCGCCGACGATCTTGTCGACGAACTCGTAGCCGAGCTCGCCGTCCACGGCGGGCAGCGGCTCGAGCAGGATCTCGCAGTCCCCGAACTGGCCGCGGCCGCCGGTCTGCTTCTTGTAGCGATGCCGAGCGCGCGACTCCTTGCGGATCGTCTCCTTGTACGGGACGCGCGGCGGGTGCAGCTCGACGTCGACGTGGAAGCGGCTGCGCAGCCGGTCGATGGCGACCTCGACCTGCATCTGCGACAGGCCGTAGAGCAGCTGCTCGCCCGTCTGCGGATCACGACGCATGCGCAGCGTCGGATCCTCCTCCGAGAGGCGACGCAGCCCGGTCGCCATCTTCTCCTCGTCGCCCTTCGCCTTCGGTGTGATCGCGAAGCTCATCACCGGCTCGGGGAAGTCGATGTGCGGCGGCTCGACCGGCACCTCGTGGTCGACGAGCACGTCACCGGTGACGACGTCCTTCAGCTTTGCGACCGCGCCGAGATCGCCGACGCCGAGGGCATTCGCGGGCTCGTTGTCCTTGCCCTGCAGGAGCAGGATCTGGCCGAGCCGCTCCTTCGCGTGCGTGCGCGGATCGACGAGCGTCGTGTCGCCGGTGACGGGGCCGGCGAGGACGCGAAAGCAGCTGATGCGCCCGGCGAACGGGTCGGCGATCGTCTTGAAGACGAACACCGCCTGCTTCGCGTCGCCGAACTCGATCGTCGTCCCCTTCCGCGACGGTGACGGGACGCCCTCGACGAGCAGGTCGAGCAGCGCCGTCGTACCGAGGTTCTTCGTCGCGACGCCGCACGCGACCGGGTAGAGTTCGTCGCGCGTGACCGCGTCCTTCAGCGCGGCCGCGACGTCCGCGGCCTCCAGCTCCTCGCCTTCGAGGTAGCGGGCCATCAGATCCTCGTTCGTTTCCACGACCGCGTCGAGCAGCTTCTCGCGGTACTCCTCGACCTGCGCCGCCATCGCCTCCGGGATCGGCTGCGGTCCCCCCTCCTTGCCGCCCGACGGATCCATGTACGCGCACATGTGGAGCAGGTCGACGACGCCGGTCAGCTCGTGCTCGGCGCCGATCGGGATCTGGATCGCGACGCAGCGGTCGGAGAGCTGCGCGCGCGCCGCCTCGAGCACGCGGAAGAAGTCGGCGCGCTCGCGGTCGAGCATGTTCACGAAGACGACACGCGAGAGCGCGTACTCCTCCGCGCGCGCCCACACGCGCGCGGAGTTGACCTCGACGCCCATCACGCCGCTCAGCACGACGAGCGCTCCCTCGACGACGCGCAGCGCCGCATACGTGTCGGCCTGGAAGCCGGCGTCGCCCGGACAGTCGACGAGATTGATCTTCCGGCCCTGCCACTCGAGGTGCGCAAGCGTGCCGCTGAGCGACATCTGGCGCCGGTGCTCGTCGTCCTCCCAGTCGGAGACGGTCGTGCCCTGCTCGATCGTGCCCAGCCTATTCGTCTTCCCGGCCTGGAAGAGCATGGCCTCGACGAGCGAGGTCTTGCCCACCCCGCGGTGGCCGACGACGGCGATGTTGCGAATCTTTCCGGGCTCGGTCGCTGACATCAGGCTCCTGTCCTCCTGGGCGTTGAACTCGGCGGCAATCGTATCGCCGCCGATTGGCCGCCAACGGGGACTAGGTCTCGAGCGCGGCCCGGGCGGCCGAGCCGGCCAGGCGGGCCTTGAGGCGGAGGACCGCCTTCGTGTGCAGCTGGGAGACGCGGGACTCGGTGACGCCGAGCACCTCGCCGATCTCGCGAAGGGTCAGCTCCTCGTAGTAGTAGAGGGTGACGACGAGCTTCTCACGCTCGGGCAGGCGCGCGATCGCGTCGGCGATCGCCTCGCGCATCTCCGTCTGGGAGAGCGTGCTCTGCGGGTCGGGCGCGTCGGCGTCCTCGATCGTGTCGATGAGCGCGATCTGGTCGCCGCCCGAGCCGGACACCGTCCACAACTCGTCGAGGGCGGCGATCGAGGAGCGCGCGATCTCGGTCAGGCTTCCTTCCAGCTCCTCCTCGGTGATGCCGAGCTTCTTCGAGATCTCCTCGTCGGTGGGCGCCCGGCCGAGCTTCGCCTCGAGCTCGCCGATCGCGCGCTCGATGTCGCGGGCACGGGCACGGACCGAGCGTGGCACCCAGTCCATCGCGCGCAACTCGTCGATGATCGCGCCCTTGATGCGCGCGATCGCGTACGTCTCGAACTTCACGTCGCGGTCCGGCTCGTAGCGCTCGATCGCGCCGATCAGGCCGAGCAGCCCGTACGAGACGAGATCGCCCTCGTCGATGTGGGCGGGCAGACCGCTGCCGAGCCGTCCGGCGACGTACTTCACGAGCGGCGCGTAGGTGAGGATCAGCCGGTCGCGGATCCCGGGGTCCGCGGTCTTGCGGTACTGGACCCACAGCGTCTGGGTGTCGTCGGCGCGGGCCACGGGGGAAGAATACGGCGCGGGCGGAGCTTTTCCTCAGCGGTGGCGCCGGAAGACGCTCAGCGCGAGCGATGCGAGCCAGCCCGCGAGGGCGAACGACGCGAATGCGACGATCCAGCGGCGCACGTCGTGCCCGGCACCGACCGCCGCCCACAGAGCGATCGCGCCGAGCACGACGGCAAGTGTCGCGAAGAGCAGTCCGAGCGCGCGCCGCTGCACGTTCGGAGCCTAGCCCGGCGCGAGCCGCCGGCCGTTCCGGGCCCCCCGGATACAATCCGCGTCGACCCAGGGGCGTAGCTCAACTGGCAGAGCACCGGTCTCCAAAACCGGGGGTTGGGGGTTCAAGTCCCTCCGCCCCTGCTGGGT
>Ga0187779_10000745_pt1 | contig 21468 bp, 15 predicted proteins | sample 1015_Q2_SP10_10__FD_132435 | JGI IMG/M metagenome (GOLD analysis project Ga0187779, IMG submission 132435) | Tropical peat soil microbial communities from peatlands in Department of Meta, Colombia - 1015_Q2_SP10_10_MG | ecosystem: Environmental > Terrestrial > Soil > Wetlands > Peat | place... | reverse complement strand
TCCACCGAGGGGACGCTGAATCCGGTCATGACGCGGTCGGTCAGGAGCTTGGGCAGGCTCGCCGCCAGCGACGTGTCCGCGCCCGACACCTGGAAGGGCAGGACGGCGAGCTTGACGTCGGTCGAGCGGGTGGAGTCCGCGCGGGCCCCGTTGCCGGCGGCCTTCGAGCCGAGGCCGCGCCACAGCAGCGCGGCGCCGAGCGCCACGACCACGACCGCGCCGCCGATCGCGGCCAGCGTCGCCACCGGCGGGCCGCGGCGCGCGGCGCCCGGCGCGGCGGCGGCGCAGGCCCGGAGGGCGTCGGCCAGCTCACCGGCGGTCTGGTAGCGGTTCTCCGGCTTCTTCTCGGTGCAGCGTGCGACGACCTTGCCGAGCTGCGCGCTGACCGCGGGCCGCTTGGTCTTGATGGCGGGCATCGCCTTGGTGAGGTGCTGGATCAGGATGCCCTGGCTGCTGGTGGCGTCGAACGGTACCTCGCCGGCGAGCATCTCCCACAGCACGATGCCGAGCGAGTAGATGTCGCTGCGCCCGTCCACGTCGGGCGCGCCGCTCGCCTGCTCCGGGCTCATGTAGTGCGGCGAGCCGATGATGACGCCCGTCCCGGTGAGCCGCTCCCCGCTGCCGGCCGCCGCCTTGGCGATCCCGAAGTCCGCGACCAGCACCCGCTGCTTGGGGCCCTGGAGCATCACGTTCTGCGGCTTCACGTCGCGGTGCACCAGCTGGTGAGTGTGCGCCTCGGCGAGCGCGTCGGCGATGTCGGCCCCGATGCGCAGCACCTCCGCCTCCGGCAGCTGCCCTTCGCGCCGCAGCCGTGCGTCGAGCGACTCGCCCTCGACCATCGGCATCCCGAAGTAGACCAGCCCCTCGCCCTCGCCCACGAAGAAGATCGGCAGGATGTTCGGATGGTTGAGGTTCGCAGCCGACTCGGCCTCGCGCACGAACCGCTGCACGCTGGCGCGGTTCCCGGTGAACTCCGGCCGCAGGACCTTGATCGCGATGCGCCGCGACAGCTTCCGGTCGGTGGCCGCGAACACGTGCGCGAAGCCGCCCTCGCCCAGCTCGTGCTCGACCAGGAAGTTGGGGCCGAGCGCGGCCTGGAGCTTCTTGGCCAGCTCGTTCTGCTCGAGCAGCTGCGTCGCGTCGGCGGCGGTGGCGGCCGCGTCCGGCATCTTCGGCGCGTCGGGGTTCGGGGTCCCGCAGGAGGGGCAGAAGGCGAAGGCTGCCGGGATTTCCCGGCTGCACTTGGCGCAGGTCGGCATGGCTCAAGCCTAGCAGGCCCCTCGGCCGGAGGCCAGTCCGGAGGCTTGCCGGGGTCGGCGAAAGCGCGATACTTAGGGAAGCCCTTGCGCACCCGCTGGACGACGTGGAGGAGTCGTGAGCGTCGACAGGTCGAGTCTCCCGCCGGTGGAGCGGCGCCGGTCCGACGGCCGGCGCGCGGTCGGCGCCAGGCGCCGCGCGCCCGAGCGCCGCACGGCCGAGCGCCGGATCGACATCGTGATGGTGGGTTACCACCGCCGGGTGGGGGGCGAGCGGAGATCGGGGCACGAGCGCCGGGTCGGGGACGAGCGGCGCGTGGTCGCCGATCGCCGCCGGCTGTCGCGGTGAGTGACGCTCTCCGCTAGCGGCCTCGCGGAGCGGCTCGCGCACGCTCTCGTGCCGGCCGTTCCGGTTCCGCACCGCGCCGACGGAGCCTTCGACGCGGCGGCGCACGAAGGGTACGCGGCGTGGATGGCGAAGCAGGACGTCGGCGGCGTCGCGGTCTGGGCCCATACCGGCCGCGGTCTCCATCTGGGCGAGGAGACCGCGGCCGCCGTGCTATCGTCGTGGCGGCGCGCGCTCGGCCCGCAGCGGGTGATCGTCGCCGGGGCCGGCGCGCGGCCCCGCGTCGCGTCGGGCCAGCGGGCCGCCCGGCTCACGCCGCCCGCCGACCCGCTCGGTCTCACCGCGTTCGTGATCGACGCCACCGTCGCGATGGCACGCCAGGCGCGGGAGCTGGGAGCCGACGCGATCCTCGCGATCCCGCCGGCGCTGCTCGCCAACCTCGAGGACCACGAGAGCCGGATCGTGGACGTGCACGCGGCGCTGGCCGACGTCGGGCTGCCGGTGCTCGCCTTCTGGCTGTACCCGGCGGCCGGCGGCTGCGCCTACGGCCCGGCGCTGGTAGAGCGGCTGCTCGCGCTCCCGCACGTCGCGGGCCTCAAGGTCGCCACGCTCGACAGCGTGGTCCGGTTCCAGGACATCGCGGCGCGCGTGCCGGCGGGCAAGCTGCTGGTGACGGGCGAGGACCGGTTCCTCGGCTACTCGCTGATGATGGGCGCGCGCTGCGCGCTCATCGGGCTCGGCGCCGCGCGCACCGCGCTGCCGGCCCAGCTGCTCGCGGCGCATGCGCGCGGGGATCACGCGACCTTTCTCCGGCTGTCGGCCGCGTGCGACCGGCTCGGCGCCGCGGCGTTCGGCGAGCCGGTGGACGGCTACGTGCGGCGGATGCTGTGGCTGCTCGCGGTGGACGGCGTGATCCCGCGCGAGGCTGCGTGCGATCCCTGGGGGCCGGCCGTGCCCGAGTCCCAGCTCGCGGCGCTCGAGCGCGTCGCGCGCGAGCTGGGCCGCCCGTGACGGCTCCCGGCGTCCCCGGCGTCCTTCCGCTCCCCGACCGGCCGGCGGTCCCGCGCCAGGCGCACGCGAAGCTGGTGTGGGACTTCGAGCGCTTCAAGGCGGGCCTGCCGCCGGACCTGCCGGCGCACGTGCGCGAGCACTACCGGGTGGACCTCGCCGGCCAGTACGCGGGCCGCCGCATCAAGGTCCCGTTCGGCAAGGCGTCCGGCCAGCTGTCGATGACGGCGGCCGAGGTCGAGGCCGACGCGGCGGCGGGCCTCGGGTTCGTCGTCCTCAAGACCGTGATCGGCGAGGACCCGGCGGGCGCGCGGACGATGGAGCCGTGGGCCGCGAGCGCGTCGGCGATGCGCGTCGAGCCGATCACCTCGCAGTCCGGGCGCGAAGGGTGGACGGTGACCTGGAAGGGGCGCGGCTGGGACCGCTCGTTCGACGAGTACCTCGCGCTGTACCGCGACGCGCTCGCGATCGGCGCCGGCGCCGCGATGCCGGTCGCCGCGTCGGTGAAGTGCCACCTCCCGCCGCTCGGCGAGCCGTTCCACGAGGCGGAGTACGCGCACACGCTCTCGCGGCTGGCGGCCGTCGCCGGCGAGGACCTGATCGTGGAGAAGGACTTCTCGCCGACGCTGGCGGGCGACGCGCGCAGCGCCTCGCGCGAGGCGGTGCTGCGGTGGATCGCCGAGGTGCCGCCGCTGGTGCGGCGGCAGGCGCCGCTCGTGCTCGGGTTCAAGCTGATGAACGCTCTCCTGGGCGACGAGTTCCAGGTGGAGATGCTGCGCGCGGCCGCGGCGTCGGGCGTGGACTTCCTGGTGTTGTTCAACCGGCTCTTCGATCCGGAGCAGGGCGTCGCCTACGGCGGCTGGGACCTCTCCGAGCGGAACCTGCGGGTGCTCGACGCCTACCGTGCGTCCACGCCGCTGCCCGTGCGGCAGTCCGACCCGTACGTGGTGCGCACCTCGCGGCTGCCTCCGGGCGCGGTGTTCTCGGCCACCGGCAACATCTGCTCCGGGCGGGTGATGGTGGAGTACGCGCTGCGAGGGGCGATGTCCGGGCAGATCCACACCTTCTTCCAGCTGCCGCTGTCGTCGTATCCGGCCACCGCCGGCTCACGCACCGAGCGCGCGCTGCACGCGCTCGTGTTCGATCCCGAGCAGGGCCTGATCGCCTGGATGCTCTCGCTCGGCGAGGCGGGCGCGCTGCACCCGCGCGACGGGCTGCTGCACTTCGTGGACATCGCCCATGGAGCCGCGCGAAGCGGCGGCTGAGGGCGGCTCGTTGCCGGGCGCGGCGGCACCGGACGCGGCTCGCGCCGCGGCGGCGCTCGACGCACCGCTCGAGATCGCCGGCGTCCGTCTCTTCGAGGTCGCGGTGCCGCTGGTGGAGCCGTTCCGCATCAGCGGCGGCACGCTGGACGTGCGCCGGTCGCTGATCGTCGAGGTCACGTCCGCGTCGGGAGCGGTGGGCTACGGCGAGAGCGCGCCCTTCGAGGCGCCGTTCTACTCCGAGGAGACGCTGCAGACCTGCGCGGCGTGCATCGCCGCGCATCTGATCCCCCTGCTGGCGGCTCGCTCATTCGCCTCGCTCGAGGCGGCGGCCGGTGCGCTCGAGGGCGTGCGCGGCAACCGGATGGCGCGCGCGGGCGTGGAGACGGCGCTGTGGGACCTGGTGAGCGCGCAGCACGGGGTGCCGCTCCGGCACCTGGTGGGCGTGCTGATGGAGCGGCTCGGGGTGCTCGAGGAATTCCGCGGGCCGGCCGCGGTGGTCGAGAGCGGCGCGGCGCTCGGCATCCCGGCCGACGGGCAGGTCGCGACGCTCGCCGCGCGGGCGCGCGACGCCGTCGGGCGCGGGCACCGTCGGGTCAAGATCAAGGTGATGCCGGGCTGGGACGTGGAGCCGGTGCGCGCGGTGCGCGCCGCCGTGGGTCCCGAGATTCCGATCTGGGCGGACGCGAACGGCGCCTACGCGCGCGACCGCGACGCGGCCGCGCTCGCGGCGCTGGACCGCGAGCACCTGGCGATGCTTGAGCAGCCCCTCCCTCCCGACGACGCGGTGGGCACGATTCGGCTGAGCCAGGAGCTGGTGACGCCGGTCTGCCTCGACGAGTCGCTGACGGGCGAGGGCGCGGCGCAGCTGTTCCTCGAGTGCGACGGCCCGGTGCTGTGGAACGTGAAGGTGCAGCGGGTGGGCGGGCTGTGGGAGAGCGCGCGGATCTACCGGCGCGCGATGGACGCCGGCGTGGCCCTGTGGGCCGGCTCGATGCCGGAGACCGGCGTCGGGATGCACGCCGTGTTGAGCCTCGCGGCGTTCCCGGGCTTCATCTATCCCTCGGATGCGGCGCCGAGCGCGAGCTGGTATGAGCCTGGCAGCGACCTGATCGAATGGCGCATGGACGGGCGGGCGCTGATGGCCGTCAGCGATACCCCCGGACTTGCGAACCTGGGAGTGAGAGAGCGACTGGCGCAGGTCGGGAGAGTGCTCGCCTAGCGAGTGGGTGTAGGGTGTGAGGGTGTGGGGTGTGGCCTCCTGACCAGCTTCGCGGTGAGGCTCCGCAGCATCCGGCCAAGCTCCGTCGAGCGGGCCATCAGCGCCCGCTGTTCCGCTGGCGTCACGTATCCAAGGTCCGACGCGATCTGCATCTCGGTCTCCCATTCCTTGAGCGAGCCGTTCGCGACCGAGAGGTAGCGGAGATAGTCTCCGCGGTGGACGCGGCCATAACCCTCGGCGATGTTCGCGGGAATGGACACGGCCGCGCGTCGGATCTGGCTCGCCAGACCGTACACCTCTGCGGCCGGAAACCTGGCGCACACGCGGTAGGATTCGAGCGCAAGCGTGACGCCCGACTGCCAGAGCTTCAGGTCCCGGTAGCTGCGCAACGGAGTCTTCACGGCGAGAAGCTAGGTGGGTCACCAAAGGAGGCGTGCGGTATTCGACTGCGTCGTGTATCGCTTTTCTACACCCCACACCCTACACCCTACACCCTCACACCCTATTCGAAGATCCCCGTAATCCTCTGCAGCAGGTTCCTCCGCTCCGGCGCCCGCAGATCGCCGGACCCCTTCATCGCCCGGTCGAGCGCCCGCTTGAAGCCCGTCGCCGAGGCGTAGCGCGCGATCGGGTCCATCGAGGCCGCCTTCTTCAGCACCCGCGCCAGCGCGTCGGGGACGTCGTCGCGCCGCGCCTTGAGGTCGGGCAGGGCGCCGACCACCTGACCGCGCGCGACCTTGTCCGGCGTGCGGTCCTCGAGCGGCGGCTTGCCCAGGAGCGCGAAGTAGCCCACCAGCGCGAGGGAGAACAGGTCGCTGCGCGCGTCCACCTGCCCGCCCACCAGCTGCTCGGGCGCCGCGAACTGCGGCGTGCCGCTGCGCGAGGTCGCGCCGCCCCACATCCGGGTCCGCGGCAGCGCGAGGGCGAGGCCGAAGTCGGTGACCCGCACCCGCCCGTCGGGGCCGAGGAGCAGGTTCTCCGGCTTGATGTCGCGGTGCACCAGCCGCCGCTCGTGCGCGTGGTCGAGCGCGGCGAGCGTGTCGTTGAGGATGCCGACCGTGCTCTCGGGGTCGAGCGGGCCGAGCTCGTCGATGAGCTGGCCGAGGTTTTCGCCCTTCACCAGCTCCATCGTGTACCACAGCAGGCCGAAGCGCTCGTCGATGTCGTAGATGCTGACGATGTTCGGGTGCTGGAGGCTGGCGGCGAGCTGCGCCTCGCGGCGGAACCGCTCGACCACCTCCGGGTCGGCGGTGAGCGCCGGGTCGAGGACCTTGAGCGCGACCTCGCGCTCGAGCTTGAGGTCGCGCACGCGGTACACGCGTCCGAAGCTGCCGCTGCCGATGTCGCCGAGCAGCTCGTAGTCGTCGCCGAGGGCGCGGCGCAGCTGCTGCTCCCACAGGTCGGTGCCGGGGAGGATGTGCGCGGGCGGCGGTCCGGCGTCGGTGCCCGCGAAGTCGCCGGTGTCGGCCATCAGGTCGGCGAGCATCTGGCCCGGCGTCAGGTACCGCTGCCGGGGATCGGAGGCGAGCGCGCGCTCGAGCACGCGCTCCAGCGCGGCGGGGCAGGTGGCCCTGAGCCGCCGCGCCGGTACCGGCCGGTCGCGCGGCGCCGTCGCCGTCACCGCGTAGTAGAGCACCGCGCCGGCCGTGTACACGTCGGCGCCCGGGTCGCCGGCCGCGCCGCCGCGGATCTCGGGCGCGAGGAAGGGGAAGTTGACCTTCGCGTCGGGGATCGCGACCGCGGGGAGCACCTGGTTCGCGTAGCGCAGGTCGGTGATGACCGTGCGGCCCGACACGTCGAGCATCAGCGTGGTGGGCAGGATCCGCCGGATCACGATGCCGCGCACGTTGGCGTGCTCGAGGCCGTCCAGCAGGTCGCGCGCCATGCCGAGCACCGCCGGGATCGGCCGCGGCCCGCGCTCGCAGGCCTCCTCGAGGCTCTCGCCCTCGATCCACGCGCCGCTCCGCCAGGCGAGGTCGCCGGCGACGCCGGCGGCGTACGCGTGCCTGAGGCACGGGTGGTCGAGCTGCGCCACCACCTCGGCCTCGCGGAGGAACCACGCCCGCCCCGGCGCCGCCGCGTCGGTGTGGACCCGCAGCGCCACCCGGCGCTTGAGGACCGGGTCGCGGGCGAGGAACAGCAGCCGCTCGTCCGACCGCGCGACCAGGCGCTCGATCTCGAACAGGCCCTTGAACCGGGCGACGTAGACGGCGAGGTCGTCCATGCGCCGCCAAAGCTAACCGGGGCGCGGCGGGCGTGCGTGGCGCGGCGCACCGGCTTGACGAAACCGCGCCGCCGCCTCACTGTATTGGTGGACTAATACAGTGGGCGGGCCTCATGACGGTGCGCGACCTCCGCTACGCCTTCCGCTCGCTCGGCCGCAGCCCCGGGTTCACGGCGGTCGCGGTGCTCTCGCTCGGCCTGGGCCTCGGGCTCGTGACGACGATGTTCGCCATCCTCGACGCGGTGCGGCATCCCGCGGTGCCGTACCGGGACGCCGACCGGCTGTGGTCCATCGGCTGGGTGCAGGGCCGCAAGCTGGCGTTGAAGCCGTTCGTGGTCCTCGACGCGGTGCGCGAGCGCACCCGCACGCTGGATTCGGTCCTCCCCGTCGCGCCGTACACCTTCGCCTGGTCGGAGCAGGGCCGCGACGAGGGTGACCTGCCGGGCGCCGAGGTCCCGGGTCGCTTCTTCGCCCTGCTCGGCGTCAGGCCGCAGCTGGGCCGCCTGCTCGGCGACGCGGACGCGGGCCGGCCCGTCGCCGTCGTGAGCTACGAGCTGTGGCGGAAGCAGCTCGGCGGTCGCCGGTCGCTCGCCGGCGCCACCGTCGTCTTCGCGCGGCGGGTGTACTCGGTGGTGGGCGTCATGCCGCGCGGCATGGACTTCCCCTACGGCTCCGTGGTGTGGACCGCGATGACCGACGAGGCGGAGCGCAGCGGTGCCGGGCTCGGCTTCGTCAGGGGCGTGGCCAGGCTGAGGCCCGGCGTGACGCCGGCCGCCGTGGACTCGGACCTGGCGGGGATCGCGCGGTACCTCACGGCCCGCTACGGAGCGGGAGAAGCGCCGTTCTGGCTCAGCGCCGGCTCGATGCGGCAGGACCCCATGAAACTGGGCGACATCCACGTCGCGATGCTCGGGGCGTCGCTGGCGGTCCTGCTGATCGCGTGCGCCAACCTCGCCAACCTGATGCTGGCGCGCGGGCTCGCGAAGCGGCGCGAGGTGGCGCTGCGCCTCGCCATCGGGGCGAGCCGGGCGGCCGTGGTGCGGCAGCTGTTCGTCGAGTGCGCGGTGCTGACCGTCGGGGGCGCGCTCGCCGGCATCGTGCTGAGCTTCTGGGGCGCGAGCCTCGTCACCCACCGGCTGCCGCAGGACGTCTGGTTCCTCGGCATCGTCGAGCCGCAGCTGAGCTGGCGGGTGTTCGCGTTCGCCGCCCTGGCCGCCGCCGCCTCGGCCGTGCTGTTCGGCCTCGTCCCGGCGATCCGCGTCGCCAACGCGGTGAGCCTCGATGAGCCGCTCAAGGACGGCGCGGGGACGACGGGCCGCACCCGGCAGCGCTACAGCGCCCTGGTGGTCTCCGAGGTGGCGCTCGCCCTGGCGCTGCTGATGGGCGCGGGCCTGCTCCTCAAGGTCGTGCACCGGCTCGCCACCATCGAGTACAACTTCCCGGCCCGGCAGCTGCTGAGCGGCTACGTGATCGGCGGCCTCGCGGACTCGGCGCCGCCCGCCGAGCGGCTGCGGCTCCAGCTGGCCGTCGTGGACGCCCTGAGGCGCGCTCCCGGCGTGATCGACGCCGCGGCCGAAAGCTCGCCGGTACTGCCGGGCCGCGTGGTGACCGCCGAGCTGTCGGACTCGACGCGCCTGCTGCCCTCGGCCGAGGTCGTGACCCCCGCCCACCTGCGCACCATGGGCCTGCCGGTGCTCCAGGGCCGGGATTTCAGCCCCGGCGATCTCGTGGGGAACGGTGCCGTCATCCTCAACACGGTCGCCGCCGCTCGGCTGTACCCGCGCGGGAACGCCGTCGGACGGATGCTGAAGCTCGGCGCGCCCGCGTCGGACGCGCCGTGGGTTCCGATCGTCGGCGTCTGCCGAACGGCGCTGACGCCGGGCTTCGAGCTGACGGACCTGCGGGCCGAGCCGGAGGTCTACGTCGTGCGCGCCGGCAGCGTCGGGACGGGCGTGCGCCTGACGGTGCGGGTCGCCGGCGACCCCGGCCAGCTGGTCGTGCCGTTGCGCCGCGCGGCCCGCGCGGCGGTGCCGAGCGGTGACGCCGAGCTGTTCCCGTACCTGCAGGGGCGGCAGAGCGCGGTCGAGGCCCGAGCGTTCCTGGCCCAGATCTTCGTGGCGATGGGCTCCTTCGCCCTGGTGCTCGCCGCCATCGGCATCTACGGCGTCATGGCCTACACGGTGACGCGGCGGCTGCGCGAGTTCGCGGTGCGCGTGGCCCTCGGCGCGGAGCGGCGGGACCTGGTGAGGACGGTGCTCCACGACGGCGTGGTGATGACGCTCGCCGGCACGGGACTCGGGGCGTTCGTGGCGCTGTGGACCTCGTTCCTCCTCCAGAACGTGCTCGAGAACGTGTATCCGACCGACGCCCCGACGCTCGTCGCGGCGGAGGCGGTCCTGCTGCTGGTCACGGTGGCCGCGTGCCTCGCGCCGGCCTACCGCGCCGCGAGGGCCGACCCCGTCGAGATCCTGCGGGCGACGTAGGCCGCGCGTCGGGACGACGTCACTTCGCCTTTGCCAGCCCGGCCACCATCGCCGCCAGCTTGTCGAGGATCTCGTTCCAGCCCGCATCCTCTCCCACGTCCCAGTGACTGCGCCGGAGCGTCAGCTTCGTCCGGCCACCGCCGAGCTGCTCGAACGTCACCACGTCGCGCACTTCGACGTCATTGGGGTCCGCGGGTGCGACCTTGCCGTTCTTGTCGGCATAGAACAGCACGGCGACGATCCTCTCGGGGGCCACGATCTCCGTGAACTCGCCGCCAGTCCAGAACTCCCGACCGTCGGGCGCTCTCATGCAGAAGAGGTACCGCCCTCCCACGCGGAGATCGATCTCGCAGGACGGAGAGGTGAAACCCCTCGGCCCCCACCATTGCATCACCAGCTTCGGGTCGGTCCACGCCTTCCACACCAGCTCGCGCGGGGCGTCGAAGATCCTGGTGATCACGAGATCGTGCAGGAGGTTCGTCGTGCGTTCCGCCATGGTTCACCTCCGTTTCTTCAGGTTCGCGAGAACGGCATCCAGCTTGTCGAAGCGCTCTTCCCAGAAGCGACGATAGTCGAGCGCCCAGTCGCTGACCGCCTTGATCGCTTCGGGCCTCAGCGTACACACGCTCTCCCGCCCACGCTTCGTCTTCCTCACGAGCCGTGCGCGTACCAGGCAGGCGACGTGCTTCGAGATCATCTGCTGCGAGACGGCAAACGGCTCGGTCAATCCGTGGACGGACGCGGGACCCTGCGAGAGCCTCTTGATCAAGGCCCGCCTGGTCGGGTCCGACAACGCCGCAAAGGCGGTCCCCAACGTATCCACAACCGTACGGTAGTGGATATTCCCACCGGCGTCAAGCGATCGGGCCGCCCGGCGGTCGGGGGCGCGAGGCCGGCGGCATCGGTGGGCCGGCCAGGGCAGGGAATGCCGAGCATCGGACGCCATGTTCGCTTCCGGGACGGCCCGTCCCGGAGCCGCGCACCTCCACACCCTCACACCCTACACCCTACACCCACAAGCGCCTGCAGGACATGAGCTTGCCATTGCGCCCCCCTGGGCCCGGGCCTTGCACTTTCATTAGAGACGTGGACATACCTCGCGCACCCGTCAACAAGAAGCGCCGCCGGACACTGTACGCCGTCGGCGGCGTCGCCGCCGTCGCCCTCGTCACCGTCGCGCTGAGCCGGCTCAGGCCGGCCGCGCCCTCGGTGGACCGCGCCACGCTGGTGATCGACACGGTCAAGCAGGGCGCGATGGTGCGCGACGTGCGCGGCCCCGGCACGCTCACGCCCGAGTCGCCGACCTTCATCTCCGCCGTCACGAGCGGCCGGGTGGACCGGGTGTACCTCCGGCCCGGGGCCAAGGTCCAGGCCAGCACGGTGCTGCTCGAGATGAGCAACCCGGACGTGGAGCTGCAGGCGCTGTCGGCCGACCAGGCGGTGTCGGCGGCCCAGGGTGCGCTGGTGACGCTGCGCACGTCGCTCGAGAACCAGCGGCTGACGCAGGAAGGCGTGGTGGCGCAGGCGCGCTCCGCCTTCCTCGACGCGCAGCGCACGGCGATGGCGGCCGAGAGCCTGGCGCAGCGCGGGCTCATCGCGTCGTTCGACCTCAGCAAGGCGCGCGACCAGGTGGGGGTGGCGCGGAGCCAGGTGGACATCGAGCAGCGGCGCCTGGCGGTGATCGCCGGCTCGGTGGACAGCCAGATCGCGCTCCAGAGGGACCAGGTCGAGCGGCTGCGCGCCATCTCCCGGTTCCAGCAGGGGCGCATCGCGTCGATGCACGTGACCGCCGGCGCGGCGGGCGTGCTCCAGGACCTCAACCTCGAGGCGGGGCAGTGGGTGCAGGCGGGCCAGCAGCTCGCCGAGGTGGTCGAGCCCAGCCGCCTGAAGGCGGTGCTGCGCGTCGCCGAGACCCAGGCCGCCGAGGTGGCGCCACTGCAGCAGGCGGCGATCGACACCCGCAACGGCATCGTGCCCGGGCACGTGGTGCGGATGGACCCGTCGGCCCAGAACGGCACGGTGGCCGTGGACGTCGCGTTCGACGGCCCGCTCCCGCAGGGCTCGCGCTCCGACCTCAGCGTCGAGGGCACGATCACCATCGAGCGGCTGACGAGCGTCACCTACGTGGGCCGTCCCGCGTACGGTCAGGCGAACAGCACGGTGGGCCTTTTCAAGCTGGTGGAGGGCGGCGGGTACGCCGTCCGCGTGAACGTGCAGCTCGGCCGCACGTCGGTGAACTCGGTCGAGGTCCTCTCGGGGCTCAAGCCGGGGGACGTGGTGATTCTCTCGGACATGTCGCGCTACGACGCGGTGGATCGCGTGAAGCTGGACTGACCATCAACGGGGAACGGACGATGACCGCAGCGAACGGGCAGACGCTGATCAAGCTCGAGGGCCTGAAGAAGGTCTTCTACACCGACGAGGTGGAGACCCACGCCCTCGAGGACGTGCACCTCGAGGTCAAGCAGGGCGAGTACCTCGCCGTGTCCGGCCCGTCCGGGTGCGGGAAGACGACGCTGCTGTCGATCCTCGGCCTGCTCGACTCGCCGAGCGAGGGCGCCTACGTCCTCGGCGGCGAGCACGTGGCGAACCTCACGGCGTCGCAGCGCGCCAAGATCCGGAACCGGCAGATCGGCTTCATCTTCCAGGCGTTCAACCTGATCGGCGACCTGACGGTGGCCGAGAACGTCGAGCTGCCGCTCACCTACCGCGGGATGCCGTCCTCGGAGCGCGCCAAGCGCGTGCAGGACGCCCTCGAGAAGGTGGGGATGAGCCACCGGATGAAGCACTATCCGTCGCAGCTCTCCGGCGGCCAGCAGCAGCGCGTCGCCGTGGCGCGCGCGGTGGTGGGCGATCCCCTGATCCTGCTGGCCGACGAGCCGACGGGGAACCTCGACTCCAAGAACGGCGAGTCGGTGATGGAGCTGCTGCAGGACCTCCACCGCGGCGGCGCGACGCTGTGCATGGTCACGCACGATCCCCGCTACGCGCGGCACGCTGATCGCACCATCCATCTCTTCGACGGACGGATCGTCGAGGAGTCCGTGGCCGTCGTTTGAGGCGAGTGGGTGTAGGGTGTAGGGGGTAGGGTGTATCCGCCCGCACCCCACACCCACACACCCTACACCCTTACACCCAGCTTCCAGGGCCCCGATCTCGTGGACACTCTGATGCAGGATCTGCGGTACGCCGTTCGGGGACTCCTTCGCAGCCCCGGCTTCACCCTCGCCGTGGTCGTCACGCTGGCGCTGGGCATCGGCGCCAACACCACGATGTTCGGCGTGCTCGACACGCTGCTGCTGAAGCCGCCGGCGGGCGTGCGGGACGCGGGACGCGTGCAGCGCGTCTACTTCCGCCGCCCCAACATGATCACGATCGGCGGCGGGGGAGGTGCCAACCCGAGCACGTCGTTCCCCTCGTACGAGGCGCTGCAGGGCGTCCGCGGCTTCGCCGGCGTCGCGGCGTTCAGCGGCGGCGGCGTGAGCATCGGCACCGGGGCGGAGGCACGCCCGGCCACGATCCGGGCGGTGACCGCGTCGTACGTCCCGCTGCTGGGCGGGACGACGGTGCTGGGGCGGTTCTTCGACTCGACCGAGGACCGGCTCGACGCCGGGCCCGTCGCGGTCGTCAGCCACGCGTACTGGATGCGTCAGATGGGCGGCGACCCGGACGTGCTGCACCGGACGCTCGCGATCGGCCCCTTCCTCTACGCCATCATCGGGGTCGCCTCGCCGGGCTTCACCGGCGCGGAGCTCGACGAGCCCGACGTCTGGCTCCCGATCCGCCAGGCGGTGCCGATCGTCGGCCGCGCCGAGGCGCTGTCGAGCTGGAACTGGTTCTGGGTACAGGCGATCGTGCGACTCGCGCCGGGCGCCACGACCGCGTCGGCCGCCGCCGAGGCGACGGTGGCCGTGCAGCGCGCGGTTTCGGCGGCGCCGGAGCCGCTGGGCGCGGGGCCGCGGCGGGGGCCGCCGCGCGCCGGGAACGACCAGGTGGTGCTCGGCCCGATCCAGGCGGCGCGCGGCCCCGGGATGACGGACGACGCGCGGGTGGCGCTGTGGGTGGGCGCGGTCGCGCTCGCGGTGCTGCTGGTGGCGTGCGCCAACGTGGGCAACCTGCTGCTGGCGCGCGCGCTGCGGCGCCGCACGGAGCTGGCGGTCCGGGCCGGCCTCGGCGCCGGCCGCCGCGCCCTGGTGCGGCAGGTGCTGGTCGAGAGCCTCGTGCTGGCGCTCGTGGGCGGCGCCGCCGCGCTGCTCGTCGCGCTGTGGGGCGGGGCCGCCGTGCGTGCCTGGCTGCTGCAGAGCCCGGCGCCCGGCGCGTCGGTGCTGGACCCGCGGGTGCTCGGGTTCACGACGCTGGCAGCCCTCGTCACGGGACTCCTGGCCGGCGTGGCGCCGGCGTGGCAGGCCGGCCGCACCGACCTTTCGGGCGCGCTGAGGAGCGGCGGCCGCGACGTGAGCCCGACGCGCGGGCGGCTGCGCTCGGCGCTGCTGGCGACGCAGGTCGCCCTGACGCTGGTGCTGCTCGTGGGCGCCGGGCTGTTCGTGCGCAGCCTCAGGCACGCGCAGACGCTCGACTACGGCTTCGACGTGGACCACCTGCTGCTGGCCAACGCGCAGCAGCGGGGCGGCAACGTCTCCATCTCGCGCCAGCTCGCCGCGTCGCCCGAGGGCCCGGTGGACCCGCAGAGCGCGCGGCTGCTCCGGATGCGCGACAGGATCCGCGCCAACCCGCTGGTGGCCGGTGCGGACGCGCTGGTCGGCATGCCGTACCAGTCCGTCATCATGATGTCCATCCGCGTGTCGGGGCGCGACACCCTGCCGCGCCTCGCGGGTGGCGGCCCGTTCATGCTGGCGGTGACGCCGACCTACTTCGCCACCGTGGGCACGCGCATCCTCCGCGGCCGCGGCTTCACCGACGGCGACGTGAAGGGCTCGCTGCCCGTCACGGTCGTGGACGAGTCGTTCGCCAAGTTCGCCTGGCCGGATCGCGATGCGATCGGGCAGTGCCTCTTCCTGGGCGACTCGACGTGCATCCAGGTCGTCGGCGTCGTCGCGGACGTCAGGGGCCGCTCGGTCACGCAGGCGCAGTCGTTGAACTACTACCTGGACTTCCTGCAGCAGCTGCAGCCCCCCATGATGCCGCTCGACGGGCTGGTGATCCGCACCCGCGGTCCCGCCGCGCAGGCCGCGGCGCAGGTGCAGCACGCGCTCCAGGTGTCCGAGCCCGACCTCCCGTACGTGCGCGTCCAGACGCTGGCCGAGCGCATCGCGCCGCAGTGGCGCTCGTGGCAGCTGGGCGCGACGATGCTGACCCTGTTCGGGCTGCTGGCGCTGGTGATCGCGTCGCTGGGGCTGTACGGCGTGACGGCCTACGGGGTCGCGCAGCGCACGCAGGAGATCGGCGTCCGCATCGCGCTCGGCGCGGGCCGGCGCGACGTCGTGGGCCTCGCGGTCGCGCAGGCGCTGCGGGCGACCGCGATCGGCGCGGCGATCGGCATGCTGCTCGCCTTCGCGCTCGGCCGCGCGGTGGCCGCGCTGCTGTTCGGCATCAAGCCGCTCGATCCCCTGAGCGTCCTCGGCGGCGTCGCGGTGCTGGTCGCCGTGGCGGCGGCGGCGGCGTGGCTCCCGGCGCGCCGCGCCGCGGGGATCGATCCGATGCAGGCGTTGAGAACGGAATAGAAGCAGGGTGTGGGGTGTGAGGGTGTCGGGTGTAGCCACCCCTCCCTCACACCCTACACCCTTACACCCTTACACCCGGTCTGTCATGATCGCGATCCGGAACCTCGAGAAGAGCTACGACACCGGCGGCACGAAGACGTACGTCCTGCGCAACGTCGACTTCGACGTCGCGGCCGGCGAGTTCGTCACCATCATGGGGCCGTCGGGGGCGGGGAAGAGCACCCTGCTCGCCATCCTCGGCATGCTCGACGGGCAGTGGACGGGCGCGTACGACTTCCTCGGCGAGCCGGTGCACCAGCTGTCGGTGAAGCAGCGCAACGAGCTCCACAAGAAGCACGTCGGCTTCGTGTTCCAGCAGTACCACCTGATCGACGACCTCACCGTCGAGGAGAACCTCGACGTGCCGCTCTCGTACCGGAACGTCCGGAAGAGCGAGCGGCAGGCGATCGTGGCCGACGCGCTCGACCGGTTCCAGATCGTGGCCAAGAAGAAGCTGTTCCCGAGCCAGCTCTCGGGCGGGCAGCAGCAGCTCGTGGCGGTGGCGCGGGCGATCGTCGCCAAGCCGGAGCTGCTCCTCGCCGACGAGCCGACCGGCAACCTGCACAGCTCGCAGGGCCGCGAGATCATGGAGCTGTTCACGAAGCTGAACCGCGAGGGCACGACGATCGTGCAGGTCACGCACTCGGAGACCAACGCGGCGTACGGGAACCGGGTGGTGAACCTGATGGACGGATGGATCGTGAAGTAAGGCGGGTGTGAGGGTGTAGGGTGTGAGGGTGTCGTCCACCCTACACCCCACACCCTACACCCTACACCCAGCGGGTCGGAGCGTGATTCAGTGGATGCGCTGATTCAAGATCTGCGCTACGCCGTTCGTACGCTGCGCAAGAGTCCCGGCCTCGCCGCCCTCGCGATCCTCTGCATGGGGCTCGGCGTCGGGGCCGTGACGAGCATGTACAGCACCGCCGAGGCCTTCACGCTGCGGCCGCTGCCGCAGGTGACGGATGCGTCGCGGGTGGCGCACGTGTGGGAAGGCCGCGCGTCCAACCCCGCCAACTACGACCAGATGAGCGCCGCGGCGCTGCGGGAGCTCCGCGGCCTCGGCGTCTTCGGCGGCGTGACGGGCATGCAGTACTGGAGCGCCAACATCGTCGGGACGGACCTCCCGGAGCAGGTGGGCGGGGCGCGGGTCTCGGCCGGCGCGCTGCACACCCTCGGCCGCGTGCCGTTCCTGGGCCGGGACTTCACCGCGGCCGACGACGAGCCGGCGGGGAGCCACGTGGTGCTGCTCGGCTACGGCCTGTGGCAGCGGCGGTTCGGCGGCGACCGCGGGATCGTCGGGCGGGTGGTGCGGATCAACGGCGAGGGCTACACCGTCGTCGGCGTGCTGCCGGAGGACTTCTCGTTCCCCGCGGGCACGGAGCTGTGGGCTCCGCTCGCGTTCGACGCCGCGGCGTGGGCCGACCGGACCGCCCGCAACGTGTTCGTCCTGGCGCGGCTCGCGCCGGACGTCTCGGAGCGTTCGGCGGAGGCGGCCGCCGCGCAGCTCGGCGCCCGCCTCGCCGCCACCTATCCCTCGGTGAGCGCCGACATCGTGATCCGGGCCGAGCCGGCGGTGCGGTACTTCGGTCAGGGCCCGCGGCCGTTCATGAACGTGCTGCTCGCGGCCAGCCTGTTCGTGCTGCTGATCGCCTGCGCGGACGTGGCGAACCTGCTGCTGTCGCGGGCCACGGCGCGTCAGCGCGAGCTGGCGATCCGCATCGCCCACGGCGCCTCGCGCGCGCGGATCGTGCGCCAGCAGCTGACGGAGAGCGTCGTCATCGCGCTCGCCGGCGGCGCGCTGGGCGTGCTGTTCGCGGGCTGGGGACTGAGCGGCCTCGCGGCCAGCGTCCCGGTCGAGGTGCGCGCGTACATCCCGGGCTTCGGCGAGCTGCACCTCGACGCGCGCGCCCTGGTCCTTACCCTCGTGGTGGCGGTCGGCTCGGGCATCCTGTTCGGGATCGTGCCCGCGTTCGCGGCCGCGAAGGTGGACGTGCAGGGGGCCCTGAAGGAGGGCGCGCGCGGCGACGTCGCCGGGACGCGGTCGGGCGGCGGGCGCCTGCGGAGCGCGCTGGTCGTAGCCGAGGTCGCGCTGGCCCTGATGCTGCTCGTCGGCTCGGCCCAGACGCTCGGCACCTGGCGCCGGCTGGCGATGACGGACCCCGGGTTCCGCACCGACGGCGTGCTCACGCTGGGCGTGTCGCTGCCGCGGGCCGACTACCCGGGGGACAGCGACGTCGTCCGCTTCTACCGGAATCTCGAGGACCGGCTTGCGGCGCTGCCCGGCGTCACCGCGGTGGGCGCCACGACCATCCTGCCGCTCTCCTGGAGCGAGGACCGGCGCGGCGTCACGGTGGAGGGCAGCACGCCGCGGCGGCCCGAGGACGTGCCGCGGCTGGGACTGCGCCTGGTGTCGCCCGCCTTCCTCGCGGCGCTCCAGATCCCGCTCCTCCGGGGCCGCGCGCTCCTCCCGACCGACGACGCGGCCGCGCCGGCCGTCGCGGTCGTGAGCGAGGCCGGGGCGAAGCTCCTCTGGCCGGGCGCGGACCCGGTGGGCCGCCGGTTCCGGGTGGCCTCGGACCAGTGGGTGGAGGTCGTGGGCGTCGTGGGCGACGTGCGCGGCAACCCGCTGATGGGCGGCGAGTCCCGGCTGGCCGTGTACCTCCCCGAGCGGCAGCGCCCGGCGCGCGCCACGTCGCTGGTGCTGCGCGCGGCGGGCGATCCCGCGCAGCTCACGCCGCTGGTGCAGCGCGAGATCGGCGCGCTCGACTCCCGGCTCGCGGCCGGGAGCGTGCTGCCCATGCGCCGCGTCATCGCGATGGCGCTCTCGCCGCAGAGCGCGACCGCCCAGACGCTCGCCGTCGCCGCCGTGATCGCGGTCCTGCTGGCGTGCATCGGCCTCTACGGCGTGATGGCGTACAGCGTGTCGCGGCGCACCCAGGAGATCGGGGTGCGCGTCGCCCTCGGCGCGAGCGCCGGCGGCGTGGTGCGGCTGGTGCTGCGGCAGGCGCTGATCCTCACGGGCCTCGGCGTGGTGATCGGCGCCGCGGGCTCGCTCGCGTTGAGCCGCGGCCTCCAGGCGATCCTGGTGGGCTCCCGCGCGGGCGACCCGCTGATCCTCGCGCTGGTGGCCGCGCTCCTCGGCGCGGTCGCGGCCTCCGCGAGTGCGGCGCCGGCGCTGCGGGCGGCGCGGGTGGATCCGATGGAGGCGTTGAGGAGCGAATGATGGCCATGGACACGCTGATGCACGACCTCCGCTACGCCGCCCGCTCGTTGCGGCGCACGCCGCTCTTCACCCTCGGGATCGTGGCGACCCTGGGCCTCGGCATCGGCGTCAACGCCGCGGTCTTCGGGGTCGTGGACCGGCTGTTCCTCCGGCCGCCCGCCGGCGTCCACGGCGCCGACCGCGTGGTCCGCCTGTACGTCCGGCGCACCGACCCGTTCTTCGGCGTCAACACGCAGGGCATCGGGCAGTACCCGGCCTTCGCCGACATCCGGGACAGCCACGCGTTCGCGCACGTCTCGGCCGTCACGCCCCGGGACATGAGCCTCGGGCGCGGCGCGGACGCCGTCTCGGTGAACGTCGCCGCCGTGTCGTGGGATTACTTCGCCACGCTGGGCGTCGGGGCGGAGGCGGGCCGCCTGTTCGTGGCCGGCGACGACGACCCGGGCGCGGCGCGGACCGTCGTGCTCACCGACGCGTTCTGGCGCGCGCACTACGGGGCGGATGCGAGCATCGTCGGTCGGCAGATCCTGGTGGGGGCGGCTCCGGCCACGGTCGTCGGCGTGGCGGCGCGAGGATTCCGCGGCATCGACCTGAGCCCGATGGACATGTTCATGCCCATCCGCGTCGTGGCGGCGGAGATTGCGAGCCCGGAGGCGCTCACCAGCCGGGGCTGGTGGTGGATGGACGCCATCGCGCAGCTCCGGCCCGGTCAGCGGGCCGAGGAAGCCGCGGCGCGGGCGACGCTGGCGTACCGCCGTGGTTCGATGGACAAGGCGGACAGCACGGCCACCGCGCTGACCGGACCGATCCAGCAGGCGCGCGGCCCCGAGGCGTCGAGCGACGCGAAGGTCTCCGCGTGGATCGGCTTCGTGGCGCTCGCGGTGCTGCTCATCGCCTGCGCCAACGTCGCCAACCTGCTGCTGGCGCGCGGCGTGACGCGGCGGCGCGAGCTGGCGGTGCGGGCCGGCCTCGGTGCCGGGCGCGGCGGGCTCGTCCGCATGCTGCTGGCCGAGTCGCTGGTGCTCGCGGCGGCGGGCGGCGCCGCCGCGCTCGCGCTGGCGGCGTGGAGCGGCGCGCTCGCACGCGGCTTCCTCGTGCCCGATCTCCCCGCCGACACGCCGATCCTCGACCCGCGCCTGGTGGCGTTCACGGCGCTCGCCGTGGCGGTCACCGCGCTCCTGATCGGCGTCGTGCCGGCCGTGCAGGCCAGCCGCACCGATCTCACCGAGTCGCTCAAGAGCGGGGGACGCGGCGCGACCCAGCGCGGCGGACGGACGCGGGCGGCGCTGCTCGCCGTCCAGGTCGCGCTCACCCTGGTGCTGCTGGTGGGTGCCGGCCTGTTCGTGAGGAGCCTGCGCAACGTCGAGCACATCGACCTCGGCTTCGACCCGAACCGCGTTCTCGAGGCCAGGGTGGACATGACCGCGGCCGGCTTGAGCGGCACCGAGGCCGACGCGACGTACCTGCGCATGCTGGACCGCGTCCGCCGCCTGCCCGGCGTCGCCGGCGCGGCCGCCATGCAGTCGCCCTACCACTGGGCGTGGGCGATCACGCTGCGGGCCCAGGGCGTGGACTCGCTGCACCGACCGGCGACGGGAGGGCCGTACATCAACGCCGTCACGCCGGGCTACTTCGAAACGCTCGGCACGCGGCTGGTGCGAGGCCGGGAGTTCACGGACCAGGACGGCGCCGGCAGCCCGCGGGTCGCGATGGTCAACGCGACCATGGCGAAGGGGCTGTGGCCGCGCGAGAGCGCGATCGGCAAGTGCCTCTATCTCGGCTCGGACACCACGAAGGCGTGCACCGAGGTGGTCGGCGTGGTGGGCGACGTCGCGAGCAACGGCGTGACCCAGGGCGAGATGTGGAACTACTACGTGCCGTTCGCGCAGGCGCACCTGGCGAGCACGATGGTGGCGCACCTCAACGGCCTGGCCGTCCGCTCGCGGACCGGTGCCGACGAGATCGCGGGCGCGGTGCGCCGCGAGATGCAGGCCGCCGGGAGCCTGCCGTACGCACAGGTCCGGAGCCTCGCCGACCGCATCGCGCCGGACCTCCGCTCCTGGCGCCTCGGGGCGACGGCGTTCACCGCGTTCGGCGCCCTCGCCCTCGTCATCGCCGCGATGGGGGTCTTCGCGGTCATCTCGTACTCGGTCAGCCGCCGCACCCAGGAGATCGGGGTGCGCATGGCGCTCGGCGCCCCGGCGGCCCAGGTGGCGCGGATGGTGCTGGGACAGGGCCTGCGCGCCGCGGCGGTGGGGGTGGTGCTCGGCGCCGGCGCCGCGTGGGCGCTGGGCCACGGAGTCCGGGCGCTGCTGTACGGGGTGGCGCCGGGCGACCCGCTGGTGCTGGGGACGACCGCGCTCGTGCTGGTGACGGTGGCGGCGCTGGCGGCGTGGCTGCCGGCGCGGCGCGCGGCCCGGATCGATCCGATGGTGGCGTTGAGGGCGGAGTAACGGTCGGCTACTCCGGCACGCCGCTCGTTGCCAAGCTCGGCATCAAGCCGGGCGCGTCGGTGCTGATCCTCGAGGCGCCGAGAGGCTACGCGAAGACGCTCGGCGCGCTGCCCGCCGGCGTCTCGCGACCCAAGGCGCTGAAGAGCGGCCTCGATGTCATCCACCTGTTCGTCACCAGGCGCGCCGATCTCGAGCGCAGGTTCGCGTCCCTCGCGAAGGCGCTCGCGCCCGCCGGCATGCTGTGGGTGTCCTGGCCCAAGAAGGCGTC
>Ga0187779_10000744_pt1 | contig 21476 bp, 20 predicted proteins | sample 1015_Q2_SP10_10__FD_132435 | JGI IMG/M metagenome (GOLD analysis project Ga0187779, IMG submission 132435) | Tropical peat soil microbial communities from peatlands in Department of Meta, Colombia - 1015_Q2_SP10_10_MG | ecosystem: Environmental > Terrestrial > Soil > Wetlands > Peat | place... | reverse complement strand
GGGTACTGCCGCACATTCAACGTCTTCATCGCCTGCAACCCGGCGATGAGAATGACGAAGCTGACGACCATCGCCAGCACCGGCCGCTTAATAAAAAGATCGGTAAACGATTTCATTTCGATCCTGAAATTGCTACGAATCGGCCGGAGTCGGATTCAACTGCGGTTTGGGCGCGAGATCGTTGTTAACGGTCACGGACATGCCATTACGGAGTTTAAACACGCCGGTGCTCACTACTGTCTCACCGGCTTTCAGTCCCTCATTGATCGAAACAAAGTCGCCGCGCGCTTCGCCCACTCGGACAAATTGCTGTCTGATCGCCTGAGATTCTTTTCCAGTCTTTGGGTCCTGCTGCTTCTCGATTACGAAAACGGAATTGCCGTAGGGCGCATAAGAGACGGCGCTCCCCGGAATGACGAGCGTTTTACTTTTCTCTGGTAAAATCACGTCCACTTTCACGAACATGCCCGGACGCAACGCGCGATCGGGATTCTCCAGAGTTGCCTGGACACCGACATTTCTTGTCACGGTATCGACCATCGAATTGATGGCGGTGAGCTTTCCCTTGAACTCACGGTCGCCGATCGCATCGGTGTGGACTCGCACTTCGAAACCGGTTGCCAGTCGGGAGAGCTGTTGCTGGGGCAGCGCAAAATCGACATAGACCGGATCGAGCGCAGTCAGTTGCACGACTGGCGCTCGCGCATCAATCGATTGACCGACATTGACCTGGCGAATACCAAGCTGGCCGTCGAACGGCGCGCGTACTTCCTTCTTGGTGATGAATGCGCGCATGTTATCGACCGCACCTTGTTTCTGCCCGAAGGCAGACTCCGCTGAATCTAGTTCCTGCTTGGATACAACCTTACGCCCGGCCAGGTCCCGCTCCCGCAGCAAATTGGCGCGGGCCAGTTCGAGATCGGCTTCGGCGGTGTGCACCTGAGCTTCTTCGGATGAAGTGTCGAGCCTCATCAAGACATCGCCTTTTTTTGCAACTGCTCCGTTTTGAAAATTGATCTGAGCTACCACTCCACCCAGTTCGGTCGAGACGATCGCACCTTGCACCGCCGACACCGAACCGACTGCGGACAATGTTGGCGCCCAGTCTTCTTCTTTGACCGATGCGCTTGTGACCGCCGTCGGGGGTATCGTCCTGGGCATGCTCATCATTGTTCCGATTTGCAACGCTTTGATACCCAGCAGCACAACCAACAATCCGATCAGGCCGCCAATCGCTAGAAAAAGGGGCTTTCGCTTCGATTTCATCTTTAAGTGTGCCATCGGCTTTGCCACATCATGCATACGCTGGTTCTTCTTTCAGTCTAAACAACAACCGCCACAATCGCCGTGTCACCTCCAACTGTCGTGTGCGTCGTTCGGCGGCCGTCATTTCCTGCGGTTGCAAAATGTCCCGCATCAACATTCCGCGCGCGACCGCAAAAATCAGCTCCGCTTGTTCGTTAGGCGTAAGCCCATGCGTGGCGTGAGACGCCTCCGGCGAGCGCGCAATCAAATCGATTAAACCGTTCATTGCGGTCTCCAAAACATCGCGAACCAAATTGGCCACTTCCGGATTCCGGGCCGCCTCGGCGTAGAGATCGACCACGAATGCCGAGAGCAGGCGGGGCTCTTCTTCACAACAATGCGCAGTGAAGAGAATTTCGAGCGATTCCAGCAACGTCGGCGCCTGGCGGGCACGTTCCAGCACCTCCTGAATTTCCTGTTTGTGCCGGTCGGCCATCGCGGAAATGACCGCTTCCTTGTTAGCGAAGTAGCGATAAATCAGGCCGACACTGATGCCGGCTTCGGCGCTAATGTCGTGCATGCTCGCCTGGTGAAACCCGCGTTTGGCGAAGCAGGCCATCGCCGCCTGCATAATTTGCTCACGGCGATCTTGAATTGGTTCAACTTGGGGCAGGGACATGGGATCCAACAATGAATGAACGTTCATTCATTGTCAAATCCACCCCAGCCGATCTTAACTCGGCCCTGTTCCGTGGTCGGCAACCGCTATCGCTGGAGGCTGCTGCCCTTCATCGATTTGTAATCGACCAGTTTGCTGGGCAAATTGCCAGATCGAGACCACCACGCTCAAGGCCGCGAGCAGATAAATCGTAATTTCAAAGATTCCCCGGCTCCTCTCCTCTGAGCGAACCAACATCGAATAGGTCGTCATACCTTTAAGACGTCGCTCATTCCCTTTTTTGTTTAGTCGCTTCGTTTTGAAGTTCATCATTTGCATCAAAGATTGGATGCGCGCCGCAATGATTTGGATTCAAAATAAAACGCTCAGTGAATTTCCGGTGACGGGGCGATATCTGGTGGGAGTTTCCGGCGGACGCGATTCGGCCGTTCTCCTTCACCATCTGATCGGACTCGACTACAAAAAACTCATCGTTTGCCACTTCAATCACAGGCTGCGGGGCCAAGAGAGCGCTACCGATGCTCGTTTTGTCGAACGGCTCGCGGCACGGTACCAGCTTGATCTCGCTACCGGATCGGCCAGCGTGCGCGCGCTAGCCGCGAGAAATAAGATTTCAGTCGAAACAGCGGCGCGGCAGGCACGTTACGAATTCTTTGCGCAAGCCGCAAAACGAAAGCACTGTCGCACAATCTTTCTTGGCCATCACGCTGACGACTTGGTTGAGACGTTTCTGATCAATCTTTTCCGCGGCGCGGGCCTGAGCGGTCTGGGCTCGATCCGGGAAGTATCTGCGCGCGAAATCACCGGGGTTCGTCTCACCGTTGTTCGGCCGCTCTTGAATGTTTGGCGAACCGAGATCGACGAATACATTCGCGCGCATCGGCTGAAGTTTCGCGAGGACAAATCGAACCGGGATCTGACGCCGTTGCGCAATCGGATCCGCCGCCGCGTGATTCCGTACTTGGAAAAAACCCTTGGCCGAAACATTCGGCAAAATATCTGGCGAACGGCGACCATCGCTGCAGAGGAGGAAAATTTTTTCGAAACGCTTCTGCCGCAAAATCTCGGCGCCACCGCGCTGGCAGTTGAGCCGTTGCGCAAAACAGCGCCAGCGGTACAACGGCGGATGCTTCGGAAATGGCTTCAGGCCGCGAACGTTGAGGAGGTAAGCTTTGATCTGATCGAGCGCGTTCGCTCGCTGCTTGATCTTGCGAATCGCGTGGCCAAAACAAATCTTCCCAAAGACCGACATGTTCGCCGCCGCGCAGGCAAACTCTTCGTGCAGTAATTATTCTTTAGCGGCGCTCCGCCAGCGTCGTATTAATTTTCCGACGGTCATAGACCGCCGCTGCAACTCGTGGCTTAATTGATTCGGAATGAATCCCGAAATACGTGTCCGTTTTGCGCCGTCCCCGACAGGCTATCTGCACATCGGCGGCGCGCGCACCGCGCTCTTCAACTGGCTTTTCGCGCGCCATCACGGCGGCAGATTGATCTTGCGAATCGAGGACACCGACCTCAAACGCAACACGGAGGAAGCCGCGGCGGCGATTTACGAAGGTTTGCAGTGGCTCGATCTTAATTGGGATGAAGGGCCACATGTTGGCGGCGATTTCGGTCCGTATTTCCAAAGCCAGCGCACCGACATTTACGAGCGCTACTTAAAAAAACTTCAGGACGGCGGCCACATTTTCGAAGATCAGGGCGCGTTACGTTTTCGTTCGCCGCGGGAACATGTGGTCGTGAGCGATCTTGTTTGTGGCAAAATCGATTTCGACCTGACCAATCCCGGAACCCATCCAGACATGACGGTCAGGCGACCTGACGGTTCCTGGATTTTCCATTTCGTCAACGTAATCGACGACATCGAGATGAAAGTGTCGCACGTGATTCGCGGTGAAGATCATCTTTCAAATACGCCGAAACATATCGAGCTGTATCGGGCGCTCGGCGCAACGCCTCCGCAGTTTGCACACATTCCGCTGATCCTGAACCGCGACGGTTCTAAAATGAGCAAGCGAGACGAGGGCGCGCGCCTTGTCACTTACATCGAGCAGGGTTACGTGCCTGAAGCCGTTCGCAATTATCTTTGCCTCCTTGGCTGGTCGCCGAAGGACAATCGAGAAAAAATCGACATCGAAGAAGTCGTCAAGCTGTTCGAACTGGGAAAAGTGAATCGTCGCAATGCGGCGTTCGATCTCGACAAATGTTTTTGGCTTAACGGCCAATACATCGCGCAAATGTCGCTCGACCGGTTCGTCGAACTCGGCCGTCCGTTTATTGAGAAAGCCGGGATTGCGGTCTCTGACGAAAAATATCTGCGCAGTGTCCTGGCAATCGTGAAAGAGAAGATCAAGCTGTTAAAAGATCTGCCGGAGTGGACCTCGTATTTCTTCACCGAAAATTACGAATTCGAATCGGCTTCTGTGGAGAAGGTCTTTGGCAAGCCGGAAGCGGCCGGGCATCTTGCGACACTGCGCGAAAAATTTAGTAAAGTGAACGACTGGAACGTCGGGAATCTCGAGTCCGTGCTGAAAAATTTAGCGCAAACAGTTGGCTGCAAAACCGGCGATCTCGTTCATCCCGCGCGAATCGCTGTTAGCGGTCGCGCCGTTGGCCCCAGCCTTTATCACATGCTTGAAGTAATGGGCAAACAGCGCGTTCTGGCTCGTTTCGATCGGATGCGAGCACAACTGGGCATCGAATGAAGAGGAATTTCGTTGTAGCCACGGTCCTCAGTCTGCGTGCGTCTTTGAGCCCCGACTGAACGAGGCGGCTACATCCTTTACATGAAAAGGAAACGCGTTGGCACGAAGAAAGTTTACACGCTCGCCGATCTGAAGAGGTGGGATAATAAGACAGTTCGACTCGGCGTTTTCGGCGATCCGGTAGAACACTCGCTTTCACCATCGATGCAGAACGCGGCCCTGATGCACTGCAACATCAACGCGCAATATGCGCGATTTCACATTTTACCTAACGAATTGCCGGAAGCGTTCGAACTCATTTCCACATTGGATTTCATTGGAATCAATTTGACGTTGCCGCACAAAATGGCTGCGTCTGCATTGGTGGATCGGCTGGACGACGACGGGAAACGGATTGGCGTGGTGAACGTGGTTAAGATCGAAAATGGCAAACGAAACGGTTTCAACACCGACGGTCGCGGTTTTGCGCGCGCGATCAGGGAAGAATTTTCTGTCGATCTCCGCGATCTACGAGTCATGATTTTAGGTGCCGGTGGTGCGGCACGCGCAATCGCCCTGCAATGTGCGAAGGAAAACTGCGAAAGGCTGGTCATTGCAAACCGCACATTCGAAAAGGGAAAGCTGCTGGCTGACGAGGTGCATGAGTTTTTTCAGGGGCCGAGAGTCTTAGGTCCGGTGCCGCGTTTACAGGCAATCGCCTGGGATGAACAGGCTTTTAGATTTCAAATCGCGAACGTCGATTTGATCGTGAACGCGACTCCGATTGGCTTGCGTGGGAGCGACCGGTCGCCGATTTCTGCGCGATTGATCGCGCCACACCTGATGGTTTACGACACCGTCTATTCAAGCGAGCGCACTCCCTTGGTTCTCGCCGCCTTGGAAGCAGGCGCTCGGGCTGCCGACGGACTTGCGATGTTGCTGCACCAGGGCGCGCTGGCATTTGAAATTTGGTTTGAACGCCAGGCGCCGCTTGAAGTAATGCGTGCTGCGGTTCGCTGGCCACGGCGGAGCCCGTTCGGGGCGGAAGCAGGCTAGGCATTTTCGCGCGCCATTTCCGCGCCGCGTTTGGTGGCTGCTTCAATAGCCGCAATCAAACTCGCGCTCGTTCCGAGCCTGTCCATCACTGCAAGTCCGGCAGCAGTGGTTCCTCCAGGAGTCACCACCATTTTGATCAACTCTTCCGGAGTCATTTTAGTTTCGGTGGCCAATTGGGCTGCGCCAAGAACAGTCTGAGTCGCGAGGCGCAACGCCATTTCCGGCGCGAGTCCCATTTTCTCGCCGCCTTGCGCGAGTGATTCGATGATTTTGTAGACAAAAGCCGGCGCGCTGCCAGCGAGTGCGGTGACGGTGTCGATCTGTTTCTCATCGACCTCCACGACAACGCCCAGGGCGTTGAAGATTTTCCGCGCAAGGTCGACATCTTCGCGGGTAGCGCGGTTTCCAGACGCAATGGCCGTCGCGGCCCGACAAATGGCCGAGGGGGTGTTGGTCAGGGCACGCATAAAACGCGCTTTCGCGATTGATTCCATCGCGCCGGTGCGAACTCCGGCTGCGAGCGAGATGACAAGCTTGTGGTCGATCTTTTGGGCGATTTCTTTAATGACATTCAGAACAAGGCCCGGTTTCACTCCGATGAAAATGGTTTCGGCCCTGTCCGCCAGATTGGCGTTGTCGTTTGCCAAGGCGATTCCGGCTTCGTCCAGCAGCGCGTTGCAGGTTTGCTCGTTTGGCTCGCGAATGACGATTTCGTGCGGTGAGCAAAATCCGGCCCGGATCAGGCCGCGAATGACAGAGCCGGCCAATTTGCCGGCACCGATAAAGCCGAGTGGATACGTTTGAGAAGGCATGCGTTTTCGTTACCGTAATTCATGGTAGCCGCTGCTGTCGATCTGGTTCAAGAATTGTGCGAACTGAAACAGAAGCGCAACGCCGTAATTCTCGCGCATAATTATCAGGTGCCGGAACTGCAAGACGTGGCCGATTTCGTCGGCGACTCGTTAGGCCTGAGCTTTGAAGCAAAAAAAACCGATGCCGATGTGATTTTGTTCTGCGGCGTCCATTTCATGGCCGAGACGGCGAAGATCATCAATCCTCGCAAGCGAGTGGTGTTGCCGGATTTGGAAGCAGGTTGCTCGTTGTCGGAATCCTGTCCGCCGGAAAAGTTGGAGGCGTTCATGAAAGCAAATGCCGACAAAAATTATTACGTCATTGCTTACATCAATTGCAGCGCGGGCGTGAAAGCGCAGGCGGACGTTATTTGCACGAGTGGCAACGCGGACAAGATCGTGCACGCCGCACCGAAAGACCGGAACATTCTTTTTGTGCCGGATCAAAATCTCGGCGGATGGGTGATGGAGCGGACCGGACGCAAAATGGATTTATGGCCGGGAAATTGTTACGTGCACGTCGAATTTACGGCGCGCAGCATCAATGGGATTCGGCAGGAATACCCGAATGCTCCGGTGGTAGCACATCCGGAGTGCACCTATGCCGTGCGGATGCTGGCCGACGAAGTCTGTTCGACCGAAAAAATGGTCGCGTTCTGCAAGAGTTCGCCGGCGCCCGAGATTATCGTGGTTACCGAAGCCGGGATGTTGTATCGATTAAAAAAAGAGATTCCGAGCAAAACCTTCATTCCCGGACCGACTGAAAATTGTTTCTGTGGTGAATGTCGCTTCATGAAAATGAACACGCTCGAAAAGGCGTACGATGCGCTTCTGGAGATGCAGCCGGAGATTGAGTTGCCGGAATCGATTCGAAAACGCGCTGAAGCGCCGATTATGCGAATGCTGGAGTTAAGTAAATAGGTCGATCATTTGTTGCTTCGCAGACGTGAATTGTTTTCGCTTGTCACTATTCACGCGTCACTTTTGACTGCTGACTAATGCAACGACCGTCTCTCTGGCCTTTGCTTGTCGTTTTGCTGCTTGGTCTCTTGTTTTTGAGAGAGCCTCGGTTCCAACGATTTGAAGAGACCTATCTGCAATGGCTAGCCAGAAATTCGCTCCCATCCGGTCCGCCAGTTCCGCTAACCATTGTTGAGATTGAAGGTCAATCTTCCCAGAAGCCGGGTCCGAATCAGCCGCGGCCGCTAGAACTCGCGCTTTTTTTTCAGGGACTTCTGGACTTTCAACCGACCGTAGTTGCGGTTGCGCCGATTTTAGACTGGAACGACCGCCAGAAAGAACAGGAGCAAATTTTTATCGATCAGGCGATGCGTATTCCGAAGCTGGTCCTTGGCGCGGAATTGACGGCCTCGGCAGACCCGGACGCGCCAGTTGCGGAAATTCCGGGATTCGCTCAGGTAAATGGCAAGCGCGGCGACATACCGGAATATTCCGGAATTGCGCGGCAACCGGGCGAAGACGTCCGCGTCATTTCGACTCTCGGATTTGTCAATCTTCCACGCGAAGTAGCGAACGATGTTCGGGTGCCGTTGCTCTTTCAATATCGAGGCGAAGTCATTCCGTCATTCGCTTTGCAGACTGTTTTGCTTTGGCTGCGCACCCCGCTCAATGAAGTTAAAATTGAGATTGGACGCACGATTTCGCTTCCAAACGGGACGAAAATACCAATTCGATCGGACGGCACTATTCTCATCAACCCAAGAATGGATCGTCGCGCGCGCCGGGTCAGATTAAACGAGCTCCTCCTGGCAGCGCAGCAGCACGAAAGTGGCGCGATCTCGACCGGCCTGGAAAATATTCATGACGAGCTCGTTCTGGCGGAAGAGACGAAGAGCGATCATTCGCCGGATTATTTCGCGGCCACCATTGCAACCATTCAAAGCGGGTTATTCGTCAGGCGGGTGAGCTGGATCTTCGATTGCGTCGTCATCGTGATGGTGGCGGCGCTCAGTGGCGCGGTCCGCCAATTTTCGCGGATCGACCTGGTTTTGGGCGCGATCGCTTTCACCGCTGGCTACGGGCTGCTTGATCTCGCAATCTTGTCGCGCTGGTCAATCTGGTTGCCCGGATTTCTGCCGGTCGGTGCGGCCTGGGTGCTCGTAATTTATTCACTCGTTCAACCGAAAACAAAGGATGCGCCGCGGACGGTTGCGATTGCGCCACCGCCGCCAGTGCCATGAGTGCGAAATCCGAATCAATTGAAACGCGCGTCGGGAGGCTGCAAGCGCCGGGGATTGTCGATCTCCATTTCGATCTCTTGATCGATCTATATGAGAAGCGCAATCGAACGGGCGTTTTGGTTTCGCATTTTCTGCCCGAGTTCGAGACGGGTGGCGTCGGCATTCTCGGAGTCGCAATTTATATCGAGGATCGCTACCTGCCAGAAATGGGGTTGCGCGTTGCGCTTGACCAAGTGGCGCGACTTTATGCCGAAGTCGAGCAAAGCGATCGGTTCGCGATTTGTAAAACGTTCGCGGAAATACAGCGCGCGCGCGGGGCCAACAAAATCGCGCTCCTCATCACGATGGAGGGAGTCGAGCCGTTGGGCGAAGACTTGAACTTGTTGCGCGCGTTTTACGAACTGGGTTTGCGGGTGGTCGGCCTGACGCACGCACGCAGAAACGCGGCTGGCAGCGGCGGTATTTTCAAGTCGAGCGGTTCGTCGAATGATGGACTGACCGCTTTTGGGCGCGATCTTGTCCGCGAATGCGAGCGCATCGGCATTCTGATTGATCTCGCGCACATCAATCCCAAAGGCTTCGAAGAGATTGTCGAGCTGACGACGAAGCCTTTGATTGTTTCGCACACCAACGCGCGAAAATTCTACGATATTGAGCGCAATATCAGCGACGAACAAATCAAACTAATTGGCCAACGCCGCGGCGTCATTGGCGTGAACGCAATTCTCGTCAGCGCCGATCGGCAGAAGAGTACGATCGACCGTTACATTGATCATATCGAACACATGATTGAGCTGATCGGCATCGATTGCGTTGGGATCGGGTTTGATTTTTGCGAATATCTTTTCCAGCAATTGCCGGAGTCGGTCCGGAAAGATTTAGCCGCGAAATTGACCACGCCGCATTTCATTCCGGATCTGACAAACCATTCCCATGCGCCAAATTTCACTCGCAAATTGATTGCCCGCGGTTTCGATGACGAGCAGATCGAAAAGATTTTGTATCGAAATTGGATGCGCGTTCTGGAAGAGCTGCTTTAGACAAGGCCGAGGGCGGGAAATTTTCTTCCAAGCACCGCCTGGCTCGGTGCTTTGAGCCACTGATCCAGCACCGTCCCGTAGACGCTACGGAAGTCAGTATTGAACTTCAAATCGCCGTGATCGAGATCGATCAGGCTGGGATATTTGCCGAACAAACCCGGCTTCACCGCGCCGCCGACAACGAACATTGGCGCGGCCGCGCCATGATCGGTGCCGCCATTGGCGTTTTCCTGAACCCGCCGGCCGAACTCGCTAAAGGTCATGAGCAAGACTCGATTGAAATTCCCTTGCTGTTTCAAATCGCTGATGAAGGCAGCGATCGCGTCGTTGAATTCCGTCATCAAACGTTCGTGACTGTTAATCTGGCCGGCATGAGTGTCGAATCCACCCTGGCTTGCATAATAGACTCGAGTCGACAGACCGCCCGCGATCATTTGCGCAATGATGTTCAAGCTGGCCGACAGCTGACCCGGTGGATACACGATGCTGGATTTGTATTTACGAGCGATTGCCAGGATTTTGTCGGAACTCAACTGCGCGTCGAGGGCGGTGCGCTGCAAAAAATCGAGTGTGCTCAGATCGCTTTTTGTTTTGCCAGCGATTGCACCGATCGACGCGCCACCATTGGCCGAGACGGCAGTTTCTTCGGTACCGCCGTTTTCATTTAATTGCCGAAAGAAAAATTCCTCCGCGCTCATTCGACCGTTGTTCGGCTCGGATGAGCGGAAACGAAACTGCTCCGGTCGCGAAAACGTGACGCCGGTTGGATTCTTCGCGGCGAACGCTTGTGGAGTTTCATCACCAATCGCGACGCCGACAGTTGGATCGGCGCCAGAACAGCAATTATCGAAATAACGGCCGAGCCAGCCGTCGCTCAAGTTGCGATCGGCATCGGAAGCGGTTTGCCAGATCTCAGTCGACCGAAAATGCGACCGATTTGGATTTGGATAGCCGACACCTTGTACAACCGCGAGATGGCCATCGTCGAACAAGGATTTCAGTCCGGTCAGTTTCGGGTTCAAACCGATGTAATTATCGATCCTGAGGATGTTTTCAGGAGCAAAGCGCAAGCGCGGTCGGGCGACGTGATAGGCGTCATCTGCATACGGCACTACCATGTTCAGTCCGTCGTTTCCTCCGGCCATCTGCAAAACAACTAAAACGGTTCCGTCTTTGCCGGTCACCGCCTGCGTTAACGAGTCCGCGGCCATCGCGTCGAGCGTGAAGAATGTTTTTTCCAGAAAAACAGGCAGTGTCCAGGTCGCGGCTGCGCCAAGCATCGAGGTGCGAAGAAATTTGCGCCGCGTTTGCAGTGTTGTTTTCATGATTTGTTTTTGTTAGGCCAATTGAAATTGTGGAGTGCTCATCATTAAATGCACGAGGCCGCGCATCGTCTCATCACTGGTGTCCGGTTTTCGCGCTTCCAGGTACTGCACGAAGGAGCTCGCTTCTTTCTCGGGTGACTGAGTCTGAAAAAACCGGACGCTTAAAAAATCAACCAGGTTCTTCGGTTTTTCGCGCAGATTGTCCGGCACAATTTTGGCGACGTCGACTGGCGCGCGCTTGATCTGCTCGGCCAGGTCGCCCGGTTGCATTCGAAATCCCGGCCCGGCCGCTTTTGCCCGCGCCGCCACTGCTCCGGGCGGCAGCATCGCATCTCCATTGATCAAATAATTCGCGAAGTTGTAGCGGAATAACAAGGTCGATGTGCTGATCCAGGCTTTGCCTCCATCCCAGCCCTTCACATTTGGCGGCGCGAAGAGAATCTGCCCCATTTGGCGCATCGCATTTTGCACAACGATTGGCGAAGGAAGCGGCGCCCCAAGCAGTTTGGAAGTCTGGATAATATATTGGACCGGACTTTTGATCTGACTGCCCATCGCGCGATTGGAATAAAATTCAGCCGAACTGAAGACTTCCTGCATGACCGGACGCATCTCGTAATTGTGCGCGCGGATGCTGCTCGCGATTGCATCAACAATCGCCTCGGAAGGCTCGTCTTCGACGAAAAAGCGCCACAATTTTCGGCCGATGAACTGCGCGCACGCCGGCTTGCTGACGAGAATATTAATGATGTCGTCGCCATTGAGTCCGCCGCTGCGCCCCATAAAATTTTTCGAGCCGAGATCCTGTTGCAGCGGCGCGAACCGAAATTGCTGGGTCGTCATGTCGACCCGGTAACCGGTAAACGCCCGCGCCGAAGCGCGAATGTCGTCCTCGCTGTAGTTCCCAATCCCGACTGTGAACAGTTCCATCAATTCGCGCGCCCAATTTTCGTTTGGATGCTCTCGTCGGCTTTGTTCAAGATCGAGATAGATCATCATCGCCGGATCGCGGGACATTTTCTTTACCAATGTGGCGAAATTACCGAGAGCGCTCCGGCGCAGCGTGTCGTTTTGCAGCCAGAGCCAGTAAGCATCTTTCACTTTCTGTACGCTGGTCGCGAAATGGCCATGCCAGAACAGGGTCATTTTTTCGAGCAGCGGCGCCGGTCCGTTCATCATTCGCTCCAGCCACCAGCGGCGAAGATCAAGAATGTTGTCGCCTTCCATCATCCGGACGGCGCGTGCTTTCCCCTGAAAATTCTCGCCGCGATCCTTTGCCGCCTTAATCTCCATCCGCTGTGCCCGAATGTTTCGCGGATGCGCCCATGCGGGCGGCGGCACGTTTGCGGCATCAGAATTTACATCGATCAGGTCACGAACTGCCAACGAAAGGCCCTTTTTCCTGGTGGCTTCAATCTCATCCGGCGTTCCGCCAAACGACGCGCGATTGAGAAGATGAGCCGCCGTCGATTCATTCCATTGTGAAAGCGATAGGCGTGTCAGCATGTTTATTGAACCGATTGGCTGGGGAACGGTTTCGTATTAATTGAGCTTCCGGTCCTGTTACTCTAGACGCGTTGGCGACAGTTTTGGTTACATCAATCTGAAATCTGAGGCGCCTTTGAAATTTACCAATCTTACTCGCCACACCGAAATTGGCGCGAACGCTTATTATATTGAAGCCCGCGGCAAGCGGCTCGTGCTCGATTGCGGAATGCATCCAAAGTTCGAAGGCGACGAAGCGCTGCCAAATTTGAAAGCGCTGCTAGACCGACAACTCGATGCAATCATCATTTCGCATTCGCATCAGGACCACATCGGGACTTTGCCGGTGCTGATGCGACGTCAGCCGCATGCGCGCGTTTTCATGACTGAGGCGACAGCGGAAATCGGCAACACGCTGCTCCATAATTCAGTCAACGTCATGACCCGGCAACGCGAAGAACTGGGCACGACTTTGTATCCGCTTTTCACTCATCGTGAAACGGATCGCGCCAGCGATTTATGGCAATCGTGTCCACTGCGGCAGCAGATCATGCTTACTGGCGAACGCGCTTCGGTGCGCGGAAACGACGCACTCACCTTCGAATTTTTCGATGCGGGTCACGTCCTCGGTTCCGCCGGCATCCTGCTCCGTGCCGAGGGGAGAACGATTTTCTATACCGGCGATGTAAATTTTGATGACCAAACGATCGCGCAAGCGGCCATGTTTCCGGAGGAGGGAATCGATATCCTGATCATGGAATGTACCCGAGGAGACGTGGCGTCGCCTCCGGATTGGAGCCGCGCGAGTGAAGAGCAACGCCTGGCGCGCGCATTGCAGGAGGCGTTTGAGCGGGGTGGCTGCGTTTTGATTCCAGTGTTTGCGCTTGGCAAAACCCAGGAAGTGCTCGCGATGTTGTATAAATTTCGCCGTGAAAACCTGCTGCGCGATTTTCCAATTTACATCGGCGGACTAAGCGCAAAAATCACCGAAATTTACGATCGGCGGGCGCAGATGACCCGACGGCAACTGCCGCGCCTACAGTTGTTAGGCGAGTTGAGCCCGTACGTCTTGAATGGCCAAACGATTCACGATTCGCCCGCGCGCCCCGGCCGGGTTTACGCACTCTCAAGCGGAATGATGACACCGAAAACGCTCTCAAATATTTTTGCGCGGCGAATCATCGAAAATCCACGGCATTCCATCTTTTTCGTCGGATACTCCGACCCAGAATCTGGCGCTGGAATTTTGAGAAGTTCGTCGCCGAACCAGTCGATTCGGATCGATCCGGATGAACCGGCTCAGCGCGTCCGCTGCCACCTCGATCAATTTCAATTCAGCGCTCACGCGTCGCGCGAATCGCTGGCGCAGTACGCTGGACGCCTAGCGCCAAAAAAAATCGTGCTGGTTCACGGCGATCCGCTGGCTGTCGAATGGATGCGCGCGCGTCTGGCGGCCGATCTGCCGAATTCGGAAGTGATTGTGCCGGCGCCAGGAGTCGAGCTTGAACTGTAGCGGAGCTCTGTCAGCGCCGATTTGAAAATTGTGCGACGGTCACGGACCGCCGCTGCCCCAGATGAAGATCGCATCCTGGAATATCAACTCACTTCGGAAACGGCAGGACCGACTGTTCGAGTGGCTCGAAAGTTTCAAGCCAGACATTGTTTGTTTGCAGGAAACCAAATGCACCGACGACCAATTTCCGGCTCTCGCGCTGGAAGCAGCCGGTTATCGGTCTGCTTTTCACGGCGAAAAATCGTATAACGGTGTCGCGATTCTCTCAAACTCCCCAATACAGGAGGTGCGCCTTTCGATGGGCGACGGAATTGTCGATCCACAAGCGCGCGTGATTGCGGCGACAATCGACAATCTGCGCATTTATTCGATCTATGCGCCGAACGGACAGTCGGTTGGTTCGACGGCGTACGAATACAAGCTAAATTGGTACGCGCGACTGCGCGATTGTTTGCGCGGGGAAAAAATCGATCGATCGATTGTGTGCGGCGATTTCAATGTCGCGCCGGAAGATCGTGATCTGTTTGATCCCGAGCTTTGGCGCGGCGCAATCATGTGCTCGGATGCCGAGCGCGCGGCGTTTCGCAGCATACGCGATCTCGGTTTACGCGACACGCTGAGACTTCATCATCCGGAGACCGGGCTCTTCAGTTGGTGGGATTACCGGATGCTCGCGTTTCCGAAAAATCGCGGATTGCGCATCGACGCAATTCTGGCCGGCGAAAGATTGAAATGCACCAACGCCGGAATCGATTGCGAGATGCGTAAAGGCAAGGAGCCGTCCGATCACGCGCCCGTTTGGGCCGAATTTGAAAAATAGGAAACGCCGAACGTTCAGCGTCGAGTTACCGAGGCCGACTTCAGATTTCTGAATTGGACGTTGGGCGTTGGGCGTTGGACGTTCGATGTTGATGCCTGATGGATCGCAATTGCGAGTTGCTGCTCCGCCGAGACCGCTCGTGATTTGGGACGGCGACTGCCAATTTTGCCGGCGTTGGATCGAGCGCCGGCACGCGGTTACCAAAGGCGAAGTGGATTACGCAACCTCGCAAGAAATCGGCGATCAATTTCCGGAAATCCCTCACGACGAATTCCAACGTTCGATCGTTTACATCGACACCGAAGGTAGAGTTTTCTTTGCCGCCGAGGCGGCTTATCGTTCGTTAGACCGCCAACCCGCCGGGCGGTGGCTTGCTTGGAGTTACGATCACGTTCCCGGGTTCGCAGCGGTTTCTGAATTCGGATACAGATTGCTTGCGCGAAATCGAACGAGTGCCTCGCTCGTCACGCGATTGCTTTGGGGCAAAGATGTTGATCGGCCTTCCTATTATTGGGCGAGAAAATATTTTTTGCGCGCTCTCGGAATCGTCTATCTCGTTGCGTTTGTTTCGCTCTGGACACAGGTCGACGGCTTAATTGGCGAAGAGGGAATTTTGCCACTCCGTGAATTTCTTTCTTTTGTACGGCAACAGTTGGGCGGGCAGGCCGTTTCGTTTTTGCCAACACTCTGCTGGATCAATTCAAGTAATGCTTTTCTCCATTTTCTTTGCGGCGCGGGCACGATTGTTTCGGCCCTCCTGATCTTCGAAATTGCGCCAGCGATCTGTCTGGCAGTTCTTTTCGTTTTTTATCTCTCGCTGACTCTGGCCGGACAAACCTTTCTCAGTTTTCAGTGGGACATCTTGCTGCTCGAAACCGGCTTCCTGTCGATTTTTCTCGCTCCATGGAAAATCTGGCCGCGGCGCGGAAGCGAGTTGCCCGTCTCGCGGCCGGCTCTTTTTTTGCTCAAACTATTGCTCTTCAAGTTAATGGTGATGTCCGGCATCGTAAAACTCACCAGCGGCGACGATTCGTGGGGCTGGGTCAATCACTCGTTGCATTGGAGCGCCATGACCGCGCTTGATTACCATTACTGGTCGCAACCGCTCCCAACAATCTTCGCGTGGTACGCGGACAAGACTCCGGAATGGTTCAAGCATTTCTCGGTCGCGGCCTGTTTGTTCATTGAGATTATCGTTCCGATCTTCATTTGGGCGCCGCGCCGGTTACGATTAATCGCTTCTGGTTTGCTGATTTTCTTGCAACTCGCGATCGCGATCACCGGCAACTATTGCTTCTTCAATCTGCTTACGATCGCGTTGTGTCTGCTTTTAATCGACGACGTCGCGTGGCGCAGGGAGCGCGTCATCCAGACAAATAATGGGACAGGTTCCACCTTTTCCAGCTGTTTTGCTCATCAAGTGTCGACTTGCGTTGCGGTGATCGTGCTGATCGCCATGCTGCCGTTAAATTCCTGGCTCATCTTCAGCGCATTTAAAACAGAAGCGGAGATGCCAAAGATATTTGAACGAGTTTACGAACGGGTCGAGCCGTTCCGGCTCGTGAGCGGCTATGGATTATTTCGTGTGATGACCAAAGATCGCGGCGAAATCGTGATCGAAGGGAGCGCTGACGGAGTCAATTGGCTGCCGTATGAATTTAAATGGAAACCGGGTGACGTGATGCGTGCTCCGAAGTGGTGTGCGCCGCATCAGCCGCGACTTGATTGGCAAATGTGGTTTGCTGCCCTTAGTTCGTATCGAGAAAATCTGTGGTTCGTTCGAATGATGGTTTGCCTGTTGCAAGGCAAACCGGCCGTGATCGCGCTGTTTGAGGACAATCCATTTCAAAAGGCTCCGCCGCGTTACGTGCGTGCGAAGTTCTATCGCTACCGCTTCAGCACGACCGAGGAACATCGGCAAACCGGCGCGTGGTGGAGGCGAGACGAATTGGGCGAATACTTTCCGATTTTGTCGCTCGACGATTTGCAACGTGGAAAGTAACCGAGCGGTTGAGACTCGTTAGTTTGAAATTATATTCCGTTGTGCCAAAAGAGGAACAGATCGTGATGGAAGGTACGGTGACGCAAGTCCTGCCGGGTACGATGTTCCGTGTCGACATTGGGGGTCAGCGAAATGTCCTGGCGCACATTTCCGGAAAGATGCGAAAGCATTTCATCCGGATTGTCCCGGGCGACAAGGTTTCGGTGGAGCTGTCGCCCTACGACTTGACCAAGGCGCGAATTATTTTTCGCGAACAGTAAGGTGCAGCCCGGACGGTTGACGAAGGAAGCATTGCATCTTTAAGAAGCCATTGCGGGCCCACGAGTTGCTCAAAACGGAAAGGACAGAGATATTGAGGGGAATAACTGGAGAAAACTAATGGCTGAAGAAAACAAATCACACCGGACGTCCGCAATGTCGGACGCGCAGGATAAATTCGAGAGCAGCAAAACCCACGCTCGAAAGGCGGCAGAGGATTTGCGCGATGCGGCGGGAGCGGTGGCCGGCGAGTACCGTGGCCGAGCCGAACAGGCCTGGGGCGAAGCGCGAGGCAAGGCTGAACACGCCTGGGATGACGCCAAGGTGCGTGTCCGCTCGTTTCAAGAGGAAACCGAGCAATATGTGCGCGAAAATCCGACCAAGGCGGTGTTCACCGCGCTCGGGATAGGATTTATCCTCGGCCTGATTTTCCGGCGCTAGGCTCACTGGATGTCCGGCGAATCCACGCGCTTCCGCCACGGCGCGGGACCGAGCGGTATTTTCGGCAGCGCGCTCAGATTGCTGAGCGCGCTGATTGGATTTATCGAGAGCCGGGCTGCGCTGATAGCGTCGGAATCGAAAAGTGCGCTCATCCAATTCGCGATTGCTGCGATTTGCCTTATTGCAGCGGTGATGTTGTTGGTGTTCGGCTACATTTTCTTAGTGGCGAGCGCGATCGTAGGAATCGCGCACCTGGCGCACATTTCATGGCTGTGGACGGCACTGATCGCGGCGGGTGTGCATTTTATACTTGCCCTTCTTTTGCTCCTCATCGTCTGGAGTAGAGTGACCAAGCCGGTGTTCCGCGCGACCGTCGTTGAATTGAAGGAAGATCGAAAATGGCTACGAGAAATCGGAACGAATCGGCAATCGAATTGAGAAAAGAGGTTGTTCGCTCGCGGGAGCAGCTGGCGCACGACCTCGTGCGATTTCGTGATGAGGTCGATTTGTCGAAAAAAATCAAGCGGTCGTTTCAACGGCAACCGGTAATTTGGATCGCTGCCATGGCGGCTGCTGGAGCAGGGGCTGTGATCCTGTTGACCCGCAAGAAAAAGATCCGTGTCGATTCGCGAAGTGCTTCTGCACCAAAGAATGGCCTGCTTCAGGCCGGTTTCCTGTTGGGAGCATTGCGCATCGCGGCCAGTCTGCTTAAGCCGCAGATCGAAGCTTTCCTCGCTCAAAAAATTCGCAATTACGGCGGCGGACGAAGGGAAAAGTAGTTTACGCGAAGTGCCTCGGCGCTTAAACATTTCGCCGGTTAGCTATGACTGGCAAATCGAGTGGCAACAATTTGTCCGCGAATGAATTGATTCACGTGGATCAGTATCTCGCGGTCGGCCAAAAAGCCGGTGCGTCGGATATTCATCTTGGGGTCAACGCGCCGCCGCTTTGGCGATTGCACGGAACATTGCAGCCGATCTGGCCGGATGTTCCGCGCCTAACGAGTAAGCAAACCCTCGCTCTGGCGGAAGGTTTTCTCTCCGATTTGCAAAAAAAACAGTTAAACGAGCGCGGCGATTCCGATTTTGCCTACGCCAATGAATTCGGCCGTTACCGCACCAGCGTGGTGCGTCAGAGGCTGGGAATCGACATCGTCTTCCGCATTATCAACACCAACGTGCGGACAATGGACGAGCTTGGATTGCCGGAGCACCTGAAACTCCTGACCCGTTATCAGAACGGCCTCATTCTCGTGACTGGCTCAGTCGGGAGCGGAAAATCGACGACGCTGGCAGCGCTGGTTGAGCAGGTAAACATTGAGCGCCGCGAACATATCATTACGCTGGAAGACCCGATCGAATACGTTTTTGAACCGAAGGGGTGCCACATCACCCAGCGCGAAGTTCACACGCACACGGTCTCATTCGCGGCGGCGTTACGCGGTGCGCTGCGGGAAGATCCGGACGTTATCATGGTCGGCGAAATGCGCGATTTAGAGACGATTTCGCTCGCGATTACCGCGTCTGAGACCGGACATCTTGTTTTCGGGACGTTGCACACCAGCAACGCGTCGCGAACGCTCGATCGTTTGCTCGATGTCTTCCCGCCGGACCAACAGGAGCAAATTCGAATCATGGTAAGCGAATCGCTTCGTGGCGTAATTAGTCAGCAGTTGATTCCGCGAGTCGATGGCCGGAGCCGGGTGCTTGCACTTGAAACGCTTACTAATACTCCCGCGGTCGCAAATGTTATCCGCGAAGCAAGAACTTACATGCTTCCAGGAATCATTCAGACTGGGAAAAAACAGGGCATGCAGTTGATGGACGATGCATTGATCGATCTTTACCACCGCGGACTGATCAGTGCGGAAGAGGCCTACGCGCGTGCCGAGCAGAAACAGACTGTCCGTCAGCACCTGAAATTCGAAAGCTAACATGGCTTATCTCGATCAATTTTTGAGCGTGATCGTCGATCAAGGCGGTTCCGACTTGCACATTGCCGAGGGACAGCCGCCTAAAATGCGTAAACATGGCGACGTCGGTCCCATTCGCTCCGGACCGATTACTCATGAAGAAGCAGCATCGATGTTGAGCGAAGTCTGCGGTTCGCGCAATTGGAAGATCTTTGAGGAGCGCGGCGACCTTGATTTTGCTTACGAAATGGACGCCGCTTCACGATTTCGTTGCAATTACTTGAAGCAGGCGAACGGATACGGCGCAGTATTTCGGTTGATTCCGACGAAAATCGCGACGCTCGAACAACTTGGCATTCCCCTGGTGGTGAAAGAATTCGCGCAACTTCGCGGCGGCCTCGTGCTCGTCACTGGACCAACCGGCTCCGGAAAATCGACCACGCTGGCGGCGTTGATCGACTTCATTAACGAAAATTTCCCGCGCCACGTCGTCACGATCGAGGAGCCGATTGAGTTTGTGCATGAGAACAAACTCAGCGTGATCACTCAACGGGAAGTGCCTAACGACTCGATTTCGTTCCCGATCGCACTCAAAGCGGCATTGCGTGAAGACGTCGATATCGTGCTGGTTGGTGAAATGCGCGATTTGGAAACAATCTCGCTTGCGCTCACCGCGGCCGAGACCGGGGTCCTGGTTTTCGGGACTCTGCACACGAACAACGCGCGCAAAACCGTCGATCGGATGGTGGATGTCTTTCCCGCCCCAAGACAGGCGCAGGCGCGCGCGATGCTGGCCAATTCGCTTCGCGGGGTCCTTGCCCAATTGCTTTTGAAGAAAGCAGATGGCTCTGGTCGAATTGCCGTGAATGAAATCCTGATCGCGAATGCCGCCGTCTCGGCGATTATTCGGGAGGGGGCGACCCAAAAACTTCAGGATGTGATTGTGTCCGGCAAAGGCCAGGGAATGCAATTCATGGACGACGCGATCTGGTCGCTTTTGCAACAGGCAATCGTCACGCCCCACGAAGCTTTCATGAAAGCGATTGATAAGAATCGCTTCAAAAAATTTCTTTCATTGGAAGAGCAAGGCCTTGGCAACGCAACCGGCGCCGTGCCGGATGACGAAAAGCGGCCGCCAGGCGATTTTGTAAAGCGCGGCGCGCCAGGCGGACCACGCCGCTGATTGTCTGCGCCCGATGTTTCAGTGTGAAACTGCCAATCTCAGAAACAGTTGCTTGTCGCTGCTCGTGATCGCGACCTTCGCTTTGATCACCTGAAGAAAACCATTGTCAGAAAGGACTTGGTCGATGGTGGTGGCATTTGTCCAGCTGCTCAAGTCACCCGATCTTTGAACCGAGTAGGTCAGATCGGTGGCGCCGAGGAATTTTGTGTAAACCAGCGCGAAGTAGCCCGGGTCGTTTGGATCGAAAAGCGCGTACGGCAGGTTCATTGGTGATCCGTTCGTTCGCGGATTGGTATTCAACGCATACTCGAGCAAATTGGGAACGCCATTATGGTTTGGATCAGCGTTGTCGCCGCTGATCGCCGGATTAGCGAGCTCCTGCGGGGTAAAGTAGGTTTGCTGCCAAGTCGCATAGCTGGCAACGGGCGGGACGTGATTGATCACCGCGAATTGGCCAACGTGATTAACGCAGGCCCAGACAACATGATGCAGCGTGTCCAGACTGCAATTGCCGAGGTTGGGAACGTGATTGTAGGCACCACCAACAAATGTTGGCGTTCCGGTTGTGTTTCCATCGAGCGCGTTAACCCAACTGGTTCCGTTGAACCAGCCAAGAGAAAGACTTTGATCGCTGCCAAAAACGGCATCGGCCGCAGCGAGGTCGTAACTTAGCTGCACAACATACGTATCACTGCTTGTCCCGCTAATATTCGCGACGTCGCTGACAAAGCTTGAGCTCGCCGCCTTCGATGTTGTAACGGTCACAGTCCGGAACGAG
>Ga0187779_10000740_pt1 | contig 21523 bp, 21 predicted proteins | sample 1015_Q2_SP10_10__FD_132435 | JGI IMG/M metagenome (GOLD analysis project Ga0187779, IMG submission 132435) | Tropical peat soil microbial communities from peatlands in Department of Meta, Colombia - 1015_Q2_SP10_10_MG | ecosystem: Environmental > Terrestrial > Soil > Wetlands > Peat | place... | reverse complement strand
CGATGGTTTTGGAGAGAATGAACCAGAATGTTTTACCGAGGGTACGGTGATTTATATCAATCAAGACCATCCGCTTTACCAAAGGGAGGTCAAGAAGCCGGAGACTCAGCTTTTGAATGTCACAAGGTTGATTACGCAAGAAATTTCATTGCTGAAGGATACCAAGAGCCCACGCCAGGCCTTTTCGAGGCAAAGCAAACTCCTCCGGGATGCCTTCATTGAACCACCATGATTACGACTCGGTGCGCGTCTCATATAGGTTAAGGTTTGGAGTTTGGTAATGCCCGATTGGGTAAAGACCAGAAACTTTGCTCCCCCACTACGCGTTTCCCTCCTGCGATCAGACTAGTTCAAACAAGTTTTGTAATTCACCAAATATTTTTCATGTCCGTCATTCTTCTTCTACTTTTTGTCCCCAAAAGAAGCACAAATTGTCACGTTCTTATAAAAATATCCAACGACTACGATCCCGTGAAAAGCGATAGCGAGATCAAATATCCCTCGACACCCTTCACTTCCCAAAAAAATAAAAAGAGTGTATATTATGAACGTAACCTGGGAAAACTGACATCTTCTAAACTTAACGCAAAAATATGGCAACAAGAATGAGGAGGTAACATTATGAAGAAAAAGTCGCTTCGATCCAGGATTACTTTGAAGCCGGAGGTATGTGGCGAAAAGCCCTGCATTCGTGATACCCGAATTGAGATCGCCATAATCCTGGACGGGCTGGCAGAGGGCTTGACGGAAGCAGACATCATCGATCATTATCCTCAACTCACCAAAGAGGATATTCAAGCTGCTTTGGCATATGCGGCAGAGTTGTCCCATGAAAGCATTTGGAAAACTGCGGTGCCCGCATGAAGCTGAAACTGGATGAGAATCTCTCCCGACATCTAAAACCTCTCTTGACCAAACTTGGACATGATGTGCTTACGGCGGCCGCTCTCAGGGAAAAACGTATGTTGCTAACCCTTGACCTCGAATTTGCTGATCTTCGCAAATACCCCCGCCAGGTTCTCATCCGGGAATAATTTTGTTTCGTCCTCCCTCGTTCGGCCCTTCGTTTGTCAACAAATTTATTGGCGATTTTATACAGTCCGTGGATTTGAGTGAACTCACCTCTTGCGTAGCTATTGTCGATCCAGTGAGTGTTCGGGTTAGATCGCCAGAGAAGCGCCCAAGATGTCGGGCCAAGGAGGAAATAGAGGGTCAGACTTGATTATTGATTTTGGGAGAGATGAGGAGGGAAGTGATGTGTGTGGATTTAATCACCTAATCGTCTAATTATGGAAACGGTGACGTGTGGAGCCCAGCCCTGGTCAGCTGCATCGCTAGCGCGTAAAAAGACCATTACTGCAATAGGGTCCCTTTAAATGAAACTGTCATTTCGCCTGGCGAGACGTTTTCGTCCGACCTCCTTGTAACCGTGACCCAGAACTAACTACTGCAGCTCGCCTCAGACACCGTAATAAAGACCTCATTCTCCACTTGATTCCAATACTGTACCCATATATTTTGTGGCAAAAATTCAATTGACACACAATATCATTCTTCATATACTCTCCCAACGAAAAAGGAATCTCATCAATGCATATTTATTGGGTCTATCGACCAGGCACATATGTGTTTATCGAATGTCATTTTATAATGTGATTCCCTTCAGGAGGTCGTCATGAGAAAGGCAATCATTGCTGTCATGATTGTTGTCATTGTTTTCGCTGCCTTTGCTGTAAGGACGCTCATCAGCGCGGGGCAGTTCAAAACAATCCGACCGCATTACAAAGGTACCTGCATCCGGGTGGCAGGCCTGCCCGGCCCTGAGGACATCACTGTTCATCCTGGGACCGGTATCGCCTTCATCTCTTCAGACGATCGCAGGGCCACACGCGCTGGTAAACCGGCCCAGGGTGCAATCTACGCACTTGATCACACAGTGAAGGGAGCCTTACCAACGAAATTGACCGCCGGATTCAATCGGGATTTCCATCCTCATGGTATAAGTCTGTATTTGGACGGCAGCGGGAAGGCTTTCCTGTTCGTGATCAATCATGCCAAAGCGGGCCACTTTGTTGAGATATTTGAATATGCAAGCGGCGTCCTGATTCACCGCGAATCCGTGGCACACCCCCTCATGTTCAGTCCCAATGACCTCGTCGCCGTTGGCCCACGCAGCTTTTATGTCACCAATGATCATGGCTTTGCCTCCCGCTCATGGCAAATACTGGAGGATTTCATTCCGCTCAAGCGCTCGTTTGTTCTCTATTATGATGGAAAGGAGATGCGCGTCGTAGCGAAGGGCTTCGGTTATGCCAACGGCATCAATATCAGCGCTGACGGGAAGACGCTTTACCTCGCAGCCACCCTGGATAAGACCATTCATGTCTTCTCCCGTGATGCATCCTCCGGCGCCCTCACGCCAGCCTACGATATTGACCTGGGAACGGGCCCCGATAACATCGAACTTGACACCTCTGGCAACCTTTACGTGGCCTGTCATCCGAAGATGCTCGACTTTCTTGCCCACGCTAAGGATAAGACAAAGATCTCCCCTTCTCAGATTTTAAAAATAACGATCAAGGGGAAAAGCAATGATGAGGTTGAAGAGATATACCTTAATGACGGGAAGGAAATATCCGCCTCAAGCGTGGCCGCGCCATTTAAAGGGGGCTTTCTTGTCGGACAGGTCTTTGATGATCATATATTGATTTGCACCGACAAAGACACACTGGCAAAATAGGAGCATTACAGATTTGCAAAGATTTTGGAGCTCGGGGGCGGCTTCGGTCTCCCCATTACCGTGTCGCCACGTCTCCGTGTCCTTGATTTCTCTTACTTGATGGGCCACTCGCCCCTTTCCTTCAGGACTTCCTTGTAAACATGAAGCGCCTCGTTCACCGCGGGCATTCCCGCATAGGGGGCCAATTGGAAAAAAACCTCGGCGAGTTTTTTGGGGTCGCAGCCGACATTCAAGGCTGCATTCACATGGAGTCTCAATTCATCCGTTGCCCGGAGCGCCCCAAGCATGGCACAGGCGACCATCTGCCTTTCGGGGAGAGTTAAGACTGTCCTCGAATAGAGCCTGCCGGTGATGAACAGGGAGAACTCGTTTGCAAGGTCTCTATCGAACTCCTTCCACGTCAGGTAAGGCGGATCCATCTTGATCCCCTTGCCGAAAAGACGATTGGCCGTCTCCTGAGTCTTTTTTCTCAGATCATCATCCACGATGTAAGTCCTCCTTCGATCATTTGATTCTTTCAGGACCTGATTGTCCTGAAGGCATTATCACAAGCTTCGATCGTTCTATCCAGATCCTTCTGCGTATGGGCCAAAGAAACGAACCAGGCTTCGAACTGGGAGGGCGGAAGATAAACGCCCTGCTCCATCATCTCGACAAAGAACTGGGCAAATCGCTTGGTATCGCTAATCTTGGCAGTGTGATAGTCTCTGACTGGACCCTCCGTAAAAAAGAGGGTGAACAGCCCCCTGGCTCCGTTGATGCAAACGGGAATTCCGTTTATCTCCGCCCGTTCAGAAATATTTTCCATCAAATAAGAAGTCTTCTCACCCAATTCCTGATAAACTTTTTTTGATTTCAAAAGCCCTAGAGTCTCGATGCCTGCAGTCATAGCAAGAGGATTCCCCGAAAGTGTCCCGGCCTGATAAACTCCTCCCAGGGGGGACACCATCTCCATGATATCCTTCTTACCGCCATAGGCCCCCACAGGAAGGCCGCCCCCGATAATCTTTCCGAGGCAAGTCATATCGGGTTCGATTTTGTACAACTCCTGGGCACCGCCGAAGGCCACCCGAAATCCTGTAATCACTTCATCAAAAACGAGAAGGATTCTTTTCTCGTCGCAAATTTTTCTCAACCCCTCCAAAAATCCCGTTTCGGGCAGGACGACTCCCATATTTCCTGCAATGGGTTCCACAATGATGCAGGCGATCTGATCCGGATATTGATCGACCAGGGTTTTCACACTTTCGAGGTCATTATAGGTCGCGGTTAACGTATGCTTTGCCAGATCCTCTGGAATCCCCAGGCTATCGGGAACGCCGAAGGTGGTTGCACCGGAACCCGCCTTGACCAACAGACTATCACCGTGGCCGTGGTAGCATCCTTCGAACTTAATAATTTTCACCCTTCCCGTGTAGCCCCTTGCCAATCGAATCGCACTCATCACGGCTTCGGTGCCAGAGCTCACCATTCTGAGCAATTCCATGGAGGGAAAAGCCTTCTTCACTTTAATCGCAAGCTCTACTTCGAGAGAAGTGGGGGCACCGTAACTCGTTCCCTTTGAGACAGCTTTTTTAAGTGCAGCCACAACTCTGGGGTGGGCGTGGCCTAGGATCATCGGTCCCCAAGAGCCCACATAATCGATATATTCATTGCCGTCTACATCGAAGATCTTCGATCCCTTCGCCCGCTCGATAAACGCTGGCGGAACCCCGATGGCCTTGAAGGCCCTGACCGGGCTGTTCACTCCACCCGGGATGATTTCCCACGCCCGATGAAAGAGTCCGATCGATTTTTTTCTGCTCATCTCTAATCTCCTCATCATTTCTCGGCAACCACGACGTTGTTTAAAGCACCGATCCCTTCGATCACCACTTCAATCTTATCGCCGACGGCCATGGGGCCAATTCCGGAGGGCGTGCCTGTGGCGATCACATCCCCTGGCAGAAGCGTCATCACCCGCGAGATGAAACTTACCAATTGTCGAGGACCGAAGATGAGGTTCTTCGTGTTGGAGTGCTGACGCCTCTCTCCATTCAGATAACTCGCTACATCTAAATGATGGGGATCGATGTCCGTCATAATCCAGGGACCGATCGGAGCAAAAGTGTCAAAACCTTTTGCGGTCGTCCACTGACCGTTCTGAGGTTGCAGATCCCTGGCAGTCACATCGTTCAGACATGTGTATCCGAGGATATATTCCCCTGCCCTTTCCTCTGAAATGCCTTTCGCCGCCTTTCCAATGACCACACCCAGCTCCGCTTCATAATCCACCCTCTTCGACATCTTTGGGTAAACGATGGCTTCTCCGGGACCGATCACAGACGTGGAAGGTTTGAGAAAGAGAAGCGGTTCTTTGGGAAGGGCTATTTTCATCTCTTCCGCATGGTCTCGGTAGTTCAAACCCAAGGCAACAATCTTCGAAGGAAGACAGGGTGCCAGAAGTTTCACCTCCTGCATCCTTGTTGTCTTGGAGGTCAGATGGAAATGACCAAACGGATCTCCCTCCATTTCCCGAACGGCGTCTCCCTCGATCACTCCCCAATTTGTCACCGTCCCTTCTACGTATCTGACGATTCTCATTCTTCCCCTCGCCCTATCCAAGACAAAAGTCTCGCGGTTATCAGGACATCAGGTGATCAGGTAGCGGATATCAGGACATCCGGGCACCACGCCAGAAACCAACGATGCGGAGACGCGCTGAAAAGGATTTTTTCTCTGTCTCGGTTTTTCTCCGTGTCGCCGTATCTCCCATCTCCGTATCAGATGATTCTTTCATCTGGTATCCTGATACCCTGGTATCCTACCTCCTGATTTCCTGATAGCCCGATTTCCTATCAAAAGTTGTTTCAAACTTCGTGCTTCGAATTTGGAGTTTTTCCTATTTTTTCAACCCCAACACATCCTGCATGTCGTAAAGCCCGTTGGGTTGATTGACCACCCAGAGGGCTGCCCGGATGGCCCCACGGGCAAAGTTATCCCGACTGTGTGCGCGGTGGATAATCTCTAATCGTTCACCGATGCCTCCGAAGAGCACGGTGTGTTCTCCCACGATATCCCCTGCCCGGATCACCTGCATCCCGATCTCTTCTTTCGTCCTCTCGCCTACCATCCCTTTTCTGCCGTAAACTCCTACCTTACTAAAATCCCTTCCCGCTGCCTTGGCCACCAATTCTCCCAATTTCACTGCCGTACCGCTGGGGGAATCTTTCTTGAGACGGTGGTGGGCTTCAAAAATCTCTATATCATAATCCGGACCGAGGACCTGAGCAACCTCCTGGACAACCTTGAACATGACATTGACCCCCACACTCATATTGGGCGAAAAGACACACCGGACGCTTTTCGAAAGATCCTTGACCCGCTCCAACTGCTCCGGGCTCAAGCCGGTGGTGCCGATCACTATGGCTGAACCGGTTTCTTTAGCAAACTCCAGACTCTCGATGGAAGATTTAGGATTGGTAAAGTTGATGATCACATCCCCTCCAGCCTTTCCCAGACTTCCCTCCAAAAGGATATTCATTTTCCCCAATCCGATCACCTCTCCGATATCTTTCCCGATAGCCGGGTGATCGGGTCTCTCAACGGCGCAGTAAAGAGAAATGGAAGGGGTTTCATGAATGATATGAATGATTCGGCTTCCCATTTTTCCCGCCGCCCCAACCACAACCGCTTTGATCTCTTTCATTGATACGCCTCCTCCCACATCTCAGCTTCATAGACAATGTGAACTTCTCCCTCAAAGAAAACTCTTCTTACTTCCTTCCCTTCGATCTCAAAATGGACTGTCAACACCTCGCCTCCCCTGGTCTTGACCGAAACAGGAGATTTCACGAGTCCCTTGAAGGCAGCGATCAATGCCGACGCCACTACCCCAGTGCCGCAGGCCAGGGTCTCATCCTCCACGCCCCGCTCATACGTGCGGACGCACAACTGATTCCCCTTCTCTACCCTGACAAAATTCACATTGGTTCCAGCAGGGGCAAAATGAGAATGACCCCGAATCGCCCTGCCGATTTTGACGATATCCAATTTCTCAAGGTCTTTCCCGAAAAGCACGACATGGGGAACGCCTGTATTAATGAACGAAAAATCTTCTTTTTCTCCGTCAACAAGAAGGGTCTCGTCGAGCTTGAGACCGAACGGTTTTGTCATCTCAAGCTTGACTCTTTTACCGTCCACCGTGGCCGAAAGGACTCCGGCCAACGTCTCAAATTTCAAAGAGGGACCTGCGACCCCCTTTAAATAGGCGAAACGGGCCGCGCAGCGGCCTCCGTTCCCGCACATTTCTGGTTCACTCGCATCCGAATTATAGAACCGCCATTTGAAATCGGCTTTCTTTGATCGCTCGATCAGAATAAGGCCATCTGCTCCCACCGAGACTCTCCTTTGGCAGACCTTCTGAACGAAATCCTTCAGGCGATCCTCTTGTAGAAAGGGTTCCCGATGATCGATGAGGATGAAGTCGTTCCCGCTTCCGCTCATCTTCGTGAAAGGAATCCTCATCGCGCCTCCGGCTTAAAACAAGTTCAAGGACCAAATGCCAAATGTCAAACTCTCAACATACGCAACAACCTTATTCGCAGGACGTCATTCCTGCCCCGTGTCAAGCACGGGCTAAACTCCAGCAGGAACCCAGAAAAATACTGGATTCCGGGTCAAGCCCGGAATGACAATTTGGATAAGACTTATGTTGTCATACATAATCCCTTTGAATTTTGAAATTTGGATTTAGTTTGAACATTGAACTTTGGCATTTGACATTACCTTCAACTAAATTGTCATGAGTGAGTCAGAAAATCGGGTATCTCCTCTCCCCGGATCAAATCCTCATAACCTTCTCGACGGCGAATGACAAACATCTGATCGCCCCGAACCAGAACCTCGGCGATCCTTGGCCTTGCATTATAGTTGCTGGACATAGAAAATCCATAGGCTCCCGCGCTCATCAGGGCGATCAGCTCCCCCGCACGAAGATCCGAGATCTTCCGTCCCTTTGCAAAAAAGTCGCTCGACTCGCAGATAGGACCTACCACGTCGGCTACGATTTCCTCACGGGCCTCCTCTCTTACGGGGAGAATTTGATGGTAGGACCCGTAAAAACTGGGTCGGACGAGATCGTTCATGCCTGCGTCCACGATCACGAACTTCTTATCTTCGTTCTCTTTCGTGTAGAGAACCTTCGACACCAACACCCCTGCGTTCCCAACGATGACGCGGCCTGGCTCCAAGATGAGCGTACAGCCGAATCCACGAATCTCCTCAAGGATGGTGGAGGCGTACTCCACAGGGTCGGGCGGCTCTTCATCCTCATAGGTGATCCCCAAGCCGCCTCCCAAATCCAAGTATTGAACCTCTATCCCCTTCTTTCTCAGATTCTCAACTAATTGTTTGAGTCGCTTCAACGCCTCGATGATGGGTTCTACCTCGATCAGTTGGGAACCGATATGACAATCCATGCCAACAACCTTTAGATTTGGCAACCGCGAAGCAAGACGGTAGGCCATTGGTGCACGAAGGATATCAATCCCGAATTTACTCTGCTTCAAGCCTGTCGAAATGTAGGGGTGTGTCCTTGGATCGATATCAGGGTTGACGCGGATGGCAACCGACGCCTTTTTCCCGATTCGGCCTGCTATGTCATTGAGCACTTGAAGCTCTTGAGGAGACTCCACATTAAACATGAGGATACCCGTTTCCAGGGCATATTCAATTTCATCTTCTCTCTTTCCGACTCCCGAATAGACAATCTTCTGAGGGTCGGCTCCACCTTTGAGGGCCCGATAGAGCTCGCCTCCGGAGACCACATCCACTCCTCCGCCCAAGTTCACGAAGAGGCGGAGAAGAGCCACGTTGGAATTGGCTTTAGCAGAATAGCAAATGAGATGAGGAATCCCTTTGAAGGCCTCGTCGAAAACGGTGAAATGTCTGACCAAGGTCTGATAGCTGTAAAGGTAAAAAGGCGTTCCCACCTTTTCAGCGATCTGCTGAACGGAAATCCCCTCACAATAAAGCTGATGATCCTTATACTCAAAGAAATGCATCGGTTCTCCCATTGCGGAATGTAGATTGCGGAATGCGGAATGAAAATCTATAGATTCGAATCTCACAAATTATGTTCAAATTTTTTACCCCGCAATCCGAACTCCGAAATCCACATCAGTATAAATATTTCACCCTCACTTCTTCGGAGCGGGCACTTTCATTTCTCCGTGGAGAGTTATCCACAGCTGTGACCGCATATTCATATTCTTGCCGCAAAACAACGCCGGTATCGAGATAAGCGTCTTTCGGCACAGGAGTCTCGTTCAACCTTTGGAATTCTTTCTCCCCGAGTTTCCTACGATAGACGTTATAACCGAGAATGTCGGCCTCCGGATTCCTCTTCCAATTTAACTCTATCCCTTCCTTAAGTGGAAATGCCACCAGTTCAACCGGCGCACTCGGTGGAAGAAGCTTGATCGGGGTTACTGCCAAACCTGGAGACCCCTTTCCCTCTACCTCGGTCTTGACCACTCTCCTCACCGACCTTACCGAATAAATATATTTAATGTCGTTGTGGACGTTCAGGTCGGTATACCGGCTTGCTGTTAGCGGCCCCCTATTCGTTGGATTGAGCGCAAACCCCTCTTCTTCTTCTAACCTTCTATAAATGTTATAGCCCGTGGCCCCCTCGACCCGTTCCCAGAAGAGATCCACTTTCTTATCTCCGCGCTCGGCCCTTACAACAGTGGGCGCAGCAGGAGGATAATCCCAGTAAACAGTGACCGGGTTCGAAGGAGAGCTCGGGTACCCTCTTTTATTCACCGAAACGACCTGGTAGACATAGACCCTTTTTGGCTCTTGAGCCTCAAAAGCAATCGACATTTTTTTGCCCGGGAGGAAATTCTCTGGGGTCACCTTCATCTCGTAGACAACCTTCGGCTTTCCTCCACACCCTTTACATTCTTCTCCAACGAGGACCCCTTCGGATCTCAAAATCTGAAAGCTTACCAAATCCGTAAGCGGGGTCTTATCCGTGTTTTCCTTCGGGGTTCTCCACAGTAAGAGAACGCGACCCTCCCTCGGAATGACTTGAAGGTCCACAATTCTCGTGGGGACGATCGATTCCCATGGTACAGGAGGACTCTTCTTGCCACAAGCACCCGTCAGAACGAGCATAATCCATAAAAGTATCGCTATCCTCTTTTTCAATAGTGGCTCCTATTCAAGCATGTGGACCGCAAAATCCGAAATCCGAATATCGAAATCCGAAACAAATCCAAAATTCAAAACTCTAAGCCTTCCTGTTTGTGTCAGCAATTATTTTGAACATTCGCTTTTGTTTCGAATTTCGGATTTCGTGCTTTGAATATAATTCTTAACTGCGTGGTCCGAAGATTGCCGTCCCCACCCGAACAAAGGTGGCCCCTTCCTCTATGGCGACCTCGAAGTCATTCGACATTCCCATGGAGAGCTCTTTCATCGGAATTCCCTCCTTGATCATCCTCTCCTCTAATTCTCGGAGGGCAATATAATAAGGACGGCTCTTTTCCGGCGAATCGAAATAGGGCGGCATGGTCATCAATCCCTCTAAGGAGAGATGGCGAAGGGTTTGAATCCTCCTGGCGAGAGAAAACACCATCTCCTCATCCGTCCCAAACTTAGTCGCTTCTTTGGAAAGATTTACTTCGATCATCACCTTGATCACCCGGTCCGCTTGCTCTGCCCTCCGATTCAGCTCCTCAGCCAGGGGAGGGCTGTCTACAGAGTGTATCATATCGAAGAGGCGAATGGCATATTTCGCCTTATTCGATTGAAGGTGGCCGATGAAGTGCCAGGAGACAGGTTTCCTGATTTCTTCAATCTTTTTTTGAGCCTCCTGGATATAATTCTCGCCGAGGATAGAAACGCCCGCTTCAATGGCCTCCCTGATTCGAGCCATTTCCACGGTCTTGGAGACGGCAACTAATTTGACGTCGTAGGGGTCTCGTCCAGCTATTCGAGCAGCCCTCTCCATACTCTCCTTCACTCTTAAAAGATTATCCTTAACGGAGGGCATAGATCTGTTTGTCCCCTCAATCCGGAATCCGCATTCCGCGTTTTTAAATGGCGGCCAAGGTTTTTATTCCGCAATTTGCAATCCGCATTCCGAAATTCTTATGGCCCCTAATCGACTCAGCATTTGAATCAACTCACAGAGGGGAAGGCCGACGACATTGGTATAGGACCCCCGGATTGATTCGATCATAAAAGAACCAATCCCTTGAATGGCATATCCTCCCGCCTTGTCAAAGGGTTCCCCTGTCTTGATATACCATTCGATCTCGGCAGTCGTTAGACGCTTCATTCTTACAGCCGTTTGGACTGCCTCTTTATCATCCTTCGCTTTTTCCAAATGGCATACAAAAAAACCGGTTAATACCCAATGTTCTTGACCGCTTAGGCGATGAAGCATTCCTCTGGCTTCTTCGCCGTTCTGCGGTTTGCCTAAAATCGACCCACCAATGTAAACAACGGTATCCGCAGCAATTACCCAGCGATTCGGATATCCACTTGCCACCTGCCTGGCTTTGGCTTCAGCCAATCGAATGACATGGTCCTGAGGAGATTCCGTTCGAGCGAAATCCTCTATCACCCTGCTCGGGACGACCTCGAAATCAAGGCCCACTTGTTTTAACAATTCATATCGACGGGGAGACTGAGAGGCCAGAATGAGCCGGCGATCCATTTGTCAAAAACTAAATGAATCCGGTAGGTTTGTCAAGCTTGAAATGAATCGCAAAGATTCTGGTTGAGGCTATTTCCTGGGAAATATGAATGTTTGCTACCTACCCATTTCCTACCATTCACCTGGAAAAAATATTTCCGGGCGGAGGACACGATTTAGATCCGGAATCATCCAAAAGGATTTTACTTGACATCCCATCTGAAAAAAACGTAGAAGAAGACACATAAAAGACTATCCAAACCAAGCAAGGAGGAGGAAAAAGGTGAAGAGGGCACTCTCGTACACCCTTACGCTATTTTTTCTATTTTTAATGCTGACACAAGTTTCAGCCCCGGCCTTCGAAGGAACCAGTGGCATCGAGCCTCCTCCCCCCCTTCCTGGAACAAACCCTTATCAAAGGGGCCCGGATCCTACGGTGGGCACGCTTGAGGCCAGCCTTGGCCCTTTCAATTATACCAGCATGAGAGTTCGTTCAGGATCAGGATTTGGAGGCGGCATCCTGTTCTACCCGATCAAGACCACGGAAGGACCGTTTGCAGCCATTGCCGTATGCCCGGGGTGGAAACAGAGCTCAACGAGCATCGAGTGGTGGGGACCGCGCTTGGCGTCAGAGGGCTTCGTCGTCATCGCCATGAATACGAAATGGGAGGGCGACGACCCAGCAAGCCGGGCAACCCAGTTGATAGATGCCTTGAACTACGTCGTCAGGCAAAGCAACCAGGCGAGCAGTCCCATCTATCAAAAAGTCGATTCCAATCGTTTGGGTGTCATGGGGTGGTCCATGGGTGGCGGAGGCGCACTGATGGCAGCAAGAGATAATCCATCACTGAAAGGGGCTATCCCGCTTGCACCCTGGACTTCATCTGCCTCCAGTTTTTCCGGCGTCGCGGTGCCAACCCTGATCGTGGGATGCCAGGCCGACGTTATTGCTCCGGTCAGTATTCACGCACTCCCTTTTTACAACAGTCTTTCCTCTTCGTTGCCGAAGGCTTACATCGAGTTCAGCAAAGAGGGCCATTTCTGTGTGGCGACTGACAATGATCACTATGCAACCCTCGGTAAGTATGGGGTGGCATGGATGAAGCGGTTCCTGGACAACGACATACGGTACGAGCCGTTTTTGTGCGGCGCTCCTCATAAGAATGATCTGTTCGGGCAGGAAATTTCCGCTTATCTAGAAGATTGCCCGTATACGAGGTAAGAAGTAACGGAGGTGCTTTCTAAAAGTGCGATCAAGAACTGAGCCTCCTCACGCCAAGGGGGCTCAGTTCTTAAACCGGTGGAAAAACCATTTCAGTAATTTACTTTGTCTATCCCTTTCAGCCCCAAAATTCTCCTTGCTTCATCAGGGGTCGCGGCCTCAATACCAAATTCTTTGGCAATCCGAATCATTTTCGTCACTTGTTCGGCATTGCTTTTTTCTATCAAACGAACCTTCTATTTCTTGGGGTTTAAAAAGTCGGGGTCGAGAAACTCGGGATTTGGATAAGTATAAAATCCCTTGCCGGTCTTTATTCCCAATTCGCCCCTCTTTATTTTCTCCATGAGCGCCTCGGGCGGCTTATCCTTAGGGTCCTTTGATTCGTTGTAATAGACCATTTCGATGTTATAGACGGTATCGAGACCAACGGAATCCATCCGGCCGAAGGGGCCTGTTTTCATCCCTGTGAAGATGCGCCAAGCCCGATCGATGTCACGGAAATCGACAAAACCATTGGCCCACATATAGAGACATTGTTTTTTGATCGCCCTCCAGACGCTGTTGAAACAGAAACCAAGGATTTCTTTTTTCACTCCCAGCGGAATACATCCCAGTGAACGAATCCATGCTTCACCTGCTTCCATGACTTCAGGCAGGGTCTTCGTGCCCGCCATGAGATCCGTCATATTCATCCCTTGCAGGATTCCATAAAAGTGAGTATTGATGCATCGCTCCGGTCTGCCACTGCTTTCCTCCATTCTCGATATGGGAAGAGAGGAACTATTCGAAGCGAAGATTGCCTTGGCGGGTGCAGTCTTGCCTAATTGCCGAAAGACGTTCCGCTTCGCCTCCACGTCCTCCGTGACCGCTTCTATCACCAGATCCACATCCTGAAGCGCATCCGCGAGGTGCGTCGTAAATGTTATGGCGGTCTTACATTTTTCCCAGTGATCCCAAGGAATAAAGGGTTTGATTCCTTTTGCCTTGAAGTCTGCATAAAGTTTCTGATAGATCTCATCAAAGGCGCCATCTCTCGTATCATAGACGCTAACTTTATAGCCAGCGTATGCGGATAGCATGGCGATCTGCGTGCCCAGAAGGCCGGTACCAATCACGGCCACTCTCTCGACTCTTATAGTCATGAACATCTCCTTAATTCTTCTCTGACTCCACCTCTCCTTGAGCCGGACATCCACTTCGTCCGAAGAAATTATAACAGGCTTCTCTTCAAACGGGAAGGAGAAGATCCTTCGAACAGCTTGAGGTTGACTCTGAAGTTCAAATCTGATACTAAAATAAAAAAGGGAACGGGATGAGACAAAAGATCAAGGCAAAGAAAGAGCTTCGCAGAATCATCGTAGGCCTCAAGACGAAGGGGAAACGCATTGTTTTCACCAACGGCTGTTTTGATCTTCTTCACATCGGACATGTCCGCTATCTCGAAAAGGCCAAGGCCCTCGGAGATGTCCTGGTCGTAGGGGTCAACAGCGATTCCTCCGTCCGAAAGCTGAAAGGCCGTAGAAGACCGATCCTTCCTGAACAGGAGAGGGCGGAAATTCTTTCAGGCCTTGGGTGCGTAGACTACGTCGCTCTTTTTGATGAAATAAACCCGTTGAAACTGATCACTTCCCTCCAGCCAAACGTATTGGTCAAGGGAGGGGATTGGACAAAAGAACAAACCGTGGGAAAGGAAGTGGTCGAAAGGTCGGGGGGAGAAGTGGTCATTCTCCCTTTTGTCAAAGGGGCTTCTACCTCAAACCTCATCGAAACCATCTTGAAAAAATATGAAGAAAGCACCTGAAAGAGATCTTCTGTCGCTCCCGGAAGCACTCCCCTTGCTTCCTATTAGAGACATCGTCGTTTTTCCGTACATGGTCCTTCCCCTCTTTGTCAATCGGGAGAAATCGATTAAATCTTTGGAAGAAGCCCTTTCAAGAGACCGCCTGATCTTCCTGGTCGCTCAGAAAAAACCATCCGAAGAAGACCCTTCTCCCAAGGATCTCTATCGGGTGGGCACGGTGGCTGTCGTCATGAAGATGCTCAAGCTGCCCGACGGAAAGGTCAAGATTCTCGTCCAGGGCCTCTCCAAGGCTTCGATCAAAGAGACCCTCCAGACGGCACCCTACCCTCTTGTGAAAGTTGAAAACATCAAAGACCCATTCATCACGCAGATTACGCTCGAGACCGAAGCTCTGATGAGAAATGTCCGAGAACAATTGGAGCGAATTGTTTCTTACGGCAAATTCCTCTCCCCGGATATGATGTTCGTCCTCGAGAGCGTCGACGACCCGGGAAGGTTGGCCGACCTGGTGGCCTCCAACTTAGACCTCACCGTTGAAAAAGCCCAGGAGATTCTGGAAATCCTCGACCCCGTGGAAAGGCTGAAGGCACTGAATGAGCTTGTCGGAAAAGAGGTTCAGGTCCTCGCCATGCAGGCCAAGATTCAGTCTCAGGCCAAAGAAGAGATCACCAAAACGCAAAGGGAATACTTTCTCCGAGAACAGATGAGGGCCATTCGAAGCGAGCTGGGAGAGGTGGATGAGCGCACGGACGAAATGAAGACCCTCCAGCAGAAGATCAAGAAGGCCAAAATGCCCAAAGAGGTTGAAAAGGAGGCCCGGCGCGAGCTGGATCGTTTGGAACAAATGCACCCCGATGCGGCAGAGGCCTCCATGGTTCGTACTTACCTTGACTGGCTCATTGATATGCCCTGGTCCAAGGCGACCACGGATAACCTCGACCTTCAGAAGGCCAAAAAAGTCCTGGAGGAAGACCACTACAATTTGGAAAAGGTGAAGGAACGGATTCTGGAGTACCTGAGTGTCCATAAATTGAAAAAAAAGATGAAGGGACCCATCCTCTGCTTCATCGGACCTCCCGGGGTCGGAAAGACCTCCTTGGGCAGATCGATCGCCAGGGCTCTGGGAAGAAAATTCGTCAGAATCTCGCTGGGAGGGATAAGAGATGAGGCTGAGATTCGTGGCCACCGGCGGACTTACGTCGGCGCCTTGCCGGGCCGGATCATCCAGTCAATCAAACAGGCCGGAAGTAATAATCCGGTCTTCATGATGGACGAGGTGGATAAAATCGGAGTCGACTTCCGGGGAGATCCTGCCTCTGCCCTCTTAGAGGTTCTCGACCCGGAACAGAACAATGCCTTTAGTGACCACTACCTCAACGTCCCCTTCGACCTTTCGCGGGTAATGTTTATCACCACCGGAAATCTGACCGACCCCATTCCCTCTGCGCTTAAAGACCGGATGGAGGTAATCAACCTTCCCGGATACACCGACCTGGAGAAGTTGAAAATCGCGCAAACCTTTCTCCTACCCCGTCAGATGGAAGAAAACGGGATCAGTCCGAAGATGTTGGAAATCTCTGACAAGGCCATCCTTCAGATCATCTCCCAGTATACCCAGGAGGCCGGCCTCCGCAACCTCGAGAGGGAATTGGCTTCGGTATGTAGAAAAGTTGCCAGGAAAGTGGCGGAAGGAAAGAAGGAGAAGACCAAGATAAATACAAAGAACCTTCACCAGTTCCTGGGACCTCCTCCTTACTTGCCGGATGAAGAACAAAAACGTAACGAAGTCGGTGTGGCCACAGGCCTGGCTTGGACAGAGACCGGCGGCGAAATTCTCCATGTAGAAGCTTCCACGACTCCGGGCAAAGGCTCGCTCATCCTCACCGGTCATCTCGGAGACGTGATGAAAGAATCCGCCCAGGCTGCTCTCACCTATGCCCGATCCAAAGGGAAGTCTTATCGGATCAGTCCTAATACCCTTAATAATAAAGAGATTCATATCCATGTCCCGGCAGGCGCCATCCCGAAGGATGGACCTTCTGCGGGCATTACCATGGCAGTGGCGATCTTCTCCGCTCTCACGTCCGTCCCGGTGAGAAAGAACGTCGCGATGACGGGTGAGATCACGCTGAGAGGAAGAGTCCTGCCGATCGGAGGGCTGAAGGAAAAAGCCCTTGCCGCTCTCCGAAACAAGATCAAGGATGTCATCATTCCCTATCTGAACAAGAAGGACCTCATCGATCTTCCGCTCTACGTCCGGAGGAAGATCAATTTCGTTCCGGTGAAGCATATGGACGAAGTCTTGAAAGTCGCCTTGGCGAAAAAGTAAGGACGACTCCCTCTTTTCCCTTGAACCTAAAAGGGGATAAGTAAACAATTCCATGAAGACGTACATCAACGACATCAAAGAAAATGATCATGTGGAATCTCTCTTTTTGGTCAAAGAGAAGTCTTCCGGGATCACCAAAACGGGAAACGCGTACCTGAAGTTGAAACTGGTGGACCGCTCTGGAGAGATCGAAGGCAGGATTTGGACATCGGCGGAAAACCTCGCCGGATCCTTTGAAAAGGACGACTTTGTCCATGTGACGGGAAAGGCCGTCTCGTTCCAGGAGCATCTTCAACTCAACATCGCCCATATCGACAGAATCGGCGAGGAGGAAATTCTTTTTTCAGATTTTTTCCCGATGACCGAAAAAAACATCGACGAGATGTTCCAAGCCCTCTTGGAAATCGGACAACAGATAAAGAACCCGCACCTCAGCCAGCTCCTCCAACTCTTCTGGGGAGATGAATCTTTCGTGAAACTTTTTAGAATCGCGCCCGCATCCAAATGGCTCCATCACAATTATCTGGGTGGTCTTTTAGAACATACTCTTTCCCTAGCGCACCTGGTATTGAAAAATGTCTGCCATTACAGTGGATTGAACCTCGACCTCCTGCTTACGAGTTCGATCCTCCACGATATCGGAAAGGTCGACGAGCTCTCTTACCAACGGTCCTTCGGCTATTCAGATGAAGGTCGCCTTCTCGGCCACATCCTCCTAGGAATAGAAAGGGTGGAAGATAAAATTCGTCAACTACCCAATTTCCCAAAGGACCTTTCTATGCTGTTGAGGCATCTCCTCCTCAGTCACCATGGTCAGTATATATGGGGTTCGCCGAAGAGGCCGATGACTTTGGAAGCAGTGATGCTCCATTTCTTGGATGACATGGATGCAAAAATCACCGGGGTTCAACAATTTATAAAAAGAGAAGTTCCTGAAGGGTCTAAGTGGAGTGGTTACCACCGCATATTCGAGCAGAACTTTTATGTACCGCCCCTTTTAGGCCAGATGGAACTATCTGATAAAATTGAAGAAAATGAATCGGAAGAGGAATAATAAATTCTTCCGATTTCTTGACAAACCGGCCATCCATAATTATCTTAAGGGGCGGAAAGAAATATGTTTTTAAACATCTCTACTTCGCTGGGCTAAATTAAAGAAGGAGAAGGCCAGGATGGATTTTTCGCTTTCCGAAAGGATGAAGCGGGTTTTGGAAACCATCATTGAAGATTATATTCTAACGGCAGAGCCCGTGGGTTCAAGGAAGATCTCTAAACAATCGAACCTCAACCTGAGCCCTGCTACCATACGGAATATCATGTCGGATTTGGAAGAGTTAGGGTTACTGTCTCAACCCTACACCTCAGCAGGGAGGGTGCCAACGGAGAGGGGTCTTCGGTTTTACGTCGACACGATCATCGATGTCCATGAACTCAGTGATCAGGAGCAACAGGAGATGCGATCCAAGTACGTGGGGCATCTCACTGAGGGACCGGATCTGTTCCGGGAGACCTCTCGGATCCTGTCTTTGTCTTCTCATTATTTAGGAGTTGTCTGGACGCCTCGGATGAGCTCGGTCATACTCCAACACATTGAGTTCGTGAAGTTGAGAAGATATCTGGTTCTGGCTATCTTAGTGAGCACCGCGGGTCTGGTTCACAACCGGATCATCGAAGTGGAAGAAGATTTTTCGCAATCCGAATTGGATCATCTCTCAGATTACCTGAATAGCTTCCTGGCAGGTCTCACGCTTTATCAGGTGAGGGAGAGACTCTTGGAACAGATGAAGGTGGCAAAGAAAGCTTACGATCATCTCCTTGAGCAGGCACTCCTCCTGGGGGAAAAGGCTTTTTCTTCCATCGATGAGTCGGATGTTTTCATCGAGGGGAAGACCAATATTCTGAACGAGCCCGAATTCAACAGCGTCTCAAGAATGACCGATCTCTTTCGGACGTTTGAGGAAAAGGCCATCATGGTGAAACTCCTGGAGAAATTTATGGCGCCAAAGGGGGTCCAAATTGCGATCGGGTCTGAGAGCCAGGTTCAGGAGATGGAGACGTGTAGCGTCGTCACCTCGACCTATAGTTGTGGTGGCGACGTCCTGGGTGTTTTGGGGGTCATTGGACCTCGTCGAATGAACTATTCGAGAGTGATCCCGCTGGTCGGCTATACGGCCAAACTCCTCACTGAGATCCTGGAGACATAGCGCCTCTCCTCAAATCTTCTCCTATTTGTGACAAGGATGATCTCTTAAGAAAAAAGGATTCTGGGCCAGGACAAAGGCCGGGGTAGAAAGAATGGAGAAAAAAGAGACCAAGAAGAATCAGGACCAAAAGGGAGCATTGAAGAAAGGCCAGGGAGAGTCCATCGAGACCATTAGCCAAGAGCTCCATTACCATTTAGAGGAAGAAAGGGAAGAGAAAGAAAAGGAGATCGAGGAACTGAAAAAGAAGCTGGAGGAAAAGGAGAAAGAGCTCAAGGGACATCATGACCGTCTCCTCAGGCTCGCCGCCGATTTTGAAAACTACAAGAAAAGGGCGGCCAAAGAAAAAGAGGATTGGACCAAATTTGCCAACGAGGATTTGATCAGGGCGGTCCTTCCCTTTGTCGATAATCTGGAGAGGGCGGTGAATCATGCTGAAAAAGTGGCGGACACAGGGGTTTTAATCGAAGGGGTCCGACTGACCATCCAGCAGCTTCTCCAGGTCCTGAACCGATTTGGTCTTTCTTCTTTTGAATCTGTTGGAAAACCTTTCGATCCAACCGTGCATGAGGCCATGCTGGTGGTGGAAACCGACAAACATGAGCCGAATCAGGTTGTGGAGGAGTTTCAGAAGGGCTACCTTTTGAATGACCGCCTCTTGAGACCGGCAACCGTCTCCGTGTCAAAACCTCCGGAGAAAGAGGCTCAGACATCGGAATGATTTTGAATCCAGCCCGTTAGAAATTCTGGCGGGGCAGGAAACCGAAGTGCTTCTAAAATCTATTTAACCCCACTGCAGAAAGCAGGGCATGATTTCGAACGGGGTAAATTGTAAGGAGGGGAAACTAAAATGGCAAAGACAATAGGAATCGATTTAGGAACGACAAACTCCGTAGTAGCCGTTATGGAAGGTGGAGATCCCGTCGTAATCGCCAATCAGGAGGGGAGCCGGACAACGCCTTCTGTGGTCGCCTTTACAGATAAAGGGGAAAGGGTGGTAGGACAGATTGCGAAACGCCAAGCGATTACCAACTCTGAGAATACCATCTTTTCGATCAAACGATTGATGGGAAGAAAGTTCCGGGACACAGAAGTTCAGCGCGACGTCAAGGTCCTTCCCTACAAGATCATCGAGGCCGACAACGGAGATGCGTGGGTGGAAGTTCGGGGTAAAAAATACAGCCCGCCCGAAATTTCTGCCTTTGTCCTCCAAAAGATGAAAGAGACAGCCGAGGCCTATCTGGGTGAAAAGGTGACGGACGCGGTGGTAACCGTTCCTGCTTATTTTAACGACAGTCAACGTCAGGCGACAAAGGATGCCGGGCGAATCGCGGGATTGAATGTCATCCGAATCATCAATGAGCCCACGGCCGCTTCCCTCGCCTACGGTCTCGAAAAAAAGAAGGACGAGAAGATCGCCGTCTTCGACCTGGGGGGTGGAACGTTTGATATCTCCATTCTGGAACTGGGCGAAGGGGTCTTCGAAGTCAAATCCACCAACGGAAATACCCATTTGGGCGGAGATGATTTCGACCAGCGTGTCATTGACTATCTGGCCGATGAATTCAGGAAAGACCAGGGCATCGATTTGCGAAAAGATCGGATGGCCCTTCAAAGGCTAAAGGAGGCCGCAGAAAAGGCAAAGATCGAACTCTCCAACATGATGGAGACCGACATTAATTTACCCTTCGTGACGGCCGATGCCTCAGGACCCAAGCATCTGAACATGAAGTTGACCCGGGCTAAGCTCGAAAAGCTGACCGAGGATCTCATCGAAATGGTAGACGGGCCGTGCCGGCAAGCCCTTGCGGATGCCGGACTTTCAGCCAGAAATATCGATGAGGTGATTCTCGTTGGCGGGATGACTCGTATGCCCAAAGTTCAGGAGAAGGTGAAACAGATCTTTGGAAAAGAGCCCAACAAGAGCGTCAACCCCGATGAGGCAGTAGGTATCGGTGCGGCCATTCAGGCCGGGGTTCTCAAGGGTGAGGTAAAGGACGTACTCCTTCTGGATGTCACGCCACTCTCCCTTGGCATTGAGACGCTCGGGGGTGTCTTCACCAAATTGATTGAAAGAAACACCACTATCCCGACCAAAAAGAGCCAGATTTTTTCTACGGCATCGGACAGCCAACCTGCTGTTACGATCCATGTGCTTCAAGGTGAGAGAGAAATGGCTGCCGACAACAAGACCCTCGGTCAATTTGAACTGGTGGGAATTCCACCCGCTCCCCGAGGCATTCCGCAAATCGAGGTGACGTTTGATATCGATGCAAACGGAATCGTCCACGTAGCGGCGAAAGACCTCGGAACGGGCAAGGAACAATCGATAAAAATTACGGCTTCCAGCGGTCTCAACGAAGACGAAATTAAAAAAATGGTCCGAGATGCGGATGCCCATGCGGCGGATGACAAGAAGCGGAGGGAGCTCGCGGAAGCGAGAAACCAACTCGATACCCTCATCTATACGACCGAGAAATCCTTGAAAGAGTACGGCGACAAGGTCGATGCCGGCGAGAAACAGAATATCGAAGACGCGGT
>Ga0187779_10000738_pt1 | contig 21577 bp, 19 predicted proteins | sample 1015_Q2_SP10_10__FD_132435 | JGI IMG/M metagenome (GOLD analysis project Ga0187779, IMG submission 132435) | Tropical peat soil microbial communities from peatlands in Department of Meta, Colombia - 1015_Q2_SP10_10_MG | ecosystem: Environmental > Terrestrial > Soil > Wetlands > Peat | place... | reverse complement strand
GCCCGCTACCTACACGACGCCGGCGCCTCCACGAACCTCCAGAAGGCGGTCTATGCGTACAACCACGCTTGGTGGTACGTGCAGTCGGTACTGCTGCGCGCCGAGCTGATCGGCGGGATCCCCGAAGGGCTGATCGACGCGCTCAGCGAGTTGGTCGAAGGCCGCTTCCCGGTGGCCGCTCCGGCCAGCTACCTCGATGCCGGCGTGACCAGCCCGGGGGATCAGCGCGGCGGCGGCGCCAACCCGGCGATCGCAGTCGACTCGAACCAAGCCGCCACCGCCACGACCATCTTCGCCAAGCCGGGTGCGCCGGTGATCGCGGTCAACGACGGCACGATCGTGGGGCTCGGTCAAAGCCGGTCCCGGGGCCGGTACATCGAGCTGCGCGACGCCAGCGGCAACCTCTACACCTACGCGGAGCTGGGGTCGGTGGCCACGATGTACCCGGTCCCCAAGCCGCTCGTGCCGAAGGGGCCGGCGCCGGGCGCGCTGCCCCTCTGGGCGGCGGGTCCGAGTGGGCCGAGCGCGCCGGCGAGCGCCGGCATCCAGACCACTGCCGCGCCTGCCGCATGGGCTGGGACCAGGTCGTCCCCGACCGTGCTGGTCAAGGAGCGGCTATTCGCAGACCCGTCGCGCCCGGCCTCCTACGCAGCCGGCGGGGACTTGCAGATCGAGAGCCAGCCGGTCACCCCGACCCGATTCGACAGCTACTTCTCGGGCATCCTTCACCTTCCGCGCGACCAGTACACGCTGAGCCCGCTCCGCGCCGGCGCGATCGTGGTCGCCGGCACGATCCTCGGACGCGTCGGCCCGTCCCCGAGCCGGGGGCGAGTCGGCCTGATGTTCATGATCAGACCGGCCGGGCCGGGAGCACCCTGGATCGATCCGAAGCCGATCCTCGACGGCTGGAGGCTTCTGCAGGCAACCGCGATCGATCGCGTGCGCGGGATCGATCCGTTTCTGGGTAGGGATCCAAGCATCGGCCAACTTCTCCTGATGTCCAAGGAGCAGCTCGAGGCTCGCGTCTTGGCCGACCCGCAAATCCATCTCGACGGTTGCGAGCGACGCCAAGTGACCGCGGGACTGGTCGACCGCCGGATTCTCGGGGTACTCGAGTTCTTGTCAGCATCCGGAATGGGTCCAACGGTCACGGGCTCCGGCTGCGGTGGTGTGCTCGTGCGGTCGGGCGGAGCGACGGCTGCGGATCCGAGCATCGACATCACCGCGCTCGATCACCAGCCGGTGCTCGGTCACCAGGGCGCCGGCTCGCTCTCCGACCTCGCCCTCAGGCAGCTGCTCACCCTACAGGGGACGTTCAGGCCGGCGCAGATCATCAGCCTGATGAGCTACCAGGGCCAGAGCAACACACTGGCCAGCGCCGACCATGCCAGCCGGATCGAGATCCGCTTCCTGCCCGACGCCCCCCAGGGCCGCGGGCTCGGCGGCCAGCTAGACGCCATTCTCCAGCCTGGCGACTGGACGCAGTTGATCGGCCGGCTCAACCAGATACCCGAGCCGGTGGTCCCGGTCGCTCCGAGCCGGTATGCGATCCGAGAGCTCGCCACCTCGACGAACCGCTGAGGAACCATGGTCGAGGCGTGCAGGCAGTAACCCTGCCCGAATGTGCATGTCACCCACAAGACCCTTGACGGCAAGACGTGGCGGCCAAGCCCGACGCGCTAGAGGCCGAGATCAACGAGTTCTGCAGTTACAAGTTCGTCGTGCCGGCAGCCGGCACGAACTGCGACCAGGAGCACCACCGAACGACCGCGTCGCGCCGCGGGTCACCGGCGCGCCCTGCATGACACTATGCCCGCGGTATCGCGCCCTGGTCTGGACCGGCAGTCGGCGCGGCGCCCGATTCGAGGAGCGGGTGCGGGGCAGCCTCCGCCCTGGCCACCCGCCTCGGACGGCTTACGTATAGCTGAACGATCACGACTGTCAGCACGGCAATGGTCATGATCCGCTCGCTCTCGCCGAGCGTGGCCAGCAGCCCCCAGACTTGCGTCCCGAGCGCGAAGATTTGGCAGGCGATGGGGAGGAGCACCGCCTTCCATCCGTAGACCTCAGGCGTCTTATGGTCGACCCGCGGCTGCCAGGCGGCGTATGCGACCACCAGCAGACCCAACGGCCACAGGTAGTCGTACATCCCGGCCACGTAGGTCTCTTTCACCTTCTGCACGGAGTAAAGAGCATCGGCGACCACCCAGATCGACAGGCCCAGAGTGAGGAGGTACCAAGCGCGGCCGGGGCGCCAACCCGTGAGGGCAATCACTCCTATGGTCGCCCCGAGCAAGAGGATGTCGCCCGCGGGATATGCGATGTCGACGATGTGCCCGAGTAGGCTCACGGTCCGGGATTCGTCGACCGCCGGCTGAAGGGAGAGTGCGACCGCCGGTGTGGCGACCACGAGCGCCAGTGCGATCCCGTCTATCCACCGCGCGAAATCGAAATCTGTGAAGCGGGAACGGACGAGCATCATGAGGCCGCCCGCCGCGAGCGGATACCACGCCAGCCAGAAAATGTCCGACACATCAACGTCCGTGCCGATCCCGATGTTGAGATCGACCAGGATGTCACCGATGACCCAGCTGAACGTCCCGAGGCTCAAGAGCACCCAGCCACGGTCGGTGGGATCGCCGAGCCCACGGACCAGCATCAGGAGGCCTGCGCCGGTCGCCGCCGCATCGTAGAAGTAGCTGTCGATCAGATTGCTGTATCCAGAGCCGGCGACGCCGAAGATCTCGTGCAGAGCGTCAAAGGCGACGATGGCCGCGAGGGCAGCGAAGATGAACCGGACGCGCGGGGTGATCCGCCACGCTCCGATCGCGACGCCCTCGGACGGCGCGCCGATATCGGTCGCGCCAGCCTCGTACGACATCGCCTCAGATCGCGCTGATCCTTCCACCGTCTGCCGCTCGCCTCTCGGAAACCGTGTTGCTGGTTGCTGCCGTCACCGGTGCGGCCCTTTCCCATCATCCTCGATTCGAAGTGACCCTGGCCGGCCTTCTGCCTCAACGGGCAACATCTGTGCGCGTCTAAACCGCCGGGGTCAGCTCGGCCAGCAACGCGTCGCGGGGAAGGCGGAGTAGGACCGCGTCGTCGAGCGGCACCGCCTCCTCGCTGAAGGGCTGGCCGTGGAGAGCGGCGATCTCCCCGATCAATTCGCCCGCACCGGCGATGCGCCGGGGCCGGCCGCGTTGCGACATCTGGACGTGACCCTCCCAGACGACGTACGCATCGCCGTCGCGGGCTCCCTCGGCGAAGACGGTCTCGCCCCGATGGCGGTGCTCGACGCTCGACGCGGAGGCGATCCGTCCGACCGCGGACGTCGGCAGGTAGGAGAGCAGTGGGAGCCGCGTGAGTACATCGATACGCTCGGCGCGGTCGATGGCCGCCCCGGCCGGAATGGCCACCGCACGGCCGGTGTCGCGGGCCGGCCAGATCAGGTCCCCTGGAGACCGAAGCGCTTGCAGTCCGAGGATGTGTGACGACTCCTCGCGCACGCCGAACCCCGGACCTGCGAGCGCGCGGTGAAAGTCATCATCCGCCAGGGACAGCAAGACAGAGCTCTCGGTGGCTTGCACGGTGGCGGTGCGGGGAATGTCACGGAGCAGGGCCACATCACCGAACCAGTCCCCGGACCCCAGGCGGGAGACTTCGCGCCCGTCGACGAGCACCCGCGCCGCACCCGACCGCAGGATGTAGAAGCGGACGCCGGTCTCCCCCTGGTAGAGGATGACCTCCCCCGCGGAGACCGCCTGCTCCTCGAGCAGCGCCGCCAGCCGGTCTTGCTCGGCCAGCGAACCCGTGTGAAGCCAGGGCACGCTCGACACCAGCTTCAGGCGCTCATCGTCTACGTCGAGGTCACGGTCGAGCTGGAGAAGTCCACGCCAACAGCAGATCGCGACGAGCGGCGCCACGGCGGCTCCCAGCACCAGCACGGTGCGGACTCCGAGCGATCCGATCAGGATCGCCGGCACCAACGCCGCCACTATGTAGGCGATGCCGGTGAGCGTCTCGTACGCGCCCAGCACGCGACTCATGAGCCGGTCTGGCGTCGCCCGCTGCAAGACCGTGTCGCCCGCTGCCTGCGCCACCGTGCCCGCCATACCGGCGAAGAATGCGCACACCCAGGCGATTGCCGGCAGCGCGACGAACGCTATCCCCGCGATCGGCACAGCCCACAGCATCACCGCGATCCCGAACACCCGGCCGAGGCGCGCGCGCACGAGCTGCCCGATACCGACGCCGGCGAGCAGACCCCCGACTCCGAACGCCGAGTAGAGCGCTCCGGCCCCGCCATCGGACTGATGCAGCACGTCGCGCGCGATCACGATCAGCACCACATCGAGGATGCCGACCGCGAACGAATAGCCGCAGAACACGAGCAACGTCAGTCTGATGTCTCGTTCCGACGCCGCCGAGCGCAGCCCTGCGAGTGCGTCGCTGATCCTCCGATGCTGCGCCTGGGTGGTCCGCTCAGCATCGACCGGCGGATCCTGCTGCTGGAAACCGGAGAGCCGTGGATAGCTCAGCGCAAACACCGCAGCGACGACTGTCACCACGGGCACTGCTCCGGTCAGCTCGTAGGCGACACCGCCTACGAGCGGGCCGAGGAAAACCGCCAGGGCGAGCCCGAGCGAGATGATCAGGTTGACCGAGCCGAGCTCGCTGGGAGACCGGACCAACGTGGGCGCCATCGCGCGCAGAGCCGGAGCCCCGACCGCATACACCGCGCCCTCCAGGCCCGCGAGCACAATTGTCACCACGACGGGCCATTTCGCCGCGATGCTCACGGCCATTGCCACCAGGACCCCCGCGCGGAGGAGCGCGGCGACAGCGGCGATCCGCCCGCGGCCGTAACGGTCGGCGAAGCCGCTCATCGGCGCGGCCAGGATCGCAACCGTGCCGGAGCTGGTGACGACGAGCAGAGAGATGGCGTCAGTGCCTCCGCGGGCGAACACGTACAACCACACGACCATGCCGGACGTGTACTGGGCGAGATCGAGGAGGGCGACGGCGCCCACGTAGCTGCGCACTGTGGGCGCGGCTCGCACCGATTGCAGCGCGTCCGCGCTCGACCTGAGATATGACCCGACGCCGGCGAACGTCGGCCGGTGTGCGACCACGCGAAGATGCGCGGTCAGACGTAGGTGACCAGGCTGGCCCACTTGCCGGCGATGTAGCCCGAGCAATGCTCCGCGTAACGGCAGCGGATCTGGGGGAGCTGCCAATCCTCCGGCGTGACCCGCCCGCGGCAGTCGTCTGCGCCACAACGACAAACGAACGACGCGCCTGTCCCCGCGATGAACGTCGCGTACTCGACGGTGATCTCCTCGCCGGCCTCGATCGGTCGCCGCGCCACGAGGTCAAGACCCTCGATCCATGCATTCGGATCGCACGAGTGGTTGATCGGCGACCACTGCTCCGGATCTGAGCTCCACGTAACCAGGACGTCGTCGTTCAGGGGGTAGCCGTACTCCTCGAGCCAGCGCCGCTCGCGCTCCGGCCAATGCGCCGCGGCGTGGCCTCGTGTCACGAGGGTGTGGGGTTGCTCCTCGCCCCGACTGATCCGCTCTCCTGGCGCGATCGGCGCCGCGGCGTGCATCCCGAGGCCGGCCGGTTCGCCGCTGAACTCAACGACATAGCGTCGGCGGCGGGCGCGCCGACGCGCCAAGGCGTCGCCGAGGATCGTGTCGACGAAATCCTCATGCCCGCCCGGAATACTCAGGAGCACCGCGTCCGCTCCCCCGGGCTCGTCAGCGGGATAGAACACCGAGCAGTTTGGATTGATCTCGAGCATGTACGGAATCCCGTTGCCGGCGACACGAATGTCGCAGCGCGCGTAGCCGCTGCCACCAAGACCTTGGAACAGTGCGGCCGAGATCCGCATGAGCCCGCGCGCGAGTGCGTGGTCCGTCACCGGTCGCCACCGGAGCAGCCGGTAGTCGCGCCACTTCAAGTCGTAATGCTTGAACGTCTCGCCGGGAGGAAACACGCATTCCACGGGGGGATATGCCTTCGGCGTCGAGCGGGGCTCCGCCTGCCCCGCCACGAGCACCGTGAACTCGCGTCCGTCGACGAACTCTTCCACCAGGGCGCCTCCGAACCGGTCGGACATCAGCTCGATCTGCTCTTCGAGCTCCAACGCTGTGCCCACCTTAGATCCCTGTGTCAAGCCGATGCTGTTGTAGCTGTTCGGATGCTTGACGATCAAGGGGAACCGAAGCTTCGACGTCACCAAGGCGAGGTCATCGCCGCGGCGAACGGCGACCCCGCGGGGAAACCCAATATCGAGGTAGTGGCACACGAGCTTCATCGCCTCGCGCGTCGGCTCGTAAAAGGCCGTTCCGGCGCCGGTGAAAGCCAGCTCGAGCCGCTCGAGCGCCCCGACGACCTCGATGCCGGGGCGAGCTTCGTCCCAGGCACCATCGCAAAGGTTGAGGAACACGTCGAAGTCGCAGCCGGCCAGCTTCTGCAGATCGCGGACCGCGGTGGTCTTCGTCAACTCGTGGTAGGCGTACTCGTGCCGAGGCCCGTACGCCTCCAACTCGATCGGAGCTCGTGCGGGTGCCGGCATGCCCTCCGGCGAGACCTCGTCGCTGCAGTACAGGACGCAGACCTTCATCGATGGGCCAGCGGCCTCCCTGGATGGGGGCTGGTTAGCTTCAATGAAGCCCGAAGATACGGCGCGAGCCACTTCGCGTTCTGCTCGCGCCACTGGTCGCCGCGGTCGCTCCACGGCCGGATTTCACCCTGACAGTCCGCGCTGCCACACCAGCATGACAGCGGAGCGACCAACGAGTGCTCGGTCGTCGCGTAGTCGAATGCGAGTTCCTCCCCGGAGAGAATGTCCCGCAACGCGACGAAGTCGTAGGCGCTCCACTCGTTCTCGTGCACGCCGAGGTTTGGCGTGCAGCTGTGGTTGAGCAGGGTGGCCGGAGCATCCATCTCAACGTGCTGTCCCCAGCCGACTTGCACCGACATGCGGGTGCGCCGCGGCGGGTGGTCGATCGCTCTTCCTACGATCACGGTCTCACCGCGCACGAATTCCCTCAGCGCAAACACCCCATGGCCTTTGGCTCCGGCCGCCGCCACCTTCACGTCCACCTTCGCCCTCCCGAGTTCACCTCGCTGAAACGACCATAACGGCGGCGCCCACAGGTGGTATACCGCAGGTATCGACCGACGCGCGGGGTTTTGCCCATTCGGGCAAACCGGTATCCCCGATGGCTCGGGCTGATGGACTCGGCCGGCGCCGAGACCTATGCTCGCCACCATGGCACGCTGGGATCGGCGCCGTCAGCCTGACCAAGCGCGCACCGACGCGCAGCGCGAGGGATCGGTCCCGGCTCCCTCAGTTGACGAGCGCTTATCAGGTCTCACATCGGCGATGGGCAATGTCGCCTTCTCGGCGTTCGCGCAGAGCGGGGCAGGGCTGCTTCCGGACGGCCGGGTGCACCCAGACGTGGAGCAGGCAATCGCGCGCACACGAGACTCCGGGACACCGGTCGACCGGGGGGTCCGCGACCGAGCGGCGCCGGTGCTTGGTGATTCGCTGGACGACGTGCAGGTCCACACCGGTGCCACGGCTGACGCATTGACGAGGTCAGTGTCGGCTCGAGCATTCGCGACCGGGACCGATATCTACTTCGGGCGCGGGGAGTATCGCCCGGGCACGAGCGCCGGGGATGAGCTCATCGCCCACGAGCTCACGCACGTGGTGCAGCAACGGGGCGCGAGCACCTCGGGACCGCTGACGGTCACTGAGCCCGGCGACGCGCTCGAGGCCGAGGCTGATGCGGCGGCCCGTGAGCTCCCCTAGAGTTCCGACCGCCTCACCGCCATCGTTGCGCCCAGGGCGTTCGTCCGATACCGCTGACGGCGTTCGCTTCAACGACGTTGCCCGCCTGATTCACGTCGCCGTGGAGCAGGTGGCGGCCACCGATCCACATCCCACCGATCCCTTCCGCGGACTCTACGTCTCGGATGACCTCGCCCTGACGCTGGCGCGCTTCCCACGCGAGATGTCTGTCGACGCCGCCATCGGTGACGCGGTGACGAAGCTCGACCTCGACGAACTCGACGCGGCGCTGCTCGTCCTGTGCCTGGCCCCCGAGCTTGATCCGCGATACGGGCGGCTGATGGGCTACCTTCACGATGACCTCACCCGCAAGCTCCCCAGTCCGCGGCTCGCCGCGAGCCTACTGTCGGGGGCGGGTTATGAGTCGCGTGACGTGCTCGCTCGCTTTGCGCACGACCGACCACTGCATCAGACCGGAGCGATACGGCTCCTTGACGGGGACGAGACGGTGCCGCTTGCGGAGCGACTGGTCAGGGTCGCCGAACAGCTCGTATGCCACGTCATCGGTGCGCGGCTGGAGCCCGCGTCACGACGCGACGTACGGCGCGTCGACCCGCCGGCGTACAGCCTGGGGCGCGATCGGACGGTGGCGGAGCTCCGCAGGATGCTGGCCCACGCCGACGACGCCCCGCTGCTGGTCTGCGGTCCTGATGGCGTCGAGTTGCTTGCGGCAGCCCTCGAAACGCCGGTGATGGCAATCGAGGCCACGTGCATGCGCTCCGACGCGGCAGCGCCGGCGGCGATCCTGGAGGCACGGCTGGCCGGAGGGCGGGTGTGCGTGACGGTGACCGAGGACCCAGCGCCCGAGGAGCGTGCGGCGGTCACCGCCGCGCTGGCGGTCCATGCTCACGGCCTGCTGATGTGGGCGGCGCACCGTGATGGAGTCGCTTGGCTCGACGCGCTCGGTGCGGCCACGGTCGAGGTACCCGCGCCGACAGTGGCGGAGCGGCGAGTGCTCTGGAGACGGCACGTGGATGGAGGCGACGCCGATCTGCTCGCGGCGAAGTTCCGCCATAGCGCAGCGCAGATCGCGCGGGCCGCCCGTCTGGCAGGACTGAATGCCGCCGCAGGCGGGCGAAGCGCGCCGAGCCTGGACGATCTTCACCTGGGGGCGCGCCGCGCATCGAGTCGTCAGCTCGAGCAGCTCGCGGTGACGTTGCCCGGCCGTGAGCGGTGGGAGGAGCTGGTATTGCCAGAGCGATCTCTCGCACTGCTGAGGTCCATCTCGGCGTACCTGCGCCACCGCGAGCTCGTCCTCGGGGGCTGGGGATTCGACGCCACGGTGATTGGGGAGCACGGGGTCAAGGTGCTGTTCTTCGGGGAGTCCGGCACGGGAAAGACGATGGCTGCGCGTGCGCTGGCCGGGGAGCTCGGGCTCGAGCTGTACAGAATCGACCTCGCCACCGTTGTCTCCAAGTACATCGGCGAAACCGAGAAGAACCTGGACCGGCTGTTCGCCGCCGCGCAGGACTCGAACGCGATCCTGTTCTTCGATGAGGCCGACGCGGTGTTCGGCAAGCGGTCCGAGGTGAAGGACGCCCACGACCGATACGCGAACATCGAAGTCGCCTACATGCTTCAGAAGATGGAGAGCTATGACGGTGCGGTCATCCTCGCGACAAACCTCCGCAGCAACATCGACGACGCCTTCCTGCGGCGGCTGGACCTGGCCGTTGAGTTCCCGTTCCCGGAGACCGAGCAACGCCGTGCGATCTGGCGCACGTTGTTGCCTGCGCGCGCCCCGGTTGCCGACGACATCGACCTCGGCGTTCTTGCCGCCAAGTTCAGGCTGTCCGGTGGCTCGATCCGCAACTGCGCGCTGGCCGCCGCCTTCCTCGCGGCCGACGACGGTGGGACGATCGCGATGCGCCACCTCCTCCAGGCCGTCTTCGCGGAATACCTCAAGCTGGGTCGGCTCACACTCGAGTCAGACTTCGATCGCTTCCGTGCCGGGCTGAGTGACACGGCGGTGCACTGATGTCTGCCTGTTCGGGCGACACGTCTGCCCGCTTTGGAGGCGCCCGCCCCTTTCCGGCGCGACTGCCCTGACGTAGGCTGACCAACCGATGAGCCTGACCATCCAGGTGCCGCTGAACACCATGCTCGCGGACCTTGACGAGTCGCTCCGCCGGTTGCTCACCAGCGAGCTCGAGCAGCACGGCTTCGGGGGCGTGTCCGTGGTGTTTGATGCGCCGGCCCGGGAATGGGCGGTGGCGCTGTCGGGACCGACGGTGGACCTGTTTCTGTACGACCTGCGCGAAGCGGGCGAGCTGCGCGAAGCCGAATGGCGAGAGCATCGTGAGAACGGCAGCGCGCGCATGACGCGGCCCCCGCTCCGGCTTCAGTGCTCCTACGCGGTCACCGCCTGGGCGCGAGCAATCGAGGACGAGCACCGGCTGCTCTCACAGGTGTTGGCGGTGCTGTTCGCGCACGAGCGACTCCCGGCCGACTGCCTGGCCGGTGATCTAACCGCACCGGCCGCCCAGCCCTATCCGCTTACGACGCGGATCGGCGCCGCCCGGGAGGACGGAAAGGCCGACTTCTGGAACGCGATCGGCGGCTCCTACAAGGCATCGATCGATTACCTGGTCACACTTTCGTGCGACGCCGGCGTCGCCGTCCAGCGGGGTCCCGAGGTGCTGCGCCGAGAGCTCGCAACGCGCCGTCTGGGGACTGACAGCAACATCGTGGAAACGACGCAGAGAGTCGACGGGATCCTCGTCGGTGACGACGGCGAGGCGATCGCCGATGCATGGCTGGCGTTGCCGGACCTCGGGAAGTGGGCACACAGCGCGGCCGACGGGCGCTTCTCTTTCAGGGGGGTGCCGGACGGCTCACACCGGTGCCGGGTGCGTGCCGCGGACGGATCCGAAGGCGAGACCGATTTCCGGACATCGCGGGACTATCGCGAGCTGCGGGTATCGATGCGCCCGGCGGGCCAGCGGCGCTGACGGGTGCAAACGGGCAGCGAATGCTGCCCGAATGGTTGCCCTCCTGACTCTGGTTGGGAGAGCCAGCAGACGCCACAGTTCAGTCGATGTCACAGCGCCCGATCGCGCGAGTACTACTAGCGAACCTGGACACCCTTATGCGGTCCGGGATCGTCCGGGAATTCGCCGACGACGGAATTGAGGTGATCGGCCAGGAGCAAAGTCACGACGGAATTGTCTTTACTGCGTCGATCGCGACGCCGGACGTGATCGTGATCGATAGCGACAGCCACGGTGCTCCCGAGCTCCGTGAGCGTCTGAGGCGCGCCGCGCCTGACGCGAAGCTGATCTTGTTGCCTCGCGACGAGGCGTGGCCGACGATCCTCGACCCGCCGACCGGACGGCCACGGTTGATTCCGCCGCCCGTTCTGGAAGCGCTGCGCAGCGAGCTAACAGGGAGCCGACCACGAATCGAGGAGTGACATGCCGAATTACCTGACGCCGGGCGTTTATGTCGAGGAGATCCCCTCCGCATCCAAGCCGATCGAGGGCGTTGGCACGTCGGTCGCGGCGTTCGTCGGTCTGGCCCCCGGCGGTCCGGTCAACGTCCCGCAACGCATTGCCAACTGGTCTCAGTTCGAGCGGACGTACAGCGACCCGTCCGCGCCCCATCCGACGCCGTTCATGGAGGGCGCATACCTGGCGCACGCCGTCTATGGGTTCTTCCACAATGGCGGCACCCTTTGTTGGGTGGTCCGCGTCGGCGGTGAGGACACGCCGCCCACGGCCGCGCTGAGATCGGGCGAGATGGTTGCGCTCCCCTCGGGCGAGAAGGAGCATCCCGCGGCGTTCAACATCGTCGCGAAGGATGGCGCTCCGCAGCCGATCACGGCGGAGCTGGTCGAGGAGCCGCCTAAGCGAGGCGGCAACAGCAACGGCAACGGCGGCGGCAACGGTGCAAACAAGACCTACCGGCTGACGATCAAGGCCGGCCGCGTGACCGAGGCGCCCCATGAAGGCCTGCTCCTGAAGGACCTCGCGAAGACGGTCACCGACAAGTCGAAGTTCGTCACGGTGACGGAGACCGACGCCGGCTCGATCGAGAAGCTGCTCCCGGGAACCTACCGGCTGAGCGTGCCATCGATCCTCCCGGCGGCTCTTACCCAAGACCAAGTGGAGGGCGACGCCGCAGAGCGCGAAGGACTCGAAGGGGTGACCGCGACCGAGGAAGTGACCATGGTCTGCGTGCCGGACCTCATGGCGATGCTGGGCGACGGCAACGGCAATGGCAACGCGGCCGAGAAGGAGAAGATTCTCAAGGCTCTCCAGAGCAAGGTCGTCGAAGGCTGCGAGAACGTCGGCCAGCGCATGGCCATCCTGGATGCTCCGCCGGATCGCAAGCCCGAAGAGGTGCTCGACTGGGTTCTCAGCTCGAATCTCGATTCCAAGTTCGCCACGATGTACTGGCCGTGGATCGAAGTCCTCGATCCGATCACGAAGCGACCGATCCAGGTCCCGCCGTGCGGCCACGTGGCAGGCATCTGGTGCCGGACCGACTCGACTCGCGGCGTACACAAAGCGCCCGCGAACGAGGTCGTGCTCGGCGCGAATGATCTCGGGTACACGCTTACGGGTTCCGAGCAGGACAGCCTCAACCGCGCCGGTATCAACTGCATCCGGGCCTTCCCAGGTCGGGGGATCCGCGTGTGGGGCGCCCGCACCCTGTCGAGCGATCCGGAGTGGCGCTACATCAACGTGCGCCGGCTGTTCAACTTCGTCTCAGAGTCGATCATGCAAGGTACGCAGTGGGCAGTGTTTGAGCCCAACGACGCAAGCCTGTGGCTCTCGCTGAGGATCTCCACCTCGAACTTCCTGACTCGGATATGGCGGAGTGGAGCCTTGTTCGGAGCAACGCCCGAGCAGGCCTTCTTTGTCAAGTGCGACGACGAGACCAACCCTCCGGACATGGTCGAGGCGGGACAGGTCACGGTCGAGGTCGGCATTGCGCCGGTCAAGCCGGCCGAGTTCGTCGTCTTCCGTATCAGGCAGTTCCAGGTCCAGGCTGGGGCCGAATAGCTCGAAAGGAGTGGTGAGAAATGTCAGCAACCGATCAGGCAACCGCCGGCGCCCATTACTTCAAGATCGATCTGGGCGGCGCCGAGGCAGCTGGTTTCTTCAAGGAAATCGACGGAATCAGTAGTGAGCACGAAGTCGTCGTGCACACCACGGGTGACGCATCGGGCAAGTCAGTGGTGCAGAAGTATCCGGGCCAGCTGAAGTGGAACAACATCACGCTCAAGCGTGGTGTCGACTCCAACAACGCGCTGTGGACGTGGCGCAAGCAGGTGATCGACGGCCAGGTTGGCGACGCCAGAAAGGAGTGCAAGATCGAGGTGCTCGACTGGACCGGGGCCACGGTCGTCACCTACAGCTTCATCAACGCATGGCCGTGCCGGTATAGCGCGCCCGGGCTCAGCGCGGGCGGTAACGAGGTGATGGTCGAAGAGATCGAGATCGCTCACGAGGGAATGACGCGCGCGTAACCAGAGCGGCCGACGACGACTCTCGGCCCGGACATCCCGGGGTGTGATGAGAACCGACTACGAGTTCACGCTGCCGCGCGGCTATCTCGACGACTCGGGCGAGGTGCACCGGGAGGGCGTGATGCGCCTCGCCACCGCGCGCGACGAGATCGAGCCGCTGCGTGATCCTGCGGTGCGCCACAACGAGGCGTACCTGGCCGTGCTGCTGCTCTCGCGCGTTGTGACGCGAATCGGTGAGATCACCGAGGTCACCCCGCAAGTTGTCGAGGGTCTCTACGCCGCGGACTTCGATCATCTCCAGCAGCTCTACGAGCGGCTCAACACGAACGGCGACGCGGTGGGGATCATCGCCTGCCCGCACTGCGAGGAGGAGTTCGAAGTCGATCTCAGCGAGATCCGGGATGGGCCGCAGGGGGAATGATGCGGCCATCTCCGCATGAGCTCTACGCGGAGATGGCCGGGCTCGCTCATCACTTTCACTGGCCACTCGACGCCTTGCTGGACCTGGAGCACCGTGACCGACGCCGTTTCCTCGCGGAGGCCCACGGCCTGGCAGCGACCCCACATGCACACGGTATCCCAGCATGACTGAACAGGGACGGTTCGACCCAGCGCCGCTCGGGCGGCGGATTCTGGCCCGTTCGGGTCGGCTGGCTCGCGTCGGCGGCGCCAGATTCGCCTCGCGTGCAGTGTCCAGGCACCGAAATCCCACGCTTGGCCGGCGGCCACGGTTGCTACCGGTTCGGGCCATCGCATCCCCGGCCGCGAGCGAGTACTCGCCGGCGCCGCCGCCGAAGCAGCCGGTGGCTCAGCCGCCCGTTGCCGTCCCCCGCCCGGGCGGCATCAGCGAAGAGGCGGCCAAGTGGCTGTTCCTCGGTGAACTCCGACCGAACTTGCTTCCGATGAGCGCCCTTAAACCGGCGCCGCCACCGGTGACGCGGAAAGTGGCCCGGTCCGAGGTGCCGCGGCCACGGCTCGAGGAAGGGCCGTCGGTCCGATCCACTCCGGCAGGGACGCCGCTGTCGAGACCGCCGCAAGGTGGCGGAGAGGCGGGGGGTGAGGTTGACGTGGTCCCCGGCGTCCAGCCCGACGTTCCGGGCGGTGCGCCGGACCCTGTTGTCGAGGGGGGCGTTGAGCTCGCCAGTGACGCACAGCCCGCGAAGGACGGCACGCCGGCCGTGGCATCGCGGTCGCGATCGGTGACGCGGCCGAGTGCGAGTACGACGCTGGCGCGACGAGCGGTGTCCACGCCGGCAGAGTCGCGATCAGCGGCGCCCGCGCAGCGGCCGCCGGTTCGCGCCGACGAGCAGCCGCGACAGGCGACTGCCGCGGCGCCGGCCGGGGAGAAGGTGCTTGAAGGCGCGACCCACCCCGAGCCCGCGGCTGCCGCGGTCCCCGCGATCGTCGCGCGATCCGCGCGGCCGCTCCGGAGGCTGCGCCCAGCGGGGCCGGCGCGCACGGTGGCGCCGAAAGTCTCGTCGTCGGCGGCCCCGGACGACGACGCCGCGCCACCGCGAGGTGACACCCCTACGGAACGAACCGCGGACCCAGGCGCCCTGATGGCACGCGATGTCGCTGACGAGGCGCCGCGTGCCCGCACGACGCCGACTGGTCGTGAAACCGAACGCCCAACGGTTCTCGCCAGAAGAGCCTCGTCGTCGGACACCGGGCTCGAACCGTCAACCGGATCAGCCCGGGTGGTCGCGAGTGGACCAGCGGCTGATCCGTCGATGGGTGGGCGGTCGAACGAACCGGTGGCGACGCTTCCGGACAAGCCGGCGGCGTCAACCGTCGACGTGCCGGCGCCCTCAGCCCCGGACGCGTCCCGGGTGACACGCGCAGAGGCGCCAGCGGGACTGCGCAGAAAGCCGATCGCTAGTAGCAGTGCGGCACAGACGGATGCATCGGACGCTGAGGCTGCGACCGACGCTCCGGGTGCAACCGTCGCTCGGCGCGAGTCTGAGGCGGCCTCCACAGCGGTTCGGCCCAGCGTCGAGTCGGCCGGCATGGCGGTCGGCCGCGTCGTGTCGCGTTCGGCGGAGGCAGCCCCGGAAGCCTCGGTGGATGTGCGATCGCAGCTTCCATCTGCACCACCAGACCACGCGCGACCGGGCGCCGCGGCAGCAGGCCCCGCGTCTGGGGCTCAGCGGATGGCGATCGCAAGGGCGACGGCGACCGCGTCGGACGCCCGGTCTCACGCGTCTGACCCGCCCGCGAGCGAGCCAACGCAGCGTCGTGAGGTGGCGGAGCCCGCGTCGGCAACGCGCGTGCGGCCGGGAACGTCACAGCCTTCGCCAGCGAGGCGAGGAGGTCAGCCGGTGTCGAGGCCGGCGTATGCATCGGGCGCTGCGGCAGCAACCGACGCTACGGGCGCAACCGACGCTCGGCCCGAGTCCGACGCGGCCTCCACAGCGGTTCGTCCCAGCATCGAGTCGCCCGGCGTCACGGTCGGCCGCGCCGTGTCGCGTTCTCCGAACCCAGCACCGGAAGCCTCGGTGGATGTGCCATCGCACCTACGCCCCGGACCACGAGATGCCGCGCCGTCAGATGCCGCGCCGTCAGATGCCGCGCCGTCAGACGCCGCGCCGTCAGACGCCGCGCCGCCAGACGCCGCGCCGCCAGACGCCGCGCCGCCAGACTCAGCCTCTCCGGCTCCGCGGAGGGCAATCGCGAGGGCAGCGACGGCGACGGACGCCCAGTCTCCAGCGTCTGACCCGCCTGAGAGCGAGCCGACTTCGCGGCACGAGGTGCCGGAGCCCGCGTCGGCGACGCGCTCGCTGTCACGGTCGCCGCAGCCCACGCCGGCGCGGCGCGAAGGCGCGTTCCGCCTCGCGCCGGCGGGGGGGAGGCCGAGACCAGTCGTCGCCGTGCCTTTGTCTGCGGGCCCGGCGGATGCCGCGCCTCCGTCCGCCGCGCCGATCGACGCGGCGCCTTTGCCCGCTGGCCAGGACGAGACCCCCGCTGGGCGCGAGCCCCCAGCGGCCGCGAGGCGGTCAGCGCTCCCCTCGCAGGCGGGTGAAGACGTGGCCTCGCCATCGCCTGGCAGCATCGCGCGGTCCGCGTCGCCAGCGGACACAGCGGTACCGCCGGCATCGTCCGCCGCGGCGCCGGAGCCACATCCGGACAGGCCGACCTCCACGAATCAGACTAAATCTCAGTCGCCGCCGGCCGCGCGGTCCACGCCACCGGGCGACGTACCCTCCGCCTCCCGGCGGGCCGTCTCGCGAGCGCGCCTGAGCGAGGCGACACCTGGCGCGGGGGAGAGATTCGATGGGACGGACGCACCCCGAGCGCCGGAGCTCCCGATGCCGGCGCTCCGAATTCCCACGGCGATCGAGGAGCCGCCGGTTGCCGGGGCGCCGGATCCCGCCCCTGACATGACTGAGCGTCCGGCCGCGGCCGGCGTGGCCGCCGAGGCCCCGGGCATGCTCGCCGCACGTGTGCGCGGGCACGCGGTGGCGCGGAAACACGCGCCCGTCAGTCCTTCGGCTGCCGGCGACGCCGAGCCGCCCAGTGGCGAGGCACCCGTCGCCACCCCAGACGTAACCGAGCGTCCGGCCACGGCCGGCCCCGCCGCAGAGGCCCCGGGCGCCGGCAACGCCAACCCGCCGGCCCCGACGTCGCGAGTTCCCGCTGACCCTCCAAGCCCCACAGCCACCGCTACGTCGGCGCCCGTGTCTACATCCGCCCTTTCCCGCGAGCCGGCGCCGACCATAGCCGCGACGGAGGCCCCGGCCGCGAACCGGGTGACGACCGGCACGCCGACGCCGACGGTCACGGGGGCAGACCCGACCGCCTCGGGCAAGCCGTCGGCCCTTTCCGTCGCCGCGGCGACCAAAGAGGTGGCCCGCGGGTCGGTCGCCCGAGCGACCGTGGCCCGCACGCCCACTGCAGGCGAGACACCCGGCCGTACCGGCACACGCGCCCGCACCGGCACACCCGCTCGCTCGCGCCGCCTCAGCCTCAGCCGGGCTGCGGTTGGCGGACCGACCCATCCGGACCCCCGCGCGGCGCTTTCGCTTCCTCCACTGAGGGTCTCACGCCGAACTCTCCCACGGGTCGAACGTCCGGTCGGCTTCGACACTCACGCAGGAACTGCGGCGCGCGGCGAGGCGCCGGCATCGAGAATCACCGCCGGCATCCCGGGAAACACCCGGCCGCACGTTCGCGCCCACACTCGTGTCACCGGCCAGCGCGCGCCGGGTAAAGCCGCGGCGACCGTCGCAGCGACGGCCACCGCGACCGCCCCCATGCTCGCCCGCGAACCCGAACCCGAACTCACATCGTCGCAGCCCTACCACCCGCTGGCGAACGTTCCCGACCGGCCGAGCGGACAGTCGCTGGCGCGCGCAATCGGCGTCACTCGTGAGAGGGATGGATCCGGCCGCTCCACCGTCGTGTTCCCGCAACCGCCGGGCCGCGGGATGCGCTCCGGGACGAGCGTCAACGCGCGGCCGCTTGCCCGGCGGATCGAGCTCGAACCCGCGTCACTGAATGGCCACGGACCGGACGCCGTGCCCAGCGCAGCAGCGGAACCAAGCACATACGACACCGGCGAGTTCGAAGAACTGTATGACCGAGTTCTGTCACGTCTGCGTCGTGACCTGATCGTAGAGCGCGAACGCCGGGGCGACCTGGCCGGCGCCTATTTCCGCTAAGGGAGGAGAGGCTCACACATGGCTCCGAACACAGTAGCCGGACAGAACGGATCAACCGCCACCGGGACGACCGCCGAGACGCTGCCTAAGCTCACGTTCCTGGTGGAGATCTCAGGCGTCACGATCGGTCAGTTCTCCGAGTGCTCGGGTCTCTCCGTCGAGTACGACGTCATGGAGTATGCCGAGGGAGGCAACAACGACTTCATCCACAGGCTGAGAGGCCGGGCGCGCTACCCCACGATCTCACTCCGGCGGGGCGTCACCTCGCAGGATGCGTTGTTGAAGTGGTTCTTCGACGGTCCGCAGGCGGATCAGTTGACGATCAAGTTGTTGGACGAGTCAGCCTCTCCGATACGCACGTTTGGCTTCGCGTCGCCCGTCCCGATCAGGTGGTCGGGGCCGGACATGGCGGCGGGCTCTAATGGCATGGCGATGGAGTCACTCGAGATCGGTCATAACGGGATGGTGGCGTGATGGCGGCGGCAGATCAGAGCCAATTCCAGAAGGCCAGACTCGAGATCGAAGGTGGCCAGACGCTGACGTGTCTGTTCAATCCCAACGAGTACGCGATCAGCAAGGCGAACGCGTGGACCGTGAAGCCGGTCGTCGGATCCAGCCTCCCGTCCCCCCAGTTCAGCGGAGGGCATGCGCGAGAACTGACGCTGAACCTCCTGTTCGATGCCGATCCGGCCAGCGGCGACGTGACCTCCGCCACCGACGCGCTGTTCGCGATGATGGAGGTCAACAGCTCGCTCGCGTCCGGCCGCACCAACCAGGCTAGGCCGCCGTCAATTACGTTCGCCTGGGGCACGTTCACGAGCTTCAAGGCGGTGTGCACCCGGCTGAACGTGCAGTTCACGATGTTCAAACCCGACGGGACGCCGATCCGAGCAACGGCGGCGCTCACGTTGATCCAGGTCGAGAAGGATCCCCGCTCGGGTCAGGGTACTCCGGCAGCACCACAGAATCCCACCACTCGCGCCGAGCGCATGCGAGTTCACATCGTCCGGTCCGGCGACAGCCTGCAGTCGATCGCCTACGCCCACTACGGCGATCCCAATCGCTGGCGGACGATTGCGCACGAGAACGGCATCGATGATCCCCTGAACCTCGAACGCGGAGCCGAGCTCTCGGTCCCGCAGCTGCGTCCATGAGCGCCACCGGGAGCATGTCGGCCGCGGTGGCGGGCATTGAGATCCAGGTGGCAGGCCAAGCCATCGATCAGGTGCTGGCAAGTCAGCTGCTCGAGGTTCGCCTCGAAAGCCACCTGCTGCTCGCTGACACCGTCTCGCTCCGGCTGGCCGATCCGTTGCTCGAGCACATCGACAGCGCTCCGTTCAACATCGGCTCGGACTTGGTGGTTCTACTCGGGGCGCCGGCCGCCACGTCGCTGACGTCATTGTTCGACGGGCAGATCACCACGTTCGAGCCCGAGTTCACCGAGGACGAGGTGATCCTCGCCGTCCGCGGCTACGACCGCTCGCACCTGATGAACCGCACGACGCGCACCGAGACCTACGAGCAGATGACCTACGCCGACATCGCGCAACAGGTCGCCGGCAAGGCGGGGCTCCAGGCCGGAACGATCGACGACGCAGGTGGCACGATCGAGTTCGTCCAGCAGAGCGACGAAACGGACTGGGCCTTCCTGTGGCGCCTCGCCCGACCGCTCGGGTTCGTGGTCACCGTCGATGGGAAGAACCTCAACTTCCGCAAGCCGCAACAGCAGGATTCCGCTGTCTCGCTCACGTGGGGGACGACGCTGCTCTCGTTCCGCCCGCGCGTCAGCGCCGTGCAGCAGGTGTCGTCCGTCACCGTGCGTGGCTGGGATCCGGTCGCTAAGCAGGCCATTGTGGGGCAGGCCAGCAGCCCGGAGGTGACGAGCTCGATCGGGCTCGACCGCTCGCAGGTCGCCGGGGCCTTCGATGGCGGACCCGTCAACGTGTGCGATTACCCGATCAGCGCGCAAACGGAAGCTGACGCGGTGGCCAACGGCGTTGCCAATCGGCTCGCCAATGCCTACGTCGAGGCGGAGGGAGTAGCGATCGGCGATGCACGCTTGACGGCGGGAACGACCGTCGACGTCGGCGGGGTCGGCGAGCGATTCGGTGGGAAGTACACGCTCACCGAGGCGATTCACGTGATCAGGCCTCGCACCGGGTACCACACGCAGCTGCGCGTGTCGGGGCGGGCAGCCCGCGGATTCATCGACCTCACCGCGAGCGAGCCGGGATCCAACTGGCGTAACTCGGTCGTGGTCGGTGTGGTCACCAGCAACAGCGGCGACCCCCACAACATGGGTCGGATAAAGGTCAAATATCCGGCGCTCGACGATCAGCACGAAGGCTGGTGGGCGAGGATCGCGGCACCGTCGGCCGGTGCCAACCGGGGGCTGCTCATGCTGCCGGTCGCCGGAGACGAGGTGCTCCTGGCCTTCGAGCATGGCGATGACGAGCATCCGTACGTGATCGGCTCACTCTGGAACGGTCAAGCGCAGCCGCAAACGCTCGTGCACGACGACGGCTCGTTTGCGCTCCGCAGCGACAAGCAGATCACCGCGGAGGCCGCGGAGAACATCTCGGTGAAGAGCGACAAGGTGGTGGCGCTGGAGGCCGGGCAGGATCTGACGGCCAAGGCGTCTGCCAAGATCACAGCCGAGGCCCAGAGCGACGCGTCCCTGAGTTCAACGACGAACATGACCGTCAAGGGTGTTCAGTCGGTCACCGTTCAGGGTTCCCAGGCGACGCTTAAGGGTGATGCGACGACGAAAGTCTCGGCCGGGGGCCAGCTGAGCGTGGAAGCGGACGGTCAGCTCATCCTCAAGGGAGCGACGATTCAGATCCAGGGTACGGGGATGGTGCAAATCTCGGCTCCGCAAATCATGCTCGGGTGATGCGTTGAGCGACGTACTCGGCACCGGCATCGCGTTCCCGCTCCACCTCGAGGACGGCAGGCTCGCGCTCGCGCATGACGAGGAGGACGTGGAGCAGGCCGTGTTGATCATCCTGTCCACCGCACCGGGGGAACGGCCGATGCGCCCCGAGTTCGGCTGCGGGTTACAAGAGCTGGCGTTCGATCGAATCGATTCGCGGACCACCGGCAGGATCGACCGCGAGATCCGCGTCGCGCTCGACCGGTGGGAACCGCGGGTGGAAGTCGAGGGAATCGAGTTCGAGTTCTCGCGCGCGGACGATGGCGTGCTCGAGATCGTGTTGAGCTATCGGCTGAAGCACACGAACGAGATCCGGAACCTCGTCTACCCGTTCTACATCGTGCCGGCGGAGGGCTGAGCGTTGACGCTACCCGAGCTGAGCCTCGACGACCGGACTTTCCAGGAACTGGTGAGTGAGGCGCGCCTGAAGGTGATGGAAGCGTGCGAGTTCACTGGGTGGACCGAGCACAACCTGTCGGATCCGGGCATCACGTTGATCGAGCTGTTCGCCTGGATGACCGAGATGACGATCTATCGGCTGAACCGCGTGCCCGAGAAGATCCACCTTGCGCTGCTCGACCTGCTGGGCCTGGGGCTCGATCCGCCCGAGGCGGCATCCGTCGACATGTGGTTCCGCCTCAAGCAGG
>Ga0187779_10000737_pt1 | contig 21594 bp, 40 predicted proteins | sample 1015_Q2_SP10_10__FD_132435 | JGI IMG/M metagenome (GOLD analysis project Ga0187779, IMG submission 132435) | Tropical peat soil microbial communities from peatlands in Department of Meta, Colombia - 1015_Q2_SP10_10_MG | ecosystem: Environmental > Terrestrial > Soil > Wetlands > Peat | place... | reverse complement strand
CTTCCAAGGGCTGGACGGTGTCTCTCGGGGGGAAGGAAATCTCCGGCTGGACGCTCCTTCTTTCCACGGCCGTCATCGCGGGCGGTATCGCGGTCGTGGTTTTCACGGGTGAGGACATCGACAAGTATTACGCGAGGAAGAAATGATCGCCTACCAGTTCAGCATGGGTTCAGCGATGAGACTGGGCCAGGTGGCCTATGCTCAGCCGTATCCCCCTTCCGGACTGGAATGGGGACAGGGCTGGGCCGCTTCGCTCCGAGCACTCCCAAGGTCGTGCTTCCCCGATCGCCTGAAGCGGGCGGAGGCGTGGGATACACGTCCGAAGGGACGGTGCTCTCCCAGCAGGATATCGAGGAGATCACGGCGGCGGGAGGAGGATCTCCGGCGGCAACCCCGGCCGGCGCGCAGGGGGGAGGGGCTCCGGCGCCTGCGGAAAGCGGAAAGTTTCCGCTGGCTGCCGCGGGGGTCGCGGTCGTCGCGATCGCCGCGTCTATCTTCGCCTAGGAGCGGATGATGAAGACGATGTTCATGGCTGCGCCCTTCGGTAGCACGGGGGTCGGACTCTATTCGCTGCCGCGGATCCTGGGGCAGGATCAGACGGCGCCCGCAACCCCGAGCTCCGGAAGCGCCGGCGATCTCATGAACGTCTCGAAGGACATCGAGGGACTGCTGTCCCAGCTTCCTGCGGAAACCCTGGGGACGTACCAGACCGAATACAAACGCTGCCAGGATTTGCTGAACAAGGGCGGTCTGGTGGGTCTGGCTTCGGGGGGCAAGTGCCTCTACGACCTGTACGACAAACTGAAGGATCTGATCAAGAACAAGCCGGCGACTCCGGCGAAGCCGTCGCCGATTCCGTACCTGGCGCCTCAGGACAGTTTTCCGATCATCCCGGTCGGTCTGGTCGTGATCGGCGGGATCGCGCTCATCTACGGTCTGTCGAAGATGGGATAGGACATGTTTGACTGGAATTCGAGACCCAAGCCCGTGCCCCTGGCGGGCTCGATCTTCAACGTCTTTCCGGCTGCGCCCAGCATGGGACAGCAGGACACGACGTCGTACATGGCGCGCGCGCAGGCAGCGGTCTCCCAGTACGACAGTCTTCTGAAGAGGATCTCGGATATCGCGGACGATGCGGCAAGAAATGATCTCCTGTCCTGGATCTCGACGAGCAGCGTGCCGGGGACTCCGGCCGAGCGGCGGAATATCGTCGCTGCGGACATGGCCAATCCCGGCGCCGTCGGTCTGGACGTGATGACGAAGAGGCTCGGGGATCTCGAGGAGATGAACAAGACCCTCGAGGCCAAGGTCAAGACTGCGGAGCAGGGATCCGCAAGCACGAAGAATCCGCAAGAGCCCGGTCTTGTGAAGAGGAGCGGCGTGTTTACGCCGACGGGGATCGCCCTGGGGGCCGTGAGCGTTCTCGGCCTCCTGGTCGTTCCTCTCATGTTGAGGGAACGGTAAACCCATTTTTTGGGAGGCAAGCCATGGCGATGGTGAAGGTGAAGGCGAAGGCGAACGGCCACTGCAAGCGCGGCTCGCGGCACCGTTCGGGCAAGAAGGGCTGCTGGCGTCCGTCGATGGGCCGGAAGAAGTAGATCGAGCGTCTGGGGGCCCCGGCCTGGCGCCGGGACCTCGGCCAGATGGCGGAACCCCTAGGCCTGCGGCACAGTCACCCGCGGGCGGGGCCCCCAAAACTCGATAGAAAGGAATCTGGAGGAAGAACATGGCGAATCCAAGCTTCGGAGGCAACAACTTCGCGCCCCAGGGAGCGAAGCAGGTGAGCGTGATCGGGCAGCGCCCGCAGCTCAATGGAGCCTCTCTTCAGGGTCAGGGCACCGTGGCGATGTCTCCGGCCTTCAACGCCCAGCCGTCGATCGCGGCTGAGAATCCGGTTTCGCCCGCGCAGGCGCAGGCGCAGATCGGGGCGATGAACACGCCGCGCGGAGCGCAGCCGGTGGCGCTGGCCGGACAGGCTCCTCAGGCGCCGACGCCCGTGCCGCCGGCGCAGCAGGCGCATTACGCGCCGCCGCCCCAGCACCAGATCCCGCAGCAGCAGGCGCCCCAGCACCATCCGAACCTGGGCGCCGGCGAAGAGATCCATGTGATCGCGGTGAAGGGGCTCGGGCGCGATGGCCGGGAGTACGTGGCCGAGTTCGATGCGGTCTTCCCGGTCGGGACCCGGATCCTGGGCGTTTCCGAAAGGCCGCCCCAGTAAAAGGGAGTCGATCATGAACGTTTCCTTCGGTCCCGATATGGCGCGGGTCCTGGCGGAAAAGGCCAAGCACGTCCACATGGCGGGACGCGAACTGGCTCTTTTCGGCGAGAATGAGCCGTGGCTCGCTTCGGATGCCGGGATCGAGATCGGGTCGCTCGAGGCCCGGACGATCCTGTCGAGCGGGGCCACGGCAAGGGTTTTTGAGGCGGCGGATTCCGCGGCGCGCTCGGGGAAGACGGTGTCGCTGATGGCGGGAGACGTGGAAGCGCTCTCCAGGCTGGAAGGCGTGCTGGCTTCGGCGTCCGCGAAGATCGCGCAGAAGCAGGCCATGCTGGAGGCTCAGGAGAGTCCGATGGCCAAGGTGGGCCAGGTGCTCGGCCTTGCGGCAACGGCGATCGGCGTGATCAAGCAGGTGTTCTAGGAAGAGGCGATGAGCGAACAGGTGAAAAGCATCGGGCGGATGATCAGCCGGGCGATGCCGGCCGAGAGTTTCAAGGAGCTTCCTTTTATGGGAGCTTCCGAGAAGGTCGAAGTCCGTCCGGTGGTGTTCGCGAAGGCGATGGGGGAGCCGAAGAAGGCCATGAAGCAGGCGGACCAGAAGACGCCTGCCCATGCTCCGCTGTCGATCGACGAGGCCAAGCAGCTTCGCGATGCGATCACGGCGTCCCAGCCCGGCGCGCAGTCGATCTTCAAGACGAAGGGCTGCCCTGGATTCACTCAGGATTCCTTCACGAAGATCGATGCGCTCAAGGACAGGCTCAACAACTTCCTGGCGTCCGCGAAGAACGGAAACACCTTCCCGGCGACTTCGGAAGATCTCGATCTCATGGACAAGATGGTCGCCTGTGCGATCCAGGCGCAGAAGCAGCCCAATACGTGGGCGTACGTGGTCCTGGCCACCGCGCTGGCCGGGACGGTTCTGGCGGTCAGCCTTTCGGGGGAATGATGGCGTTTCCGGTGGTGGATTTCCGGGCCCTGGGATGGGGCTTCGTGAACCGTCAGGCTCCGCCTGCGCGGCCGGCTCCGAAGCCGGTTCCGTTCCTGGGCGCGTACGCTTCGGAAGCGGTGCTCGAGGCGGCCAAGAACCTGGAGAAGGCGCGCGCTTATGCTCAGAGGGTCCATGATTCGTACCAGGATCTCGCCGCCGTGATCGGCGAGGAAAAAGCGGCCCAGGCCTTCGAGGATGCCAAGAGAGGGGTGGACCGGGCCCAGAAAGCTTACGACGTCACCGTGGAGATCACGGGAGGCTCTCGATGAAGATGTCGATGTGCAAGTGCAAGTGGAGCGCCTTGATGAGGCCGAAGGGTCCGATCCAGATCAAGGCGACCCGGACGGTTTCGTCGGAGTCGGCGAAGGCTCCGGATATTCTCGTCGCCAAGCTGGGCGGCGCCGTCCAGGCCGAGGTGACGGTGGTGAAACACAAGAACAAATATTACTTCAAGGGGCCCAAGAGCCTCGGGGGACTTCAGGAAGTTCCGGCCGACTCCCTGACGGACTGCCTGAATTACAAGGTCTGGGAACTCGGGGAGAAGATGGCGGTCACGAAGGGCATGAAGACCGGAGAGACTCCCCGCACCCGGGGCGGAAAGTAGGACTGGAGGAACTATGCAGCTCATTTCGGTTCCGGTGATGGGATACGCGCCGCCCCGGTGGATCCCGGCTCATGCCGCTCCTCGGGTGATGAACCCGCGGCTTGGGGACAACCCGGTTCCGACGGCGTCGTTGTCCTTCATCGACAGTCCGCTGGCCTCCCTGATCACCGACGTGGCGGCCGCCACGTCGATCGGAATGCTGGGATATGTCTTCTACAAGGGCCAAAGCATGTGGAGCAACGTGTTCTTCGCCGCCTCGGCGATCTTCGCGGTCAAGGCGATCGTGGACATCAAGAGACTCCAGTAAAGAACCGGAGGAAGGATGCTGACGAACGGAACGAATGGGAATGGAGCTCCCAAGCGGTGGAGCCCGGCTCCATACGCGCCTCCGGCCGCGCACTACCAGGCGGTGCGTCCGCAGTTGGGAGACAGTTCCTCGGGGCCTGGAGCGGCGGAGATGCTGATGAGAGCGCCGCAGATCGCCTTCGCGACCTCGCTGGCTGCGGGGGCCGCAAGCGCATGGCTTGCCTACGGGCTGGGCCGTGTGCGGAACACCTGCGTCGTCCGGGCGGCGGAAAAGGGGGTCTCTCCGGAGACCCACTGTCCCGGAACCGGATGGAGCACGTTCTGGTGGATCATGGCGACGGCCATGGGCGTCAAGGCGCTGCATGATCTTTCCCGGATGAGTTCCGGAAGCTAGGAGGCACGATGAAGATCCGTGTGAACGAGATCCCGGTCGGCTCGTGCTTCATGGGAAAGAACGGCCAGGTGAAGAAGAAGGTCTCCGACGACCGCTGCGCGGTGGTCGGCATGAACGGACGGGTGAGCACGAGGAAGCTGAAGGGCGATCCGGAAGTGGAGCCCACGGGCTGCCCGCTCAAGTACCTGGCGGTCGGCCTCCGGCGTCATCCGGACGCGGTGGTCGAGATTGGAGATGGCAATCTGATCAAGAAGAAGGGGAAAAGATAGCCATGGAAGTCGGAGATCATGTGATTTACCGCGAACTCCAGGGTCCGGTCACGGAATGGAAGGGGACGGTTGCGGCCATTGATAGAAACATGGTGCTTCTGGAGCCGGACGAGCCCACTCCATTCGTAGATGGGCCCGATGCCATGGCATTCGAGGTGATCGATAATCGGATGTATTTGCCCGAAACGAACACCATCGGCTATGGACTACGTCAGGCCCTTGAAGACGACGGGATAGAGGTCAAAGGGCATGTAGAGGGTGTGCGTGAGCGGAAGTTTATCTTGGATCATCCAATGAGGATCCAGGAGATCAAGGCCTTCTGCAAAAGGAAGCATCCTAATACACCTCAGTGCTGGATGCATGGAATCGTACTGACGGCGATACCGATCGACAAGAAATCCAGATTCTTCGGCACGTTTGAAGTTGCATGAGGAGAAAGCCATGCGAGTGAAGATGGGCGCAAGCGAACTCGTGGAGCTCGGCAGGAAGTGCAACGCCGGGCAGACCGTGAGGAAGGGCTACCGCCGGCACGGCTATACGAAGAAGGACGGGACCTATGTCCCGACCAAGGTCGTACCTCCGGCCTGTGTTCCCGGCAGCAAGGCGCCGCCTTCGAAGCGGTGGCTTCCGGATCTGGGTCCCACGCCGATCGGCAAGTGGTCGAAGCACATGCCGGAAGGCGCGCGGCATGAGGCGCTCCGGAAGAAGGTCGAACAGGTCGGATGTTATCAGGTCCGGAAGGATCTGAATGCGCTCCGGAACGTGACGCGCGACTCGGAAACGAAGGGGAAGATGACGGCAGACTTCAACTGGCTGAAGAGCCAGGGGTTCTGCCAGCTCAAGAGCGATCGTCGGAAGAGAAATGAAGGTTAAGACCAAGGTCAGGGCGGAGAAGAGCGGCTCGCCGAGCATCTGCCTGCGGATCGGGCGGACGGTGGCGATCCTCCGCTGCGGCTTGGCCTACGCCGGGAATTCGATTCTGAGGGGAGATGCAGCCGGGATCGGGATGGGATTGAACACGGTGGAGCAGACGGCAGCGGAGACGGAAAAGCTGATGCCGGTTGAGAAGAGCCTCGTCGGCTCGATCCGCCAGGCCGTTCAGGGGCTGGCGAAGCAACTGAAGCCGGGGAAGAAGATTTCGAGGAAGGGTGCCGAGGACATGCTGATCAAGGTCCGCGTGCTCGGCGAAAAGGTTGAACAGCTTTACTCCAAGGGATCGAAGGGTTGCGTGTAACGATGAGAACTCTGTTCAGCGCGAATCCTTTCGAGGTTGGGCTGTCGACCGCGCCCCGGGGCGCGGGATTGGGGCAGTCCAATCAAAGCTGTGTCCTCATCGGAACGCTTTCGCATAAGGCCGACTCCGAGACCCTTTTCGACCGGACCGAGGAGAAGTACAAGAAGGAAGGCTGGAGGATCGTCCGGGAGAAGACCGGCAGGGTGTTCTACGCGGGGACGAAGGATGAGGTCGAGGAGACCAACATCTGGGCCTGCCCGCCGGAGCCGGCGAACGAGCAGTTCCTTGGACAAGTGAAGCTGGCAGGGGCCCGGATGGGAGATGACAGCGGCCGGATGACGCCCTATCGGGGAGGTCCGGCCTTCTGGAACGACGGGAAGGGCGGCTACATTTATTGCGATCCGGCGACGCAGCCGAACTGCCCTCCTGCCGCCCCCCGGTCGACGGCGGAGATGGGACAGGTGGGGCCGCACTGGGCGAGATATGGAAATGAGCGTCTTCGGTGGCCCGACTGCGATCCCCGCTACGACGCGAATTGTCCGTTCCCGACCGAAGTGATCACCGAACAGATGAACGCGATGAGCGTCGGCTCGACGGGAGCCGTCCAGGGCTTCGGTGGACCCGGTGGAGGAGGCTTCGGATTCGGAGCCGGTCCTGGCGGCATGGTGGGGCCGGTGGCCGGCTCGCCGTCGCCGGGAAGCGGACCGATCACCGGACCGAGCATCCCGTGCGGGCCTGCGGGAGGCCCGAGCTGTCCGCCCGGACCCGGGGGTCTGACGGTCATGCAGAACGTCTATCCCATCCAGGGAGTTCTGGGTCGCCGTGCGCTGGGCCGCGGCGGCGGTGGCGGTGGCGGCTTTCGAGGCGGCGGCATGGTACGCGGGAATCCCGAGGGGTACCGCGGCGGACCAGGAGACGATTCGAGCGTGATTTGCGGGCCGGGAAATACGGGACCGAACTGTTCGTATCCGGTCAGGAATATCGGGAAGGGAGCGACCCCGCATGGGCGTGCGGCGGAAGGCCACGATGAGTGGTATCACCCGAATGCGCCGTGCCCTCCCGGATACTTCCGGTCGTCTCCCGGATCGCCCTGCGTGGCGCCCGGAAATATCGTGGACAACGGCGAGGACTATTTCGGAAATCCTTGGGTTTAGTTTTTTTTGGAGGCTCAGATGAGCATCTTCGGCGGGCAGTACGGTTCGTTCGGGGGCGGCTACATGACGGGCCAGGGCGGCCAGTCCTTGACGCCTTCGATGCAGTTCGGCGGCGGCTTCCTCCAGGCTCCCCAGGGGGCGCCTGCGGCGGTGGAGGTGAAGGCGGCTTCGGTCGAGGTCGTCTACGCCATGGATCCGGCGTCGCTCAAGCCGCGCGACCGCAGCGGCCGGCGGCCGCCCTACGAGCGCCGCGGCGGCAGCTATCCGTTCGAGTTCCCGGTCCAGCCGTCCTGGGAGCCGTACGATCGCGGCGGCGTCCACCGGCAGAAGAGGTACTAACCCTCTCCGGAGACCCCGGGGAGTTCGAGTCTCCCCGGGGAAAGCCGTCTGGTCGGGGCTGTCGAACGGAATGATCCAACTGGGTCGCGTGCGTCTGAGACAGGAGAATGCGCTGGGCGCAGGAAGTCGGAGTCCGTCCACGATCCGGATCGTTCCGGGTCGTCGGCGCCCGGCTCTCGGGGCCGAGGAGCTGATCGAGCTTGGCCAGGGTTCCCAGTCGGCGAATCAGCGTCCGGTGCTGATCACGGCCGAGGAAGGCAAGCTCATGATCGCGGTGGTCGAGGCCCTGGTCTCCTTCTCTCAGGACTATCCGATCGAGTTCCATTCGTACTGTCCGACGGACCGCTGGCAGACGTCGCTGACGGACGTGGGGACCTGGGTGCATGAGATCCAGAGACAGCTTGCGGCCGGAGCGGAGACGATCACCGTTCCGGCGCATGCGGTCTTCGAGATGATCGACCTGGAGAAGTGCATCTCGGCCGCCCGGGATGCACGGCTTTCGTCGGCGAAGACGGCGTTCACGCTTTCGGCCGTTGGCGCGATCGCGGATGTCGTCTTCGGGATCACCTGGCTTGGCGTGCCGATGTACGTGGCGGGCCTGGCGCTTCTTCTGGGAAGGCCGCTGGTTGCGAAGTTCAGCGCCACCCCGGAGGATCCGTACAAGCCGAGCCTTGCGGGTAAGGGACCGAGGATGCTCTCGGGCCGCTTCCAGAGGTTCTGCCTTGGCGGCGAAGGGTGCGAGATGATCGCGATGAAGCTGAAGAAGGAGGCCGAGAGCGACTCCTTCAAGAGGCAAGTGCTTGAGCGCGTGATCGTGTCCCCCTTTTCCAAGGTGGAACGTCACCACTGGGGCTGGGTTCGGCCCAAGGTGGGAGGCGAAGAGGGGGCGGTGTTCCTGGCTAAGGACCGGTTCAGGATCCGTGTCGAAGGATGGAAGGGCGACGAAGTCGTTCCGACCAACGGGTGGGATTTCACGGACGAACAGGATTGCGATGGCAACATCAGGATCTCTGTCTTCGAGCCCGTGGGCGACCGCCGGACGAAGTACGGTCCGATCAACATGGATTCGGGGCATGAAGGAAGCTACTGGGTCGAGTATGCCGGGCCTCTTACGGAAGGAAAAGTCCGCAGAGCCGGTCCTTTCGGCTGCACGGGAGATCCGGTGGAACATGCCATGGAAGATGCCGGGTTCAGCGAAGCCGGCAAGGACGGCGGTTACGTCATCTTCGACAGCTCCGGAAAGGTGGTTTCGGAGGGAACGAAAGATGAGTAGAGAGTACCTGGCGACGAAGTTGATAGCGGGGAAGTCTGATGCTTCGCTCAAAACGCAGTGGTGGCCCCGCCACTCCCGCGCGATGGCGAGGTATCTCGCGCTGTCTGCGGATCCGGCGGGGCTCAGCGGACGGAAGGCGGTCCAGGAACTGCTCTTTACGGGCTGCCGCGATTGGGAAGTGACCGTTCTTCGGTCGTCCAAGGCAGGCTTGATGGAAGAGCATGCGAAGCTCGAGGTCGAACTGGTGAACGCGATCATCCGCCGGGATGGACCGGAGATCACTAAGATCGGGGATCTTCTGCTTGAGAATGTTCGCCAGCAGACCACGCTTCATGCGGCGAAGGGAGAAAGCTTCCCGGTAAAGACCTGGCATGACCTTCTCCAGCACCATGTGGGACTCTTCATCGAGTCGGCCGAGTACCACATGCAGAACGACGATAGAAATTTTGAGGAATGCGAACGGCGTCGGCAAGTGAATACGCTGGCTTTGGCGGCGTTCACGGCCGAATGGCTATAAGGGAGCTGACATGACCGAAAACATGGGCCAGGCACCTCAGGAGCTTCCGCTCGGGACTCCTCCGCCTCTCATCACGCCGCCGGAAGGCGTCGTGATCTCGCGCGTGGAAGCGGACGGCTGGACGAGGAAGTACCTCTACCAGGCCAAGCGCGGGATGGGCGACAGGATCCTCGAGAACTCGCTCCTGATCGCGGAGATCCCTCCGGGCAGCGTAAGGGCGCCGTTGCGGCCTGAGGTTCCTCTCCAGCTCACGCCGGTCGTGGTGAGGCCGACTCAGGAAGCGGTGCCGCCAGCTCCGCCTCCTCCTCCGGTCCAGCAGGGGATGAACGTGCCGGGAATGGCGGGAGCCATGAGGGTACCCGGCAGGGCGGTCTCAAGCCCGTTTTCGGGAGTGAGAGGGGCGGAGGCGAACCTGCCTCCGCAGAATCCTCAACTTGCCGGAAGCAATCTCCCGGTGCTGTCGAATCCGACGCCGCCGCGGTCGCTCCGGCTTTCGCAGGGCCCCGGATCCCAGAGCCCGTCTTCGGTTCCGGGAGCCGCGTGCCCTCCGCCGGGCCCGATGCAGTTGCCCGACGGAAGGATCATCCAGCTCGACGACACCATCAAGCTTTCGGATCTCTGGCAGATCCTGCCGTACATGACGCAGCAGTGCGTCCAGCAGGCGAAGGCGGAAGGCCCCCAGCAGGCGCCGGTGGGGCCTCAGAGCGCGATCCCGACGTCGCCGATCGGAGCCGGATTCCCGGGCTTCGGTCCGGCGACCGGCATGTTCGGAACCGGCCCCTTCGGAGGCCCCGGCGGCGGCGGTGCCCTTCCGGGCCCGCTCGGAGTCGTCAGCGGCAATGTCCCCCAGCCGCAGCCGGGCGGAAGCGGCATTCCCGGACCGGCCGGGCCTCCCGGACCTCCCGGACCCGCGGGTCTGGGGACCGGGGTCGACTTCCTGGTCAAGACCGATGGGGATTTCAGCGCGGGCCCCGGAGCCTTCATTCCGGTGCCCGGGACGCTCCTCAGCTTCACCCAGGGCCAGGCCGGCCCTGCGGTGTTCATGATCAGCGGAGCTTTCGGCTGCAATTTCCCGGATGCCCAAAGCGACGTTCTGGGCATCGAGGTCGACGGAACACCGATCTCTCTCCAGGCCGTGCTGAGGCACACCTTTGTGGGGGGTGTCGGCGACTTCTACAATCCGTGCAGCGCCCTCTATGCGATGCAGCTTGCGGCCGGACAGCACACGGTCCAGATCCTGCTGCGTGGATTCGGCGCGGGGGAGTCCTGCCAGGCGGCCGGATTGGGGAATCCGGCCATCATCGCGGCAAACGCGGATGTTCCGCTCAGCCTCATCGTCCAGCATCCGGGAGTCGGGGCCCCGGCTCCGGGGGCGCCCATCCTGGTCGTCGATGGCGTCGCGAAAACCGACGCGAATTTCAATGCGACCGGAGGCCTTACGGCCGTCCCCGGCACGCAGGTCGGCTTCACGGTGAACACGCCGGGAAATGTCGAAATCAAGGTGAGTGCGGATTTTGCGGCCAATCCGAAGGCTCCTCTTCCTGCGATCTCCCTGGGCATCATCATCGATGGAGGAACTCCGCTCCAGCTTGCAAGCTTCGCGGAGAACAACGGCGCAGGCTCCGATGGGCTGTTCGGAACGCATTTGACCGGAATCTACATCATTGCCCTGTCGAGTGGGCCCCACAGTGTGCAGATGGCGTACAACAGCAGCCCAGGTCCGGAACTCATGACGCTTATTGCGTCGCCTGCGCAGCCGGCGGTGATTACGGTGATCCATCCGTAAGGGAGGAAATGGAATATGAAGAACGTGCTGATTTCCGGGAAGCGCGTGGAAGACACGGCCGGCCTTTTCTACGATCTCGTGAAGAACAACTTCATGGTCGAGAACGTCGGCGCGGACAAGGCCGGGACTCACGTCTATCTGGCGGATGATGAGATGAAGGATCCGTCCCCGGTAGTCGAATCGTGGCTGGGAAAGCAGCCTCCGACGCCGACCAAGTCGCTTGTCGAGCAGAGAAAGGCGCTGCACGCAGAGTACCATGGAAAGCGCGCCCAGCATCAGGCAGAGATCCGCGCGCGCGCGGCGGCGGAGGCCGGAGACATGGTTTCGACCATGGTTCCGCTTCCGTTCACGCCGGCCAAGGGTCCGACGCTCTTCTCCAAGATCTTCAGGAAGCTCTGGTAGGCATGAAGCTGGTTTACGTGGGAGACGCAACGTTCGTGGACAAGGAACCGGTGGACGTCAGTGAAGCGGCTCCTCGGGAATGGTCTCCGAGGAAGACGCCGAAGGTCTATTGGTATGTCCGGTTCTTCAGTCTCGAGCGGGCTGGATACGGGCTTGCGCTTCTTGAAAAAGGGCCGAAGAGCAAGTGGATCGACCATGAGGAGATCCGGGAGCAGATGTTCGACCCGACGACGGTCGCTCCCTTGACCGACTATCGGGAAGGCTTGGAACTGCTCGAAAAGGGTCGCCGTGGGATGCTGGAGGACTTCCCGTTCGTCGAGGTGAAGACCGAGGAGGACTACAACACGGCTCTTGCGCAGTTTCTGGATGTCGAGGAAGGTCCACGGGAGTGGAGTCCGAGGGCCGTAAAGAAAATCGAGGAGGAGTCGAACTGGAAGGGCCCGGGAGTTTATGACTTCCGGGACATGACGCTGCATTCGAAGTCGGTGGAAGAGTACGAGAAGGACAACATGGGGTATTGGGCGAAAGACGTGTTGGATTCGTCTTTCGATGATGAGTGGGAGCCTGTTCTCAAGAAGCTCCTGGAGAGGAATCTTTGATTCCCTATACTCCCGTCCTGGCTTCTTCACGCCGCCTGGGGCAGGGGCTGAGCGCCCTCACCGGCGGGATCACGGATGCCGTCGCCCAGAAGATCGTTTCCGAGGCGGAGCCCGCGACCAGGCGGGTCATTCGGGACGAACGGAATCGCTTGGCGGAAGCCTTGATCGGAGCGATCCCGTTCTTCTCGATCTCCGCGATCGCTTTCGTGGGAACCCGGTATCTGGTCCGTGACGAAGCCCACATGGCGAAGTTCGTCGGGTACGGAGCCTCGGCGGCGGCTGCCGGGGGCGGCGCGCTTTGGACGTTCGCGAGGATGACGGAGACGGCGCCGCCGCCTCCGCCGTCGACAGCCCCGGCAGCGGTGACGGCTGTTGCGGTCCAGGCTGCCCAGGCCATCGTGAACGATGCTGAACCGAAGATCCGGGCGATCGTGGAAGAGGAGCGGACGAGGATTTCGACGGCGGCGATTGCCGGGATCCCGTACTGGGCAGGTGCGGGTCTCGTGTTTGTCGGCACGGCGTTCATGGTAAACGATGACGCTCAAGTGATGAAGACGCTCGGATATAGCGTCTCGGTTCTTCTCACCGCCCTGGGCGCTTATGTCGCTCTTGACAAGGAGCGTACATGAGGACCATTGACGTTTTCGGTGTCCTGCGTGCTCCGCGTCTGGGAGGTCTCCTTGAGGACTATCAGAACGAGGTAAATTCTTTCAAGGATAAGTTGAATCAGATAAACCCGCCGAATCCGGGGGCGTATGGGTACACTCCGCCTCCGACGAACTTTCCGCCTGCGGGTTCGACCGGTGGAACTCAAGGCCCGAGCGGCGCGCCGGGAGCGTCTGGAATGACTCCGTTTTCTCCTCCAGTCCCGAATCCATTTGGGGCTGGAGCTGGGCCTCTTCCGATGAGCGTTGCTACCGGTGGGAATCCAACACCTCCCGCAGGTCCAGGTAATGAACCGGAGGAGGGACTTCCGCTTCATCAGCCTGGAGAAGTGAAACAATTTAGTTGCGCAAAAAATGAAACAATGACTCCGGCTGGTTGCCGTCCGAATGTTCCATCGATCGACTATCCAAGACAATTGTTTCCTCCCGTTCCACCAGTCAGTGTGGCAACGGGTGGAACCTATGGTGGTCCGACGCCGCCTCCTCCTCTGCCGCCGCCTCCACCAGGTCCGGTAACACCGACTGGTCCGAATGTTCCGTCGATTGATACTAGGCCTTTGGTAAAGCCTATGCCTCCTTTGCCTCCTCCTATGCCTCCTGGAGTGGCAACGACAGGCGGTGGAATCAATGCTGGCGGGAATAGCTGGAATAGCATGCCGAATGCTGGTCAGAGCGGACAGGTTCAGCAGGGCGGAGGTCCAGCCCCAGTGGCATCAGTCGACTGTGGTCCGGGAGGGTATTGGGACGGTAGATCGTGTCAGGGTACCAACAAGAACGCTGGTGGTGGTCGCGCAGGACTGATCAGCGCAGCGGCTGGGATGGGTCCGAGCGGCGCGGCCGCTGCGGCGAGCGCCGGGCTTCCGAACGTGCCCATTGGGGGAGAAATTTCTCCGACGAGTCTTCTCGGGCCTGTAAGACTGGTCCTTCGTCGGGGCCAGCTCGGCAGCCCGGTGATCCGGAGAGTAAGGTTGGTTGGATCCCACTCAAGGCCGGTAACTTGAGGTAACCCCTATTCTTGGGGTCTGGGATTCCAGAGTAAGAAGAGGATGAAGATGGCGACGAAGGCGAAATGGGCTCCGGCGAGATACGAGCTTGGGATGAGTCGGACGGTGACTCCGGCCATCAAGAAACTCGGAGTCTCCAAGCAAGGGATGAAGTCGGTGGGGATCGTGACGGACCTTCTTGTCGGAGGCGTCCTCGCGAGCACGGTTTTCGTTACCGTGAGCCCTCACTGCATCATGCCGAGCACGGGCGCGAGCCGTCCCGAATCGGCGCTCCTAGCCGGAGTCGGTCTTGCCGCCATCTGGTGGGCGCTCACGGGCGAGAACTACACGACCGTGGCGACCTTGGCTGGAACGGTGGGTCTCTACGGCGTTTGCAAGCTTTTCCTGTAAATCTTTTTGATAGGAGGACTGCGATGTACGACCTCGGCATGGTGATGATCGGCGGATCGGGCGGGATGTCCCGGCCGTCGTTCTTCTCGGGTGGCGTCATGGACAGCTTCGGCGTGGCCGGATACAACCTGGGCCAGAACGATGCCCAGCAGTATTACGTCGACGCGAAGAACCTGATCTCGGAGTTCGACCAGCTCGCGGTGATCGTTCCGCGGATCTCCAACAAGGTGGTCCGGGATCAGATCGCCACGGACTACGGCCTGAACGATCCGACGAACAAGGACAAGGCGATGTACATGCGGAACGCGCTGGCTTCGGACGTGGCCAACGCGGAGAAGTACACCCCGATCGCATACGAGCAGGGGTTCCCGACGCACGGCCCGGCCCGCGGCCGCGTCACGAAGCTCCGGAACTTCAACGGGGACTTCCGTGGCGCCGTCAAGGATGCCGAGGCACTGTACGAGCTTCTCCCGACTCCGCAGGTCATCGAGAAGACCGTGACGGTTCCCGGCGGGACGAACTGGACGATTCCGCTCGTCGTGGCGGGCGGCGGCATCGCGGTCGCAGCGCTGCTGGGTGTCTTCGGCGGCGGAAAGTAACGGAGGAAGGTCATGATCGCATACCATTCGGGTTACGCGCCGGCCTACACGCGCCGGCTTTCTCCGGTCCGGCTGTCGCAGGCCGCTCCGGCGCCAGGGGCCTCCGCTCCGGCTCCGGCTCCGGCTCCGGATGCGCCTCCGACCAGGCTGACGCCGGGGCTCATCCGGACGGTCATCACGGGCGGCTTGGTCATCGAGACTGCGCTCGGCGCCGCCGGCACCTGGGTCGGGCTCTATACCGGCGGGAACGCCAAGGGGCTTCTGAGGGTCCTGGGCTATACCGTGGGTGCCGTGAGCACCGTGTCGGGCGTCGTCAGCCTGTCCGAGCTCGTGATCTACCTCATCAAAGGCCTTCCGATTCCGGAAGTGCCGGCAGGCCCGGCGGTTCAGCAGCCTGCGGTGCAGATCAGCAAGTAGGACGGTAACTGGTTCGGAGGAGCATGATGATCGGATACCGGAACATCTATCGTCCGGTTTACGCGATGGCACAAGGAGCGGCGGCGGCTCCTGCGGTACCCGTAAATCCGGTGGAGCTGACGCAGATGCAGAGGCGTCTGGCGATCACGCTGGGCAGCGCGGAAACGCTCTTCGGAGCGCTTTCGACCTGGGTTGGCGTCCGGGCGGGTTTGAACGAGAAGGGAATCTTCTCGGCGATGGGTTGGATCGTTGCGGCAGGAGGAGGGGTCTTCACGATGATCAACCTGCTGGGGACGATCGGAATGATCGCAACGCAGCCGAAGGCGTAGAATGAGATCTTTTTTCGAGATGGGATTCAACGACCGCTGGAAGCGGCCTGTTCTGGGGCAGCTTGAACTGCTTGCTCCCATCATCAGCGCTGGCTTGCAGGCGGGTGCGACCGTCTACGGCGCGCAGATGCAGAAGAACATCGCGAGCATGCAGAAGAAGACTCAGGAGGACATCGCCAACAAGGAGACGCAGGCAGCGCAGGCTCAGCAACAGACTCAGGCGGCGCAAGCTCAGCAGCAGGCTCAACAACAGGCCAAGCAGGAGGCGGCGGCTCCGAAGATCATGGGAGTCGATCGGGATACATTCATCCTGGGCGGCGCAGCCTTGGTCCTGGTGCTGGGAGTGGTTGTGGTCGTATCGAGTAAACCTTCAAGTCCTACGGGAACGGTGGTGGCAGCATGAGAACGATGTTTGAGATGGGCTTCCGGAATTCCTTCGTGCCCCTCATGGGACAGGACATCACGACCTGGGACCAACTGAATGACACGTCGTCGTCGGGCGGAGGACTTCCAGCCGGCACCATCACCTCATACGACCAGTTGACGCAACCGTCGACGCCCTCGGCTCCGTCTGGAGGCGGTGGCGGTGGCGGTGGCGGAGGTGGGGGCAGCAGCGGCGCCACTGATGCGGCGAAGCTTGTCGCCCAGGGCATCACGGCGGCCGGACAGGGATACAGCACCTATTCCAAGGAACAGGTCGCCAAGATCAATGCTCAGGCACAGAAAGGGAAGGCGCCGGTTGCTCCTGGAGCTCCTGTTGCGGCGCCGTCATCCGGAGTGAATTCGAACACGGTTTTTTTGATCGGTGGGATCGCTGTTGTCGGTCTCATCGCGGCAGTGGCTTTAAGATAGGAGGGCACCATGTATCCGTATCAGCAGCAGTACCAGCCCACGTTCCGGGATTACCGTTCCCTGGCGCAGGGCGCGGCTCCCGCGCAGGCTCCCGCTCCGTCTCCGGCGCCCGAGGCTCCGCGCGGGTCCTCGACGGCGGTGAAGGTGGCCGAAACCGTCCTCACGGTCGGCGTGATGGGCGCGATCGGGTACACCGGCATCAAGACGGGCATGACCAAGAAGGGCACGGACCAGATCGTCGGCTATGTGGCCGGCGTCGGTGGCGTGATCCTGGGCCTGGCGGCGGTGTCGTCGTTCGTCGCGCCGTCCTTCGCCCGGACGATCAACCCCTTCCGTTTCGCGTAGTTCCAGGAGGACGTATGCCTCATGCTCTTTGGATCGGCGTTGCGGCGGCCGCCGGCGCTCTTGCAACGACGGTCGCTGGAAGAAGCGCTCAGGGATCTTCTGTCCCTGGTCGGCATGCGGCCGCGCCTGGCTCTGGCGACGGGGGAGGCAGAAGCGGTGAAGCCCTGGGTCGGGGCGGCGGTGGAGGCGGAGGGGGCGGCCACGGTGGCGGAGGCGGAGGCGGTGGCCACGGTGGTGCCGGCCGCGGCGGCGGCTGGGGCGGTGGAGGAGGCCTGGGCCCGGTTCAGGGAAGGCCCATGGGAGGAGGGTTCGGCCGGCATGGCCGTTTCCCGACGACCTTCCTGTTCGGAGATGGTGGGGATTTCTGGTGGGGCTGGCCCTACTATTATCCTCCGGCTCCGAATCCTCAGTATTCGTGTCAGTGGGAGGAGACGCCTCCAAAGGAAGACACGAAGATGGTCTGCACCCCGGTTCCAGGAGCGTATCCGGTGGTCAATGCGCCAGTGGCTTGGGGCCCTCCAGGCTGGGCTTGGTGGTAAAAGGAGACCGTCATGTGGAGAAAGCCGCCCTATCGCTGGCGTCCGGCATCCTGGAACGTCGGTAAGAAAGGTCAGAGTCCGTCGATGGTGGTCGTCAGACCGTCTCCGACTCCGAGGCCGGTCGTCGTCACGCAGGAGAAGAGCGGAGGATCGCTTTTCGCCGTCATTCTGGGCGTCGCGGCCGTGGCATTCGGGGTGATGGAGCTGACCGGAGTGACCCATGTGTTCGGTGCGACTCCGGCGCCGAAGCCGGCGGCTCCAGCTCCAGGGACCGCGGCTGCTCCAAGCGGCGCGGCCGCGCCCGCTCCTGGTACGGCTCCGGCGACCGCTCCGTCCAAGTGAGGCAGCGATGAACAATCGACACAACTTTCTTTATGGACGTCCGATGCTCGGGCATTCGCCGTTTCAGGCGATGAACGAACGGGGTCTCCTTGGACAAGGAACTCCGGCCGCTGCGCCTCAGACGGTGGTCGTTCAGGCTCCGGGAGGAGCCTCGGCACCGCCTCCGGCTCAGGCACAGTCAAGCGGGGTTCCGATGCTCGGCGTCCTGATTGTGGTAGGAGCAGTCCTTGTCGGCCTCGAGGTCGGTGGAGTGATCGACATCTTCGGCTTGGACAAGCTCGAGCGGAACTCCGGCGGGAAGAAGGCGGATGCCAAGAAAGTTTGAGGTCGAACTTTTCACGTTTGATGAGCTCTCGAAAAAGGCGAAAGAGAGAGCCGTCAAGGATTTCGGAGATGATCCCGAGAACACCTGGGACGATGACGACGCTCATATGCTCACTGAACTGTTCGAGACAGATCTGAAAGATCACTATGGCCTTGGAAATTTGAAGGCCTGGTGGTCTCTCGGGTACTGCCAGGGAGACGGTGTTTGTTTTGAGGGAAGCGTCGATATCCCCGGCTTCATCAAAGCCGAAAAACAGGAAAAAAGATTCCAGAAGATCATTGGGCTGGCTGAAGAGGGGTTGCTTTTTATAACGATCAAGAACAGAAGTCGGAGCTGCCATTACAACTCGATGGAGATCGAGGTCGACTTCCGTGGAGATGATGAATCTTCTGGCCCCAGAGACTGGAGTCCCAGAGGAGGTCAATCCGTCTCAGACTTCGAGGAGTATTTAAAGGATAGGGTTGAGGAAATCTCCCAGGAGATGGAAAAGGCCGGGTATAAGGAGATCGAGTACCACCGGAGCAACGAGTATATCGAGGAGATCCTTGAAAACCGGGACTGGGAATATACGAAGAGCGGTGAAAGGTGGGAAGGATGAGCGATCGATCGATGTTCACGATGGGGTTCTCGAAGACGCAGCTCGGCTGCTGCGGCTATGACGAGCTTGTCCACAAACCTCAGACGACGAGTCCGATCTCCGACGCGAGCCGTTTTCCGAAGCAGAATTCCTATAAGCCCACCTATGTCGGAGCGCCGCGGTACAGCAGCATTGGGACGACTTCGCAGATACGGGTGGAGAATCTGCCGAAAGCTTCGGAGCCGCTTCGGTTGAGGGGGCGTCGCGACGGCCGTGCGTAAAAAATCTCGAAGGAATACTGGAATTACCGGGACGTGTCATGGTATCATCCTGACACCTCCCCCATTCCTTGGTCGGCCGGGCCGACAGGGAATACTCACTCTTGTCCGATAGGGGAGGCTCATGTTCGGACTCGATCAGCCCCCGGTGTTGCGGACGGTTCCGCTTGCGGGGTCGAGGTCCGGCCTCTCCCAGGCCGTCGCGTGTCAGAAGACTCCTGAAGGAGGGATGGTTTGTCCGGATGGGACCTATCATCCGCCGGGATGTCCCCTGACAAGTTCGACGGCGATCTCCGCTTCTCAGGCTCCATCGAACTTCCCGGTTGTTCCAGTGGCGATCGGGGGAGTGATTGCGATAGGGGCGGCGATTTTCGCCTTTACGCGGTAGGAAAATCATGTACGCGCAAAGCCTTTTTCCGGTGAGAAACGCGCCCGCGCGGCGCCTGGGCCAGGTCGAGCCCTCCGTGGCGCCCGAATCGACGGCGGTTCTCGCGCAGTTGCAGAGCTTGGCCGATACGATCAATTCGGAGAGGGCGTCCGACGCGGCCGCATTCGCGGATTATTCTTCGGCCGGCGGCCGCCGTCTGACCGCGGTCGATGCGGTCGGGAAGGCGGAGAAAGAGCTGGCCAGCCAGCAGGCGCTCTGGGAACAGTCCCACAGGAATGGAGATGCCTTGGCGGCGGCTCAGGCGGCGCTCGATTCGGCGAATGCGGAGCAGAATGCCGCCTCTTCGGATGTCGAAGACAAGAAGCAGGCCCTTCAGCAGCATGATCTCAAGATCACCCAGATCCGGCAGGAAGTGGATGATCTGATCGCATCGCTGCCGTCGGACATGCAGACGGATGCCCATCGAATCATCGATCCTTGCTGGAGCCCGAGAATGAAGGGGTCAGAGCCGATCCGGATCGTGAAGCCGAAGCAGACTCTTTTCCAGAGCCTTTCGGCGACTCCAAGACCGAATGCCGTCGCTTTGGCCGGAGTCTATAAGCCGAGGTTCTCGAGCCCTGCGCTGATGCCGGCCGGGAACTTCATGGCTCAGGTGAAGCCTCTTCCTCCCTTCGGACAGCGGATGGGACAGGGCCTCGTCACAGTCAATCCGAACGTGAACCTCACGATCCAGACCGGGATCGAGAAGTACATGTTCCCGATTGGTCTCATGGCCGGCGGGGCGGCCTCCTTCCTGGTGGGAAGCGTGATTCCGGAAGGATTCCGTCCGATCACGACGATCATCGGGCTGGGCCTCGTAGGCTGGGGAGTCTACGTCCTTCTGAAGGGAGGGCCGGGAGGAAGCGCGCCGGCGGGTCCGGCCGCGCCGCCTCCTCCGCCCCCGGCGGGCGCCGCGCCCGCGACGGCATCGCCGGCGGCGTTCACGCCTCCGACGGCATCGGCATTTAGCCAGCTCCAGACTCAACTGACGTCGCCCCAGCCGGATCAGACGATCGAGCATCTGGGAGGCCTCTTCTCGAGCGACCGGATCCCGATCGTGATGACGATCTACAATCCGTCCGGGGAGACGGTCACGTTCAACATGAATTTCGAGTGGGACGAGTTCCCGAGCATGATCGGTTACAACCGCGCGCCGAACCATGGCTCGAAAACTTTCCAGATGAGCCTGGGTCCGAACGAGCAGAAGAACGAGACGTTCGAGCTGCCGTACCAGAGTTCCGGATTCGCCACGAGCGCGATGAGCGTCAACCTGGCGATCTACAAGCAGCGTACCGCGGGTGAAAACCCGATTTTGATTTCCAACACGACTTTTAACGTGTCCTAGAGGAGGATCCTGGGATGAAGAAAGCGTCGTCACCGTCGCTCCTGGAGAGCTTCACTCGCGAGAAACGCGAGAACTTCGGCATGAAGGGCGTCAGCCGGCCCTGGTCGCCTGCGGTCCGCGGGGGCGGCTGCCCGAGCTCGGGGAACAAGCTTTTCCCCTGGCGTCCGGCGGGTGGAAGCTCGATGGGCAATCCGATGAAGGAAAGCGTGCTCGGCCTGTCCATCCTGTCGGCGCTTTCCATCGCGGGCATCCACAGCGCGGTGAACCCCAGCTACTTCACGCTCCGGAGCTTCGCGGCGCAGCCGCAGGCCAAGGGTGCGGCCCAGGAAGGCCTCTGGATCGGCCTGGGTCTCAGCACCGCGGCGTCGGTGGCGATCGGGATGGTCTTCGACGAGTGGATCCCGGCGATCATCTCGCAGGCGACGGCGATCCTCCTCTTCGGCGTCGGCATGTATGCGGTGAACTCGCCGCCGCTCATCACGATGCCCCCGATCCAGAACCAGCCCAACGTGCAGCCTCGGACGTCCGAGGTCCAGCAGTAGGAGAAGCCATGCTTTCATATGCTTCGGGGGGCCTCAAACTGCGGCCGGTCCGGCTTGTCCTGGGACAGGCCGGGTCGTTGCCTCCGATGCCGCCGCCGCCTCTGCCGCTGAGCGATATCCTTTCGCCCAGTGCGCCGGTGGCGGAAGCGGTAGGCAAGGTGGCCGGCGTGGGCATGGTGGTCGGTGCAGGGGTACTGGCCCTGAGCGCAGGCACGGCCTGGGTGGGGATCCATACCGGGGTGAAAGAGAAGGGGTTTCTTTCCTTCACCGGCTGGACGGTGGGGGTGCTGGCGGGGCTGGGCGGACTGCTTACGCTCACGACGATCGCCGGGCTCGGAGTGATCAAGAGCGCTGCCAACCAGGTTGCCAAGAGCGCTTAAAGGATCTATGGGTGAAAGGCTGATTGCACGGCCGCTTTTGGGCGGCCGTTTTCATCTTGGAGATGGTCCTGTGCCGGTCCGTCGACTGGGACAGGCTTCGCCAGGATGCAACTATCCGGCAGGCTACGGGCCTGGAGGAAGAGCGGTCGTCGGCT
>Ga0187779_10000736_pt1 | contig 21608 bp, 20 predicted proteins | sample 1015_Q2_SP10_10__FD_132435 | JGI IMG/M metagenome (GOLD analysis project Ga0187779, IMG submission 132435) | Tropical peat soil microbial communities from peatlands in Department of Meta, Colombia - 1015_Q2_SP10_10_MG | ecosystem: Environmental > Terrestrial > Soil > Wetlands > Peat | place... | reverse complement strand
CTTGGGAAACGTGTTCAATGCCGAGGTCGTCAAGGCAAAAACGTTCCGATTTGCAAACATGGCCTTCTTGGCTTTCGGCGGAACAAGTAATCTCGCGTCGCTCGTTTTCACCCGCGAGGCATTGATCCCCAGAAAGGATCAAGAGAATGATAAGCGAACTCTGGAAGCACCTAGCGCACGGCTCCTCGTAGCAAGGCTACCGGTCAAGATCAACAAAAATAGGGGAACGAGTCCCCTACAGAGGTTTGATCTTCTATTTGACATAAAACCTGGAAATTCCAGATACTACTGCATTGCTTTTAGTCGTTCAATCTCTTCTTTGATCATTTGCTCGGCCAGCGGTGGAATCACTTCCCAGGCAACTTTTTCGATCACGTCTCTCGCGGTGTCCCGGACGATCTTTGCGATGACGTCCTCGATCCCTTTCTGTACTGCTTCGTCCGATATCTTTGGAAGCGGAGGAGGCATATTTCTAAACACATCCTGAGCCATCTTCGACATAATGTTTTCGGCTATGCCGCGCAGTTCGCTCTCGGGCAGGACCCTGGGTGCAGGGACTGGTACTTTTTCGATTGCCTCTTTAACCGACCTTGAGACCGTTGCTTCGATCATACCCCGCACCATATCGTCGGTGATGTGCGGCTGCACTGGCGTCATGGGCGTCTGAAGTGCTGGGCCTGCAGCCGCTAGCGGCTTTGGTTCCTGGGGAATGGTGACTTTAGGGGCGGATTCCATGGCCGAATCAAATTCCTCAAAAGGAACAATCTCCGGCTCCGCCAGTAACTCGTTCAATCCCAAGCCGACACGCATCTCTTCTACAGCCTTCTCGCCGACAGGCAATTCCGCGGAGCGCTCATGCAGGGCCGTTTCTTCCACTTCTTCTACTTCAGGCTCAACTTCAAATACGGATTCTTCTTCGCTGGAAAACGATGCTGCCTGCTTCAATTCGGACTCAGTCGGCGCTTCCTTGATGATATCAAAAATGTCCGCTGGCGCGGACTGCCTGGCTTTAGCGGTTGGTGGTGATATTGGTGGTACCGAAGGGGGGGCTGATGAGGGAGCGGAAATGACCGGTTTGGGCTCGACAGGACGTGTGGGGGCTTCGGCGAGCGCTTTTTTAACCTTGCCAATAAGTTCCTGCGACTCAAAAGGTTTGGCAATGTAGTCGCGTATCCTTGCCTGCTTCCCTTTTGCAGAATCATAGACGTCATCCCTGCTCATCATGAGAATGACGGGGGTGACGGAGAGCTGCGGGTTTTGTCTAAGCCGTTCGGCAAAACTATAGCCGTCGATGCGCGGGAGATCAACGTCTACCAGCACCACGTCGGGCAAGACTCGTGATGCTTCCTGGAGCGCCGTATCTCCATCGCTGACACAGGCCACCTCGTAATCTTTTCCTGAAAAAAGCATTTCTACGACCTTCTGAATGGTTATGCTCTTGTCAGCCAATAATATCTTAACCGGCATATAACAACCTTTCGAAATCGAGGATAACGATATCCTGCTCGTCTTCTACTGCGATCCCTTTCATGAATTTTGTCTCGACCTCCCGGGACTTATTGGGGACCCTGACCGGGTCCTCCAACTTCGCCATCTTGACGATACTGTCCACGATAATGCCAAAGGGAACACCATGCTCCTCAAGCAAGATGATGTTCCGACTGTCTTTCGACTGATCTTTTTCTTCGGCGATAAAGCCAATCGGAGCCGGCCTGCTCATCCCGAGCCACTGTGCAAGATTAAAGACAGGATACACGAACCCACGGTAATCGATAAGTCCTTCGACATAAGGAAAAGACATCGGCACCGGCCGTGATCGGCGCCAGGGAACAACCTCGATCGCCCCACTGAGTTGTGCACCGAATAGTCTTCCCGACAGGAGGAATATCAAATAGCTGCGCGTCATTGCAGTAGCCCGTCTTCATTCAGCAGAAGGACAAGGCTTTCTTTATGTCTCAGAATCCCACTGAAATACGGGAACCTGGGATTGCTGACGCCCTTCGGTATCGCGACAGGTTTCTGTTCGGTGTCCAAAATCTCTGTTACGGCATCGACCAGCAGCCCGACCATGCCCTTGACGCTTTTGATCACGAGGAGGGTCTCTCCAAGGGTGCCAGGCAGTTTGAAGATTTTTTTAACGTCCAAAGCTGGAATCAGCCTGCCTCGAAACTCTACCTTTCCCTCGGGCATCGCGGTCAGAGTCGGGTCTTGCCGATGGGTGCGTGAAGATGTAATCTCCAGCAATTTCGTTACCGGAAGCGCAAAGCTCTCTCCGCTCAGTGATAATATCAGAAAACGATTCCTGTCGTCCATAATGTTCTTTGGGGCCTATGCGCGGCCTGCGAGGGCTGCACCGCTTAGCAGTTTTTTGAGTGCTTCAAGCATTTCCTGCTCTTCAAAAGGCTTTACCAGGTAGTCTTGGGCGCCCATTTCTATGGCTTTCTGCCGGTGTTTGTCTCCTGCCCGCGAGGTGAGAACAATGACAGGGATATTCATGAGCTCTGGACTTTTCTTCATCTCGGCTATAAGGTCATACCCGTGCATGACCGGCATTTCGAGGTCCGTGATTACGGCGTCAAATTTTAATCGACTCATGACGTTGAGTGCCTCCATGCCGTCTGGGGCCACTTCAACCTCATAACCCGTGCGGTCGAGGAAACGCTGTACGTATTTACGGATGCTGATGGAGTCGTCAACCACCAGGACCCGGGGCTTTCGCTTCGCAATTTCTGGCATGGGCACTGACTCTGCGGACGTCGCAAGCACAGTCGCCTTCGTGAGGATCGCCGATTCGTCACCAAACAACGAGGCGATGTTGATTATCAATCGCACGTTTCCTTCGCCAGATATTGAGGCTCCGGAAAAGAGTTTAACGTTTTTCAGGTAGTCACCGAGAGATTTCACTACGATCTCTTCCCGTCCTATAATTTCCTCTACCATCAGTGCCAGTTTTTTCTCAGCCATACCGAGGATCAACGTCGGGTGACGGAAAGCCTCGTCCTTTTTGGGGAACTTGCCCATGCCGACCAGCTCGTTCAGCTTGACGAGACGGAGCAAGGTCCCGCGTAAGCCGACCATTTCATCGCCTGCGGCCCGCTGGATGTCTTTGTAGGAAAATCGTGTCGTTTCTTCCACGAGGTTCATTGGCACTGCGATTTCCTGGTCTCTGAGTTTTACAATCAGTGCCTGCGCAATGGCAAGTGTGAGCGGGAGCCGGATCATGAACTTCGTTCCCACATTTTTTTCAGTCCGGATCACGATCCTGCCATTGATCCGCGCGAGGTGTGTGGAGACCACGTCCATGCCAACGCCCCGGCCCGAAACTTTGCTGATCTTTGAGGCCGTAGAAAATCCGGGACGAAAGATAAGGTTGATCGATTCTGAATCCGTAAGCGACTGCGCTTCTGCCAAGCTCATGAACCCTTTGTCTACGGCGGTTTGCCTAAGCACGGCTGGATCCATTCCACGGCCGTCATCTTCGATCTCGATAATTATGCTGTTTCCCTCATGCCATGCATTCATGATCAGCGAGCCTGTCGGGTCCTTTCCCGCCGCTTTGCGTTCGGCAACCGTCTCGATGCCGTGGGAAATCGCATTCCTGACCATGTGCATCAGCGGATCTGAAATGATCTCAAAGATCGTCTTGTCGATCTTGGTCTCCCCGCCCGAGACCACCATGTTCACCAGCTTGTTCTCTTCCTGGGCTAGGTCGCGGACCGGCCTCTGGAACATCTGGTAAAGCTTGTCCATCTCGACCATACGGGCCATCGTGATTTCGTCCTGCAGGTGCGTCGTAATCGTGGAGATGCGCGCCGTGTCGTGCTCAAATGATTCAAAAAAACCCGCAAGCTCTGTCATGATCTCGTTGGTGTCATTTGTAATTTCCGCCAGTTTACGCGAGAGCAGGTTGAAGTCGTCATACCGGTCGAACTCCAGTTCGAGAAAATCCGTTGATTGCCTAGTTGCTTCCTGTTTCGGGCCGGCGGATTCGAGGCTCAAGGTATACTCGTATTTCTCTTCAAACTTCTTGATCTCATGAAGAAGTCGGTTCTGACTGAAGTCTAGCTCTTCCCGCAACGACTTGATTAGGTCGACCTGACGCGCAAGTCTGTTGCGGTTAACGATCATTTCACCAACGAGATTCATGAGATTATCGAGCCTGTCGATATTGACTCGAATGAACTGTTTTTCTAGATCAACAGCATCTTTAGCACGCCGCCCGGTGCCTCTTTTTTCCAAAATGCCGGTCTTCTTGGCCTCTTCCAATTCCTGCCGGAGCGGACCATGGGGCACTGCAGGCGTAGAAGAGCTCGTCGCCGGCTGCTGAACCCCCGTCAGTGGAACTGATGTTTTCGGCGGTGTGGTGGCTGGTTGCGAAGTTGCCGGTTCTTCGGGCAGCGATTCGAAAGTCCGGATCTTTTCACTTTCTCCCTCGAAGGTCTTTTCCCAAGCAAGATCGAGATCGTCTTCATGCTGTTCGTGTTCGGCTTCGGCCGGGTTCGGTGTCGGGGAAACGACGAACGTTTCTTCTTCCTTGGACGATGTCAGAGATGCTGTTTGAACCATGCTCTCAACAACATCCTTATAGGCCCGGCCTATGCTTTCTACCACGAGGGGGTCTTCCGGCTGGTTGGAGGTAACGCCGTCCACCATGACTTTAACGGCGTCGACGCTGTCAAAGAGAAAGTTGAGGGTTTCTTTGCATATGGGCATGGTGCCCGAGCGAAATTGCCCGAGCATGTCTTCGGCCTTATGGGCCACGTCACTCACTCCCTGAAATCCCATCATTGCCGCCGAGCCTTTGAGCGTATGAGCAGCCCGGAAAAGCTCGTCGATCATATCGGTGTCGTTCGGGTTCTTCTCGAGAGACAATAGTCCCTTATTCAGGTTTTGCAGATGCTCGCCTGCCTCGACGAGAAAGAACTCGATGATACCTGATTTATCTAAGGGACCTGTCATCTGGTTTATTCGATAAACCCGAGCTTTATTTCCTCATCACTCGTGGTCACGTTTTCCGCAATTTGCGGATACCCCTCGAGCACAGGAGGGGTCTCAGATTGCGCAGCGTGCTCTTTGCCAATCTTGAATCTGTTGATGGCTTCGTTCAGGCGCTTGGTAAGATCTGCAAGATTGTTGATGGTGGCAACCGTGTCCTGCACACCGAGGGTTGTTTCCTGGGTCAAATTGGATATACTGTCCATGGTATGCACCACGCTCGTAGTGGACTGCACCTGGTCTGCAGCAGCTCGGGTAATATCTGTCATCAGGGTGGAGGTCTGTTTAACAATTTGCTCAATTTCACGGAGCGCAGCGCCGGCCTGATCGGCAAGTTTGGTACCTTCCTCCACCTCGCGAGTACCCTCTTCCATGACCGTCACGGCTTCACCTGTCTCAACCTGAATACCCTTGATCAGACCCGTAATATCCTTCGTAGCGCGGGCGGCACGTTCAGCGAGTTTTCTGATTTCGTCAGCGACCACGGCAAAACCCCTGCCCTGCTCGCCGGCGCGCGCGGCTTCGATTGCGGCATTCAAGGCGAGAAGGTTCGTCTGTGTCGCAATTTCATTGATCACTTCAATGATGGCTCCGATTTCCAGCGACCGCTCGCCGAGGCCTTTAATTTTCTTTCCCGTTGACTGCACCGTCGCGCGGATCCGTTGCATGCCCTTTATCGTTTCCGTCACAGCTGCGCCACCTTTGACGGCAGCCTGCGTCGCCTTCACCGAGGTCTCTGTAGCAGCCTCGGCGTTCTCGGCCATGCGTTGGGTCGTACGGGACATGGCATTCACGGCTTCAGAAGCGTTCCGTATCTGTGACGCCTGCTGTTCGGCACCCATGCGCATGGCGTCGGCTGAACGGAGAATGTCGCCTGCGGACCGCTGAATTTCGGTTGCCACATTGCTTGCATGGGTCACCAGTGTGGTAAGCCCCGTGATCATTAGGTTGAAAGCGTCTGCTACGGACCCCAGTGCGTCGGCAGTCACCTCCGCCTTGACGGTGAGGTCACCTTCTGCAGCAGTGCTCACGACTGAGAGCAAGTCCATAACTTGGTGCTGCATTTTGTCGCGGTCGGACTCGGTCTGGACAAGGCCTTGGAGCCTGTCTATGGTCCGGTTCAACGTATCACCCAGCTGTCCCAGTTCGTCAGCAGTCTTCACGGTCGCCTTTTTCGACAGATCGCCTCGGCCGAGGGCTTCTGCCACCCTCATGAGGTCCTTCACCGGGGCAATCGTAATGGCGGACAGGATCAGAGTCAAAATGGACAGAATAAGGAGCGCTATGATGCCGACGCCCATGATGAACAGAAGGAGGTTTCTAATATTGGACTTGATGAGTGTCATATTGAGACCCACGTGCACAGTGCCCAAGGTACCTCTGGCGATGGGTGATGCAATATCGATGACCTCGATGGAGCTATCCTTAAACGCAATCACCGCATCCTGGGTCCCAAAGGGCTCTCCCGGCTTCAGGACATTTATGTTCTGCAGGGGTCCCGGTAGTATATTGCCTTCGAAAGATGATGACAATACTCGTCCTCTTCCGTCCCGGATGAAGCAATACGCCACTTCTGGCTGGCTGATGGCCTCACCCTGGATCAATTGAAGAGCATTGATGTCTTCAACCTGAACCGGTTCAACGGCCTTAACGCTAAGTCCATCGGATACGATGAGCGTTTTATTTATCGCTTCCTCTTTCAGGGTGTTCTGGATCTCGAAATAGATGAACCCCAGTATGCCCGCTCCAAAGATCGTTGACATGCTGACGATCATAAGGACGATTTTCGTTCTGATGCTCATCCGGTAGAATGGATTCCAGATCTTCATAGTTCTGCTCCTTCTAAAGAGAGTTTCTAGATTATCACTTTCACACTTTAATCTTGCTGTGCGGCGTCATCGCCCGCTGCCCTCACGTGAGTTTTATATCATCCAATAGGCGCTCGATGTTCAGAAGAGCAATGACTCCTTTTTCTCTCTGAATGATGCCTTTGAAAAAACGACTTCGGCTTTTAATGTCGGACAACGGTCCTCCCGCATCTGTCGGAATCACCTGTATGCTGCCAGCATTCACTGCTTCCACTGCAGAAACATTATCAACCGAGATCCCGAGGAGAATAGCGCCATGTTTGATGATTACAATCTGGCCGAGCGCTGACTGCTGAGGCAGGGATAGTGCCGGGCGTATATCGACAATGGGAACAATGCTGCCACGCAGATTTATAACGCCGAGTACATGAGATGGGGTGGTCGGGATAGGAAAGATTTTCTGCGGGATGATGATCTCCAGGAGCAACTCAACCGGAATGGCATAGGTGTCTTCTCCCATGCTGAAGAGGCAAATTCGTGTTTCCTCCTCCGGCATTACCTCTATCATTTCTGCGGCGACGTCGTTGTCAAGTTCGGCCAAACAGGCCCCCCTCCAGGGTTCAAATGTATTTTTTAACCGCCTTCAGCAGTTCTTCGGGCTTGAATGGCTTGGTTAAATACTCATCCGCCCCCTGTTTCATTCCCCAAAACTTATCGCTTTCTTGGTCTTTCGATGTTACCATAATGACGGGAATATTTTTATACTTATCATTGGTTTTTATATCTCTACAAACCTGGAACCCATTTTTTTTGGGCATGATCACATCCAGGATAACAAGATCGATTTTTTCAGCCTTCATCTTCTCTTCAGCGGCTTCACCGTCCATGACTGTGACGATGGTATGGCCCATGGGCGAAAGCGCTTGCTGAAAAATCTGAAGCTCCGCCACGCTGTCATCGGCAATGAGAATTTTGGCCATTCTTGTCTCCTTTTTCCTTACGTAACAGCTAGTGGAAATTATCACAACTCCTTTGTAGTGTCAAGTTTTCTTTTGATTTTCTTTATGTTAGATGCTCATGTTATGGCGTCAGCCCATGTTGAGGTTGTGCTATTTCTTCCTCCTCACTAAATTTACCGAGAGCAGGATGAACATGCTTTTCACTACTTCAAATTCTCCGATACAGAGTGTGTCTATGATATTTTGGACCGTCCGTCTCCCATCGACATAGCGAAATACGCTGAGGTCAATATCGCTCATGCCACGCGTTGTGAGCTCTTCAGCATTGCTGATTATGGGTTCGAACACGATATCGAAATGGGGAATTTTTTGCTGGATCAGGCTCCATTCGTCGGCCCGACGGGCGCCCTCTAGGAGAACATCATCAACTTTCAGCTGTACCGGATTGGCAAACACAGGCGGCATCGCTTTTTCGAAAAAGAACTCACCGTCTTTCCATGCCATGATTTTATAAACAGCGGACTCCGTATGCCGCCTGAGACAGTCCGAGAAAGCCTTTGCATCGAGCAGTCTTTCCTGCACAAGTACACGGTCAATGGGCTGCGAGGTCATTTCCGCTATCCGCAGTACATGCCGAAAACTGTCATCCTGCAGCCCGCAAGTTTTTTTCAGTAAGCCTTCAACCCAGGTTTTGCTTCCTGCAACGGTCGATGATGCAAACACAACGAAACCATCCTTGAAATATACCTCAACCGCGTCGCCCGGTGAACGGCTGATAACAAGCCGGCCCGTCTGGCGCTGCAAACCTAGCATCTGAAGAACTTCCACAATCCGGACGCTCGCCAAGTTACCCTGAATGCCCGCGCTTTCTGCATGCTGCGGTCTTGCAAGTTCCTTCCTGATCATCTCTGGTAACGCAGTCTTTACGAACTCCGCAAGAGCCTGATCGACAATCGAGCGCACGATGGCCTCGATTCCTTCCCTCGTTTGCGAAATATTGATGCCCGAACGTTGCTGTACTAAGTCGGCCCGCGGCTCACTGACGAGCACTCTCTCCGGCTCCTGAATGAGCAGTGGCTGTGCGGTCATCTGTCTCTTGTCGATCACGTCTCGTATTTTTGCCAGGAGCTCTTCTGGCTGAAATGGCTTGGTGAAGTATTCGGTAATGCCGAGAACATCGACAAACTTACTGCCAACCTTATCTCCTTTGGATGTGACGAGGATAATAGGCGTATCGCGAAACTCCGGATCTTCCTTAAGCGTCTTGCAGACTTGGAAGCCGTTCATCTTCGGCATAACGAAGTCAACGAGGATGACAGCTGGCCTCTCTTCTCGAGCTTTGACTATGCCCTCCTCTCCGTCTGATGCGAGAACCACCTGATATCCCTGCGAGGAGAGGATCATTTCAATGAGCCGTTGGACTGTCGGACTGTCGTCAATATCGAGGATTTTTTCCCCAGCCATCAATACCCCCAAACTGCAAACGTGTAGATACTAACATGGTGTAAAAGCCATTGTCAACTGCATAACCCGCTCTAAGCAATAAAAGGTCGATTGCTATACTACTGCGGCCAGGTAATGAGGATCGATCGCGCAGAGAGCTACAGTCGCGCAGCAATCTCGTTCAGGAATTCCTCGGTCAGCGCATAGGTTCCCACCTTCGGCTCTGCAATTGCCGCAAGGTCTTTTGTCATGACACCGTCCTCGATGGCTGCTATTACGGCTGATTCGAGTTTGCGGGCGAATTGAACTACCTCTGGCGTGCTATCGAGCTCACCGCGCCGGCCGATTGCGCCTGTCCAAGCAAAAATTGAGGCTACGGAGTTCGTTGAGGTGGGGTTTCCCTTGAGGTGTTCGTAGTAATGACGCATAACGGTGCCGTGAGCCGCTTCATAGAGATATTTGCCACCTGGCGATACCAGCACGGAGGTCATGAGCCCCAGGCTGCCGAAGCCCGCCGCGACCATGTCACTCATTACATCGCCATCATAGTTCATGCAGGCCCACAGCATGCCGCCTTCGGACTTCATTATCTGCGCAATTGCGTCATCGATCAGCATGTAGCGGTATTTAACGCAGCGTTTTTCGAGGTCTGCTTTGCGTATTTCTACTTCATGCTCGAAGATTTCTTTAAAAAAGCCGTGGTACGTTTTCGATATAGTATCCTTTGCGCCAAACCACAGCTCGCACTTTTCGCCGAGCGCGTAATTGATGCAGGCTTGCGCAAAACTCCTGATCGACCTCTCTGTATTATGCATACCCATGATGACGCCGGGGCCTCTGAACTCGTGAATAGTGAGAGCCATGCGTTCACCCGACGCAGGGATAAATGCCAGCTCTGCTTTTCCCGGGCCCGGAACCTTATACTCAACCGATTTATAGATGTCGCCGTATGCGTGCCTGCCGATACTGATCGGTTTCTTCCAACTGCGCACAGCCGGAGGGATGTTTTTCACGGGAATGGGCTTTCGGAAAACCGTGCCGTCGAGTATCGAGCGAATCGTCGCATTCGGGCTCTTCCATGCCATTTTCAAGTTGTACTCCTTTACCCGCGCTGCATTCGGCGTAATAGTTGCGCATTTCACGCCCACACCATACGCGTCGACTGCAGTGGCCGCATCGGTCGTTACTTTATCATCCGTATCGTTCCGGTGCGTGACTCCGAGATCATAATATTTAAGATCCATCGTGAGGTGAGGAAAAAGTAATTTCTCTTTTATCATCCTCCAGATGATCCGGGTCATTTCATCTCCATCCATCTCGACGATGGGGTTTTTAACAGTTATCGTCACTTTTTTCTCTCCTTCATGGGCCAGACATTGACAAATTTTCAGCCGAGCTGGCGGAATTTTAATGCGAGTCGCCAGAATTGTCAACTAAACAATCGGTTCGACTGAAAATTGCCGCAGCATATTTCGTCAGACGCTCCACGTCCTCTGAGACGGCGCCTGTCAGCCGCCTACCGATGTCTGCGTGCCGTTACTTTGCAACAAAGAAATGAATCTCTGTCGGTCCTGAAACTTTACATTGGATCAATCAGCAGGTCAACCGTCGACTGCTCCGGAGGTGTTTATAGCTGGTTCTCCACTCTTACCGCAAGGGATGAGCAGGGAAAGACCATGTATACGTCGGCTGATGATTCCGGCGCATTTCCGCAGTTCCTGGAACTGAGGATAGCAGTAACCAGTGTGCAAACATATCCTTTTGTTCTCGAATAGACCGCGACCGCTGCTTGACAACCTCTCTGCACCAAGCCATTGAAAACATTTTTTTGGCCCGCGCCCCAATGCACTAGTCAGGTCATGTCAGCTGATTCAATGGTTCCGCCTCCCACAATGATCTCTCCATCATAGAATACTGCTGCCTGGCCGGGACACGCTCCTTTCACAGCGTGCTCAAACGTGACACATACCTTGTTTTCTCCCGCTGCTGCTATTGTTGCCGGAACGACCGGAGATCGGTATCGGATCTTCGCGGTAACCTTCATCGGACCACGCAGCGAATCAGCTGAAATAAAATTAAGGTTCGATACCATCATTCGGTGCGTTTGCAGATCGGCAAGTCTTCCGAGAACAACGCGATTCGTATCCGGTTCGATCCTGACGACGTAGAGCCGTTCGCCGGCGGCAACGCCAAGGCGTCGACGCTGACCTACGGTGAAGAAAGCAATCCCGTCATGTTTACGCATAACCGTGCCGTCTGTTAGGACCACTTCTCCGGGTCTGAGGGTCTCCGGCGCATATTCCCTTAAAAAAGAACGGTAATCATTTTCCACTACGAAACAAATCTCCTGGCTCTCCGGTCGCTCGGCGGCAGGAAGCACCATCTCCCGTGCGAGCGCACGAACATCGACTTTCTTCATGGTTCCCAGCGGAAAGAGCACCTGCGCCATCTGGTCCTGCTTCAAACGATAGAGAAAATAGCTCTGGTCTTTTCCCGCATCAATGCCTTTTTTCAACAGAAAGTGGGACGAAGTCTGGTCCCATTCGATACGAGCGTAATGGCCGGTCGCGAGAAAATCAAAACCGGTCCTCCGGGCGTACTCGAGGAGGAGACGGAACTTAACAAGCTCGTTGCACTTGATGCAAGGGTTTGGCGTGCGGCCCCCACGGTATTCTGAGATAAAGTCGGTGATAACGACCCGAGAAAATTCAGCTTGTGCGTCGATTATGAGGTGAGGAATTCGCAAGTGCTCGCACGCGGCTTGGGCCGCTCCGATATCGCAACAGAGCCCCGCCGTCAGCTTCATCGTGACGCCTTCCACCGTATAACCCCGTTTCTGCAGGAGCGCAGCGGTTACTGCGCTATCAACGCCGCCGCTCATGGCTACAAGAACACGTTTTCTCATTGCTTTTATAATGGGACAACATTGAGACGAAGAGGAACAACGGCTCACGCGCGGCAGGCGATACATCTCATGCATCATGGGACAAGATATGTATCATCCATCCTTTGATTTACTCAATCCGCCGTTGTCGAGTTCCCTTCGTGGCAATATTACACCTTCCTCCACTTCAAGACCAGCAGCGTTAGCGCTCCGCACATGAAAAGCATTGAGCCCAGAAGCGCCCAACGTGCTCCGTAGTCTCTTACGATGAGAAGAATCGCGGCCGGCCCGCTGTCAAAATTCAAGCTTTTGACATAGATCCCAACCCCTTCATAAAACAGCGGCGTATTCGGTCCCAGCATGCCGGATGCCACAACCCTATTATTTTCAAACAGGGATACCCGCACAGTCCAGTCTTGCATAAGGCCTTGCGCATCAGTCTGGACATAAATGTGCTCCAGACGTAACGTCTTATCCTCCGGCAGCCGCGCATAGGCTCCCTCCGGCATGATGCCGGAAATCCTGTACCCCCAAATTGCACTGAGGAGATGAGCAACAAGGATCAGGAGAAACCCAATATGGATTACTTGCGGAGAAATACGGAGAAAAAAGTCGGATCGGTTCCACTGCCCTTTTACGGCCTGTAGACTGCAGACGATCGTGTTAATCGTAAGCAGAATGAGTGCAGCCACAGCTGCATAGAACCACCACGTGTACCGGAGAGAGTAAGGAACAGTATGATTGACCCAGCTCAGGAGGATGTCGTTGTTCATCGGCGCGAAGATCTCACGATGCATCGGCATCATGTAAGAACCGAACAAGAAGAGGCAAATGAGGCCGGATAGCGTCCAGACTGTCGTCTTAAGCGATAGGAATATGTTGTTCATAATTATGCCCTACCGGCGGGCGAATCGAGCATAGCGATTCAGTAAAATAAAAACGATCACCCTTTGTATCTAAAAAGTCGTCATCTGCCTTGCGTACTGGACATCGGCTATACCTGTATCTCTCGCAGGTACGCTTGCACACTAAAACTCGTGCGAACTTTTCATCAGAAGCCCTACTCCGATATAGGTGAACATCACGAGCGCAAAACCAAAAGTCCCCATCCACGTCACTTTTGGGCCTCGCCATCCGCGCACAAGCCGTGCATGCAAGTAAAGTCCATAATATAGCCATACAATCGTTGTCCATAGCTCCTTGGGTGTCCAGAGCCAATAGGTGCCCCAAGCGTAGTAAGCCCATATGCCGCCGAAGATCATGGCACAGGAAAACAGGATGTACCCGAGAAGGAGGCTACGGTACTGGTTGAGCTCAGCGATCGGTTCATCCCTGTATAGTGAGTGTATTCCGAAAACCGCACCAATGGCAAACAATGCATAGGCGATAAACGAAAGAATGACATGGAGCTCAAACCAAGCCGTTTTCAAGAGTGGCGGTAAAATCCCAGCCATGGGAGGTGAGAAGTGTGAACCTGCGAGCAAAAGCAGTATCATCGGGATCGTAAGCAAGGTTACGAGATCTCGCTTTTGGTTCCACCCTGCAATGCAATACATGAGACCGATGGCAAATGCCAGGAAACCGAGCGTATCGTGCAGACCGATGAGGGGAAGTCTGCCGTAGCGCACCCCCGTCTGCGCAATGAGCGCAGCGTGCAGCCCGAGCGCCGGCAGTACAAGCCGCGGTGTGATAAGTGCGAAAAGATAGAGAATGAAGAGAATAATTTCCATAGTTCGTACAGGGTCAGCTGGTGCATGCGCAATCCCGTCTCCTGCCCCTCGGCAGGGGGGGTATAGAGCGCTTGGGATCGTCTGCCTTACAGACGCAAAAGGCATTCCGGAAATCCGGAATGCCTTTTGTTTGAAGGTTCAGCTATGAACGCATATTGACAGATATTATTTCTTGCCGAGGATAGCCTCTTTTGCCGCCTTGGCGACGCGGAACTTCACGACTTTCTTGGCCGGGATTTTGATGGCCTCACCCGTCTGAGGATTCCTGCCCATGCGGGCCTTGCGCTGAACCAGCACGAGTTTGCCGAGACCGGGAAGCGTAAAGGCATTCTTTGCTTCCTTGTATGCTAGCGCTGCCAGATCTTCCAGAATCTGTACTGCGAGCTTCTTCTTGATGTCTGCCTTCTTCGCAATGTGATCCGCTATCTGAGACTTCGTCATGGCTTTTGCCATAAAACTCCCTCCTTGAAGAAATAAATTAAGATTTCTAACTGCGCGGAGCAGGTTAGGTGCTCTTTGTTGGGGGAAAGTATATACACTCTATTTTAAAATAGCAAGTGAAATTTTGAAGTTTATTCGAGTATTTTTAGGGTGCGTTTCTTTCCCCAGCATCCACAGTGCAAAAGTTTTTTTGCATGAAGCTCATCATACCTCGCGCAGACCGTCTCTGCCTCTTCTCGTGTTCGATTCTGGTCATAACCCGGTTTTTCGCAACCTCCGCCTCATCAGATAAGAATGCCTCGTTTGTTTACATACGGTCGAGGATGCTGCTGGTTATACATCCCATCCTTTCCTGCGAGTTCGTCTGCTGTACTTTTCGCAGTTGACTTAAAAGCCGTGTTTGTGATAATTTATGCCAGTCGATTGAGCTTATTCTTATCAGGAGGCATGGTCATGTCGGTGAAAACTAATTTTATTCTCAAGGTTCAGGACTCAAAACTGGCTGACGTTCAAAAGGCTCTTAAAGAGGCCAACATTAATGTCCTAAGCATTCTTGAAGTTCATAGGGAAGAAGCGTAGAATCCTCTCTTTGATGCCTTCGTGGAGATCATTCTCGGGACGCCAGAATACAAGAATCGATTTATGACGCATCTCATTCCCGGACAAAACGAGACTGATTGCATAACCCCCTGCGTTATCTGCTATACTTAATTAAGTTGAAATGATGACATGAAAACCACTCTTGCGGATCTTGAAAATGTGGCAAAAGCACTGTTGATCAAAGTATCCTATGATGACCTTAAAACTTCGAAAGGCGGCTCGTGCAGGGTCATGGAGACCCGTCGGATCATCATTAACAAGCATCTTCAAAACAGCGAGAAAATAAATCTCCTGGCCAAGGAGCTTGGCAATTTTGATCTTGGCGGACTTGCTATGCCAGCCAACGTACGCAAAAAGATTGAACAGGAAACGGAACAGCGAACCGAAGCTTGAGGAGCGGCTGACTTACCTCTAATCGACCGGTTGCTATTCGGTTTTCAACGAGAGGGTGGCCGCGCATGAAAAAATTTGCAATCGCGTTCGGAATATCGCTGCTCATTCAGGGTTGCACCTATGCTATTTCGCCTGAAATGACCAAGCAGGCAGATAGGACCCTCACCTTCCAGCAACTGCAGGCAGATCCTGATACCTTCAAAGGCAAAATTATCATTCTTGGCGGTATTATCGCCCAAACCAGCACTACAAAGCAGGGCACCATAATCGAGATCATCGAAAAGCCTCTCGATTACTGGGGCAAACCAAAACGCACCGACAGGACGGGTGGTCGGTTTCTCGTCGTGCATGTCGGCGATCTTGATCCCATCGTATTCGGGCCGGGTAGGGAGATAACCGTTGCCGCCGAGATCGAGGGTACACGCAGCAAAGCGCTGGGGGACATAGAATACGATTATCCGGTCGTGGTTTCTAAGGAATTGAAGCTTTGGGAGCGCGAGCGTCAATCATGGGACAGACCGCAGTGGATCGATCCGCTTTACGATCCGTACAGCCCAAGGCGCTTCGAACAGTGACAACGTTGCGTGAAAAGTGAAGCAGTCGTGATCGAGCAAATCTGCCGATTATGTTAAATGGTCTTTCTGCTTCAGCAAATGGAGAGATTGCCGGATGTACCTGTTTTTCTCAGAAAGCACCTGAACGTTTGAGGAGGTACGGTCCCTTTGAAGAACTCCTGCGCAGTCCTGGAAAATTTAGTGTATTTGGCTCATGCACGCAATGCAGACTCCGCTAGACAAGGACGGCAGGCTGCCGGGGAGGGACAGAAAAGACGGGCGTTTTCTCATTTTAGTCAGTTTATTTGTTGATTCTGCCGTGTGTCATCGTTCGCGGTAGGGTTCTGCATCTGGCCCCTTCTTCGGTATCGGTACGTCGGGCCGGGCATGATAAATTATTTCAGCTAATCCAGCGACTCACTAATCGGGCGATGGGCGGACGCGGAGTGGAGCATTGCGGCCACTTCCTCCGTTCTTCATCTTCCGCTTCTTTACTGTCCGCAGGGGCTGAACGCAACCGAGGACCTTCATGAAAAGAAGCTCGCAAATACTCTTCTACGTGCTGGCTGTGTTGATGCTCATCAGCATGTTCCGTCTTTTTTCAGAAACGCCTGCCGAGGATGTTTCGTATAGCGATTTCAAGACGCTTTTGACCGAAAAAAAAGTAAAAGACCTTGTCATCACGCGGGACCACATACGGGGCATGCGCATCCCGGATAAGGCGGGGGAAAAGGAAAAGCCCTTTACTGTTGTGCGTGTCGAGGACAATGAGCTGGTAAAGAACCTTGACGCAAGTGGCATCGCCTATCGCGGCGAAATTTCGGAAAACTGGTTCCGCGATTTCTTGCTTACCTGGATCTTGCCACTGGCCGTGCTTATGCTTATTTGGAGCTTCGTCTTTCGACGGATGAGTGGCGGCGGACCTGGCGAGTCTTTTATGAGCTTTGGCAAATCCCGCGCTAAGATCTATGGAGAAAGCGATGTAAAGGTCACCTTTAGCGACGTCGCAGGCGTGGATGAGGCCAAGGAAGAGCTCATGGAGATCATCGAGTTCCTCCGTCACCCGGATAAGTTCACCAAACTCGGAGGACGCATTCCGAAGGGAGTACTGCTTGTCGGTCCCCCAGGCACAGGCAAAACACTCCTATCCAAAGCCGTCGCGGGTGAGGCCAAAGTGCCCTTCTTTTCAATGTCTGGCTCGGAGTTCGTTGAAATGTTCGTTGGTGTTGGTGCCTCGCGCGTTCGAGATCTTTTTCAGCAAGCACTGCAAAAGGCGCCATGCATTATCTTTATCGATGAGCTCGATGCCGTCGGACGCGCGCGCGGGGTTGGACTGGCCGGTGCTCATGAGGAAAGGGAGCAGACACTCAACCAACTCCTTGCCGAGATGGACGGCTTCGACCCACGCAAAGGCGTAATCATCATGGCCGCAACAAACCGGCCTGAAATCCTTGATCCGGCGCTGCTCCGACCTGGCCGCTTTGACCGGCACGTGCTCGTGGACCGGCCTAACATCAAGGACCGCGAGGATATCCTTTCCATTCACGTCAGGGGCGTCAAGCTCTCGAAGGATGTGGATATTTCCGTCCTCGCTGCGCGCACGCCCGGTTTTGTCGGGGCCGATTTGGCGAACATTGTGAATGAAGCCGCGCTCTTGGCAGCGCGCAAGAATAAATCCGAAGTGGATATGACCGACTTTGAAGCCGCCATCGACCGTATCGTAGCGGGGCTCGAGAAAAAGCGACGCGTCATGAACAAGAAAGAAAAAGAAACCGTAGCATACCACGAGTGCGGCCATACGATTATCGCCGAGCTACTTCCTACAACGGACCCCGTCCATCGCGTCTCGATCGTGCAGCGCGGCATCGCAGCGTTGGGCTATACGCTTCAGCTACCGACGGAAGACCGCTATCTGATGACCAAGAGTGAGCTCCTTGACAAGCTTTGTGTCATGCTCGGTGGTCGCGTTGCCGAGGAGCTCATCTTCCACGAGGCCTCGACAGGCGCGCAAAATGACCTCCAGCGCGCAGCTATCATCGCCCGCAGCATGGTTACCGAATATGGAATGACCGAGAAGTTTGGTCCTCTAACTTTCGAAAAAGAACGAAGGCCCATGTTCCTCGACATTGGCCTGCCGCAAAGCGTCAAGGAGTACAGTGAGGATACCGCGCGCGAAATCGATCAGGAAGTCAAACACCTGATCGACAATGCCTATCAGAAAGTTCAGACGCTGTTGAGTGCCAACCAAGATAAGCTCACCTTGTTAGCGGCTGCGCTTTTGGAAAAAGAAACCATCGAAGGTGAAGAGATCAGAAGGATACTGGGACTTCCAGAAAAGAAGGAGCAGGCTTAGCGCATCGCTTATACTGATTCGAGTCATCTGTCTCGGGAGACTCGAGGCGGCGTCAGGAGCAACCGGTGAGAGTTCACGTACGTGAACTGCAATTGACACGAACCTTGAATTTGCAGGTTTATAATGACGCGGTCTTTCTTTTTTTTAAAAAGACTACAAAGGCCCCGCCTCCCCCAAGGTTGCGCGGCGCCGGATAGAATTCTGCAACCATTCTATTCCCCCGATCTCTCAACCATGCGGCAACAGCACCCTGCAGTACTGGCCCTTCTGGTGAATTGAGTCCCTTGCCAGTTATTACGAGAAGTGCCTGCTGACCACTATTAAAAGCTTCTGAAATGAACTGTCCGAGCCGAATGAGCGCCTCGTCTCTTAGAAATCCGTGCAGGTCAAGCTTTCGACTAATGAGAATTGTACCACGCTTCAACTGACGCAATCGACTGCTTGCAGATCTGCGCTCCGGTTCGAGGATCTCCTGTTCTTGCTGACGAGCATCTTTAAATGCTGTCCCCAAATCCTGCATTGCTGCCAAGAAGAGCTCACTGTCGCGAATTGCAGCTGCATGCTCGGATAGCGTTGCTTTTTCCTGCATTACTGCTTTCCCCATACCGGACTTTGCCGTGCTGTCTTTTTTTCTAGCGCCTTTAACCGCCTCGAGAAATAGTTCGTCATCATGTTGTGCGTCTTTATTGCGGCGCGGGGCTACTTTTTTTACTGCCGCTAGGGATGGCGGGGAATAACCTTTGAGGAATGAGAAAGGATTATTGGTAAAATCAGCGGGGACCTTGTCGTTGCCTTTTTTTTTCATAACGCCTGTTACCGCTCCGGACAAACGCGATCCAACAAACTTGGAGGCAAAGATTGCAACACTGGGAAGAGAGGAAATGCGCTATAGAGAATTATGCTTCTGCGCGGTATCTTGCTGAATAAATCAATAACTACATCTCATTCATGATACCTCATTTTTTCATTCTCATCGTTGAGTCACTAATTGCGGCGGGCATGTACTCCCATGGCCCAGTTCATCAACGGCCGAGGCACCGGAAAGAGAAGTATCGTCGCGAAACTAATGGTCGGGATACCGCTCGGCAATACTTTGGATTGTATCCAGACAAGAGAAGAACGTCTCGATCATATTTGGCTCAAAGTGCGTTCCCGAGGTCGCTTTCAGTTCATCGAGGACCTGCGATTCTTCCCACCGCTCTTTGTACACTCTACGAGAACTGAGCGCGTCATACACATCTGCAATAGCAACGATTCGTCCAAAGACTGGAATCTCCTCACCCTTTTTGGGCCGCGACGACCCACCGTTTTTTTCGTAGCCGGGGATTACTTTCCCGTCGATGGGGTTCACGTGGCCGGGATAGCCAGTCCCATCCCATTTCTCATGATGATTCAGGGCGACGATTGCCGCTGCTTCGTCGAATTCTGAGTATCGATCGGAAAACAGCTTCGCACCCATGATAGTGTGTTGCTGCATAGCTTCCCGTTCTTCATCATTGAGCCGTCCGGGTTTTTTCAGGATTGCATCGGAGATTGCCACTTTGCCTACATCATGCAGCATGGCAGCCATCCGCAGAATATCCTGATTCTTTTCAATCACGTCGTGGGAGATGCCCTGCTTTCCTGCCCACGATTCATAAATCGCAACGGTATAAGAAGCGACCCGGTTCACGTGGGCGCCCGTCTCCTTGGGGTCGCGCAGCTCCGCCATTTTGATGGTTCGGAGAATCATAGTACGGGTCATCTGTGCCCGTTCGATGGCAACAGCCGCCATATTCGCGAAGTGCATCACAATGGGCTCGTCTTTTTTTGAAAAGGGAATCACTTTGTTGTGATTATCATATGCATTGATCAACTGGAGCACGCCGATGGTGTCCCCACGGTTGGTCTTGAGTGGAAAGGTCAGCATCGACTGGGTACGATATCCCGAGCGTTCGTCATACGACTTATTAAATGAAAAAGGCAGGCCTGGTTTAAGCTTATACACGTCGGGAATATTCATGGTTTCCCCGGTATTCGCTACGTAGCCCGCGATGGACTGATTGTTGATCGGGACGGAGAACGTGGAATAGATCAGCTTCTTGCCCGGCGCAAGTTTTTTTTGTTGGGTCTCGTTTTGCGTATAGCTGAATTTGAGTTTGTCGCCGTCCTTGATATAGATTGAACCAGCATCAGCACAGACAAGATGTCTTGCTTCGCGCAGGATTCGTTCAAGGAGCACGTCAACGTCCTTGATTTCAGTGAGTTCCACACCTAACCGCATAATCATGTGAAATTTTTGTTTTTCGCTCAGCATAGTCTATATTTACAGCATCATGTGTAATTTGTCAATCGGCAATCGTCGTTCAGGATCCCTGCCATTTAATAATTGACTCGAATGTTCTTTTTTGATATAGTACAACCTTAAGTTTCGCCGGGCACATGCAGGTATCCTGCTCCACAAGCCCGAACATTATTGCATGAAGAGGTCGTGATGATGGTAGCGGACTCAAAATTGTTGGCGATTAAAAAACAGCTTCTTAAGCTGCGGCAGGACCTTCTTTCCGAAGCAGAGCAGACATTAAACAGCAAAATCAGCACTGAAAAAGAAAGCTTTCCTGATCCTACAGATCAAGCCGTGGCTGAATTGGATAACAACTTCCTGTTGAAACTCCGTGGTCGGGAGCAGAAGCTGCTCAAGAAAATCGACGAAGCTATTTCCCGGATCGATGGCGGTACCTATGGCGTGTGTGAGGAATGCGGAGGTCAGATCAGTGTCAAGCGCCTCGAAGCGCGGCCAGTTACAACGCTCTGCATTGAATGCAAGACACGCCAGGAAGAGGCAGAAAAGATGCAGGCTGGCTGACGGGCATTGCACAGTAACTGTATTTCACCAATGAAAAGGGGTCACTCTCAGGGGTTGACCCCTTTATTATTTCAATGCGTCCAACCATCACAATGATGCTCCCCTTTTCGTTCCGGTAAAGTTCAAAATTGGCTCCTTTTGGCAATGCACATTGACCTTTAGTCTCAGCGTTGACTTTCCGCCCCATAGCGCATCTTGTGCGGTTATGGCTCCGGTGAACTTTACGACCTCCTTAGCCTTTATCTACCTCGTTTTGCCTCGTGTTGGATTCCGGTCTCTACGCGGTCTGCGCCGGCAACTAACACTTTTTTCCCCGTCGAGGTGCCGGCCGACCATCTCAAGGTATCTGCAAAGTAAATCTCTGATCACACGCATGAGCTGCTCCATTTCAAGCGACGGCATATTGAGATTCGGGAAAAGCGGTAGTGACCGGATGATATCGAGCAAAAAAATAATATCAGTTTGAATACTTATCACTCCAAAATGCAGGTATTACGTACAAAAAAAATTTTCTATCCTTGACAAACTTATCGTGAAATACTACGTTATACATAGAACGGAACGGGTGCAATGAAATGAAAATCATCGTATTTATAATTGTCG
>Ga0187779_10000732_pt1 | contig 21660 bp, 19 predicted proteins | sample 1015_Q2_SP10_10__FD_132435 | JGI IMG/M metagenome (GOLD analysis project Ga0187779, IMG submission 132435) | Tropical peat soil microbial communities from peatlands in Department of Meta, Colombia - 1015_Q2_SP10_10_MG | ecosystem: Environmental > Terrestrial > Soil > Wetlands > Peat | place... | reverse complement strand
TGTTTCCCAGCGTTGCAGAGTTCCTGACGCATCTCCGGGGGCTCCGCCCCAAGAACCGGCTAGTCGGCGCCTTTGGAAGCTTCGGCTGGGGCGGTGGTGCGGTGAAGGAGGCCTATGCCGAGTTCAAGAGGATGGGGCTTGAAACAGTCGAGCCCGGCGTTGAGGTCCTCTATCGGCCGAGTATTGACGATGACGAAAAATGCTTTGCATTCGGCAAGCAGTTCGCCGAAAAAACGATTGAATTCCACAAGAAGTTTAACGGCGAGCAACAGGGGAAGTGCGTCTCGTAGTTGATCCCAAGAGCGACAGAATCCAATAGCGCCGGTGATTATTTCTTAACGCCATCAGAAGCGCAATAATGAGGGGTGGCGACTTGGCAACATCTTAATTTCTGAGGAGGCGATGATGTGGAGATGCACGATCTGCGGGTATGTTTACGATGATGCGAAAGAAGGGACGAAGTTCGAAAACCTTCCCGACGACTGGATGTGCCCGGTATGCAATGCTCCAAAAGAGGCATTTGTAAGGATGTAAACCATCAAGGCAGAATGAAGCGAACAAGGCAGCACGGCGTACCGGCTGCCTTTTTCGTTTGACAGCACCCCCCCCACATTCTATAATTTCATCACGCAGTTCATTCCCTCAATTCGATCCCGGCCAAGAGGCAGCCATGATAACGAAGAAAGCATGGAGTATGAAGCACGGAATGATCAGCCGCATGCCCTGAGCCATGGAACGAGAACCTGCTACAGCGGTCACCGGACTCATCGATGCCCACGTGCACATAAGAAACATCGACGGGATCACGACTCTCGCCGCGGCAGGCATCGTCGCAGCCCGCGATGCCGGCCTTCATAAGAACGTCGCATCCCGATTCGAAAATCCGAGACTGCCGGGAAAGCAACCGACCGTCATGAGCGCCCGCTGGGCGCTTTACAAAAAAGGCGGGTATGGAGCCCGTTTCGGCGTGGCTGTCGAGACGCGAGAAGAAATTAAAACCGGGATTATCAATCTCATGAACGCGGGAGCTGATATAATAAAAATCATGGCCTCCGGCATCGTGAGCCTGAAAAAACCGGGGAACGTGACGGGAGGCGGTTTTGCGCTCCAGGAAATACAGTTTATTGTCGACGAAGCCCGCAAACAAGGCCTGAACGTCATGGCCCACGCAAACGGCGAGGCGGCAATTGTCGCGTGTGCCACGGCAGGTGTCCATTCCGTCGAACATGGTTTTTTCATGACGGAGCGGGCGCTCGATGCTCTGGCACGGCAGGAGATTTTCTGGACGCCCACGGTGGGTGCGCTTGCCCGGGCTGCTGGGTCCGGACACGGACGAGCGACGAACCATGTCCGGGATTTCGTCGACGACCTGATTCGATCGCATCTCGCCATGATACGGCGTGCTGCTGCGGTCGGTGTCCCGCTCGCTGTGGGAACGGATTGTGTGCTGCCCGCGCAGGATTACGAGCGCGTCTATGGCGAGGAGCTGAAATATTATGAGCAAGCCGGCATTGCGCATGCCGTCGTGGTCGCCATAGCAACCTCGGGGGGAGCGAAGTTGCTGGGAATACAGCGAACGAGAGTAAGGTGACGTGCCGCAAACTCATGCTCGAAAGTCATCTGCATTTTTCGTAATGCGTGATCCGGGATATCGGACCTGCTCCTTTTGTGGAGGTTTTTATGCGAATTGGCGTCCTGTCAGGCGGAGGCGATGCGCCGGGGCTGAACGCGGTGATACGGGCCGTGGTCAAAACAGCGGTGATCAAGTATGGCTGGGAGGTGATGGGTATCGTTGATGGTTTCGAAGGACTGCTCACGCCTACAAGGACCCGGCCGCTCAACCCTTGGAACACAAGAGGGATACTCTATCTCGGCGGCACCATACTGGGAACCACGAACCGCGGCAACCCCTTTGCACACAAAACGGAGATCGACGGCAGGGAAATCGTGATGGACGTCTCTTCGAGCGTTGTCGAAAATATCAGGGACCACGGATTTGATGCACTCATCGTGATCGGAGGTGATGGCTCTCTCAAGATCGGGCATGGGTTGCATGAGCTGGGGGTGCCTGTGATCGGTGTGCCCAAGACCATCGATAACGACCTCATGGCCACCTACGTGACCTTTGGCTTCCAAACCGCCGTTGACACGGCAACGGAGGCCCTGGACAAGCTCCACACCACGGCGGAGAGCCACCAGCGGGTGATCGTGCTTGAGGTAATGGGACGGTATGCGGGCTGGATAGCCCTCCAAGCCGGGATCTCTGGAGGTGCCGACGTCATCCTGATTCCCGAGATACCTTTTACCCTGGACAAGATAAGCGAGAAGCTGCTAGCGCGAAAAAAGGCGGGGAGCAAGTCGAGCATCGTGATTGTGGCCGAGGGCGCCAAGCAGGTCGGCGGCTCAATGGCAGTGCGAGAAAAGGCAGTCGACGGATATGCTCTCAGACTCGGCGGCATGGGTGAGATCGTTGGCAAAGGGATCGAAATGAGGACGGGATTCGACGTGCGCGTAACGGTGCTCGGGCACCTCCAGCGCGGTGGCAGTCCGTGTCCCTATGACCGGCTGCTCGCGACGAGATACGGTGTGGCGGCTGTAGAACTCGTTGCGCTGCGGAAGTTCGGCGAGATGGTGTCGTTCCAGCCACCTGACATAAAATCGGTGCCGCTCGGTGAGGCGATCGCGAACCTCAGGCTTGTCGATCCCGAAGGAGAACTCGTCAGGATGGCCGAGGGCATGGGAGTGTGCTTCGGCAGATGAGCCTTTTTATTCTGACAATCTTTGCGGTCTACGGCGGAATGCATGTCTATGCATTCCTGAAGGCCAAGCAGTCCCTCGGGTTTGGTCCCAGCGTGGGCGCCGCACTTTCCGCGTTCATGGTCATCATGACGCTCGCCCCTTTTTTTGTACGGCTGCTCGAAAGACGTGACTATGATCTTTCAGCCCGGGCCCTGTCCTATATCGCCTATCTCTGGATGGCGGCACTGTTCCTGTTCTTCTGCAGTTCGATTGTCCTTGATCTCATAAGCCTCGTCTTTCGCATCGCAGGCTGGTTGACGCACGCGAGGTTTTCCGGGGTTCTGTTTTCCGCAAAAACAGGTTTCCTCATCTGCACAAGCCTCTCCCTAACCATATGTGTCTACGGTTATTTCGAGGCGCTGAATATCCATACCGAGCGGCTTAGAATCGAAACAGCAAAGCTCCCTGAGGGCACGGACCGGCTCACGATCGTCCAGATATCGGACGTGCATGTTGGCCTGATCGTCCGGTGCGACCGGCTTGTTGCAATTCTCGATGTGGTAAAGGCTGCAAAACCGGACATCTTCGTCTCCACCGGCGATCTGGTGGACGCCCAGATCAACAATCTCCCCGGCCTCCGAGAGCTTTTACAGGAGATAAAACCGCGGTATGGCAAATTCGCCGTCACCGGGAACCACGAATACTATGCGGGAATCGAGCAAGCCATAGAGTTTACAAGAGAGGCGGGATTCAGGCTTCTCCGCGGCGAAGTCGTCAATACCGGCGTAATCAACATCGCGGGAGTGGACGATCTCACGGGCGAGCAGATGCACATCGATAAACCCGAGCCGGAAACAGCGCTTCTGTCAGGCCTTCCAGAAAATCAATTCACGCTCCTTTTGAAACACCGGCCCGTTGTGAACTCGAGTGGCCCCAAACTGTTCGATCTCCAGCTTTCCGGCCATACGCACAAGGGGCAGATATTCCCCTTTACCTATGTCAGTGCGATCGCGTATCCCTTGAACACAGGCAGATTCGATCTTTCGAACGGTGCAATTCTCCATGTAAGCCGGGGCTCCGGCACGTGGGGGCCGCCAATCAGGTTCCTTTCTCCGCCGGAGGTCACGGTAATCGAGCTGGTGCGGAAGGCCCGGTGATGCATGATTTCTCTTGAATGATAAACAAGGATTGCAATACCACATGACGGATAGACCTATCATGTTGTTCGGTGGAAAGGGTGGCGTCGGAAAAACAACGTGCTCCGCCGCGATGGCGTCCTGGTTCGCTTCCCGCGGGCAGAAGTCGATTATTATAACGTCCGACATGACTCCTTCGCTGTCCGATATTTTTGAGCAGCCACTGGGGGACAGCGTCAGAAACATTGATGAGAATCTCTTTGCCATCGAGATCAGCCAGGAAGCAATCGTTGCGCGATGGAAAGAGAGGTTCAGCCGCGATTTCCATGATATTCTTTCCCAACTGATCGACATGAATGCGCTGGACGCTGACTCGCAGCACCAGCTGATTGACTATATCGGCTCTGCACCGTCCCTGCGTGAAGAGACCATGCTCGATCTCATCGTTGACATAGTCGACACGGGAAAGTATGATCGGGTGGTCTGGGACACAGCCCCGGCGGGAGAGACCCTGAATCTTCTGAACATGCCATGGTTCATCAGGAAGCACCTGAAAGCCGGGGCACGGGTCTTCGAGGGCCTGGATAAAATCGGGAAACACATAATCGGCAAACGGTCCATTTCAGAGACCATGGATGAATGGGTCCTTTTGTCCGAACGGATATCGCGATTCATCCACGATAAGGCGACCTTTATCATCGTCGCCAATCCCGAGGCCCTCGTTGTCAATCATGTTAGAAGAATCATCAGAACCCTTGCGGATTATCAGGTCGAAATCTACGGTATGGTCATCAACAGAATCATTGAACATGCAGACCCTGGCGCCATAAGGACCATTCAGGAACTCCAGGAGAAATATACCGCGGAACTCAAGACGATGGCCGGAAGCCTGCCCGTTGCACTATTGCCGCTCTCCCTTTGGGAGATCAAGGGGAAAAAGGCATTGCAGGAGGCGGGTGCGATCCTGGCCAGACAATTACGATTTTCTTGACCGCTGCAGGTCATCCCCCCGGAGCAAATAGGCACTATCTGTTCACAGCGGGCCAAACCCTGTCATACGAGTGGTGCTCAGAGATTTGAAAAAAGAGAATCTCGTCTGCAAAGTCCGGATCCGAACTTGCAGAAGAGATATGATTAACATCATACTGATCTGGTCACCACGGTGTATAATACTGTCATGCACGCTCAAAGGAAATACATCAGAATCTTAAGATATTCGTTACAGTTCGCGTTCCTCCTGCTCGTCCTTTTCATCGGATATCGTTTTTATCAGTTCGTCCAGCACTTCGCGGTGCCGGGCCATCCGTTCGTTCGGCGTCCGCCGTCCGTGGACGGCTTTCTTCCCATCGGGGGCCTCATGGCTTTCAAGTATTTTCTCTTCACCGGAATCATCGAGCCCGTGCACCCGTCGGGCTTTATTCTGTTCGTCGCTATCCTCGGTGTCTCTCTGGCGATGAAGAAGGGATTCTGCGGCTGGCTCTGCCCGATTGGCACGATCTCTCAATACATCTGGATGGCCGGGGAAAGGATCCTGGGCAAAAACCTCAAGATTGGGAAAACAAGCGACATCATCCTGCGGTCCCTGAAATACATCCTCCTGTCCCTCTTCATTCTCCTGATCGGTGTTGCCATGGCGCCGAACATGATGCTCCTTTTCTTCATTACCGATTACTATAAGATCGTGGACGTACGCATGATGAAATTCTTCACCGAAATGTCCACGCTGACGCTGTGGATTCTTGTCGCACTCGTGGGGCTGTCACTGGTCTATAAGAACTTCTGGTGCCGGTACCTTTGTCCGTACGGCGCGCTCCTTGGCCTTTTGAGCAGGTTCAGCCCGTTCAAGATACGGAGGAACGAAGAGAAATGCATCCACTGCCATGCATGCACCAGCCACTGTCCCACCCTCATCGATGTTGAGAAACAAGATGTAGTCAAATCGGAAGAATGCTTCGGCTGCATGACCTGTGTCAGCCGTTGTCCTTCTGCGGGGGCACTGGACCTTTCCATCCGAACAGGCAAGAAGGTCAGTATCATAAGGCCATTCCTCTATCCGGTGATTCTGGTTGCCCTCTTCTATCTGGTAATCGGAATCGGCATGGCCACAGGAAAATGGCATTCGCAGATACCGCATGAAGAATACCAGCGGCTCATTACGGACCTGCAAAAGGGATCCACAGGGAACTAGCAAAAAATAGAACGGCGAGGCATGACGCCCCGCCGGTGAAAGGTTAATGGCCTTGCATCTCCCGTCATTCCTCCGGGGATGCAACTAAGCGAGATCTGCCGGAGAGAAGATTATTTCGTCTCGGAACGACTTTATCAAGTACACGGCCTTCATGATATCCGGGTCCTTCACGTTCACCATCGCAGCGTGCAGGCCAGCCCCTGCAAGGTAGCAGAGATAGGCCGTCGCAACGGTGGGCCTCAGGTTCTTCGGGAGCCCCGTGGTCACGTTCGAAATCCAGACTGCCGTGTTAATCGGGGGGTCGACCAGCTCGTTCAGCACCACAATGCACTCGTGCGCGTTGAGCAGATGCTCCTGACCCATGCCTTTGCTGATATGCACCACCGACGGGTCGGCGAAAATCCGCTCGTTCGGGATGTCGGCTGCATTCGCCTTCTCAATGAGGTCTTCGATGATCATGAGCTTTGCTTCGAGCGTGGTGGGGACGGTCCCCTTGAGCGCCCGGATGATGAGGTTCGACTTCGTTTCTCTGACGAGAGCGAAGAACTCCTCGGGGTCCTTCTCGTCAGCGGAAAGATAATTGATAATCGGAGGCTCACTGCAGAAGGGAACAGCGCTCCGGAGCGCCTTCACGTTCCTGGAGTCAAGGCACAGGGGCAGGTCGGTGGCCTGCTGGACAGCTTCGGTTGCCATGGGCAGGACGTCCTCATCACCGACACCGTCTTGCGAGACCTGGACGTTGATCAGCTCAGCGCCCTTTACAGCAAGCTCCTTGGCCATGGCCCCAATCTCCTTCTTGTCCTTCCTCTTCACCGCATCCATGTAAGCCTTATTCCTGACGCTGAGATTGTCCGCGATCACGAGCATACGAACCCTCCTTAGAGTGTGGTGTATTAGTACCTTTAAAATTGTCTCTTTTTGCAATTATAACATAAATTAAATTGCCAAGATAGAAGGACCGATCAGCCACTGTGTGCCGTGCTGACGGATTGATGTCCCTCCGATATGATTTCTCCCCTGTGTCCCATGTGCGACTCTGTTTTTTTTGTGGTCCCTTTTGCTAAAATCATTTGCCTGCAGGATGCATGGTCTCCGAGGAAAAATCTTTATTAATTTTTTATTCTTTTTAGCCTATTCTTAGCAGCAATTTTATTCCAGTTGTGGTTATATTTATCCGTGCAAAAGGAGGGAATCATGGACATCTTGTTTGTCGGCATCACAATTGTGCTCTTTGTTGCAAGCTGGTTTTTCGTGAAACTTGTCGAACGAGTGTGAAGATCATAGGAGGAACATCATGGCAATATTTTATTGGATAGGCGGCATTCTTGCCGCAGGCCTGCTCGTGTATCTCTTCATAGCACTTCTTAAACCGGAGGCACTATCATGACTGGCAACGACATTGTGCAGATAGCATTATTCTTTATCGTCTTGTGGCTTCTTGCGAAGCCGCTGGGCGTCTATATGGCGCGGGTCTACGAAGGACAACCGTCAGGCCTCGATCGCGTACTCGGGCCTGTTGAGCGTCTCTTCTACCGGATGTGCGGTATTAAGCCCGATGAGGAAATGAGTTGGAAAAAGTACACTGTAGCCGTTCTCCTCTTCAGCGCGGCGGGATTCTTCTTTCTCTATGCCCTGCAGCGCCTGCAGGGAGTCCTGCCGCTCAACCCGCAGAAATTTTCCGCTATGTCGCCTGACCTGTCGTTCAACACTGCAGTGAGCTTTATAACCAACACGAACTGGCAGTCCTACGGCGGCGAGACGACGATGAGCTACCTCACACAGATGGTCGGCCTTGGCGTCCAGAATTTCCTCTCCGCCGCAGCGGGAATGGCCGTGCTTGTCGCCTTGATCCGCGGTTTCAAGAGGCACTCGGCAGAGACGGTCGGCAACTTCTGGGTCGATCTTACTCGCTCGACGCTCTACATCCTGATGCCGATGGCGCTGATCTGGTCAATTCTCCTGGTCTCCCAGGGTGTTGTGCAGACCTTCAGAGAGTACAAAACAGTCTCACTAACGCAGACCATCACCTATGACAATCCGAAGCTCGATGAGAAGGGCAACCCAATCAAAGATGAGAAGGGCAATCCGATAACTGAAAAAGCAGAAATGAAAGAGCAGGTTATACCACTTGGCCCGGCGGCGTCCCAGATCGCAATCAAGCAGCTCGGTACGAATGGCGGAGGGTTCTTTAACGTGAACTCCGCCCATCCCTTTGAGAATCCGACAGCGTTTTCCAACTTTCTGGAAATGCTGGCGCTCATCCTGATTCCCGCGGCGCTCTGCATCACGTTCGGGAAAATGATCGGCGATACCCGCCAGGGATGGGCGTTGCTTGCGGCAATGACCATCGTTCTTGTCACGCTTATGGCATTATGTACGTGGAGCGAGCAGAGCGGCAATCCGCGCTTTGCGGCAATCCGTGTGGATCAGACTGCAAGCAGCATGCAACCAGGCGGCAACATGGAGGGCAAGGAAGCCCGGTTCGGGATCGTGAGTTCCGCGATCTGGGCAACGGCGACGACGGCAGCCTCGAACGGCTCGGTTAACTCCATGCACGACTCCTTCATGCCAATGGGCGGTCTGTATCCTATGGTGCTGATTCAATTTGGCGAGGTCATATTCGGCGGGGTCGGTTCCGGGCTCTACGGCATGCTCGTGATAGCGATCATAACGGTCTTCATAGCAGGCCTGATGGTTGGACGCACGCCTGAGTACCTCGGCAAGAAGATCGAGATGTTCGAGATGAAGATGGCATCGCTCGCCGTGCTGATCGTGAACGCCATTGTCAAGATCGGAACTGCGGTCGGTGTGGTAACGACCGCGGGTGTCGCCGGAGTTGCAAACCCGGGTCCCCATGGGTTCTCCGAGATTCTCTACGCCTTCTCATCGGCCGCGAATAACAATGGCAGCGCCTTCGCCGGCCTCTCCGCAAACACGGTCTTCTATAACACGGCTCTCGGACTTGCCATGTTCCTCGGCCGGTTCTGGACGATTGTCCCAGTGCTAGCAATTGCAGGATCATTGGCAAAGAAGAAACTAGTGCCAGCAAGTGCGGGCACGCTGCCGACGCACACGCCCCTGTTCGTGGTATTGTTGATCGGGGTCATCGTGATCGTTGGAGCGCTAACATTCATGCCGGCATGGGCACTCGGACCGATTGCTGAACATTTTATGGCTGCACGTTAGCAGGAAACATTTCAGGAGGGGATCATGAGCAGCAAAACCAAAAAACGTTCGCTTTTTGAGACGACAATCGTGAAGAAAGCCTTATGGGATTCAATCAGGAAACTGAATCCCGTGCACCAGATCAAGAATCCAGTCATGTTCGTGGTGGAAGTAGGGAGCGTCCTGACAACTCTCCTGTTCTTCCATGCTCTTTTTACGGGAAGAGGCGAGGCATCTCCATCCTTCATCCTTCAGATATCGATTTGGCTCTGGATTACTGTTTTCTTCGCCAATTTTGCAGAATCAATGGCGGAAGGCCGGGGCAAGGCCCAGGCAGAGTCGCTCCGCAAGACGCGGCGGGACGTCATGTCCAAGCGGCTGTCAGAGCCAAAGCCGGATGCGGAAGTAATGCAGGTCGCTTCCTCACAGCTCAAAAAAGGAGACATCGTGCTGGTGGAGGCGGGCGATATTATCCCTATGGACGGTGAAGTTATCGATGGTGTGGCCTCGGTTAACGAAAGCGCTGTAACTGGCGAGAGTGCGCCCGTCATCCGAGAAAGCGGCGGGGACAGGAGCGCGGTTACGGGCGGGACATCGGTCCTGTCCGACTGGCTCGTCGTGCGTATCACGACAAGCCCTGGCGAAACCTTCCTGGACCGAATGATCAGCATGGTAGAAGGCGCAAAGCGCCAGAAGACGCCGAATGAGATTGCTCTCGATATTCTCCTTGCCGGTATGACGATCATCTTCCTGCTGGTGTGCGTAACGCTTCTTCCTTACTCTCTCTTCAGCGTAAAGGCGGCAGGCCAGGGAAGTCCTGTGACCATTACCGTCCTCGTTGCACTTCTCGTCTGCCTCATCCCGACCACTATTGGCGGGTTGCTCTCGGCAATCGGCATTGCCGGCATGGACCGGATGATCCAGGCAAACGTGATTGCTATGTCGGGAAGGGCCGTGGAAGCAGCAGGAGATGTTGACGTGCTCCTGCTGGATAAAACCGGCACCATCACGCTCGGGAACCGGCAAGCTACGGAATTTCTCCCGGCCTCGGGGGTGCATGTATCGACTCTTGCCGACGCAGCTCAGCTTGCCTCTCTGGCGGACGAGACGCCTGAAGGGAGAAGCATCGTCGTGCTCGCAAAAGAAAAATACGGGCTCCGGGCCCGGGACATTCACAACATCGGCGCAACGTTCGTGCCGTTCACCGCGCAGACCCGCATGAGCGGCGTGAATCTCGACAGCCGCGAGATCCGCAAGGGCGCCGCTGACGCGTTGGAAAAGTACGTTCAAAAACAGGGCGGCACATTTCCTCCCGAGGTCCGATCGATCGTAGACAATATCGCAAAACAGGGAGCAACACCGCTCGTGGTCGCTGACAAGGCCAAGGTGCTCGGTGTGATCCGGCTGAACGATATTGTGAAGGGCGGGATCAAGGAGCGTTTCGCGGAATTGCGGAAGATGGGGATCAAGACCGTCATGATTACGGGCGACAACCCGCTCACCGCTGCGGCGGTTGCTGCAGAGGCAGGCGTTGATGATTTCCTGGCCGAGGCGACACCTGAGGCCAAGCTTAAGCTGATCCGCGAACACCAGAAGGGCGGAAAGCTCGTGGCCATGACCGGTGACGGCACAAACGATGCTCCTGCCCTTGCCCAGGCCGATGTTGCCGTTGCCATGCACACAGGTACGCAAGCAGCCAAGGAGGCGGGAAACCTCGTTGATCTGGATTCGAATCCCACCAAGCTCATCCAGATTGTCGAGATCGGCAAGCAGCTCCTGATGACTCGCGGCACGCTCACGACCTTCAGCATCGCAAACGATGTGGCCAAATACTTCGCCATTCTGCCGGCGGCGTTCATCTCGATCTATCCACAGCTTGCCGCGCTCAACATCATGGGCTTGGCAACGCCAGAGAGCGCGGTGCTCTCGGCGGTGATCTTCAACGCTTTGATTATCGTCTTCCTCGTCCCCCTGGCGCTCCGGGGCGTGAAATACCGCCCCCTCGGCGCATCCGTGGTCTTACGAAACAACGCTTTGATTTACGGTGTTGGCGGGTTGATTATCCCGTTCATAGGCATAAAACTGGTTGATATGATCATAACGGCTATGCATATTGTCTGATTCGTCTAGGAGGCTGCAATGATGAAACTTGGTTCATTACTTGGGTTAAGGATCAGTCTGGCGATATTCTGCGCCATGGCGGCCATGGGCGGATCGGCATTGGCCGAAGATGCGAAGCCGGCGGCGCCGGCCATAAGCGCCGACGACCTGAAGAAGGCGCTCGGACTCAGCATCTATTTGCAGGGCGGGTTCACGTACAACGGCAACGCCGGCACCGTCGGAGGCGAGCCGGAGCAGAACGACTACCGGGTGTTCGACCACAAGGCCAACAGCTTCACGCTGGACCTGGCGCAGATCGTGTTCGTAAAGGACCCCGCCCTGGGGAACGCCGGCTACAAGCTGAAGCTCTCCGCCGGCGAAACGGCGAAGTGGATCCACTCGCGGGGCCTAAGCGGCGCGCCGCCATCGTCCACGCTGCCAGGCGCAAATTCATGGGCTGGCGAAGGGACCGACTCCTTTGACCTGACCGAGGCGTACGTCAGCTATAACGCGGCGATCGGCAAGGGGCTCAGGTTCGATCTCGGGAAGTTCGTCACCTTCTTCGGCGCCGAGGTGATTGAAGCGATCGACAACCCGAACTACTCGCGGTCGTTCCTGTTCAACTACGCGATTCCGTTCACGCATACGGGGCTGAAGGCGAGCTACGCGTTCTCCGATGCCGTGAGCGCGGGCCTGTACATCGTGAACGGCTGGGACGACAGCACGGACAACAACCGGGGAAAGAGCTACGGCCTGAGCGTCACCTATGCCCCGGCGGAGGCGTTCTCCCTGACGGTGAACGGCATGACCGGCCCCGAGCAGGATGAGCAGGGCACGAACGCCCCGACGGTCGGGTCCTCGAGCAGCAACACGAGGAACCTGCTGGACCTCGTGGCCACGATCAAGCCGGTGAAGCCGCTCTCGATCATCCTGAACTACGATGACGCCAGGGAAGACAACGTTCCCGGGACGCTGCTCCCCTCGGGCGTCTCGGGCGACGCGAAGTGGGACGGCCTGGCCGGCATCGTGAAGTATGATTTCAACGATACGTACAGCCTGGCGGTCCGGGGCGAGTACTTTGACGACAAGGACGGCTTCCGGACGGGGACGGCCCAGAAGCTGAAGGAAGTGACGGTGACGCCCGAGATCCGGTTGAACGGAGGGGTGATCCTTCGTCCGGAATACCGGCATGACACATCGGACAAGACGTCCTTTGACGTCGTGAACGGCGCCGCCACGAAGAAGTCGCAGGATACGCTCGCGCTCGGCGTGATGTATAGATGGTAAGAAAAGAAATCACGGAGGAATCCATGACTACAATGATCCGCAATTCGCTCATGTCAATTTTGATATTCACGGTCCTCACGGGGATCGTCTATCCGCTCGCGGTGACCGGGATCGCACAGGTATTTTTCCCTCATCAGGCGAACGGAAGTATTATCATGAAAAACAGCAAAGTCATAGGATCCGAGCTGATCGGACAGCAGTTCGACGATCCCAAATATTTCTGGAGCAGGCTTTCAGCCACGACACCCTATCCCTACAGCGGAGGATCGTCAACAGGCTCCAACCTCGGCCCGAACAACCCAGATCTCGTGAAGGCCGTGCAGGCGAGGATCGATGCTTTGCGTACAGCTGATCCGGCTAATACCGAAAAGATTCCAGCAGACCTGGTGACTGCCTCGGGAAGCGGCCTTGATCCGCACATAAGCCTCGCTGCCGCCGAATACCAGGTACATCGCGTGGCAAAAGCGCGCGGGCTAAATGAATCAGTGGTGCGCGAATTGATCTCGCAGCACCGGCAGGGACGGTGGCTCGGCTTGATTGGAGAGCCAGTGGTCAATGTGCTTGAGCTGAATCTGGCCCTCGATGGGCGCCCATGACAGGGGGGTAGAGCAATGAAAAAGGTTGCAAATATTCTTGCTATTGCGCTTATCTCCTGCTTCAGTGCGCCCCTGCATGCGAACGCGGTTTCTTGGTCTCCTCTTCAGGAAGAGCGTGAAGAAAAGGCGGCAAAGGGGGTCATGGAGAAAGGCGCAGCTGTTTGTCTTTTTCAAAGCGGAACAGCAGATGTGAGAAAAGAGATACGTGTCAATGACATTCTTACCGTATACCGAGAAAATCAGGACCATCAGATGAAGGAGGTCGGTAAAATCAGGGTCCTTTCCTATGTTGGAGAGGATTACCTGAAAGGTGAAGTCGTCGAAGGCGAAGTGAAAGCTGGCGACATCGCAAAAAAAGGCGATGTCGCCAGCCTCGTCGTATCAGAGAGCAAAGCATGCAAATAAGAGAGTCGCAATGATTGCCCCCTCCTCTAGAAGGTCTATTCTTTTTCAGCCAACTGTTAAACAAGTAATTCTCACCTCGGATCAAGAAAACCGTATCTAGACATCCTTTATGCGTTCCATGCCATTCTTAACGGCAATTTAATACTGAACGATTACACTATTTTTTTTGCACAGCGAGGGGAAAATATGCGAAAATAGAACAGTTGCAGATACAGGCAGATTTGAAGGAGTCCGGTTAGAAATATGGAAGAACGCAGACCGAGCCCCGATGAACTTTTGGATCGGGTGCGCAGGGAAACTGAACGGAGCCGGGAAGGCCAACTTAAGATCTTTTTTGGGGCGGCGCCCGGCGTGGGGAAGACCTATGCCATGCTCGAGGCAGCGCGGCAGAAAAAAAGCGAGGGCATCGACATCGTTGTCGGCCTCGTTGAAACCCACCGCCGCAAGGAAACCGAGGCGCTCCTTGAAGGTCTGGAAGTTCTCCCCCGCCGCAACGTCGAGTATCGCGGCACAATTCTTAAAGAATTCGACCTTGATGCCGCTCTTCACCGCAAACCCCCTCTCATACTGGTTGACGAACTCGCCCACACTAACGCGCCCGGACTTCGTCACAAGAAACGCTGGCAGGACGTCTACGAACTGCTCGGCGCCGGGATCTCTGTCTATACGACGGTGAATGTGCAGCACCTGGAAAGCCTGAATGACGTGGTGTCCCAGATCACGGGCGTTAATGTGCGGGAGACCGTTCCCGATTTTCTCCTCGACCGGGCTGATGAAATAGAGCTCATTGACCTGCCGCCCGACGACCTTATTCAGCGGTTAAAAGAAGGAAAGGTTTACATGCCAGAGCTGGCTGCGACAGCGATCGACAATTTTTTCCGCAAAGGCAATTTGATCGCGCTTCGCGAGCTCGCCCTGCGCCGTACTGCGGACAGAGTGGACGAGCAGATGCAGGTCTATCGGCGCGACAAAGGAATCACGACGATCTGGCCTGCCGGGGAACGTATCATGGTTTGCGTCGGATCGAATCCCCGCTCGATCCGCCTGATCCACGCGGCCAGAAGGTTGGCCGCAGGGCTGCGCGCCGAATGGATCGCCGTGCACGTTGAAGCATCTGCACGAGTCCGACCTTCTGAACAGGACCTCAAGCAACTGGCTGACTACATGCGGTTAGCCGAAAGCCTGGGCGCGGAGAGCGTGACGCTTTCCGGCCATCGCATGAGCGATGAGATCCTTACCTATGCACGCAGCCGGAATGTGACCAGAATCATTGTGGGCAAGCCGACGCATGCCCGCTGGAAGGATAAGCTCTTCGGCTCGCCGCTGGACGAGATCGTGCGTGGGAGTGGAACCATCGATGTCTATGTCATCAGCGGCGATGCAACCGAACCCCATCTGCACAAGGAGCCGACGGCAAGGCCTCGCACGTGGCGTAAGAGAGAATGGCTCTTGAGTTTTCTCACGGTGTCAGCGTGCACCGGCATAGCTCAGCTGATGTTTCCTTATTTCGAGCGGCTGGACCTTGCGATGGTGTACCTGCTCGGGGTCGTGATCACTGCAAGCCGGACCAGCAAATGGCCGTCGCTGTTCGCTGCGATCCTGAGCATTGCCGCTTTTGATTTTTTCTTCATCCCGCCCTATTATAGCTTTGCTGTCAGCGACATCAGATATTTCATCACCTTCATCGTCATGTTCATCGTTTCCTTCGTCATCAGCAGACTTACACTTCGGGTCCGCCAACAGGCGGAGTCAGCGAGGCTGCGGGAGCGCAGGACCGCTGCCCTGTACAGTCTCAGCCGAGACTTGGTCCGGGAACGAGGAGCGAAACGGCTGAGTGAGATCGCCATGAAACATATCAGCGAGATGTTTGACAGCCAGGTTCTTATCCTCATCCCCGATAATGAAAACCGCCTGACATCCGCGACGGATGGCGCCTTTGCCCCGGATCAGCAGGAATTGAGCGTAGCACAATGGGTATACGAACATCGTCAGCCCGCGGGCCTCGGCTCTGACACACTGCCTGGTGCGAAGGCGCTGTATTTACCGCTGGTCGCCTCTGCCGGAGCCATCGGAGTCATTGGCATCCTTCCGAAAACCGCGACGGACGGGTTCGAGCCGGAGCAATTTCATTATTTGGAGGCATTTGCGAACCAGACCGCAATCGCCATAGAGCGATCCTTCCTGGGTGAGGCGGCCCAGCGCGCTCTTCTTAAAGCGGAAACCGAAAGCCTTCGCAACACGCTTCTCAGTTCCATATCCCATGATCTGCGGACGCCACTGTCGGCGATCACTGGCGCTGCGACCACGCTGCTCCAGCGTGACGTTATGATCGACACCGAAAGCCGTCTCGATCTGGTCAAGACCATTCAGGAAGAGGCGGAGCGCCTCAACCTCATTATCAAGAACGTACTCGACATGACGAGGCTTGAATCGGGTGCGATCACGCTCAACAAGGAGTGGCTGTCACTCGAGGAAATAGTAGGCGTGGCGCTCAATCGGCTTGGTGATCGCCTCAAGGATCATCCCATAACCGTAAAGCTGCCGGGAAACATGCCGCTCATCCCCTTCGACGGTTTGCTTATCGAACAGGTTCTGGTGAACCTGCTGGACAATGCAATTAAGTATACGCCTGCGGGAACGCCTCTCGATCTCTCGGCATCGGAGTCTTTCTACACGGTGACCGTTGAGCTAGCGGACCGGGGCCCGGGAATCCCTCCCGGTGAAGAAGAGCACATCTTCGACAAATTCGTTCGCGGCCGGGCAACAGGCGGCGGTGTCGGCCTCGGGCTGGCGATTTGCCGCACCATCATTAACGCCCACGGTGGTAAGATATGGGCGGAGAACCGAGAGGGCGGCGGTGCGGCGTTCCGTTTCACGCTGTCCTCGGCCGGCCTGCCTCCTCCGCCTAAAAGGGAAGAGGAGCATGAGGACCGATGACTCCAGTATGAATGGCTGTGAATTGACACGAGCCGACGGTCTGCCCATGAAGTTCTGGTCAACATCAAAGCGACTGTAACGAAGCCGCCGGAGGCAGGAGAGGAAGGGAAGCTTGAAGGTTTATCAGGGCATCTTTTTTCTTCATTCGTACCCTTTCGCTCAGATAATGGTGGCGGCATTACTGAGGTAACCGGTGCCTGAAGAGAAAGAACTTATCTTGTTGATCGAAGACGAGCCGCAGATGCGGCGATTTCTGCGGATAACTCTCCAGAGCCAGGGATATCGCCTGGTAGAGGCGGCTGCTGCCCAAGAGGGTATGATGCAGGCGACCACGCGCAATCCCGATGTGGTGCTTCTCGATCTCGGTCTGCCTGATTTGGACGGCCTCGAGGTTACCAAGAGGTTGCGTGAATGGACACAAACGCCTATCATCGTCATATCAGCACGGGAACAGGAACGGGACAAGGTGAGAGAGCTCGATGCCGGCGCCGACGATTATCTCACTAAACCATTCAACGCGGCAGAACTCCTGGCAAGGATACGCGTCGCCCTGCGCCACACGTCTCGACGGGATAGCGGTCAGCAAGAGCCGATCTTTGTTCTCCAAAACCTGAAGGTGGACCTGTCGCAGCGCCAGATATTCGTCGATGACAAGGAGGTGCACCTTACCCCAATCGAATATAAACTGCTGACGGTGCTGATCCGCCATGCAGGCAAGGTCATCACCCATAGCCAGCTTTTGAAGGAAGTATGGGGTCCTGCTCACGTGAACGAGATTCAGTATCTGCGCGTATATATGACTCAGCTCCGACATAAACTTGAGACGGATCCGGCGAGGCCGCGTTTGCTCATGAATGAGCCGGGGGTAGGATATCGCTTGAAGTATGATCCCGAAGGATAAGAAAAGCCGATCCCTATTACCATTAGATGCAATGTATGTGCTCATATTTTAAGCAGGTACAAAATGCTTCATTCGGTCTTCAGAGGAATTCCATGCGGCGAACCTCTTGACGAATCAGCAATAAGATCAAAAAGGTTTTCATCTGACCAAACTTCTTGTCATGGCAATTTTCTTGCTATATAATTAGAACCATAAAACTACCTGTTACGAAAGGCATGGCCGGAGATCAGAGTCATAAGATCATGCTATGAACGATCCGGCTGGCACTCTCTTCTATGGATCAACCACAGAAATCCTCGCGCGCCCACCGTATAAAGACCCTCATTTTCGGCGGAAAGCATGATATCGATGACAGGTCACTCTTCCACAAGCTGACCCTCATAGCATTTTTTGCATGGATTGGTCTGGGAGCGGACGGTCTGTCTTCCTCATGCTACGGCCCGGAAGAAGCTTTTCTCGCCCTCCAGGGGCATGTCTCCCTAAGCATCTTTGTTGCTCTTATGACCGGCATCACGGTGTTTATCATAGCCGCAAGCTACTCGCAGATCATTGAACTTTTCCCTACGGGCGGGGGCGGCTATCTTGTAGCCAGCAAACTTCTTTCGCCGTCAGCGGGCATGGTCTCCGGGTCAGCATTGCTCATCGACTATGTCCTTACGATAACCATCTCTGTTGCCAGCGGCGCCGACGCGCTGTTCAGCTTCCTCCCCCCAGCCTGGTTGCCGTATAAACTTCCGTTCGCGGCACTGAGCGTCCTGATCCTTACCATGATGAACATGCGTGGGGTCAAGGAATCTGTTCTTCCTCTGGTGCCTATCTTCCTTACATTCGTTCTTGCTCATGCATTCATCATCGGTTATGCCGTTGTCATGAATGTGGGAAGTTTCAGCGATGTCGCTGCTGCAACCAGAGCTGACGTAATTCAGTCGCAGGCGGAACTCGGATTCGCTGGGATGTTGCTGCTCATCCTTCGCGCCTATAGCATGGGCGCCGGTACATACACGGGAATCGAGGCGGTGAGCAACGGTCTGCCGATTCTCCGAGATCCAAAAGTGCAGACCGGCAAGCGCACCATGCGGTACATGGCTATTTCCCTGGCGATTGTCGTGATGGGTTTAATGATTGCCTATCTGCTGTACCGGGTCGTGCCTCAATCCGGAAAGACGCTGAACGCCGTGCTGTTCGAGACCATGACCAAGGGCTGGGGTGAGAGCGGCACGATTTTTGTGCTCGTAACGCTTTTGTCAGAGGCAGCTTTGCTGTTCGTCGCGGCCCAGACCGGCTTTCTTGACGGTCCGCGGGTGCTGGCAAACATGGCCTTGGACCGCTGGTTCCCCACCAAGTTCGCCATGCTGAGCGACCGGCTTGTAACTCAAAAGGGGATCCTGATGATGGGTGCCGCGGCGCTCATGACCATGCTGCTGACAGGCGGTTCCGTAAAATACCTCGTTGTACTATACAGCATCAACGTGTTCATCACCTTCTTCCTCTCCCAGCTCGGCATGGTGCGCCACTGGTGGCAAGTGCGGGGCAAAGAGGACCACTGGGCGAAAAAGCTCGTCATCAACGGGGTTGGCATGATTCTCACCTTTTTCATCCTTGCTGCCGTGACCGTGATCAAGTTCCATGAAGGGGGCTGGATCACCCTGCTCCTGACTGGCACGCTGGTCGGTATCGCTCTGCTTACTCAGCGTCATTACCGGAATACGTTCCAGATCCTACGCAGGCTCGATGAGCTGGTGAAAGTAGCGGAAGCTTCGTGCCCGGCATTTCCCGGTGAACAAGGGACGGATAAAGAACTGAAAGTGAAGTACGATCCCCAGGACAAGACCGCGATACTGCTGGTGAACGGCTTCAACGGCCTCGGGCTCCACACGCTCTTCAGCATAATCCGACTCTTCGGCGGGACATTCAAGAACTTCGTGTTCATCCAGGTCGGCGTGATTGACGCCGGCAACTTCAAGGGTTCCGAGGAAGTATCCCACATGAAGGCCGAGGTGCTCAAAGAGCTGGACCGCTATGTGCATTATATGCGGTGTCATGGATATTATGCGGCGGGTTATGCGTCCTTCGGAAACGACGTCGTTGAGGAGATAGCCCATTTGACGCCGGAGATCCTGGAACGGTTCCCGAACGCGATCCTCTTTGGCGGCCAGCTCGTATTTCCCAAGACTACATTCTTGTCAGGTGTGTTTCACAACTACACCATCTTTGCGGTCCAGAGAAAATTCTACAATCAGGGCATTCCTGTCGTTATTTTACCCATTCGCGTTTAGCATAAAAGGACGATCCTTATGGCGGCAAGCTTGATAAGCATACCGACCTTTCCGTGAGTGCGCAGAGGTGCCTGAACTGCCGCAATCCTTCCAAACCCGCAATTCGCGTTCGTATATCTTCCCTTTACAATTTCCTTGGTTTGTTGTACTGTGAAGAATATCCACGGATCCCATCATCGCAGGTTCAGAAAGGCTATCCTCATCATCATGTTGGCGGCATGCCATCAAGAACCGGAATATGAAGAGATTCGGCCTAATTGCATGCGGAAAGGAGAAAAAAATGTTAAAAAGAGCCGGTATCGGTGCGTTTGTTTTTATACTATGCATCTCATCCGCTGCCGCCGAAGAACAACTCGGTATCGCCGTGTATCCCGGAGCAAAATTCGATCAAGCCAGGACGAAACTGCTTAAGGCTTCCATGTTTGTTGAAGGAGCTGCATACCGGACCCACGACGATATCGCGAGCGTTATAGAATTTTATCGGAAACAGGGGCTCTTGTTCCTGAAGGTCGGAAGTCCGTCCAAAGAGAGTGCGCGGTTCAAACAAACCGTTACCGATGTAGATGTGGTTTTACAGAACCCGTGGAAGGACCCGAAAACGGGTGCTGCAATCACGGACACTCTTATTCTAATCTTCAAGAAAGAGGAGAAAGAGAGCAAATCGGAATTATCTATTTGATTTCGGCAAGCTCATTCGGAACTCTATCCCGCCGGAGATTGGGGAGTGCGTTTATTACGCACAGGCATTGGATTTATGCACCCTCCCATGGAACTTCTAGGGACGAAGGGCAAAGGCTATGAACATCGAAATCTCCACAAGAGAATACCGCGACCTGCTGGACATCCTGCACATCGCCGATGTCGTGATGTCCGCACACCGGAGGGAAGAGGACAAGCGCAGCGAACGACACCGTGCACTCATCCAGAAATTCTATGCCCTTGCACGGGGAGAGGGTCTTGACCGGCTATTCAGCCATAACGAGAGCGTGCAGAAGCATGTCCCAACAGCGGAATTCGAAGAAAGCAGCCTGGCGCACAAGGTAATCGATGAGTTCGGTGACCACATCTTCTGGGATGAACTGATCTCCCGGTTATCAGTGCGCGACGTGGCGCAGATTGCGGGTGGGATCGATCGTTTGAACGCAATGAGCGAAAGCGATCGTCAGGCTATGGAAGGGCCCGTCAGGCAGCGATATATCGAGGAATTCTCGGCGCATGGTGTGGCCAACCTCGAGGTCATCGAGCGTTTCAGCACTGGCGGCGGGATCCCGTTCAAGACATCGGACTGATCTCAACATGCTCTCTAGAATGAAGTAGCTGTTTGGTCAGTAGCGAAAGAGGAGACGTAACTGATTTATACGTGGAATATCAATATCTAAGATGCCCTAGGCGCCTTCGCATAGATTGTCAATAAGGGACGAAGCTTTGTCAGCATCATTGTCCGCTGGCATTTGCCGACCACCTTCCCCATGGCTGACTCCAAGAGTTTCGCGGTTGTTTCCAGGAAAACTCTTGCAACTGATGATGAATGCGGTATAATAACTATATAACAACGGGGCAAGACTCTCTCGTTTCCCGGAACGGGATGTCGTCCGCACCTCATCATCGATCACTGACTCCTCCTGCGCTCACCTTTTCCCACGTAAAAAGCGACTGCACGCATGGTTGGCGAACGATGCGGTTTTGCGGACATCAACGCGATTCTTCCTCCCTTCGGGAAGCGCGACCGTGGAGAAGAGTGAAGAGGCGCTGTGCGGCGGTTACCGAGAACCTAAAAAAAAACAAAGGAGGCATCATGGCGAAGAAACTTTATGTAGGAAATTTGTCGTATAACACTCACGAGGAGGACTTGCGGGAGGCATTCTCGAAGATCGGCGAGGTAATTTCTGCCACGCTGATCGTTGACCAGACGAGCGGCAGGTCGAAGGGG
>Ga0187779_10000730_pt1 | contig 21718 bp, 23 predicted proteins | sample 1015_Q2_SP10_10__FD_132435 | JGI IMG/M metagenome (GOLD analysis project Ga0187779, IMG submission 132435) | Tropical peat soil microbial communities from peatlands in Department of Meta, Colombia - 1015_Q2_SP10_10_MG | ecosystem: Environmental > Terrestrial > Soil > Wetlands > Peat | place... | reverse complement strand
GTCCTCGGCACCGCTCTCAACGTAAGGAACACCGGGTTTGCGTTGAACGTGACGGCCCTGTTCTCGCTCGGCAGCCGGCAGTAAGCATCGCGCAGAGGAATCCCCGAGCGCAGACGCCACGGGCGGCCGAAGTCGGCCGCCCGTTCGCGTCGGGCTCCCCCGTCCGATCCTTCGTGTCGGAATTGCGCGTGACGCCGGCCTGACGGCTCCCGGCTAGCGTGCTTGGTGTGCGGGGAGAGCCAGTCATGCGTACGACGTTCGCTGCGATCACCCTGCTCCTCGCGTCCGGCGCCCCGATGCGGTCGGGCGCGGCGCAGGCGCGGGACCTTCCGCCGAACCTGGCCAGGGCGGGTGTCATCGGCGGCGCCAGCTTCAGCACCTTCGTCGGCCCGGATGCCTCGTGGGCCGGCATGCGAACGGGCGCCTTCGCCGGCTTGGTGGCGGCCTTTCCGCTGGGCCGCCTGGTCTTTCTCGAGCCACGGCTCGAGTTCGCGACCCGCGGCACGACCGCGGACTCGGCGGGCCTCCACGGAACGCTCAGGCTGGACTATGCCTCGGCCGCCCTGCTGCTCGGCCTGCGCCTCCCCCTCACGGTCGGCCCCGTCCATCCCGTCGTCCTGGCCGGCCCCACGCTGTCGTTCCCAACCGAGTGTCTCAGCGCGCCTCTGGGCGGCTCCTGGTGCGATTACCATGGGAGGCAGTTCCAGCTCGGGGCGAGCGCCGGGGCCGGGATCGTGGCTTCGGTCGGCGTCGTGACGCTCGACGTCACGGCGCTCTACCGCCGCGGGTTCGTGCGGGTCATTTCCGTCGAGCGCTACCACGACGCGGGCCTCGACCTGGGCGCCGCGCTGATGGTGCCGCTGCCCTGGGGGTACTAGCCGCCGGCGATCGCCCCGATCACCAGGAACGGCTCGGCGCCGGACGCGACCGCCTCGGGCAGCGGCGCGTCCGGCGCTTCGTGCGACAGGTCCCGCTGACAGGCGAAGAAGCGGATGAACGGACGCCGCCGCCCGGTACCGTGGTCGCGGATGGCGCCGCGCAGCACCGGGTAGGACGCCTCGAGGGCGTCGAGCACCGACGCCTGCGTGACCGGCGCGGGGACGTCGAGCGTGACGTCGCCGTCCACCCGCGCCAGCGTGCGCAGGTGCGTGGGCAGGGCGACGACGATCACGGCAGGGTCTGCACCTCGACCGACAGCACCGCCGGCAGGTCGCGCACGATCGCGGTCCAGGAATCGCCCGCGTCGGCCGATGCGTACACCTGGCCGCCGGTGGTGCCGAAGTAGATCCCGCACGGATCCAGCGCGTCCACCGACGACGCGTCGCGCAGCACGTTCACGTAGCAGTCCCGCTGCGGCAGGCCCTTGGTCAGCGCCTCCCACTCGTTGCCGCCCGCCCGGCTGCGGTAGACGCGCAGCTTGGCGTCGGGCACGTAGTGCTCCGAGTCGCTCTTGATCGGGAACACGTACACCGTGTCGGGCTCGTGGGCGTGGACCTCGATCGTGAAGCCGAAGTCGGTCGGGAGGTCGCCGCTGATCTCGCGCCACTGGCCGCCGGCGTCGTCGCTCCGGAGCACGTCCCAGTGCTTCTGCATGAACAGCACGTCGGGCCGCGCCCGGTGCTGGGCGATGCGGTGCACGCAGTGCCCCACCTCGGCCTCGGGGTCCGGGATGTACTGGGAGCGGAGGCCGCGGTTGATCGGCCGCCACGACCGGCCAGCGTCGTCGGAGCGGAAGGCGCCCGCCGCCGAGATCGCGACGAACATCCGCCCCGCCTTCGCCGGATCGAGCAGGATGGTGTGCAGGCACATGCCGCCGGCCCCGGGCTGCCAGCGCGCGCCCGTGGAATGGGTGCGCAGCGCCGCCAGCTCCTGCCACGACTTCCCGCCGTCGGTCGAGCGGAACAGCGCCGCGTCCTCCACGCCGGCGTAGACCGTGTCGGGGTCGGTGAGCGACGGCTCGAAATGCCACACCCGCTTGAACTCCCACGGGTGCGGCGTGCCGTCGTACCACTGGTGCGTGCCGGTCGCGCCGTCGTAGACGAAGGTCTTGTCCACGGGCGTCCAGGTCTTGCCGCCGTCGTCCGAACGCTGGACCTGCTGCCCGAACCAGCCGCTGGTCTGCGAGGCGAACAGCCGGTTCGGATCGGCCGGCGAACCCTTCACGTGGTAGATCTCCCAGCCGCCGAAGTGCGGGCCGCTCACCTCCCAGCTGCGGCGCTTGCCGTCGGCCGTCAGGACGAACGCCCCCTTCCGCGTGCCGACCAGGACCCGGACTCCGCTCATGACCGTCTCCCTCGCTTCGCCGGCGCCGCGCGGCGCCTAGTGTCCGTCGAACGCGATCAGGGCGTGCACTGGCTGCCCGAGCGCCTCGAGCTTCTTCCGGCCGCCGAGCGCCGGCAGCTCGATGATGAAAGCGGACCCGGCCAGCGTGGCGCCCGCCTGCTGGAGCAGGCGGCTCGCCGCGACGGCCGTCCCGCCGGTCGCGATCAGGTCGTCCACGAGCAGGACGCGCTCGCCGGTCTCGACCGCGTCCACGTGGATCTCGATCCGGTCGGTGCCGTACTCGAGATCGTAGTCGTGCCCGATCACCTGGTAGGGCAGCTTGCCCTGCTTGCGGACCGGCACGAACCCGACGCCGAGCTGGTGCGCGACGGCGCCGCCGAGGATGAAGCCGCGCGCCTCGATCCCGGCCACCTTGGTGACGCCGGCGCCGGCGAACCGGCCGGACAGCGCGCCGACGACGTCCCGGAAGCCTGCGGCGTCGCCGATCAGGGTGGTGATGTCGCGGAACTGGATCCCGGGCTTGGGATAGTCGGGGATCGTGCGCACGAGGCTGCGGAGGTCGATCACGCGTGTCGCTCCGTCCGGCTGGCGCGCGGTCACGAGGCCGTCGAGGCCGCGGCCCGCGCCCGCCGCGGACCGCGATCGACGGTGGCCGTGAGGGCGCGATAGTCGGCGCGCCACCGCGCGGCCCCGGCCCGGTCGCCGGCGCGCTCGGCGGCCGCCGCGGCGCCGAGCAGTCCGCGGGCGCGGCGCGGGGCCCGGGCGAGCGAGGCCTGGTACGCCGCCAGGGCGTCAGCGGGCCGGCCCACGGCGAGCAGCAGGTCCCCCTGCAGCTCGCGCGCCGGCAGGATCGCGCCCGGCGTCACCGGGTGCTTGGGGGTCGTCTCCTCGAGGTCGGCCGCGTCCGACGCCAGCCGCAGCGCGGCGGCCGTGTCGCGCGTCGCGAGCGCGAGCCACGCCGATGCCGCCAGCCGCTGCGCGTGCACCGTGCCGGCCCAGATCGGGACGGCGTGCGCGGCCAGCGTGTCGTCCACCGCGGCCAGTGCTGCGAGCGCGGCCCGCGCGCCCGCGGTGTCGCCCCCGCGCGCCGCGCCGAGCGCGCGGGCGAAGTACGTCACGGCGATCGCGCCCGGCTCCGCCAGGTCCGCACGCAGCGGCAGCGCCGCGGCCTCGCGCCACCGGCCCCGCTCGAGGGCGTAGCGCGCGGGGATCGCGGTGAGCGCGTACTCGGCGGCCCCGGCATGCGCCGGCGTGACGCGCCGCACCGCGGCGGCCTCCGCCACGAGGCGGCGCGCCGACGCGGTCCGTCCGCGCTGCAGGTACGCGTAGGCCATGTAGTCCATCGCGTGCAGCCGCTGGTCCCAGACCGCGTCGAGGTGTTGCGCGATCTCGTACCGTCGCGCCGCCCGGGCCGCGCTGGCATTGGCCGCGATCGACGCGTCCCACATCCCCAGGCGGGTGTAGATGTGCGAGGGCATGTGGCGCGCGTGCGGGACCGACGGCGCGATGGTCGCGTAGCGGTCGGCCGCGCGCACGGCCCGGTCGGCGAGCGCCGGGGCGTCGTAGGCATGGATCAGGTAGTGGGCGAGGCCCGGGTGGTCGGGCCGCAGCTGGAACAGAGGCTCGAGCAGGTCGCCCGCGCGGCGCTGCAGCCCGAGCGTGGTGTCGGGCGGCGAATTCTGCGCGACGGCGACGAGGCTCAGCGCGTAGAAGATGGTCGCCTCGGTGTCCGCCGGCTCGGCCGTCCGCAGCCGGTCGAGGCCGTCGCTCCAGGCCTTGAGGCGGTCCACGAACCGGGCACCCGAGTCCGCGCCGTAGAAGGCGCCGATCGCGTCCACGTAGCCCCGCTCGCGTGCCGTCGGCGGCGCGAGGGCCCGCGCCCGCGCCACGAGCGCGGCGCCGGTCGCGATGTCCCTGGCCGACGAGGGCGCCCACAGCGGGTGCAGCAGGCTCGTGGCCTGGCCCCAGTAGGCGAGCGCGCAGGTGGAGTCCGCCTGGCTCGCGTCGCGGAACGCCTGCCCCGCCTCCTCGTACCAGAAGGAATGGAGCAGCGCCACGCCGCGCTCTACGCTCGCCGCCGCCGCCGCGCCGCAGGACGACGGAAAGACGACCCGGCCGAGGTGCGCGGGCGGCGCGCCGCCGTGCTCGTGCATGTCCATCTGCGCCGCGAGCGGCCGGCCGGCGAGCAGGACGAGCGCGACGACGACGTTGGCGGTGCGCAGCGCCATGCGTGACACTCACTCTCGAGGATTGGCGCGAATGTCGCCGGGGCCGCGGCCGCGGTCAAGGGACCGGTCGAGCATCGGGGACGCGGAAACGACGGAGGCCCGCCGGCCGCGGGCCTCGATCGGTGGGTCGGCTGGAGCGATGAGTCGGGGCGGCGGGATTCGAACCCGCGACCTCGTGGTCCCAAACCACGCGCGCTACCGGGCTGCGCCACACCCCGATACGACAGTTGCGAGTTGCCAGACGGCAAGCCGCGAGTGGTTACAAGATACCAGGCTTCGGGCTACAGTGGGTGCCGGGCCAGCGCGGCGGCGAGCTGGCGGAACGCGTCGCCCCGGTGGCTCACGCCGTGCTTCTCCTCCGCCGTCGCCTCCCCGAACGCCTTGCCGAGCCCCTCGTGGAAGAACAGCGGATCGTAGCCGAACCCGCCCGTGCCCCGCGGCTCCACGAGGATCCGGCCCCACGAGCGGCCGGTGAAGGCCTCGGGCGTCGCCCCCGGATGCCGCAGCAGCAGCGCGACGCACACGTAGCAGGCGCGGCGCCGCTTCTCGTCCGCGCCCAGCAGCCGGCGCAGCAGCTCGGCGTTGTTGGCCGCGTCGAGCTCCTTGCCCGCCAGCCGGCTGGATTCGGGCGAAAAGCGCTTCGACCGCACGCCCGGCGCCCCGCCCAGCGACAGCACCTCGATGCCGGAGTCGTCGGCCACGGTCGGCAGGCCGGTGAGCTTCGCGAAGTACTCCGCCTTGGCCCGCGCGTTGGCCTCGAAGGAATCGAACCGCTCGAGCCGCTCTTCCTCGGAGGCCCAGTGGACGTGGGCCTCGTCGAGCGACTGCAGCTCGACGCCGGCGCCCGCCGCCCGCAGGATCTCCCGGATCTCGCGCGCCTTGTCGGCGCTGCGGGTGGCGAGCAGCAGCCGGTTCACCGGCCCAGCGCGGCGCGCTGCGCGGCGAAGATCCGCGCGGTCCCGGCGAGCGCGAGGTCGAGCATCGCGTCCAGCTCCGTGCGGGCAAACGTGCCGTGCTCGCCGGTGCCCTGCACCTCCACCAGCCGGTCGGGCGCGGCCACCACGACGTTCGCGTCCACCTCGGCGACCTTGTCCTCGGCGTAGCAGAGGTCGAGCCGCGGCTCGCCCTCGACGATGCCGACGCTCACCGCCGCCACCAGCCGGGCGAACGGGTCCGCGCCGCCGGTCGTGGCCGCCAGTCGCGCGCAGGCGTCGGCGAGCGCGACCGCGGCGCCGGTCACGGCGGCGGTGCGCGTGCCGGCGTCGGCCTGCAGCACGTCGCAGTCGAGCCGGATGGTGTGCTCGCCGAAGTCGAAGCCCTTGAGCGCGGCCCGCGCGCTGCGGCCGATGAGGCGCTGGATCTCGTGGGTGCGGCCGCCGGCGCCCTGCCGCTCGCGCGGCGTCCGTTCGGTGGTCGCGCGCGGCAGCATCGCGTACTCGGCCGTCACCCACCCCAGCCCGCTGCCCTTGCGCCAGCCGGGCACGCCGGCCTCGAGCGACGCCGTGCACAGGACCAGCGTGCCGCCCATGCGCACCAGGCACGACCCCTCGGCGTACGGATTGGCGCCCCGCTCGAGTGCGAGCGGCCGGAGGTCGGCCGCCCCGCGGCCGTCAGGACGCGCCATGCTTCACCTTCGCGATCAGGCCGGTGGTCGAGAACCCGGACTCGAGGGGCACGCGCACGACGCGGCCGCCGCGCGCCGTGACCACGTCGGCGCCGACGATCGCCTCGGGCGCGTAGTCGGCGCCCTTCACGAGCACGTCGGGCTCGAGCGCGGCGATGAGGCGCGCGGGCGTGTCCTCGTCGAACAGCACCACCGCGTCCACGCAGGCGAGCGCGCCGAGCACGTACGCCCGGTCGCGCTCCCGGTTGAGCGGCCGCTCCGGGCCCTTGAGGCGCCGGACCGACGCGTCGCTGTTGAGGCCCACGACCAGTGCCGCGCCCTCGGCGCGCGCCGCCACCAGCAGCGCGACGTGCCCGCGGTGCAGCACGTCGAACACGCCGTTGGTGAACACGACCGCGCCGCGCGCGGCGCGCCGCCACGCGAGCGCGGCGTCGAGGCCCAGGAGCTTGGCGGAGGGATCGGGCCGGGCGGCGCCGCCCGGCACTACAGGGCCGCCTTCGCGCTCGGCGCGAAGTGGAGGCGGACCACCTTGCGCCAGACGACCAGCCGGAACACCACCGAGTCGTCGTAGGCGGCGCGGATGACGATCTCCCTCGGCTCGGAGGTGCGGTGGATGTACCACTGCCGCGGCCCCAGCGGGATGCCGAGCGTGTCGGCCATCGCCACCAGCCGCTCGAGGATCACCTTGTCGGTGAGCGCCGGCGCGAACGAGGCCTGGGTCTTCACCTCGTCCTGCATCTGGTAGGCGCGCCAGTACACGGGGACCAGGGTGACGCCCGCGTACACGGCGGCGGCGACCAGGAGGATGCCGGCGAGGCACCCCAGCCGGAGCTTGCCCGCCTCTCGGGGGGAGGGCGGCGGCGCGGCTACCATTGCGACTGCGCTCCTTCCACGACCTGGGTGACGAGCTTGGCCAGGGCGGTCTTCCGCCCGTCGGTCTCGGCGGGCGGGTTGTACTCCCCGTCCACCGTCAGCCCGTTCTGCCGCCACAACGGCTTGCCCTGCCTGGTGTCGTAGATCTCGACGTTGATGGTGATCTGCACCCGGCGCCGGGTGACCTCGACCTGGCCGCCCGCCGCCGACTGGTAGGACAGCGGGATGTCGGGCTGGTAGGACGTGATCTCGCCCCGCACCAGCGCGTCGGCCTGGGCCTCGTTCACCTGCCGGAGCCCGAGCCGGCCCGACACCGCGTCCTGGAGCGCGGCGTAGACCTCCTGCGTGAGCGCCGGCTCGCCGGTCCGGTTGTCGAACGGCAGCACGGCGACCGTCTTCACGTCCCCGGGGAGGCCGCCGCCGTGGAAGGTGTAGAGGCAGCCGCCGGCCGCCGCCAGCAGCGCCAGCGCGAGCGCGCTACGGACGACGCCAGATGTCACTGGGGAACGCCCCTCCGCTCTCCCGCCGGTCCACGTCCATCACGAACCGGATGCTGTGCTCGAGGTCCACCGTCTCGGCCCGCACCACCGCGCCGGTCGAGTCCCGCGTCAGGGCCAGCCGCCCGATGGCCCGCTCGCCGCGCGCGGCCGTGGCGCCGAGCAGCGTGTCGCCCCGCAGCTGGAGCGTGGTCACCACGCCCTCGCCGTCGGTGACACGGAACGAGCGGTGGTCCGCCGCGTCGCTCCGCTCCACGGCGGCCACGGAATCGGGCGGCCGCACCACGCCGAACATCGCCCACACCAGCGACCGGTTGGGGAGGACCTGGCGCACCAGGGCCGCCGGCTTCGACCACGCCGAGTCGCCCGCCAGCACCAGCGTGGCGCGCCCCACGACCGGGACGCCGACGTCGAGGCGCAGCGAGTCGGGCGGCGCGAGGCGCACCGCCCCCCGGCCCGTGATGGGCGTGTCGCCGTCGTCGTAGCGCCAGTGAATGGTCAGGAGCGCCGCCGCGGGCGGCGCGGTGCGCGCGGCCGCCGCCGCGAACTCGTGGGGGCTCACCGGGACGAAGGCACCCTCGGGGAGCGCGGGCGCCGGCGGCGGAGCGCAGGCCGCGACGAGCACCGCGAGGGCGAGGGCCGAGCGCCGGCCCGCCGTCACGGCGTCAATAGTCGTACCCGAACCACAACGCCACGAAGCCCGTCCCATGGCCGCTCACCGGGTAGTTCCCGGGCAGCGCGTAGGCGTCCGTGTTGCCGAGGCCGTAGCGCCACCCCATGTCGAGCCGCAGGATCAGCGGCCCCAGGAAGCTCATGCGGAGCCCGAGGCCGTAGGAGCCGAGCCACCCGCGCTCCGTCGCCAGCTCCGACCAGGCGCGGCCGAGGTCGGTGAACAGCGCCCCCTGCACGCCCGGAAACCGAATCTCGCCGAGGGGGGAGCCGATGGACAAGTAGTTGGTGAGCGGAAAGCGCCACTCGAGGTTCGCCATCAGCGCCCGGTCGCCCGCGAGGTACGAGTACTCCGGGTACCCGCGCAGCGCCCACGAGCCGCCGATGGTCACGCGCTCCGGCCGCTCGCCGCCGGCGTAGAACGCGAACGCGCGCGCCGCGAACGCCGTGTACAGGCCGGTGCGGAGGTAGCGCCGCAGGTCGGCCGCCACCAGCCAGCTGTCGAGCCGCGCGTTCTGCAGGTCGGTGACGACGCCGGTGGTGATCTGGCTGAAGCCGCCGTCGATCGGGCCCGTGTCGATCCACAGCGAGTTGTCGCGCACCAGCGAGAGGTAGTTCGAGGTCACGATCCCGCGGCGGTGCGGGAACCCCGCGGTGAACGGGTCGGTGGCGAGCGTGAAGTCGGTGCGGTCGGAGTACGCCACCTGGAACTGCGTCTCGACGCGCGCGTACCGCGACAGCGGGTAGCGCAGCTCCACGTAGCCGCCGTAGGCCGACTCCTCGAACACCTCGTTGAGGTCGCTGGTGTAGAACAGCCCGCGCGTCCGGAACGCCCCGAGGCCCCAGTTCAGCCGGCGCGACTGGTTGAGGTACAGCGCCGTGGCGTTGAGGTCGTTCACCAGGCTGCCGAGGCTGCTGCCCTGCTGGAACGCGAGCAGGCTGACGTACACCTGGTTGTCGCTCAGCATGTCCGAGAGCAGCACCGTGGCGCCCTGCGCCGACAGGTAGCCGGGCGAGTACGCGGCCCCGCCCGCGGCGAAGTCGAGCGTGTAGCGGGCGCGGTAGCGCGCCGGCTCCGCCCGCGCGGCGGCCGTGTCGGCCAGCTCCACCCAGGTCCACTGCGGCGGCGGAGCGGCGGCGGCCAGCGCGACGGAGTCGGCCGCGCCGCTGTCGGCCTGCGGCCGGACCGTGTAGATGCCGAAGCTGAGGTGCTCGAAGCCGGCGACCACGTACTTCCCGGCCGACGGCACCCACTCGGCGTCGAACGCGCCGCCGGGAATCGCGGTCTCGCGGCGGCCGGCGCCGGTGGAGTCCACCGCGTACACGTCGAAGGTGCCGCGCCGGTCGGACGTGAAGCTGATCCGGCCGGTGGCCGCGGACCAGCGCGGGCCCTCGTCGCGCCAATCGCCGTAGGTCAGGTAGCGGATGGCGCGGGTGGCGAGGTCCATCACGAACAGGTTCTGCGCGCCGGTGGCGCCGAACGGGGTGCGGTCGGACGCGAACACGATGCGCGTGCCGTCGGGCGAGAACGAGGGATCGAGGTCCTGGTAGCGGTCGGCCGTGAGCTGCTGCAGCTCCCCGGTCGCCAGGCGCAGCAGGTAGAGGTCCGAGTACCCGGCGAACGACAGGCCCGAGAACACGACCGTGCTCCCGTCCGGCGACCAGCTCGGCGAGAGGATCGAGACCAGGTCCGGGAACTGGTAGCGGCCCACCACGCGCTCCGCCCGCAGGTCCCAGAAGAACAGCGCGTCGCGGTCCTCGAACTTGCTGGCGAACACCACCACGCCGGCCGGCGACACGTCGAGCCGCGACTCGAACGCGTGGAACGACTCGAACTCGGGCGTCCGCTCGCCGCGGACCACCGTCCGCGCCTTGCCGCCCTCGAGCGGCACCGCGTAGATGTCGGTGTACCCGGTGCGCGGGGACAGGTACAGCACCTGTGCGGTCGTGTCGCCGGGCCGCTGCCACACCGCCGGCTTGATGGCCAGGGTGGCGATCCGGCGCGCGTCCAGCTCCAGCGGGCGCTGCGCCTCGACCGTCGGGTAGAAGCCGCGGCGCAGCTCGTACTGCCACTCGGCCGTCAGCTGCTCGAGGGTACGGCCGAACACCCCGCGCACCAGCGACGCGAAGTCGGCGTACTTCCACGCGTCGTCGTACATCCGGACGATGCGCCAGTCGCCGTAGCGCGTGGCGAGGAACCGCACCAGCGCGCCGCCCAGCGGGTAGACGATGCCGCCCGAGAACTCGCCCATCTGCTCGATGGTGGGCAGCCGCGAGCCCACGGTGACGTCGCGCATGATCATCGAGTCGCGGGTGTCCTCGCCGGCGGACCAGTACTCGGCCAGCCCCTCCTGCCACCAGAGCGGCATCTCCACCGTGTGCTGCCGCGGGTACAGCGTGTAGGTGAGGGTGAGGGCGGCGATCTGGAAGACGTGCACCATCTCGTGGCGGAGGCTGTGGCGGAACTCGGCGTAGCTCCCCGTGAAGGGGACCGCCACCCGGTCCTTGAGGAACTCCGTCACGCCGAGCAGCCCCTCGGGCGGCACGAACGGCAGCACGTTGGTCTGCTCGAAGTCCTGGTGCGAGGCGTAGACGATCAGCGGGATGCGCGTCGTGACGGCGCGCCGGAACCGGAACGACAGCTCCTGGTAGCTGCGTTCGGCGTAGGCCAGCGCCACCCGGCCGAGCTCCTCCTCGGCGGGATAGTAGTAGAGGTCCACGTGCGGCCCGTGCAGCACGTGCCAGTCGAAGTGGCGGTACTGGATCTTGTTCTGGCCGAACGCGCCGTACTGCGCCGCGGCGCGGCCGGCCAGCGACGCGGCGGCGAGGCCCACGAGCAGGACCGGACGGACGACGGAGCGAAGCATGGTTACCGAACGATACGGCGGATGCGGTCGCCCTGCACGATCTGGTCCAGCACGTCGTCGCCCTGGACCAGCTGGCCGAACACCGTGTAGCCGCCGTCCAGGTGCGGCTGCGGGGAGTGGGCGATGAAGAACTGCGAGCCGCCGGTGTCGGGGCCGGAGAGCGCCATCCCCACCGTTCCGCGGCCGTAGCGGCGCTGGTTGATCTCGTCGCGGATCGCCCAGCCGGGGCCGCCGTTGCCGTCGCCGCGGGGGTCGCCGTCCTGGATCACGAAGTTCGGCACCACGCGGTGCCAGCGGCTGCCGTCGAAGTAGCGGCGGCCCACCAGGCGCAGGAAGTTCTGCACGGTGAGCGGCGCCTCCGCCGCGAACAGCGCGATCACCAGCGTGCCGCGCTCGGTCTCGACGGTGACCTGCGGCGGCGCCCCGCCCTGCAGCGCCGGCAGATACAGCCGGGCGGCGACGTCCCGGTAGTCGGCGGCGCTCATCCCCGTCTCGACCGGGAGCGGGTCGCCCCAGTAGCGGCGCGCCACCGAGGCGCCGAAGCCGTCGGCCACTGCGCGCCGCGCGAGGTAGTCGGGGCTCCGGGGCACGGCGGCGAGGAACTCGCGCTCGACGCGGTCGCGCGACGGCTCGTCGACGGCGGCGACGTCGGCCAGCGCGCGGACGGCCGAGAGCCGCGCGTCGTCCATCGGGTCGCGGTCGGCCCGCCGGTAGGCGGCGACCAGGTCCGGCACCAGCGCCGCGTCCTGCTCGCGGTCCAGCAGGTCCGTCGCGGCCGCGCGCACCATCACGTCCGGGTGGGCGAGCCGGCTCAGCGCCAGGGCGCGGAGCGCCGGGTCGCCCTTCGGCACCGCCTCGCCGAGCGAGGCCAGGGCGGTCTCCACCACCCGCGCGTCGGAGTCGGAGGCCATGGCCGCGAGCGCGCCGCGCGCCGAGTCGGTGGCGGCGGCGCCCAGCGCCTCCGCCAGCGCGGCGCGCACCCGCCAGTCCGCGTCGGTGCGCCAGGATCCGCCCGCCGCCACGACGCGCGCCGGCGCGGCCTGCGCGAGGCCCAGCAGCGCCGCCCGCCGCACGGCGAAGGTGGCGCCCTGCGCCACGCGCTCCTCCAGCACCGCCACCGCCCGCGACCCGCCGAGGGCGCCGAGCGTGCCGAGCGCCTGCACCACCGCGTTGGGGGCGGGGTCCACGAGCCGCGACAGCGCCACGCCGGCGACCGTCGAGTCGTGGAACGTCCCGAGCGAGCGGAGCGCCGTGATCCGGACCTCGGGGTCGGAGTCGGCGACCAGGCGGGTGAGCGCGGCCTCGAACGCCGCGTGGGCCATCCCGGCCGAGTCGGCGAGCGGGGCGACGAGGCCGCGCGCCGCGTAGCCGCGCGTGAGCGGGTTGGAATCGCCCGCCGCCTCGAGCAGCGCCCCCGCGCCGGCCGGCAGGCGGAGGCGGCTCACACTGAACACGGCGTTGCGCCGCCACCAGCCGCCGGCGTAGCGCGCGTAGTCGACGAGGCGCGCGGCCGGCGCGCGGCGCCCCAGCCGCCACGCCTCCAGGAGCGCGAACGCGGTGGCCGGGTCGGCCGGCGCGCTTGAGGGCGGGTGCCGCACCAGCAGCGCCTCGATCGCCTGCGCCGCCGCGTCGCCGCCGCTCTTGCACAGGGCGTCCACCAGCTCGATCTGGTCGGCGCCGCCGGCCGTGTCGGGGAACGCCGCCACGCGGCGCGCCAGCTCGCCCACGGCGCCGCTGTCGCGCAGCATGCCCAGCGCGAAGGCCGCCTTGGCCCGCACGGTCGTGTCGGGATCGTCGAGGAGGGTGATCAGCAGCGGCACGCCGGCGTGGTCGCCGATCCGGCCGATGGCGAGCGCCGCCTGGCCGCGCACCAGCGAGTCGGGGTCCGCCGCCACGCGCTGCAGCGCGGCGAAGTCGAACTCGCGGCGATCCTCGAGCTGCAGCAGCTGACCGAGGACGGTGGCCTGCCCGTAGTCCTGCGCCTGCCCCTGCGCCCGCGCCGGCGCCGCGCCCGCCGCCACCGCGGCCGCGAGGATCCAGCCCAGCCTACTGTGCATCCATCAGACCCTCGAGGTGCGCGAGGACGTCCTCGGGCAGGCGGGCCAGCCGCCCGTTGCCGTCCACCGAGACGAGCGCCGTCTCCGCGGTGGCGAGGATCGCGCCGTCGTCCGTCCGCTCCACGCGGTAACCGAAGGCGATGCGGCGGGAGGCGACCGACGTGAGCCACGCGGTGACCCGCAGCGCGTCGTCGTAGCGCGCCGACTTCGCGTACCGCACCGACGCCTCCGCGACGGCGAGCCGCACGCCGCGATCCTCGAGATCCCGGTACCGGACCCCGAGCCGGCGCATATGTTCCGTGCGCGCCATCTCGCACCACGCCAGATAGTGGCCGTGGTACGCCACGCCCATCTGGTCGGTCTCGCTGTACCGGACGCGGAAGTCGACCGACGACTCGCGCCGTCCGGTCACGTCGTCTCGCGCCACACGCCGAGCGCCTTGGCGCGGTCGCGCGCGGCGGGTGTCACGAGGTACGGGCCGGCGGCGTCGATCTTCTCGCCGCGCGCGGCCAGCAGCGCCACGTCGCGCTCGACGAGCAGCGGGCGGCGGCCGCGGCCGCCCGGCCGGGCGGCGCGCGAGCCCGCCAGGAGCTGCGCCCGGTCGCCCGTCTTCACCTGCGCCGCGTCGGCCTCGTCGGTGTCGAGGTGCAGCTCGGTCGCGTGCGCGGGCCCGAGGCGCACCACGACGTCGTGCAGCGTCACGCGGCGGCCCGGCGGCCCGCACTCGACCGCCACCACGTCGCCGTCGGCCACGCCGAGCCCCTTGGCGTCGCCAGGCGCGACGTGCAGGTGACGCTGCGCCACGATCACGCCGGACTCCAGCGCCACCTTGCCGGCCGGACCCTCGAGCGTGAGCCCGCCCGTCGAGCCCTCCAGGCGCCCGGACACCTTCACGGGAGCGGTGACGCCCAGCGTCCGGCAGTCGGCGGGCGCCAGCTCCAGCTGCGTCTGCCCGCGCGCCGGCCCGACGATCCGCACGCCCTCGAGCCGGCCGCCGCCACGCCCCACGACCGTCACCGTCTCGGCGGCGGCGAACTGGCCGGGCTGCGTGATGGTGCGCTGCGGCGTCGGGCTCTTCCCCGCGCCGAACAGCGCCGCGAAGTCGCGCTCGGAGACGTGGAGGTGCCGCTTCGAGACGCCGATGGGCACCTCGCGCGGGCTCCGCGCGGTGGCCGGACGCGCCGCGCCCGCCCGCGAGCCCGAGGGCAGCGGCGCCGGCCCGCGCCCGGCCGCCGCCTGCCGCACCGCCGCCACCACCGCGGGATACTCCGGGCGGTGTCGCGGATGGCCGGCGGGCCGCCGGATCGGACTCACGTCGGACAGCGTCTGCGCCGAGGCCGCCCACGGCGGCAGCGCCCCGGGCGTCGGGCGGCCGGGCGGCTCGGGCCGCACGGGACCCGGCAGCCACGCGCGCGCCCCTCCCCCCCCGCTGCCCGCGAGCCGCGCGGCGATCTTCTCCGAGAGCCCTTCCAGTTCGTTCGCGTTCATGCCGCACCTCGGCGATGGGCCCGCAGGAACTCGTCCACGATCCGCTGCACGTCGCCCGGGGTCAGAGGCGGCGGCGCCGGCTTGCCGGCCACGGCCGGCGGCGCGACGGTGGCGGCGGCGGGGGTCTTTTCTGTCTTCCGCTCACCCGTTGTACTGGCAACCACTGGCAACTTGGCGTCTGGCAACTGTTCTGCGCTCTGTCCCCCGTCGTACGGTCGTATCTCCCTGGCCAGCCGCTTGATGTTCACCAGGTGCAGCGCGCTGATGTTGTCGCTGGTGCTGCTGCCGCCGATGGTGCCCGGGCCCAGGGTCATGGCGGGCGCGAGCCCGGTGGTGTACCCGGTCGCGCCCATCGCCGCCATCGTGTTGACCAGGATCCGGAAGGCGGGCTTCTCCTCGAAGAACCGCCGGATGACCTGCTCGTCGCGGCAGTGGATGGCGAGCGAGTGGCCCACGCCGCCGAACCGCAGCAGCTCGATGCTCCGCTCGCAGCAGGCCTCCCAGCCGTTCTCGACGTAGTAGGCCAGCACCGGCGAGAGCTTCTCGCGCGAAAAGAACTCGTCGCGTCCCACCTCGCGGCACTCCGCCACCAGCACCCGCGTCCCCGCCGGCACGGCGAGCCCGGCGCGCTCGGCGATCGCCGCCGCCGACTGGCCGACGATCGCGTGCGAGATGCCGCCGCTGCGCGGGTCCTGCATCGCGCGCTGCAGACGGGCCCGGTCCTCGCCGGCCACGAAGTGCGCGCCCTGGCGCGCCAGCTCGCGCCGCGCCTCCGCGTCCACCGGCGCGTCGCAGATCACCGAGTTCTCGGCCGAGCAGAGGACCCCGTTGTCGAACGCCTTGCCGTTGACGATGTCCTTCGCCGCCTTCGCCACGTCGGCCGTGCGCTCGACGATCGCCGGCACGTTGCCCGGCCCCACGCCGAAGGCCGGCTTCCCGGAGCTGTAGGCCGCGCGGACCATGTCCGAGCCGCCGGTCGCGAGGATCACCGCGGTCAGCCGGTGGTGCATCAGCTCCCGCGTGCCCTCGAGCGTGGGATCGCTCATCGACGCCACCAGCTCGCGCGGCGCGCCCGCCCGCGCCGCCGCCTCGGCCATGACGCGCACCGCCTCGCCGATGCATTTCACCGCCCGCGGGTGCGGCGACATCACGATCGCGTTGCGCGCCTTGACGCTGATCAGCGCCTTGTAGATCGCGGTGGAGGTCGGGTTGGTGGTGGGGATCAGCGCCGCGACCACGCCCATCGGCACCGCCAGCTCCTGCACCCCGATCTCGGGAAGGTCGCGGATCACGCCGACGGTCCTGAGCGGAAGGATGTAGCGGAGCACGTCGTCGGCGGCGAACCGGTTCTTGAGGACCTTGTCCTCGTACCGGCCCATGCCGGTCTCGTCCACCGCCATCCGCGCCAGGCGCTCGGCCTCGGCCGAGGCGGCGCGGCCCATCGCTTCGACGACCCGGTCGGTGTCCGCCTGGCCCGCGCGGGCGAACGCCCGCCCGGCCTCGTCCGCACGGGCGACGAGGTCGCGGGCCTCCTGGACGGACGCGAGATCGCGATCCACCGTGGCCCCGGAGCGGCTCTTAGGTCGTGTGCCCCAGCCGGCGGAACAGCGCCAGCAGCTCGTCGCGGTTGGCGCGCGAGAGCTCGCGGCCCTTCAGGGGGAAGTCCGGCGTCTGGCGCGCGCGGTGCCGCAGCTCGACCACCTTCATGTCCTCGAGCCGCTGCGGCGAGCGGTGCGCCGCGGAGGGGGGGGCGCCGCCCTCCTCCTCGTCGAACTCGAGGGCGTCCACCTGCGGATCGGGCCGGGGGATGACGTGGACGCTCACCAGCTCGCCCACCCGCTCGGCGGCGGCGGCGCCCGCGTCCACGGCCGACTTCACGGAGGCCGTGTCCCCGGCGAACAGGACCGTGACCAGGGCGGCGTCCACCCGCTCGGTGCCCAGCAGCTCGACCGGCGCCGCCTTCAACCCGGCGTCGGCGGCCTCGATGGCACCCACCAGTCCCCTGGTCTCGATCAGGCCGAGGGCCTGCTCGGTCCAGGACACGGCGCTACTCCGCGGCGCCCTTCGGGAGGATCAGCTCGAGTTCCGCGTGCGGCCGCGGAATGACGTGGACCGAAACCAGCTCGCCGACGCGCTCGGCGGCCGCGGCGCCGGCGTCCGTGGCGGCCTTCACCGCCCCGACGTCGCCCCGCACCATCACGGTCACGTACCCGCCGCCCACCTTTTCCTTGCCGATGAGCTTGACGTTGGCGGCCTTGACCATGGCATCCGCCGCCTCGATCGAGCCGACCAGGCCCTTGGTCTCGATGAGCCCAAGTGCTTCAAGTGGCATGGCTCCTCCGGATGTAGCACGGATGGGAAACTTGCGGTGCTACGATAGGTGCTCCCGCACCAAAAGTCAAATGCCGCAAACGCTTGCGCCCTCTCGGAGGGGGGGGCATCTTGTGCCACCGTGAGCTTCGAGCGCGTGGTCGTGGTCGGGGATGCGCACCTGGGGTCGGCCGACCGGGGCGACCACGACGCGTTCCACGACTTCCTCGCCGCCCTCCCCGCCATGACCCGGCGCCTGGTGATCATGGGCGACCTGTTCGACTTCTGGTTCGAGTACAAGTACGTGATCCCGCGGCGGCCGTTCGGGACCATGGCCCGGCTGGCGGCCCTGGCCGACCAGGGGGTCGCCGTCGAGGCGTTCGGCGGGAACCACGACCGGTGGGGCGGCTCCTTCTGGCGCCGGGACCTGGGGATCCCTTTCCACCGCGAGGGAGCTGAGCTGGAGCTGGCGGGCCGCCGGTCCTGGGTGATCCACGGCGACGGGCTGACGGAGACCAAGCTCGGCGGGCGCATCATCCACCGGGTGACCCGGCACCCGATCACGGTGGGCGTGTTCCGGGCCCTCCACCCCGACATCGGCTTCTGGCTGGCGGACCGGCTGTCGGGCGGCCTGGCGGAGGCGAACCGCACCGAGGCGGCGATGGACCGCGCGGCGGCGGCGCAGGAGCGCTACGCGCTGGCGCTGCTCGACCGGCGGCCGGAGCTGGCCCTGGTGGTGATGGCGCACACGCACCGGGCGCGGCTCGTGGAGCACGGGGCGGGACGGTATTACCTGAACGCGGGGCAATGGGTGAGGGATCGGAGTTATGCGGTCGTGGATCCGGGTGCTATTCGACTCCTGAAGTGGCCGGAGAGACCGTAGCGACTGGCGACCGTGAGAGGTGAGGGGTGAGACGTGAGACGTTCGAGTGAGAGGTGAGCAGCAAAGGCCGTGAGAGGGAGTCGCTTCCTCTCACGCCTTTCCACCTCTCACCTCTCACGTGAACGTCTCACTTCTCCCGTCTCACTTCTCACAGCTGTTGAATCACCCCTCTCCTATCACTTTCAATTCGACGTCCTTGACGCGTTCCCCGAGAAACATCCTGCCCACCCTCACGAACCGCTTCACGTCGTCGCTCACCACGAAGTGCACGTGCGCCGTGGTGGTCGCGGGCGCGTGCAGCGTCGAGCGCGCCAGCTCGCGCGCCACGGCCGCGGCCGTCTCCTGCGCGCTGTCGATGAGCGCGACGCCGGGCCCGAGCAGCGCGCCGAGCAGCGGCTTGAGGAGCGGGTAGTGGGTGCACCCGAGGACCAACGTGTCGACGCTCGCGGCACGGAGCGGCGCGAGGTACTCCTCGGCGATGAGGCGGGTGGCGGCGTGGTCCAGCCAGCCCTCCTCCACCAGCGGGACGAACAGCGGGCACGCCTGCGAGGTGACCTGCGCCTTCCCGTTCGCCGCCTCGATGGCGCGCACGTACGCCCCGCTCGCCACGGTGCCGGCGGTGCCGACGACGCCGATCCTGCCGCCCCGGCTCGCGCCCACGGCCGCGCGGGCCCCCGGCTCGATCACTCCCTCGACCGTCACCGGCGCCGCCGCGCGCAGGTCCTCGAGCGCGTGGGCGCTCACCGTGTTGCAGGCGACGACCACCAGCTTCACGTCGCGTTCGAGCAGGAAGGCGAGGATCTCGCGGGCGTAGCGCCGCACCGTCTCCGGCGACTTGTTGCCGTACGGCACGCGGGCGGTGTCGCCGAAGTAGATCAGCGACTCGTGCGGCAGCTGGCGCAGCAGCTCCCGCACCACCGTCAGCCCGCCGATGCCGGAATCGAACACGCCGATGGGACGGCGGTTCACCGCAGGGGCACCTCGACCCCCACGCCCACGGCGCCGCCGGGCAGCGTCCGCGACTTGAGCGAGGCGGGAAAGTCGTACAGGTTGGCGGACACCCACGCCTCGGCCGCCGCGAGGAAGTGGTTGAACACCAGCAGCACGATCCAGTCCTCGCGCTCCTGCGTGTGCGAGGCGACGAACTTGCCCCGCGCCCGCGCGTAGTCCAGCTGCCACTGCGCCTTCCAGACCATCGCGGCGCAGACGCCTTCCCAGGTGAGGAACAGTCCGCCGGTGACGTTCCGGTTGAGCCGCGCCTGGCCCCAGCCGGGAATCAGCAGCGAGCGGAGGAACGCGCCCCCGGGCGTGACCGGCGGGACGGGCCGGATCGAGTCGCCGTGCATGGGCTTCACGCGCGCCGTGTCGATCGCCTGCGCGCCCGTGTCGCCCGCGGCGCGGAGCGTGTCGGCGGGGGCCGGGCTCGGCGTGGGCGTCGGGTTCTGTGCCCCCCCGCGGGCGGGCGCGGCCGCGGCCAGGGCAGCCACGAGGAGCCAGGCCCTCACGCGGCGACCAGCACGCGCAGCCGCCCGGCCTCCAGGGTCACCTCGATCTCGCGCGACTCGGGAGCGCGCACCTCGCCGTCGAGGTGCAGCAGCAGCGGCCGGTCCGTGGACCGGATCCGGACCGACGCGGTCCGGAACATCGCCACCTCGGCCAGGCCCGTGTGCTTGCCGCCCAGCACCCTCGGCACGTAGCGGAGGAACTTCATCAGCCCGACCTTCCGGATCAGGCACACGTCCAGCAGCCCGTCGGCCGGATCGGCGTCGGGCGTGAGGTAGAATCCGCCGCCGGCGCTCCGGCCGATGGAGCACTCCAGCATCATCATCGGGCCGGTCTCGCGGTGCGCGCTCGAGGCGACGTCGAGGATCGGGGCGCGAAAGCTCACGAACGACTTGTACACCGCGGCGACGTAGACGGCGATGCCGCTCAGCTTCGTCGTCTGGTTCGCCTGCCGCGCCACCTCCGCGTCGAAGCCGATGCCCAGCGAGTTGTCGAAGTACTCGCCGATCACCTTCCCGACGTCGAACCGCCGCACGGTGGCCGCCGCCATGCGCCGGGCGGCCTCCTCGGGCGGGCGCTTGTAGACGTTCACCAGCTTGGCGAAGTCGTTGCCGGTCCCGATGGGGATCGTGCCCAGGGCCGGCCGGGTGGCGCCGTCTGGGGCGGGCGCCGCCTGCAGCATCCCGTTCGCCACCTCGTGCACCGTGCCGTCGCCGCCGGCCGCGAGGATCCGCTCGACGCGGCCGGCCGCTTCGCGTGCGAGGCCGACCGCGTCGCCGGGCGCGCCGGTCTCGACCAGGTCAAAGGCCACCCCGGCCTCGCGCAGCGCGTGCTCGATCCGCGGGCGCAGCTTCCGGCCGAGGCCGTGGCCGCTGGCGGGATTGAGGATGACGAGGGTGGCGCTCACGGTGGCCCCGAACCTAGCACCCGCCGGGGCCGGTGAAAAGCGGGTCAGGACGCCGGATAGGGCGGGACCGCGCGCGGCCAGCGCTTGCGCTGCCGATGGGCGCGCGCCAGCTCGAGGAACACGCCCAGGTCGCGGTCGAGGTCCGACTGGGTGCCGTCGAAGTAGAAGTTGCGGATCGGGAGGCCGCCGAGGTCCCGGCTGAGCCGCGGGTAGATGGCCTCGCACACGATCCCGTTCATGCAGGTGAACGGGCTGATGTCCACGATCCCGTCCACGCCCCGGTGCGCCAGCTCCACGACCCTCCCCGCGTTCACCACCATCTCGCCGAAGGCGGCGGTCGCGGGCAGGTAGGGCCGCGCGGCGGCCAGCACCTCGCCGACCTCCGGCTCCTCCATGCCGCGGAAGTCCCCGCGCACCGGCTCCAGCAGCCGCACCTCGTCGCGCCGCTGCACGTGGTGGCGCAGCCGCGCCACGAGGTGCTCCAGCGTGAGCAGGCGGTGCCGCAGCCGGAGCTTGCGGATGTGGTCGGCGTTGACGTACCAGATCCACTCCGTCACGTCCGACATCCACACCTCGGCGCCCTGCGCCTCCAGCCGCCGCACCAGGTTGTCGTTGGAGAACGTGTTCAGGCGGCAGAAGATCTCGCCCACGACGCCGATGAGCGGGCGCGACGGGTCGCGCCGCCCGGGCACGCGCCGGAACCGGTCGCGCGCGCGGGCGATCGCGCCGCGCAGCGCGTCGAGCTGCGGGGCCGGCTCGACCGGCGAGCGCTCGATCGTGCCGCAGACGTCGTCGAGGGAGGCTTCGTGCGCGGCGTCGGCCGCGCCGGCCTCCAGCTCGTGCGGCCGGTGCAGCAGCGTGAGCTTGCGCAGGATGTCGCCCGCGACGAGGGCGCGCCAGCCGCTGCGGATGAACTGCGGCCCCACGCCGAGGTCGCCGTAGCTCCCGTCGGCGTTGGTGGAGACGACCGCCGTGTCGGGGTAGCCGTTCTCGTCGAGCACCTGGCGCAGGAACGGCGCGTACTGGCCGAACCGGCACGGCCCGCCGGCGGTGGGCATGAAGAACGCCACCCGCGCCGGGTCCAGGCCCGGCCGCTCGAGCACCTTGAGGTAGTCGCCGGCCGTGATCTTGGCCGGATAGCACTCGTCGCCGGAGGTGAACCGGCTCCCCACCTCGAGCGTGCGCTGGTCGGAGGGCGGCGTCACCTCGGCGTCGATGCCGTGCGCGCGGAAGCAGGCGGCGAACGCGCGCGCGCTCCCGTCGGCCATCGGCGCGACGAAGACGCGCCGGCCCGTCAGCGGCTGCCGGCCGTCGCCTGGTGCCCGGGCTGCGGCTGGTAGCATCGCAGGATGCCCTTGCTGTCGAGGTACGCCTCGCAGCGCGTCATGTACCCGGCGTCGTCGCCGTGACCGTCGAAGTCGAGGACCAGCATCGGCGAACCGGCGGCGCGGCGCGCGAACCGCTTGATGTAGGAGTCGGGCCCGCACTTGAAGTTGGACACGTACACGACGTGCAGGTCCGTGCGCGCG